>WNFL01073552.1_pt1 | contig 29526 bp, 26 predicted proteins | sample 5400361 | NCBI WGS metagenome assembly WNFL01 (sample SAMN13153351, study PRJNA577476) | soil metagenome | isolation source: 40 cm soil on Douglas fir-dominated hillslope | place: USA:California | collected 2013-09-17
CTCCCATCCCTAGCTCCGCGCCCAGGCGCGGAGCTAGGTCCTTGCGCCGCCGGACGATCAGGTCGCTGATGGCGCCCGCCAAGGTCTTCGGCCGCTGCGATCGCGGCCCGAACGCCGCCTCGCCCTCGGCCTGGTACCGGGCAACCAGCCGGGACACCCACCATTGGGAGACACGATGGGCCCGGGCTACCTCACCCTGGGTCCGGCCCTTGGCTGACGACAGCGGTGATGACCAGGCGCGCGTCCGACATCCGCCGACCGTGCCGGCACGGGTATTCCGGCCTGGGCGGCGCCGACGCTGATGGTCGAAGATGGAGGGCTGTCGCGGCCGCTGAAACTGCATGTTCATGAGGACGGGCGGACGGCACCGAGGTCGGACTCGGCCACCCGGGCGAGACGACGGACGATGCCACCAACCTGTCTGAGCCTCGCATCGCTTAGACGGTGGAGCGGCCCAGCCACCCCTATGGCCGCTATCGCGTAGCCGTCTGTCGTTCGAACCGGGGCCGCCACCCCTCCGGCGCCGGGGTCGGTCTCCTCCATCGAGATCGCGTATCCACGGCGACGAGTTTCCGCCAGGTCGGCTCGCAGGCGCTCTGGGTCGGTGATCGTGTTAGGCGTGACGGCAATGAGGGGAACTGAGAGGCGGTTAGCTATTTCCTCTTCCGGAAGGAATGCGAGAAGGGCTTTGGCGCTTGCACCGGCATTGAGAGGAGTCAACCTCCCTACCTCCAAGGAGAGCCGCAAAGTGTGGTGACTCTCTACGCGGTCGATGCACAATGAGGAAAGCCCATGGTCGGCCGGAACCGTGAGGAGAGCAGTCTCGCCTGTGGCAGCGGCAAGGTCTGTCAGCCTTGGCCGGAGAAGTGTTTGCAAATCGCTAGACGAAAGGGCGCGATTCCCGAGCGCAATCGCCGCTAGTCCGAGGCGGAACCGGCCCCGGCCAACGCGGGCCAGGTATCCATGATCGGCGAGAACCTGCAAGATGCGGTGGGCAGTCGGCACCGGCATCAGGAGTTGCCGGGAGACCTCGCTCGCACCCCATTCAGGTCGGTCATGGCGGAATAGTTCTAGGACCAGCAGCGACTTTACCAACGTCTTCAACCCGTGGTCAGAGGCCGATGACGACGCCATAGGCAAGTTCACAGGAGGTTTTGCGGAAAGGCTCACAACAAGGACATTCCTCGGTTCCGTGGGTATAGCAGTTTTGCTGATCACCCCTGTCTGGTGGGCTGAGGTCTCCTACGAGGCACCGCGTTGGTAAAACGAAAGGTACTTGAGTACGCACCAGCCTACCAATCCTCTCAGCCCATGTTGCTGCCACTCCAGCAGATTCTCCCGGTTGATGATGCGGCGACTGGTCAATGCAGCAGCTACTGCCGGAGGATTGCTGTAGGCGCTTCGATAGCACCATGTCAATCCGTCTCGAGATTGAAGGAACGGCTCTGTCACCACCAGGATCCTGCCAGGGGGAAAGATCGGATGTGACGTTCGACATGAGGATCGGGGCGGGTGCCATGTCGCCTTCCTAATCGCCAGCCTGCTGTACGCGTCGCCTCCCATCGCGTCATGGGCGGCTCCGGACGAGAGGCCAAGGCCGGCTTGCCCTGCCATCCATTCCCCGACCGATACTTCACCGATGGCGACGACGAACCGCCGCACCTGGCGCTCCCGGGCCCGCTCCCGGCTTGGTACCCCCTCCGGAGATGACGCGCCACCGCAGATCCCTGTCTTGCAGATTATGAGAAATGCTTGTTCAATCTGAGAAATCCAATCTAACATCCAATCTAACATGGTCGACGGAGGCGGGACAAGGATCGATGAGCCTTCGCGCAGGTGAGGAGATCAGGTTCAAGCGTCCATGTCGCAAGCGGCACGCCACATCGGTGTCTATCAGGACTCACTACGGCCGGGGTGCCGGAGCGGCGGCTATCGCGCTAGGGCAGAGCTAGGGGAGGAAGCCAGGCGAGAGAGGACGCGGAAGCGCGCTGTGTCGCGCGCCGTCAGAGTGAGGGCAGTTGCAGGGAGGTTGACATGCCGGAGACAACAAAGGAAGGCGTGACCCGCGGAGGGAGAGTGCTGTCCCGAAGACGGCTGCTTCTCGAGGGCGCGGGCGCCGCGGCCGGGTTCGCGGTCCTGGGACCTGCGCTCGAGGCCTGTGGCGCGGCGAGCAAGTCGACAAGTGGGGGCAGCAGCAGCGGCACCGCGGTGATGGAGAACTACCCGGACTGGATGGGCAGCGACGTGGTGCAGCAGTTTGAGCGACAGCACCCTCATGCCCGAATAAAGCAGGTGAGCACCGCCCCGACCAGCGAGTCGGCCATTGTTCCGCTGTTGAAGAGTGGCACCTATGACTTCGGTCTGGGAGACACGACAGTGGGAGGCCAGGCTAAGGAGATTGGCATACTGCAGCCGGTCGACTTGGCTCGCATCCCCAACATCAAGTACGTCAGCGAGTACTTCCGCAAGAACTTTCCTTATGGTATCCCCACCGATTACGGGAAGGTGGGCATCGGTTACCGGCCAGACCTCATAAAGGAAAAGATTACCAGCTGGCATGACCTGTGGAGGTTGGCACCGAAGTTCTCAGGCAAGATCGTTTTCATCGACCTCGATCGCGATTCGATGGGGAGCGCTCTGAAGTACCTCGGCTACTCCACCAATACCCATGACCCGGCTCAGCTCCAGGCCTGCAAGAAGGCGCTTCTCAAGATCAAACCATATCTCCAGGCATTCCTCGGTACGAATGTAGGCCGGGGTCTCATCGATGGAAGCACGGTGATCGCCATGGACTGGGACTTTGACGTAGCACTCAACAAGCAGAAGCAACCGAAGATCGAGTGGGTGAACCCTTCGGAAGGGATGACGGCATACCTGGAGGGATGGATGGCGGTCAAGGGTACGAAGTACCTCCCTCTGATAGAGGAGTTCATGAACTTCGCGCTGGGGCCGAAGCAGTACGCGAGCTTCGTGAATACGACGGGCTCAGCGTATGTGGAGCCCGCGGCTCGGCAGTACATTGAAAAGGCTCTTGCGACAAGCCCTATCATCGCACCAGACCCGGCCGTTCTGCGGCTCGTGGAGTACGAGACCTATCTCGGGAACGCGCTCCCCATGTGGGAGAGCACCTGGCAGGAGATCAAGGCGTAGGCGAAGCACGGCGTGGACGGAAGGCCGGAGTCAAGGGCCCGGGCGGCTGGGCCTGATTCGCGTACGCCAGGGTCTGGTGGGGAAGCGCTGCCCCACTCGGACGGGCCGGCAGTCGGAGCGACGCTCGTGAACCGATGGCTCTCGCTGTTGACCAGGGCAGGCAGGCTCCTGAGCGGTCTGGCCGGGCGCCGGCGCGGACCCCTGGCTCGGCATCTCCTGCTCCTGCCCACCGGTGTCTGGACCGCGATCTTCTTCCTCGGTCCCCTTGTGCTCCTAGGGCTGTACTCCTTCGGCCGAGAGAACCTGATCACCCTCAACGTCTCGCTCAATTGGACACTAGGGAACTACCAGGAGCTGGGTAATCCCATCTACCGGAGCACCCTTCTGCGGTCGCTGGAGCTATCAGCCGAAACGACCATCGCATGCGCTATTCTGGGGTTCCCCCTCGCCTACCTCATCTCACGCTGTCGAGGTCGGCTCCAGTGGCTCCTGCTGGGAGCGGTGATCGTCCCGTTCTGGACCAGCTTCCTCGTTCGGACCTACAGCTGGGTCAATATCCTCCGGACCTTCGGGCCACTTGACTCGCTGGCCCGGGGTCTGGGTCTCACCCGCTCGCACATCAATCTGCTGTACACCCCGACCGCGGTCGGCATCGGGATCGTGTACTCGTACCTGCCGTTGATGATCCTGCCAATCTACGTCGCACTGGAGCGTGTGGACGACGGGCTGCTGGAGGCTGCCGCCGATCTGGGGGCGGGCGGGTTCCGGGCCTTCCTCCGAGTGGTGCTGCCGCTGGGGACTCCCGGGCTCATCGCGGGAATGATCATCGTCGGGGTTCCCGCTGCGGGGGAGTTCGTGATACCCGAGATCCTGGGTGGCGGAAAGACGCTCATGATCGGGAACATTGTCGCCAATCAGTTTCTCGAGGTTTCAAACTATCCCTTCGGGGCCGCTCTCGCGATGAGCCTCATGGTGGTGCTGATGATCGCGGTCTTCTCACTGCGGCGGATCCAGTCGAGGCTCCAGATATGAATCTCCGGCGGCATTCCTTCGCGGTCATCGCCGGTCTGGCGGTGCTCCTGTTCCTCTGGATACCTCTGGTCGCCGTCGCGATCAACTCCTTCAACCGAAACGTCATTATGACGGGATGGAGCGGGTTTACGACGCACTGGTACAGCCAGGCCTTTCACAACCAGCCGGTGCGGGCGGGCGTCGTGTCAACGATAATCATCGGCGCAATATCCACCGCGGCCTCGCTGGTGCTGTCCGTGACGGCCGGGTTGTGGTGGCGACAGGCGTCGGGGCGCGCCCGACGGGTCTTTGACGCCTTGGTGTATGCCCGGATCATCTTGCCCGAGGTGGTATTTGCCACTGCGCTCTTCTTCTTCTTCAACCTGATTCATCTTGGCCTGGGGATCGGGGCCATCATTATCGGGCACACCGTCTGGAACAGCGCCTACGCAACGCTGATCATCCAGGCGAGAATCGTGGGGCTGGATCCCGCCTTGGAGGAAGCGGCCGCGGATCTGGGGGCGACGCCTTGGCGAGCCTTCCGGCGGGTCACCGCCGTGCTCTTGCTGCCGGGGGTAGTGACGGCAGGGCTCCTGGCGCTGACGTTCTCCTTCGATGACGTTGTCACGTCGTTCTTCATGGGGGGAGCAGCGACGGCGCCGCTCCCGATTGTGCTGTTCGGGCTCATCAGATTTGAGATCACGCCCGAGATCAATGCCGTAGGTGTGCTGTTCATGCTGTTCACTGTGGCAATGATGAGCCTGGCAGTGAGCTCCTTCAGAGCGGGAGAGAGCGTGGTGCGACGAGGCGGCGCTGATCGGCTGATGGGCATGTACCGGCGATGAACGACAACACGGCCGGCGTCCGGCTGGTTGAGGTCGAGAAGCGATACCAGTCAGTTGTCGCCGTGCGTTCGCTCAGCCTTGAGGTGCCGCGGGGAACGTTCTTCTCGATTATCGGCCCGAGCGGGTGCGGGAAGACGACCACGCTGCGGATCATCGGAGGGTTTGAGGCGCCGGATCGCGGCCGGGTGGAGGTGAGCGGTCAGGATGTGACCCGGCTGCGGCCGCACCGGCGGCCCGTGAACACGGTCTTCCAGAGTTACGCGCTCTTCCCGCATCTGAGCGCGTTCGAGAATGTCGCGTTCGGCCTGCGGGAGGCCAGGAGGCCCCGGGCCGAAATCCAGGAGCGGGCGCAGGAGATGCTGGACCTGGTGGGGCTGACGGGACGAGAGGGGCGTCGTCCACGACAGCTCTCAGGCGGCCAGCAGCAGCGGGTAGCGCTAGGCCGGGCGCTCGTCAACCGGCCCGAGGTGCTCCTGCTCGACGAGCCGCTGGGCGCGCTGGATCTGCAGATCCGGAAGGAGATGCAGGCGCAGCTCAAGGAGATTCAGCGTGAGGTCGGCACGACCTTCGTCTACGTGACCCACGACCAGGAGGAGGCCTTCGCGATGTCTGACCGCGTCGCAGTCATGAACGGCGGCATCCTGGAGCAGGTGGGCGAGCCGGCCGAGGTATATCGCCGTCCGGCAAGCTCCTGGGTGGCCGGCTTCGTGGGAGGCGCCAACCAGTTTCCCGGCCTGGTGTCGGAGGTCGAGCGCCCGGGGCGCTACGTCGTCGAGCTCGCCAACGGGATCCGCAGGACGTCGCCCGGAGTCGCTGGACTGAAGCCGGGCCAGCAGGTAACCACCGTGGTGAGGCCGGAGGACCTGTGGCTGCGTCCGGTAGCGGCCGGTGAGGAGGAGCCGGAGACGGCGGCCACGGTCCTTGATGCCGCCTTCCTGGGGTCGCATCGGCTCTTGCGGTTGGCCAGCCAGCGCCTCGGAATGCTGAGCGCATCGGTGCGCGGGGTGGGTCAGGAGGCCCACCTCGGTGAGGCAGTGGCGCTGGGCTGGAAGGACGAGGACGGATGGGTAGTCCCGGCCGGAACGGCTGAGGCGCGACCCGAGGGCGCGGCCGCGCAGTGAGACGGACGGAGCGGATCCCGGGCGACCGGCGAGGTGGCGGTGGTGTGCCGGGGACACCCGGCCCAGATTGGATAACGGAGCTGCGGTGCCCAGAGTAGCGATCGTCACCGGGGCCGGGCGCGGCATCGGACGCCAGACGGCGATCGCGCTAGCCAGCCGTGACGTGGCTGTGATGGCGGTCGCCCGGACTCGATCCGATCTCGAGTCGCTGAGCGAGCAGGTCGGCCTGCAGTATGTGGTCGAGTCGGTGGCGAGCGAGGCGGGGTGCGAGCGGATCGTGCGCGAGACCCGGCAGCGTCTCGGGCGCATCGATATCTTGGTGAACAACGCAGGCATCGACGAGGGCTCGGGGCGGGCTATATGGGATCAGTCGCCCGAGGTGTGGCATGAGGTGCTCGCCACCAACCTGACCGGGCCTTTCCTCCTGACGAGGCTTGCCGCCGCCGACATGGTCGAGCGGCGGTGGGGTCGGGTGGTGATGGTGGCGTCGACGGCAGGGCAGGCGGGTGGTGCCGGCCTATCCGCATACTGCAGCTCGAAGCATGGACTTGTCGGGCTCACCCGAGCGGTCGCCCAGGATGTGGCGCCGTTCGGCGTGACGTGTAATGCGGTGTGCCCGGGATGGGTGCGGACCGACATGGCGCAGCGGACGGCCGTGCGAACGGCTAAGGAACGGGGGACCACCGCGTCGGAAATCTGGGGGGAATGGGCCGCTGCCTCCCCCGCCGGTCGCGTTGTTGACCCAGAGGAGGTGGCCGCGGTCATTGCATTCCTGGTGAGCGACGCGGCAGGGGCAGTCAACGGCGAGGCCATCACGGTGAGCCTGGGCAGCACCTGGTGAGCGCCATCGCCGTTGGCGGGGACGAGGGGAGGACGACGATTGCCGGCGTGCATCTCCTGGACGAGCGCTCACGGTCGGGCCTCTCGCAGTTGGTCGACGTGGAGGTTGCAGGGGGGCGGGTTGTTCGCATCCGGTCCTCTGGCGGGCACCAGGCCGGCGCGGGGACGACCATCGACGGGAGGGCGATGCTTGCCCTGCCTGGCCTGGTCAACGCTCACTTCCACTCCAGCGGCACGTTCAACCGGGGACTGATCGACAATCTGCCGCTCGAGCTCTTCATGCTGCAGGAGGTGCCGCCGTTTGACTTCGGTCCCTTCCCTCCCGAGATCTACCGTGCGCAGGTGCTCTTGAGCGCCACGCGGATGCTGAAGACCGGCGTGACCGCGGTCATGGACGATGTCATCTTCTATCCCGCGGCAAGCTCGGAATCCCTCGAGGCGGTTATGAGCGCCTACCACGACAGTGGCATGAGGGCGACGGTGGCCATCTACCAGCCAAACAAGGCCGAGTACTCGTGGTTCCCCCACCTCCGGGAGAACTTGCCGCCTGAGTACGTGAGTCGGATCGACCAAGAGCCGCCTCCCCGCACGGACGAGATCATGGAGATGTACGGGGAGTTCGTGCGCCGATGGAACGGCACCGGCCAGGGCCGGGTGCGCTGCGCGGTGTCGTGTTCTGCGCCACAACGTGCTACCGACGACTACCTAGTCAGGCTCCATGAGCTGGCGAGGAGGCACGGACTCCCCTACAACGTTCACCTCTACGAGAGCAAGCTCCAGCGGGTGGCGGCTGACCTCCTCTACGAGGGCTCACTCGTCGGCCATCTCAAACGGCTGGGGATCCTCGACGAGCTCACGGTGCTGATCCACGCCGTCTGGGTGGATGAGAAGGATATGGCGGACATCGGCGAGGCCGGCTCGGTGGTGGTCCATTCGCCGAGCGGGAACCTTCGCTGCGGCAGCGGGCTCATGCCCTTTCGCGGCCTTCGTGAGGCCGGCACGCCCATCGCGCTGTGCACCGACGAAGCCACGGTGGCGGACGATTGCAGCATGTGGAGCGTGGGGCGCCTGACGGGGATGATCCACACGCTCGGCCATCCCGATTACCGGACCTGGCCGCGGGCGGGGGAGATCCTGGAGGCTATGACGAGCGCAGGGGCCAGGGCGCTTCAGCTCTCCGGCGAGATCGGCGTGCTGGCCGAGGGTGCCCGGGCGGACCTCATCCTGGTCGACCTCAATTCTGACGTGTACCTCCCGCTCACAAGGGTGGTCAACCAGTTGGTGTACGGCGAGGACGGCCGTTCGGTGCGGATGGTCATGGTCGACGGGCGCGTCGTAGTCAGGGACGGACGGGTGACGACCGTCGACGAGGACGCGCTCGCGGCGGAGGCGCGCGCTCTGGCCGCGGGCTGGCTGGGGGCGGCTGGCCCGGCGGCGACGTGGGCTGAGCGGCTGAGGCCAGCCTTCGAGGCGATGTATCGGCGCAGCGCCCTGAGCGACGTGGGGCTCAATCGGTGGGCGGGCAATGACGGGATCTGGCTGGGGGGCAGCGGGCGGGCCACGGGGACATCCGGTTGGGGCCGAGGCGGTCCAGGGGGAGGCGCGCATGAATGAAGCGACGGCGGGACGTCGTGGCCTGGCCGGGCGGGTCGCGGTGGTGACCGGCGGAGCTGGCGGTATCGGGCGAGCGGTGGTCGAGCGGCTCGACCGCGAGGGAGCAACCGTGCGGGTGCTCGACATCGCTGCCAGCCGAGGCGGGTGGACGACGCGGCAGGCGATCCAGGCACGAAGAGTCGACGTGCGGGACCAGGAGGCCGTCCGCGCCGTCCTTCGTGAAGCGGAGTGGCAGCCGGACATTCTGGTCAACGTTGCCGGGGTCTTTCAATGGGAGCCCGCGGCCAGCGGCGCAGACGCGGCCTGGACCAGCACGATCGAGGGGAATCTCACCGGGACGGCCGTTTGCTGCGCGGCGGCGGCAACGGGCATGCGCGAGCAGGGGTTCGGGCGGATCATCAACATCAGCTCGAATGCGGCGCTGCTGGGATTTCGGCAGATGCCCGCTTACTGCGCCGCGAAGGCCGGCATCATGGGCCTGACCAGGGCACTCGCTGTCGACCTCGGAAAATACAACATCACCGTGAACGCGGTGGCTCCGGGCTCCATCGCGACCGGAATGGGGGAGGCCAGCGGATGGACCACCGACCAGGCGATCAGGGAATGGGACGCGAGCCGAACACCCGTCCCCCGGGTGGGCCGCCCTGACGACGTTGCCGCAGCCGTGGCGTTTCTTGCCAGTGAGGACGCGTCCTGGATCACCGGCCAAGTGCTTGTCGTCGACGGGGGTTTCTCCATCAACGGTGGCCCGGATCTGCCGGGCTTTAGCAAATGAGGCGGTGACGGCCCGGTGCCCGAAAAGACAGATGGTCACCTGTCAGCCCAGCAGATGGAGCCCGTGGTGGCGGTAGAAAAGAACCGGCAGCCGTTCTTCCCCAACGTGCGGAGGTCTCCGTACTTCGAGGCGACCAGGGCTGCTGGAGCCGCCGCCTACATGGTGTACAACCACATGTATATGCCCATTTCGTACGGCCGGGACCCCCACGAGGAGTACGTGGCCCTGACCGAGCGGGCGACGTTGTGGGATGTGGGGGCTGAACGGCAGACCGAGCTGCGGGGACCGGACGCCCTGCGCCTGGCGGACTACCTGTGCACCAGGGATCTCAGCCAGCTGCGGGTCGGTAGGTGCCAGTTCACGACCGTGTGTGACGATCAGGGCCGGATCATGACTGAGCCGATCGTGCTCGCCCCTGAGGAGAATGTGGTGTGGATCTCCCACGGCGACGTGGACATGACGCTGTGGGCCAGCGGTATCGCGACGCATGCGAAGTTCGATGTCGAAGTGAGCGAGCCCGACGTGGCGCCACTCCAGGTCCAAGGCCCTCGGTCACGCCAGCTCCTGGCGCCATTGTGCGCCGAGGTCGAGGACCTGCCGTACTATGCCTGCGCCTGCGCCGATATTGCCGGCGTGCCCTGTGTGGTTTCCCGAACCGGCTGGAGCGGAGAGCTCGGCTATGAGATCTATCCCCGGCGCAGCGACCAGGCAATGGTGGTCTGGGACGCCATCGTGGACAGCGGGCTTCGCTGCGGGCTGTTGATCACTGGACCGAATCTGAGTCGGGCCGTGGAGCGCGGGATCACCGACACCCACTACTTCGTGAACTGCGACATGAACCCCTACGAGGCCGGACGGGGCCGGCTCGTCGACCTGGACCATGGGCCGTTCGTTGGGCAGCGGGCCCTCGGGGCCGCTTTCAGGAGCACGCGGAGGCGGAAGACGGTGGGCGTGGTGGCCGGAGAGGAGGCGCTGCCGACCCTCGAGGAGTTCTGGGATCTCGAGAATCGGTCAAGGCCGATCGGGAAGGTGCTGTGGTCGGCGTACTCCTTCGCACTAGGGAGGGCGGCGGGGATCGCCGTGGTGGACGAGGCAGTCATGGTCGGCACGGAGGCCCTGATCACGCACCCCGAAGGCAAGACGAGGGCGAGGATCGTTGACCTTCCGTTGGCTGCGTGACGGCCCAGACGGTGGAGCGGGGAACTCCCGCCCGGTCGCCACCAGGCAGGAGCCTGGCGGAGCGGGAGCAGTGACGACTGGTGCTAGCGGCGGGGGAGAACGGAGTGAGGTGTGATGAAGCCTGCTCAGGCGATCCGCGAGGTGATGGCCGGATGGGAGCATCTTGACCCCCAGCAGGTCGCTGAGTTGTTCGCGGACCAGGGAACATACGATGACCCGCTGAAGGACGGGCGCCTCGTCGGCCCTAGGGCGATCTTGGAAGCCAATGCCAAGGCGATGCACGATTTGCTTTCCTGCCGGATCGAGCTCAGTCACGTCGTTGAGACGGAGCAGGTCGCGCTGGCCGAGGGGGAGTTCCACGGCGTACTTCGGGCCGGGGGGACGCTCGCCTTCTCGTTTGCCGTTGTCCTTGAGGTGGCAGACGGCAAGGTCACCCGGCTGGCCGAGTACTTTGACACCCGCCCGCTTCTCGCCTAGCGGCCTCCAGCAGGTGGTCCGCTCCCTTGGGCACGATTCCGAGCGGGCAGCGGAGGCCAGGTCAAGTGCGTGATTCGAACGGGTTGAGGGGTGCTCGGTGAAGCCTGCCCGATTTCGCTATGTCCGCCCCGCTAGCATCGACGAGGCGGTCGATGTGCTGGCCGAACAGGGACCCGACGCGGCGGTCCTGGCAGGTGGCCAGAGCCTCGTCCCGCTGATGAACCAGCGCTTGCGGTGCCCGGCCGCCCTGATCGACGTGAACTTCGTCAGTGATCTGGACGGCCGCGATGACGACGAGGCCTCGCTGGTCATCGGCGCCCTGGTGCGTCAGCGGGAGTTGGAGTCGGACGGCGCCTTGGGTCGCGCCGAGCCCCTGTTCGCCGAGGCGAGCCTCTTCGTGGGGAACCGGCAGGTGCGGAGCCGGGGAACCCTGGTGGGCAGTCTTGCCTTCGCAGATCCGGCGGCGGAGTATCCCGCTGTGCTCGTCGCACTGGGTGCGACGGCAACGGCGCGATCGCCGCGGGGAGAAAGGGAGCTTTCCTGCGCGAAGGTCGCTACCGGGGCCTTCTCGAGCTCCATCGCTGCCGATGAGCTGATAACAAGCGTGCGGGTTCCGAAAGCCAGCGCCGGGAGGGGTTCGGCGTATACCGAGATAGCCGAGCGACGAGGGGCACGGGCCCTAGCCGGCGCGGCCGCAGTGGTGGAGCTCGACGGTGATGGCTCGGTGGCCTCCTGTCGAGTCGTGCTCGTCGGGGTGGCCGACGTTCCCCTCCAGGTGGGCGGGCTCGAAAGCCTCCGGGGCGAGCCGATCCCCACAGGTAAGGAGATCCGAAAGCTGCTGACGGCCTGGACCAGGAACATCCCTGTTCGAGCGGATCGACGGGCTGACCCGCGCTACAAGCTGGCCCTCGCCGCCGAGGTAAGTATTAGCGCGCTTCTATGTGCCGGGGGCCGCGCCCGGCGCCTGGCGAGATGATCGTGATGGCGACCGAGATGATCTCCGTGGACGCCATGGTCAACGGGCGGCGGGTCGTGGCCAGCGTCGAGGCGAGGATGTCGCTGTCCGACTTCTTGCGTCATCGGCTCGGGCTGACGGGTACGCACGTGGGCTGTGAGCAGGGTGTCTGTGGCTCGTGCAACGTACTGGTCGATGGGGTGGCCGTCCGCTCATGCTTGCTCTTCGCCCCTCAGGTGGACGGGCGGATCGTCACCACCGTGGAGGGGCTTCAAGACATCCCCGGGCTCGAGCGGGCGCGGGAGGCGTTTGTGGCTGAGGAAGCGTTCCAGTGCGGCTTCTGTACTCCGGGGTTTTTGATGGCGCTGGCCGAGGTCGACTTTCGCCCGGGAGAGGCCGGCGCCACAGATCTCAGGCAGTTCCTCTCGGGCACGTTGTGCCGCTGCACCGGGTATCAGACCATCCTCAACGCGGTCCGGAGGCTGGGATGACGACGTACCGAGACCAGCCTCGCTCGATCCGTCGCCTCGAGGCGCGGCGCCTGGTGGGGGGCGGAGGGCGGTACGTGGATGACCTCTCATTCCCGGGAGCGCTGCATGTCGTCTTCGTGAGGAGCCCGCATCCCCATGCCCGGGTCTTGGGGATCGATGCGGCACCGGCGCAAAGTCTCGAAGGGATCGTCGGCGTTTTCACCCTGGGAGACCTTCTCCGAATGGGGGCGCGGCGGCTCCCGATCGGATGGGCGGTCCCGGGCCAACACGGCCCGGCCAACGATCTATTGGCCGCAGACCGTGTGCGCTACGTGGGCGATCCCGTAGCCGCGGTCGTCGGCGAGGACCGCTACCTGGCAGAAGACGGCGCGGCGGCGGTGGCGGTCGACTACGAGCCGCTGCCGGCCGTTGCCGACGTCGAGCATGCCCTCCGGGCCGGCGCGCCGCTGCTTCACCCCGACTGGGGAGAGAACATCATCGTCTCGGTGCAGGTCGGCAGCGGGGACGTGGGGTCGCGCTTCGCCGCGGCCGAGGTCGTCGTGCGAGACCGGTTCCACCTTGGGCGGGCGATGGGGATGCCCCTTGAGCCCCGCGGGGCGGTAGCTTCGATCGACGCATGGACCGACGAGATCGTGCTGCGGTCCTCGACCCAGGCTCCGCATCACGCCCGGCAGTACATCGCAGAAGCGACCGGCCGGCCGGAGCGAACGATACGGGTCGTCGCCCCGGATGTCGGAGGAAGCTTCGGTGTCAAGGACCACGCCTGTGCCGAAGAAGTCGTGGTCTGCCTCCTCGCCGCCTTCTTGCGGCGGCCGGTCAAGTGGATCGAGGATCGGCGAGAGCATCTGGCGGCTGGCGTGCACAGCCGGGAACAGGTCCTGGAGGTGGAGCTCGCCGGCCGGGCGGACGGCTCCTTCGAGGCCATGCGCGGAGAACTGTGGCTCGATGCGGGAGCATATTGCGGCAATCATGGGATTGGGACGGCCTTGTACACGGCCTCAGTCCTGCCGGGTCCGTACCGCCTCGGAGCCTACTCGCTTCAGGTCACCGGCGTGGTGACGAACAAGACCCCCAGCGCGGCCTACCGCGGCTACGGAGCCCCAGAGGCCGCCTTCGTCATGGAGGGTCTGGTTGACCGGTTTGCCGAGGCTGTCCGACGTGACCCGGCCGAGATTAGGAGGCAGAACTTCGTTCCGCCGGACGCCTTTCCGTATCGAAGCGCGAGCGGTTGTACCTACGACAAGATGGACTATCGAGAGATCCTCGATCGGGCGCTAGCCACCGCCGACTACGCGGGACTCCGGCGCAGTTCGCCAGAAGAGGGCCCGGAGGAGCGCTCGGGCGTGGGGATCGCCTGTTCAATGCTGATGGGTGGCTTTGGTCCCTCGCGCGCTGCCGTAGAAGCCGGGATGGACTTCGGGGGCTACGAGACGGTGCAGGTGCGCATGGACCGGGACGGGAAGGCGGAGGTCCTCACCGGCATGAGCGGACAGGGTCAGGGGATTGAGACGGCCCTGGCCCAGATCTGCGCCGATTCCCTCGGGCTGGACCCGCTGACCGATGTTGCGGTGACCTCGGGCGACACGGCGAGGACGCCCTTCAGCCCGGTGGGGGCGATCGCCAGCCGCGGTGCGGCCGTGGGCGGCGAGGCGGTTCGCCGGGCGGCAGACGAGCTGGCCCGGGGCCTGCGGCGAGTCGCAGCGGAGATGCTCGGGACGCGGACGGAGGAGGTGCGGCTGACCGCCGGCCGGGCGTGGGTGAACGGGACCGGGGCAAGCGTTGCGATCTCTGCCGTCGCGGCCAGAGCCAGGCTCGGGAGCGCGGATGGAGATCGGTCGGAAGTCCCGCTTGAGGGCGTGGCGACCTATGAGCCGGCGGCGGAGACGTACTCGTTCGCGGTGCATGTCGCGGTGGTGGGGGTACAACCGCGAACCGGCGTGGTGAGGATCCGTCGGTACGTGACCGTCAGCGACTGCGGACGCCTGATCAATCCGGGCTTCGTGGCCGGGCAGATCGAGGGAGGCGTCATGCAGGGGATCGGCGGCGCGCTCTTCGAGGAGGCGGCCTACGACGAAAACGGCCGGTTCCTCACGCCTACGCTGTTCGAGTACCTGATACCGACAATGATGGATGCGCCCGAGGTGGAGGTTGAACTGGTCGAGACTCCCACCCCGCTGACGGTGACCGGAGCGCGAGGTGCGGGAGAGCTGGGGATCATAGCGCCAGCGGCGGCACTGGCCAATGCGATCGGCGACGCGCTCGGCCCGGGAGCCAGCCGACCCCGGGAGACGCCCCTCACCCCCTATCGGGTTTGGCTGCTTGCGGCGGCCTCCTCTTCGACGGCCGGAAATGGCCCATCCATTCACGGCGCAGGCGGCAGCGCGCAAGGTTGAGGACCGGCAGCGACCTGAGTCGGTCGGGCCAGTTCCCACGCTGATGGCCTAGCAGCCAATGCGGGGGACACCACCTTGCCATTGGCGCTCCGCGAACAACCTGTCATCGGCCCACACCCGCAGGCGCAAAGCGAAGAGGAACTCCTTGTCGGTTCCGCGGAACCGCCCGTCGGCCTGGGCCCGGACAGTCAAACCAGGCCGCGAGACGACGAGCCGAGCCATTCCGGCCGTCCGGGCAGTCAGTGGTTCACGGTCTCGGGCGAACGCCTCGAAGCGCTGAGTTTCGACGCAGGTCAATTCCCCGTCCGGAAATTGGAACGCCTGTTTGCTGCCAGCGGTGATGCCAGCCTCCTCTCGCATGGCATCGGTCACGACCTGCCAACGGGACGGCCCGGAGCGCCTGGACGCCTGGTCCCATGTCACCGGTACGGGTAAGTCGCTGGCCGAGGAGTCCACCGCGTCGGTCGGCAAGCCCGGCAGGACGAGCGTCACCGCGCTCGTGACCTCGAGCGGCCCGAGCGTGGGAAGGGGCCACAGGCATGGCCAGTCGTTCACGGCCACCGTTACCCGAACCCGATGCCCGGGGAGGAACCGCCAGCCGGTGGCCATGAGCGGCACCGTGAGTTCGGTCTCACCGGCGAGTTCGGCGTTCAGGGCACCGCGGGTGACGAGCTTGGACGAACCGTCGGGGGCGACGTCGTTAAGCTTGACCGCGACGATGGTCCGTTCGTGGGGATGGCGGGCCGTGAAGCGAACGGTCGGGATCCCCAGCAGGTCGAGCTGCTCGCTCAGCTCGGGTCCGGTGAAGCGCGCCGAGCGGGCGTTATCCGCCCGCTGATCCGGGAACTGCCCATGGTCGGGCGGTGGGGGGCACCAGTTTCCGGTCATCAGCCCCACCGTGACGCTGGCTGGTGCAACGGTCGGTCCGCCGAGGACCACGGTCGTCGTCCCCGCTGTCTCTGGCCATTCATAGCTCCCGTACCACTGCCCTGGCACCGACGCATCCAGGCGGACGGATGGATCGTGCCAGCCGAGGAAGAAGACGCACGGGGGTCTGCTAGCCTCCTCGGGCGCGTCGGCGAGATGGCGGCGGAAGAACCGGGTCAGCTCCGCCATGAACGGGTATGCCGGCCCTGGTATCCCACGATCTGGCGGGAAGTGCGCCCACGGCCCGGCAAGCAGCTGGACCGGGCTGCTCAGTCGGTTGACCATGCGAACTCCGGCGGTTCGGTAACCGTCGCGCCACCCAGAGACGATGAACACGGGGCAGGTGATCCGCTCGTAACCAGGTCGGAGCGACCCGTTCCGCCAGTAGCGACCGTCGCCCTGCTCCCGCAGCCACCGCACGACCCATGGTGGTGTTCGCTCGATCCGCTCCCGCCAGCCTTGGTCGAACACCTCGTCCCTCTGTCCTAGTGGCGGGAGCGCGTTCATGGCGATCATCCTGATCGGGTAGTTCGTCAGCTCGAACGCGCACAGCGCTCCCCCATCGAAGTGCATGTCATCGCTGTAGCGGTCGTCGGTGCCGTAGACCGCAGCGATGGCCTTGAGGGCTGCAGGCCGATGGGCGGCCAACTGGATGCAGGAGAAGCCGCCATAGGATTTCCCCCACGAACCGATCGCCCCGGTACACCACGGCTGGCGGGCGATCCATTCGACCACCTCGACCCCATCGTGCTGCTCGGCCTCCGTGTACTCATCCATGGCCACACCGGCTGAGCTTCCCGTGCCCCGCACGTCAAGCCGCACGCAGGCGAAACCCGCCCTTACGAGCTCGATGTTCTGGCCGCGATCGAGGAGCGCATGGAAATCGTCCTTCCGGTACGGGATATGTTCGAGTATTGCCGGGAACCGCCCGGGGCGGTTCGGACGGTAGACGTCGAGCGACAAGCGCGTTCCGTCCCGCACGACGACGCCAACATTACGGTCGACGACAACGGCACCCTGGTCGAGGATCACGGTCGCCTCCCGACTTCACACGTCCCACCCCGCGTCGACCGGGATGTCGTGGCCAGTTATATTGCGGGCTGCGGCCGAGACCAGGAACCGGACCGCCGCGGCAACATCAGATTCGTCGACGAATCTGCCCAAGGCGGTCTGGGCCGCGAAATCGGCGTAGACCAGGTCGGCCGGCTTCCCGAGCTTGCGGGCCTTCTCGGCCACGATCCGGTCCATTCGGGCACCATTGGTAACGTTCGGGCAGACGTCATTGACCGTGATGTCATATTGACCGAGCTCGAGCGCAAGCGTGCGGGTGAGGCCGCGGACCGCCCACTTAGATGACGAGTAGCCGCTGCGGTTGCGGTAACCGCGCAAGCCGGACGTGCCGGAGAGATTGACGATGCGGCCGCCGCCCCTGGAGATCAGGTGCGGAATCACGTGCTTGCAGGGCAGGAACGTGCCGATGACATTCAGCTCCAAGACCCGGCGGAATTCCTCGAGCGGATACTCATGCGCCGGTGTCTCGATCGGCCCGGTCCCGCCTGCCGTATTCACGAGGATGTCTATGCCCGAAAACCGGTCGGCGACCGCCTCCACCATCGCGCGCACCTGCTGCTCATCGGTCACATCGCACGGGACGGCAAGACTCTCCCGGCCCGGGAACTTCTCGTCGAGGGCGGCGGCCTTAGCGCGCAGCGCCTGCTCGTTCCTGGCCACGAGCGCAATGTGGGCGCCATCCTCGGCGAGGCAATCCGCGACGACCGCCCCGATACCCTTTGCCCCGCCCGTGACGATCGCCACTTGCCCGGCGAGAGGACGATCCTGTGTCATCCTTGGCTCCTCCCCGAGGCGGGGCCGATGCGCGCATCGGACGTAGATACCGACGGAGACGTGAGTCCCAGTGCCCGCCCGACGACTACGGCTGCTTCGTGGACGAGCCCGACGTCTCGGCGTACCCGCTGAGCTGACAGGCGTGCGCTTGGCCCGGCGATGCCGACGGCGCACACCACATCCGACGCGGACACCACGGGCACGGCCACGCCCCAGACGCCGACGTTGGTCTCCTCATAGCTGCTGGCCCAGCCGCGACCCCTGATAGTGGCCAGCTCGCGGCGCAGCGCCGCAGGACTGGTGATCGTGGAACGGCAGAACCGCTCCAGTGGTTTCGCGATCACACGGTCGATGTCCTCATCGGGCATGAAGGCCAGCAGTGCCTTCTGCGAGGCACCCGCGTGCAGGGGAAGCTGACGCCCCGGCTGGACCGAGAGCCGGAGTGGCTGCGGTGTCTCCACCCTTTCCAGGCAGACACCCCGGTCCCGCTCGGGGGTGAGCACGGTCAGCAGGGCGGTCTCGCCCGTCGCCTCGGACAGCCGCCGCAGCGGCCCGATCGCGACCGGCCGCAGGTCGGCGACCGCACGCGCGCGCTCACCGAGAGACAGAGCGCCGAGCCCGAGGCGGAAGCGCTTGTTCTCCTCGTGCTGGCTGACGTAGCCGAGGCGCCTGAGGGCGGCGAGAATCCGGTGCACGGTCGGCACCGGCAGATCCAGGCTGCGCGCGATGTCGGTCGTGCTCCACTCGGGCCGCGCCTCAGTGAAGACCTCCAGGATGCCGAAGGTCCGCTCGAGCACCTGGAAGGCCGGCTTCTGCCCGGCGTCGTCCTGGCGCGGTCCGGTACCCCAGACCCCAACGCGCTGTCCGGCAGCGCGGCCGTCGTGTCGCCGCCGGGCGGCTCGCTCCTGTGCGACCGGGCTCACGGGGTTCTCCCGCAGCGATCCTCAGCACTGGCGCTCGCCGCGCCGGCCGCCCGGCCCGTGGGCTGACCCATCCGCGCTCGCCTCCACTGTCGCCTCTGACGACCGGATGTTATCATGCCGATGCCACCGACCGAGACGCGATTTCGTAAGGCGAGAAACCGGAGGATGTGCGTGGACAGGCCAGACCTTGAACTGCTGAAGGGTGCCATCGACATGCACGCGCACACGGCGCCTGCGCTGTTCAAACGCCACATCGACGATGCGGATCTCGCCGAGATCGCGACCAGCTTCGGCATGCGGGGCTTCGTGCTCAAAGATCATGACGCCTCTACCACCGGCCGCGCCTACTACGTGAACCGCATGTTCCCGCGGGTGGAATCGTTCGGTGCCGTGGTGCTCAACCGCTCAGTCGGCGGCCTGAATCCCTACGTGGCGCAGTCGGCCATCCATTACGGGGCAAAGGTCGTGTGGATGCCCTCGAACCATTCGAAGTACCACGCCGAGTACTTTGACATGCCTGATTATCCCCAGTTCGGCCGGCCCAAGCGCCAGCTGCCCGGGGAGGGGGTCACGGTCTTCGAGGAGGACGGCCATACCCTTACCGGGGAAGCCCGGACGATCTGCGAGATCGTCGCGGAGAACGACGTGGCGCTGGCTACGGGTCACCTATCCCTCGCCGAGATCCGCGCTCTCCAGGACGCGGCCGCGGGGGCCGGCGTCACCCGGTTCATCGTGACGCACGCGAACTGGTCGCTGTGCAAGCTCGATCTCGACGTGCAGCGGGAGCTGATCGCGAAGGGCGCGACGATGGAATACGTGGCGTGCTCCTGCGTCTCACCGATCTTCTGGGAGCAGCAGCCAGCCGAGCTGGCGGAATGGATCACGGCACTGCGTGGGGAGAACATAGTCCTGGGCTCGGACCTTGGCCAGTTCGCCGGGCCCCCGCACCCGGAGGGGCTGCGCATGCTGCTGGCCGCCTTGCTCGACATCGGCGTGCCCTATGAGTACCTGGAGAAGATGGCCAAGGAAACACCGGCCGCCGTGCTCGGCCTGGAACCGGGCTGGGCCCCGCCGCCGGAACCCGCGGCCGAACCAAGCCTCGCAAGGCCTTCTCGGTGAATGAGAAGCCCTTGCTGCCAGTGAGAAGTGAAGTCTAGCATCGGCTCCGACGGAGGGATCCGGTGTTCACACGACCATTCCGATACGAGCGGGCCGGGCAGTACACCCACGCCTGTGAGCTGCTGCGTACGCATGGCGACGACGCGAAGGTCATCGCCGGCGGCCAGAGCCTGCTGCCCATGATCAACCTCGGCCTGGTGCAGCCCGAGGTTGTCATCGATATCTCCCGGCTGGCTGAGGGCCGGAATATCACGGTGGATGCCGACGGCTACCTCACCCTCGGCGCCCTGGTGACCCATGCCCGGCTGGCGGCGGATACCGGCGCCCGGGCGGCGCAGCCACTCCTCCCGGAGGCTGCCAGCCTGATCGGCAACGGCCGGGTGCGAAACCGGGGGACGCTGGGCGGCTCGCTGGCCCACGCCGATCCGGCGGCCGAGCTACCGCTGGTAATGGTGGCCCTCGGGGCGACCTATGAGGTCACGAGCGGCCACGCCTCGCGCAGCGTGCGGGCAGAGGATTTTCACCTCGGGTTCTTCACCACCAGCCTGGATGCCGACGAGCTGATCGTCTCAGTGCGCGCGCCAGTGCTCGGGCCGGGCTGGGGCTGGAGCTTCCAGGAGGTGTCAAGACGGGACGGGGACTTCGCGATGGTGTCGGTGGCAGCCCTCATCCGCAGCGCCGACGGCCTGGTCGTGGAGGCACGGGTGGCCGCCGGCGCGGTCAGCGACCGGCCGGTGCGGCTAGCGGACGTGGAGTCGGGTCTCACCGGGTGCGCGGTTGCCGACATCGCCAGCCGGATCGGTCCGATCCAGGCCATCCGGCCGGCCAGTGATACGAGCGCGACCGCACGGTACAAGCAACGGCTCACCCGCGTTCTCATCGCCAGGGCGCTGGAGGAGGCGGCGGGACGATCGGGACAAGCCGCGTGAGTGAAACCGTGACCATCACGCTGGTTGTCAATGGCCACAGATTCACGCGGGCCGCCGGCGCCCACCTCACGCTGCTGCGGTGGCTGCGCGACGAGGCCGCCGTCACCGACCCGAAGTACGGCTGCGGGGAGGGCGTCTGCGGTGCCTGCACCGTGCTTGTTGACGGCGAGCCGGTCTCGAGCTGCATCGTGCTGGCAGCGCAGGTCGACGGAGCGGAGATCACCACCGCGGCCGGGCTGCTCGAACGGGATGGGTCGCTGGGCCCTCTCCAGCGCGCCTTCCACCAGTGCCACGCGGCGCAGTGCGGGTTCTGCACTCCCGGCATGCTGATGGCGGCCGCCGCCCTGCTCCGCGCTGACGGGCCTCGGTCGCGGGACGAGATCCGGGCGGAGCTGCACGGGAACTTGTGCCGGTGCACCGGCTACGGCCCGATCGTCGACGCTGTCGAGGCGGCGCAGCGGGAGCGGGGCCGATGAGCGCGGCGGAGATCCGCAGTTCCAAGGCGGAGGAGCTGCGGATCGTGCGCCAGCCTCTGCCGCGGCATGACCAGCAGGAGAAGATCGCGGGCAGCACCCGTTATGCCGGGGATCTCGCGTTCGCCAGCATGCTGCACGCCCGTCTGGTGCGCGCCCCGATGCCATCGGCGAAGATCACGCGACGGGACGGGTCGGCCGCCGCTGCTGTGCCCGGCGTCGTTTGCGTCCTTTTCGGGGAGGACGTGCCACACAACGTCATCTGGGTCGATGTCCCGGGCCAGACGGTCGAGGTCGCCGCGCTGAAGGCCAGCATGGAAGTGCTCGCGACGGACCGGGTCCGCTTCCACGGCGAGCCGGTGGCCCTGGTCGTGGCCGACAGCGAGGACGCTCTCGCGGAAGCCTGCGAGCTCGTGGACATCGACTACGAAGAACTGCCCGGCGTCTTCGACCCGGCCGAAGCGCTGGCCGACGGTGCGCCAGCCGTCCACGCTCCGGGCAATCTCCTCGGCGAGTGGAACATCGATCGCGGCGGCGTGGACGATGCCTTCGCTGCCGCCGACGTCATCGTCGATGGCACGTACCAGACCCAGGCAGTTGATCACGCCTACCTGGAGCCTGAGGCAGGCGTCGGCTGGCTGGATGACGAGAGCGTGCTGAACCTCCGGGTCGCGACACAGGTCGTGGAGCACTTCCGCGACGTGGCCAGGATCCTCGGCATCCCGGAGTCGCGGGTGCGCGTGATCGCGCCGTACGTCGGGGGCGGCTTCGGCGGCAAGGAGGACATGACCGTCGAGCCTTATCTCGCGCTCGCCGTGTGGCGCACCCGGCGCCCGGTCCGCATGCAATGGACCAGGCAGGAGTCGCTGCTGGCCCGGCCCAAGAGGCACCGGATGCTGCTGCACTACCGGACCGCGGCCCGCAGGGACGGGACGATCCTCGGGCAGGAGGTGGACATCACCGCGGACTCCGGCGCCTACGCCTACCTTTCGGCGCTCGTCCTGCTGTATTCGTCGGTACATGCCTGCGGGCCCTACCGGGTGGACAACGTGCGGCTCCGTGCCCGCTGCGCGTACACCAACAACCCGCCGACCTCCGCCTTCCGGGGCTTCGGCGGCATGCAGGTGGTCTTCGGGTACGAGTCGCAGATGGATCTGGTGGCCCGCGAGCTGGGCATCTCGCCCGCCGACATACGCAAGCGCAACGCTCTCGCCCGAGGTGACTTCCTGCCGGTGGGCCAGCCCATCGAGACCGAGGTCTTCCTCGGGCAGACGATCGACGCCGTATGCGACCGGGCCGGCCCCAAGCCGGAGCCATCAGGACGTCGCCGCGCGGTCGGTCGCGGTATCGCCTCGAACATCCAGTCGTACGGCAGGCTTGTCTGGCTTAACGACTCCGCGGCGGCCTGGGTCGGCTGGCACCTGGACGGCAGCCTCACCGTCCGCTGCGGCGTGCCGGACATAGGAGGCGGACAGGCATCCTCGCTCGCTCAGATCGCCGCCGAGATCCTAGGCACCGCGATGCAGCAGATCACCGTGCACTTCGGGGACTCGGCCCTGACCCCGCTGGCGGGCACCACGACAGCGACGCGCCAGTTGCTGATGTCGGGCAACGCCGTCTATGAAGCGTGCGTGCTGCTGCGCGATGGCGTGCTGCGGGCAGTCGCCGAGGAGGCAGGCCAGCCATTCGAGGGCCTGCGGCTTGAGCCTGGCAGAGTGACCGGGCCCCGGTTCGAGATGGACCTGCGGGACGCCCTGGTGGCCTGCAGGCGGCGTAACGTCCCCATCGAGGCGCTCGGTAGCTTCTTCGGCCCCAAAGGCAAACCAGTCGTCCGCGACCTGAAGGCCGACCGGGTCTTCCCGGACTTCACCTTCGGCACGCACCTGTGCGACCTGGAGGTGGATCTGGACACCGGCAAGGTGCGGCTGCTGCGGTATCTCGCCGCGCACGACGTCGGCCGCGCCATCAACCCGCGCTCCGTCGAGGGACAGATCAGCGGGGCCGTCGTCCAGGGACTCGGGATGGCCCTTCTTGAGGAGGTCGCCATCGAGGACGGGGTGAACCTGACCGGCGGCTTCTTCCAGTACCTCATTCCGACAGCGACCGACGTGCCCGACATCGAGACCGTGATCTTGGAATCCGGGGAGGGGCTGGGCCCGTTCGGTGCCCGCGGCATCGGGGAGCCGCCGATCGGCCCGCCGTGTGCGGCGGTGGCCAGCGCCGTCCACGATGCGGTCGGCACTCGGCCGCATGTCCTCCCCATTACGCCGGAGCGGGTCCTTGAATGCGTTGACGCAGGCGAGAAGTCTGACCGCCGAGCAGGCGCCAGCCCGTGAGCGAGCAGTCGGCGTACGACTACGTCGTCGCGCCGCAGCCGCGCGGCAATTCCCGCATCAGACAGGAACGGCACCGCTGTCCGGCGTTCGGGCGTCACGTTTCTCGGCAGCGAAATCGATGCAGGTGCGGGATTTCGTTAGGCGAAAGGCTCTTGCGCTCTATGAAGGCGCGAACCTACGATCTTCTGCACCTGCTGCTGAGGGAGACGCGAGATGAGCGAAGGCAGGAAGTCTGCCGGTGCGGCCACGCTCGAGCAGTACACGATCGCCGAGCCCTGCCAACGAGCGGCATGGCAGGCCCCGGGACCTGTTCACCATCTGGTTCAGCTCCAACATCATGCCGCTGACGTTCGTCACCGGGGCGCTCGCGCCGGTGGTGTTCAAGCTGCCATTTGGCTACAGCGTGGTGGCGATTCTGCTCGGCAATCTCGTCGGTGCCTTGTTCATGGCCCTGCACTCGGCGCAGGGACCGAGGCTCGGCGTGCCGCAGATGATCCAGAGCCGGGGCCAGTTCGGGATGATCGGCGCGGTCCTCGTGATCGCCATCGCGGTGTTCATGTATGTCGGCTTCTTCGCCTCGAACATCATCCTGGGCGGACAGTCGATCAATGTGCCAACCAGTGCGGGACCAATCCCTCTGGCACCCTGCTGGGGGAGAGCCAGGTCATTTCTCCCTCGGGCGATGTGCTCGCCAAGGCGCGGGGCGCACGGGATGGTGAGACCCCGCCCGCTGAGCTGATGACCGTCACGCTGTCGCTGACCAGCGAGCTTGCCAGGGCCGAGCTGGATAGTGGGGTGTTGCTGAGCTTGCGACGCCCCGACCTGAAAGTGCACACCTGGGACAGAGAGGTGAAAGAGCCATGCCACTGATCGAAGTCAAAGCAGTCGACCGTAGGTTTGGTGACCCGGCGATGAACGAGCGACTGATCGCCGCGCTCACCGACGCCGCGTGCCAGGTATTCGGGGAGGAAGCGCGGCCGCAGATCTGGGTGGTGCTCGAAGGGGTGCCGGCCACCCGGTGGGGGATCGGCGGCAAGTCCCTCTCGTGACGGCACGCAGGCGTTTGCTCTCGACCAGCCTGACCGCTGGTGAGTCCCAGGATCTGCGGGTGGTGGGCGGCCACGGGGTGTGGTTCCGGCTCGGCGACGGCCGCGAGGTGATCGACGCGAGTAACACCGCGGCTCCGCTCGGGCACTGTCACCCCGAAATCACGGAAGCGATCCGCCGCGCCGCGGCCGCGCCGGTCCTCAACGAGGGATGGCAGTGGGCCGAGCGTGACGAGGCCGCCGAGGACCTGATCGGCATCGCCTTCGCTGGCGAAGACTGGGCCGGTGCCGTGCGGTTCTTCATCAGCGCGAGTGAGGCCAATGACGCTGTCCTGGCCTTGTGCCAGGCCCTCACCGGCCGTGCTCCGCTGGCCACCAGGGAGCGCGCCTATCACGGCGGTGCTGGCCTGGCCCGCGATCTCACCGTCCAGCCCCAGTGGCATGGCGGCCTTTCCTCGGCCAAAGGTGTGGCCGCGCCGCCGCGGCTCGCGACTGTCCATGAGCTTCCCGCGCCCCGAGGAGCCAGGGTCACCGGGCAGGCAGATCCAACGGCGGGCGGAGAGTGGACGATCGGCGCGAGGGCCCAGCTGGCGGACAGCGCCGCGGTACTGCTCGATTACAGCCAGGGCGGCATCTATCACTCTGCCAAGTACCAGGACCAGGTGGCCGCACTCGCGAAGGAAACCGGTGCCTACTGGATCGCAGATGAGACGGTGACCGGCTTCGGCCGGGTCGGCGGCTGGTTCCAGTTTCAGCACAGCCAATCCCGGCCGGACTTCGTCACCCTGGGCAAATGCATGAGCGCAGGCGGAGCGCCGGCCGGCGCCGTCGTCCTTTCCGAAGAAGTAACCGATCGCCTCAGCGGCACCAGCTGGCAGACTTACTCGACCTACCGGGCCCATCCCATCGCGATGGCAGCACTTCGCGTTCACCTGCGCGTGTCTAGCCGCGACCGGATCTATGAGCGGGCCCTGGGCCTAGACGGGTACATGTTCCGGAAGCTCTCCGAGGTGGCCGCCCAGCACCCAAGCGTCGCACGGGTCGACGGGCGTGGCTTGCACTGGACCGTGGAACTGCACGGACCCGACTGGCGCGAATGGCGCGGCGAGGAGGCCGAACCGCTCGCGAGCAGGGTGGTGGCCAAGGCGCTGGAAGCCGGCGTTCTGATCGCCACCAGCGGCGAGCAGACGTCGTTGTTCATCGCGCCGCCGCTTGTGATCTCAGAGACGGAGCTCGATAAGGTCTTCGATGCGTTGCATCACGGGCTTACATCGGCTGACCGGGAATACGCTCCCGGTGACCAGCCAACTGACTGATGTTAGAGATCGAGTGGATGCCTGGAGCGCGGCTTTCGAAGGCGCCGACGCAGTCTTCTGGCTCGGGCCTCCGGTTCCGCGGGCTGAGAGCGTCGAAGCCGCCTATGTCGGTTTCACCCGGCCGGCGGCCGAAGCTTTCAAGCGGGCATTCAGTCAGGCGTGTCATCGGGATCTCGGCTCTCGGCCGTGGCACTCCCTGGGCAGCGCATGCCGGCTACGAGGGAGGCCAGATGACGCCAGCAGCCGCGGAACGCAACCGGTCCGCGTTCAGGGCCTGGCTCGGCGGGCGCTGGCTGCATGCCGCCGAGGCAAAGGCACAATCGGCAGCGTGCCCGGACGGGAGGCCCGACCGGCGCCACCGTGAAGGAAAGACGACCCGCACGCCTGCGCCGAGCACCTGGACAAGTACCCGTGTCCCAAGACCATTTGCCTGTCCCCGGGCCGTGAGCAACGACCTTGACTGCTCAGGCCGGGGTGTGCAGTTCAGTGCGCAGTTCATGGCTGCCGTACTCAGTCGCGCTTTCGTAGTAGAGGCGCAGGCGGCCGCGTGGCACGGCGGCGACGGAAACATAGCGCAACGCCCCTCCGCCGCGAGGGCTGGAAACCGGGCCAGATACCGGAACGTACCGTGACCCGTTCCACTTGGCGATCCCGGTGCACTCTTCGTAATTCTGGGCGGCTGACGCGCGGCCATCAAAGTATGCGTAATCGCCGAGGACTGCCGTTATCCGCGTGCCACGGGAATACCAGGTACCCGGCTCTGGCCCCATGACTGGGTCGCCGGTGTCCGCGGCGACGCTAATCATCTTGTCGGCATTCTCCGCACCCTCGGTCAGGGGATGCCGGGTTGCCCAGATACGAAGATCGCTTCCGCGAAGGATGACCGGGTCCTTGATACCGAAGTCAGCACTGCCAGGAAAGACGACCTGACGGGTGCGGGCGCTGAAATCACCTGGGTCGCGACCGCTCAGCCGCTCGATCCGCCAGTGCTTGGAATGGAACGTAGCACAGCTAAGGTACAGGAACCAGCCGCCATCAGGGGTCACGTCCAAAGCCGGACGTTCCAGTGATTCCGCATCCATGTCTTCTTTGTCGATAGCGCACAATGTCTCGCAATGGATGCCATCGTCAATTGAGGAGCGCGCCACGTAAGCGCGGTTACCCCGGCCCTTGTCGATTGGGTGCCTGTCCCGATAGGCGAGATAGATGTAGTCACCGTGAGTCAGAGCGCTGGCTGCACCGATCCAGTTGCCTGTTCCGTGCTCGACGGGCAGCACAACCTGACTGTTCTCCCAGTGTGGCAACATAATTTCAAAGTCCCTCACTAGTTGTCCGCCTTCGTGTGACACCGAACCCTGTTCATCCTGACCGTCCAGTGGCGCAAGGCCGACGGCAGCACCGAGAATCTCCACCGACTCGCCTACGGGCCCCGAACCGGACAGATCCTGACCCTCCCTGTCTCGGTACCCGGCACCGGCCGGCCATGACCGCGATCATGGTGTTCCCGCCCAGGCATCCGGGCGGGAACACTCATAGCCGTCATAGCGTCCGGCGGCACCGCAGCAGATTGTCCTGCGGACAGTTCGAACAACCCGCTATGCGCGAACGCGGCTCGACGCGAGACCTTTACCCGGTCTGCGAGCGGCCGCCACACCGTGGGCCCCGGCAGCCAGGAACAAGCAGTCAGGCTGCTCGGCGCGAGCGCACAGTGAGCCTCCCGCTGGCCGCGCTGGAAGTCATCATCGACAACTCCGGCGTTGCCGGGCGTATCGAGGAAATGCTGCCCGCCGGCGTCCGCCGCCGCCAGCTTCCCGTCCGCACCTTATTCCCAGGAATGCTGCTCGCGATGGCCGATGACAGACCTCCCCAGCTGACCAGAGTGCACCAGGCGCTCATCTCGCTGCCTCAGGCCGACCAGGTGTTGAAGAAGCTGCGGAACCGGCTGCGGTCCAGAGCCTTGCTAGGCGTCGCTGCGGGCCGTTGGGCTAGCGCTGATCGTCGCGATCTCCGTCGCGCGGGAGCTGGACGCCATCACCGCGGCGGCCGCCGCGGGCCTGGCGCCGGTGAAGGTGAACATGGTGGTCAAGCGCGGGGTGAACGAGCAGTCACGTGACCTGCGTCTATCCCCTTCTCGGTGCTGCTCTTAGGATTTGCGTCTCGCACCTACTGCTCAGTAGTGACATGTCAACGACGCAAAGACCTGTCTTCACCAGGGCTTCTCGCAGACGGGCTAGAGATAACCGATATGTGCGGTTGGCTGCAAGCTTGGCAGGCCCTTCACGAGGGTGGTCAGATCCGGCGTCGTCTGCGCGGGCATGGTTGCCCGGATGGCCGGGGCTGATGGAAAGATTGGGTGGGCGCATGCGACCGGTCCGGGATAGCTGCATTGCCAGGGCAAAGCGGCGCGGCCGAACCTCCCGGCGGCCAGGTTAGCTGGGCAGATCAGGTCGTACGGCGTGCAGCAGTGGCCCCGCATGAAGCCCGCCCCGTCATCGGAGTCCAATTGGGCCAGCGGGTGGCGGTGGCAGCATGGACGCGGGTGCGGCATCGGGCGGGTGAGGAGCGCGGGGGGTGGCGTAGGTGCCTGAGTTGATCGGTGGCGCGAGCGGTCTGGGATGGGTGGCGGTCAAGGCTGTCTTGCTTTTCGCGGTGGCCGTTATCGGCCTGCGTCTGGGGGAACGGCGCACGCTTGCTCAGCTCAGCGCGTTCGATTTCGCGGTTGCCGTCGCGGTCGGCGCGATCATCGGCCGGGGCGCGACCGCATCGGGCACGTCGTTCGCTACCTCGGCGGTCGCGCTGGTGACCTTCCTGGTGGCGCATCGCGTCGTCGCGATCCTTCGCCGGCACAGCCGGTTCGTCCGCCTGGTCGACCATCCGCCCCGTGTCCTCGTCATCGGTGGCGAGCTGCAAGCGGGGGAGCTGGCCCGTGCCGGGCTGACGGCCGCGGACGTGTACGCGCTGCTGCGCGAGAAAGGTGTCGGCGATCTCGGCCAGGTCGGATACCTGCTCTACGAGGCACGCGGTGCCGTGACGCTGGTGGGCGCCGGCAGCGAACCTGGCCCGCTGGTGCGGGACGGGCTCGACGCTTCCGGGTACCGCCGGGTGCGCCCCAGGCAAGGCTGGCTCGGCAGTTACCGAGAGTGAAGGCGGGCATGACCAGCTAGGCCTCATGACCGCGGCAGCGGGCGAGCCGGAGGATGGGCTGCCGGCAGGCAAATTTGGTGCTCACGGCCACGCACCCGCAACAACACCGCGACCGTCCAGACCAAGATCAAGAAATAGCTGCCGGGCCAGGCCCAGCCGACGAAGGTGCTGGGCGGCGGCGATCCAGGCGAATAGCGGGTATAGAAGCTGACCTGTCACAGGCCAGCCGAACCTGGGTGCAGCGGACAGCGTGCTTGCGCCGGCTGCCGGAGCCATCCTCGCCTGGTTGCCTGGATGCTGCCGGGGTGCTCGCGCCGCCACTGCGCGACCGCATGCGGGACGTGCGGGATCTTCAATGCCCACAATGAACGCAGGCCCGCGGCCTCGATCGCTTCTGGTTGGCCTCGGAGATCACGCCGGTGGGCAGCCATGAACTCCTCGATCACCGGGCTCGGCGTCGCGCCCACCGTACCGCCGGAGGATGCACTGGATCTGGATCGCCATAGGGCCCACAACGGCCGCATACACGCGGGCTGATACCGCGCTCGTGCCACGAGCGTCCGCACGGTGACGAGCGAACCAGTCTGCCTTGTCGCCGTTATCACTTGGTCACCGAA
>WNFL01107065.1_pt2 | contig 29517 bp, 29 predicted proteins | sample 5400361 | NCBI WGS metagenome assembly WNFL01 (sample SAMN13153351, study PRJNA577476) | soil metagenome | isolation source: 40 cm soil on Douglas fir-dominated hillslope | place: USA:California | collected 2013-09-17
ATAGAGTTAAAGTCTCAAGAAATGTAGGAAGGGATGTTCAGTTTGCAGTTGTAAATACTACCCTCTCTTTATTCTTATTATTTACACCTAAATAACTCGCGATTTCTTTTGAGCAAAAACATACGTCAGCTCCGGAATCAATTAATGCTGTGGCAGGAGCAGGTATTATTTTATGTGTCTTTTTGTATCCAAGACTTACAGGAATCCAAGGTTTGTATATTTTATTTGCAGGGATGAAATAGGGATATTTATGCATTAAAGGTTACAAAACCAAAATAGTTCTTGGAAGCAGGTACTAAGAGCACGTTCTTTAAGCCCCCTACTCTTTTTGATATGGCATCAAAAGACTTAGCATGAGCTACTACTTTATTATTTTTTTTGATTTACAGCAACCCATCCAGTTGAGTATTGCTTGAGAGAATCTCTTAGATCAACTGCATTCATACTTTTATATTATCACCGTAGCTATCTCTGGTCAAGGAAAATTAAATAAGGGGTTCTGGGAGATGAGTGATGCTTCCTACCTCTTTAAGGGTAAATTTATTTTCTTCTAAGCCTATTGTAGTTATAGAGCATTCTAAAAGCTCTACATATGGCGCACCAGATAAAGAACTTACAAGATTAAGATTAGTGAAGTTATTCATAAGAAAATCCCCTATTGTCCCTCCATGAGTAACTACTAAAACTTCTTTATCTTTATTTTCTTGTCTAACTTGTAGTGAGTTTACCGAATCTACTTGCAGAAGAAAGTCTTTTAACCGCTCTCCTGTATTAAATGCTGAATCACCATGACGGGGCTGGTAATTTCTGTCTATACTTGCCTTCTCCCACTCTTTTAAAAATTCCTCAAAGCTTTCATCTGGGTCACTTCCCCAATTCATACGTTCTATTAGTCTCTCATCTGTCGAAATATCTAGTCCTAATTCTTTTCCAACAATCTGTGCCGTCTCATGAGTCCTAAGAAGAGGACTAGAATAGATACTGATAATATTAAACTCTTTAAGGAATTTGGCAGTAAATTCTGCTTGCTTAACACCTAGTTGACTGAGTGGCGGATCCCCCATTACTGCCTCTTTAACCCCATGGCGGATAAGATAAAACTTAGTCATTAGGAGATTGTATCAAAAACTTTAGGCTATGGCTTGTCTGAGGTCATGGGGGAAAGAAGGCTGCTTAAGAGTACTTCTCTCTTGTTCTTCTCTATCATTCTCTACGATGGCTTTCTCCTCAGCCTTTGGCTCAAGCACGTCTCTAAGATGTGTGTTTTCTATCTCCAGGTCATGCATCTCTTCATGCAGCCTCTCTATGGTTTTACTCATTCTCTTTATCTCTGAATCCTTACCATGCAAAGTAAAGGCGCTTGAAAAGGAATCAACCAGACTTATAAGCCAGCTAATAAAGACCCCAAGAAGAAGTGACCCTACCACTATGATGTAAAGAGGGATTTCATTAATACGGTAGCTGCCAAAAAGGATATGCACGCTACTTGTATTTTGTGTCGCGAAAAAGGACACTCCAAGTCCAAAAACAACTAATAAAATTAATCCTAACATAGTTAAAATATATAATTTATTCTTAAAAACTCCAGCAAGAAATTGTAAAAGAAATGTAAGTGTTTTCCTAGAAAAATGCTCTAGTCAGTAGTCTACCTCATTTCGAGATGACGTTCACTCCAAGTTCACCTGCCTGCCGGCAGGCAGGCTCAGTGAAATTCGATTACCGGTTATTTGCTCAGTAGTAAACTATTTTGAGCAATCGAATTTCAATGCACTCGAGAATGAGGAATAGCCTACTGCCTTTTTCTCTATATTTACTGGAGATCCTTCGAAATACACAGGGGTAGATATTTTTTTCCTGAGCGAATCCGCCTTTGGAGGATAAATTAATAATTGAAAATTTTCATGAATCTTAAATCTTGAATCTTAAATCTTAAATCAAAGTTAACTGTGTGTTAGAATCGTGTTATGAAAATCAGACTCCTCCTACTATTCACACTCATATTTTCAATGGGAATAGTCCTGAGACTACATAACCTCTCCCCTTTTAAAATCTACCCTGATTCATACCAAAGCTTGATAGTTGCACAAAATATTCATACCTATCACAGCGTTATTGGTTATCTAGGTCAGGGAGGACTTCTCTACCCTGATTTTTTTATGTGGACTAGACCCGGTCTTCCTATTCTCATAAACGTATTTTCTATGCTGAGCTTGTCGAAGCATTTTTCATCAGACTCAGCTATGGTTGCTAGTCTTTTGTCTTTATTCTCAGGAATACTAATAATTCCAGCTGCCTATTTTTTTGTCAAAAGTGTTTTTAAATCCAGACTTTATGGGATTAGTGCAGCGGTTTTAGTAGCACTTTCTTTTAACCTCACTATTTGGAGTGGATTTATTATGACTGAGACAACAGGAGTACTTTTTATGATGCTCTTTCTATGGAGCTTGTTTAGTTCGCTTAATAGAAAAAGCAAACTTGCTGATCCAAAAGACCTTTTAACAGGACTTCTATTCTCATTCGCTATTCTAACTAGATATGAATATCTAATTATTTCCTTACCATTAATATTTCTATGCCTTTATTCTTCGAGCGACCAGGTGCAGTATTGTACCTGGGAGTCGAGAAGCCACAAACCTCACCCTAACCCCGCCCACGCCTCTCAAGGAGGCGACCTCCATCACTTCGTTCGTCCGGTCCTAAAAGGAGAGGGAAATAATGAGAAAGGATTACATAAGTGGAATATAAATTCATTTATAAGATTGATAAATATATTCTCCGTTGCATTATTATGCATCTCAATTGTTGGGGTAACTCTATTCCCAATTAGATCTGTATTTAATGTGATGTTTAATCAGTCAAAAGATCTTTTATTAATTGCAGGAATAATAGGAATTATTTTTATTTTCTTTATTCTTCTCTTAAGATTTGGGAGAAATAAATTCTTTGCTGAGCAAAGTCGAAGCATAAATACCCTTCGACTCACTCCGTTCGCTCAGGGAGTAAATGGCCTTATACTTGTTGCAATCTGGAGCTTTGCTCTTCTTATAATTTTACAAATTGTTTTTGGAGAAAAGATTTCATTTTTATATTACGATATATCGTACATTAGGAATTTTGCCCGCCACGATTTCTTAATAAGCCTCTTCTCCCTCATTGGCTTTACTATCTTATTGTTCGAGAGAAGCCAAACTGTGCGAGGCGTAGTCGAGAACCGTCATTCTGGCCAGCTTCGCCAAAGCGTCAGCGAGGCGAGCTTGTCCAGAATCTATTTGGCAATCTCACTGCAAGTCAGATCCTGGATGCGTTCGCCTTTGCTCACTTACCAGGATGACGCCAAGATTTATGTTTACTCCTGTCTTTTTTCTATTGTCTCTTTAGCTTTTATTTATCACAGAATAAATCCTGATATGGAGCGATACATGACTCACCTAATCCCCTTTCTCCTCCTCCCCTCCTCTCTGGGATTAGGAATTGTAATTAAAAGAATGTTCCCTACATTATCGTCATTCTGGCTTGCGAAGCCGAGTTTGACTCGTGTCCAGAATCATCCTTCGACAATCTCAAGAATAAATGGATCCTGGATGCGCTCATTACATTCGCTTACCAGGATGACACTTACTACTCAATACTTACTACTAGCTACTCTTCTTGCTGCTATCTTATGGCAAGCAACATTGACCTATCACGGACTGCGGTACCTACATGATAACTCCTGGTATAGGATTTCTTATGAGGAAAAATCCGCAGGACTTGTAGAATCCTTCGACTCACTACGTTCGCTCAGGATGAAAAATGAACTAATTCTCATTGCTTCTCTTCCTGAAGCTTATTACTACGATTTAAATATTCCAACCCAAAGTATTAATGATAATTATCCTTTTATCTATATGGAAAATGTAAAAGATAATCCAACTCTTATTATTATTGTAGATATGCCTATGCGTGAAATATTCCCCACATTTACAAAATTTGTGACTAGAAAATTACAAAAGTATAAAACTGGAGAGTACTACGTACATGAACTCTACCACTCAACAAATATTGTAGAAAAAGAAAAGTTTCCTGTTAGTGTTTACAAAATCACGCTTAGGGATTTGACCACCGTGATTCAAGATTCAAGATTTAAGATTTAAGAAGCTGCGAATGGCGACTTAATTGAAAATTATTTATTGAAAATTCATTGTAAATTGGAAATTGAAAATTGGAAATTATTTGCTACATGCTTTAAATCTTTACATGATCCATACTTGAAATATTTTTTTTCATTTGTTAGGATAAATGAAGAGACATTTATTTTTTATTTTACCCTGAGTTTACCGAATGGGTTATTCCACAGAATTTATCTTCAATAGAGTTAATTAATACTGCTTATCCAGTGTCCCGTCATTCTGGCTTGTCCAGAATCCGTGACCTTTTTAGATCCTGGATGCTCCGCCTAGGCGGATTACCAGGATGACATTTGAGTAAGTAGAGTCCACACATACCGCGACTGCCCATTAGTTTGGTCTTATTATCTTGCAAGTACATTCTTCCCTGAGCGAAGTCCGCCTAGGCGGACGAAGTCGAAGGGTTAGATAATTAAAAAATAAATAATCACTAGTGGCTATTGCCTAAAGGCTAATTGCTAAACAAAACTATGAAACTTATAATTCAAATTCCATGTCTTAATGAAGAAAAAACACTACCACTTGTAGTGAATTCTATTCCTAAAAAGATTCCAGGAATAACCAGTCTAAAGATCCTGGTTATTGATGATGGGTCTACAGATAAAACTGTTGAGGTAGCAAAAAAATTAGGAGTTGACTATATTATTTCCCACAAAAGAAATAAGGGACTGGCTAAATCTTTTACAGATGGGATTAATGAATCCCTAAGACTAGGTGCAGATATTATTGTAAATACAGATGCAGACAACCAGTATCCACAAGCAGATATTCCCCGTCTCATAGAACCTATTCTTAAAGGCAAGGCAGATATAGTTATTGCAAATAGACAGACAGATAAAATAAAACATTTTTCAACTGTAAAGAAATTTTTTCAGTGGTATGGGTCAGCTGTAGTGCGCTATCTTTCCCACTCTAAAATACCTGACGCTGTATCAGGATTTAGAGCATATTCCAGAAATGCAGCAATGCAATTAAATGTAGTCACGGAATTTTCATATGTAATAGAGACTATTATCCAGTCCCAGACTAAGCGTATTGCAATAGAAAGTGTAAATGTTATTACAAATCCACCTACCAGGCCTTCCAGATTATTTAGTAATATGTTCCAGCATATGCGCCATTCAAGCGCATCAATTATCAGGGTTTATACAATGTATAGACCACTCTTAGTATTTGTCTTTATAGGGTCTGTCCTTTTCCTAGCAGGACTAGGATTTAGTCTGAGATTTTTATACTTTGTACTTAAAGGTGAAGGGACAGGACATATTCAGTCACTTATATTAGCGGGAGTCCTTATGATGATAGGATTCCAGACCGGAGTGACTGGACTAGTTGCAGACCTAAGCGCAATTAATAGAAAGCTTATTGAAGATGTACTCTTAAGAGTTAAGAGACGGGAATATAATAAAGATACCACTCTTTCCATCACAACAAAAAAGAAAGTAAAACGCCCAGAATTCCGCGGCCAACACAGGTATTTAGTAAATTAAAATAATTGTGAATGAAATTATTATATATAACAAGAAAATATCCCCCAATGGTTGGAGGAATGGAAAAACTTAGCTTTGCATTAGCAAAAGAGTTTTCAAGTAGCGTAGACACCACACTTATTACATGGGGTGGGTCTCAAAAATATTTACCATTTGTCTATTTTCTTTTTCTAATAAAGTCTTTATATCTAATCCCAAAAAATAAAATAGACCATATTCATATTGGGGACGCTCTCCTCTCCCCACTTGGTTTTCTTTTAAAAAATGTTTTTGGAATTAAAACTACACTTACAGTTGTCGGACTAGATATAACTTTTAATTTCCCAGGATATCAATTTTTTATTCCTAGAATAGTAGCTAAATTAGATAAAATTATTTGCATTAGTGATGCTACAAAAAATGAATGTATAAAAAGAAATATTCCGGAAGAGAAATGCGCAGTAATTCCATGCGGTGTATATCCTGAAGATTGGATAGTAAAAGCTACTAGAAAAGATTTAGAAAAAAATGTAGGTAAAGATTTAAAAGATAAAAAAGTTATTATCACTGTAGGAAGATTGGTCCCTAGAAAAGGAGTGTATTGGTTTATTAAAAATGTAATGCCAAAACTAGAGATGAAGGTTATCCATCTCATTATAGGAACTGGCCCAGAGAAAGATCGTATTCAAGAATTAATTAAAGAAATGAATTTGCAAGAAAGAGTGATTTTACTTGGCAAAATATCTGATGAAGATTTAAAGATTATTTACAATACCTCAGATCTTTTTGTAATGCCAAATATAAAAGTCAAAGATACTATAGAGGGATTTGGTCTTGTAGCTATTGAAGCCTCCTCTACAGGCCTTCCCGTTATTGCCTCTGATTTAGAGGGAATAAGCAGTGCCATCATTAATGGCAAAACAGGATATCTTGTTGAAAGCGCAAATCCAGAGCAATTCATAAAAGCAATTAGAAAGTCATATAGTCTTAACAGAAAAGAGATAGCATCAGTTACAAGAAAAAACTATTCTTGGGAGGAAATAGGTAAAGAATATATAAAAAGTATTTAGATAATAAATATGAGAATTATAAATGAGAATAATATTAAGAATAGGCTGTACTTCTTTTATTTAGGACTACTTATTATTTTATTTATCATAACCACATTTTTTATCAGTTTTTCAAATAGAATTGAGGGAGACGCGGCATTTCATGCACTCGTATCAAAAGAGATTTCTGAAAAGGGCAAAATAATTAACTCCACTAGCTATATCTTGGCTAATGAAAAAAATAACTTCCCGATTGCCTATCCAGAAATATTTCATTTGATTGGATCGCTAAATTATCTCTACGCTGGGAAGTCAGCTTTTTTATTTTTACCCGTTTTATATGGCGCACTTTCTCTTTATTTCCTTGCTATGATACTTTACTTAATTCACAAAAACTTAATAGCAGTAAGTATGGGAGTAACTATACTGGCACTCAATTTATATTTTCTAGATTATTCTTCTAAATACTTCATGGAGACAGGATTAGTTTTCTCAGTGCTTGCTTCTTTTAGATACGCAATGAAATATATAAGTCAAAAAAATGTGAGTAATTTATATATTTCATCTATTTTTTTTGGATTATCTGTCACGATAAAACAACAAGGTTTAGTTGCATTACCAATTTTTGCAATCATCTTGTTTTTTTCTTATTTATGGACAAGATCAATAAAACAAATAATAATAAGTATCTCAATTTTTATTCTTATCGCAGCTCCTCCAATGATTCAACTATTTTTTTCTACTGGGTCTATCCTCTATGCTGGAGACAATCCTCCAAAAATTATTCAAATAATAGAGCAGCCAATTCGTAATGTGTTTGGAGTAAAATTGTTAGAAAGTGACAAACAATGGAATATGATTAATCAGGGTAGACGAGACGAGGAAATTACCACATGGCGTAGCATCTCTAATAATACTGCTGCTTGGATAACTCAAGATAACCTCTCATCTATCCCCTGGGCTGAACTAACAGGTATTCTATTGCTGATTCTTCTTTTTCGAATAATAAGTTTAAGGAGTACTAAAGATTTCATTATGTTAATTTTTCTAGTATTATTTTATTTTCTTCTATATTATTTAGCACGACCTAGATATGCTCTCCCGCTTATCGTCTTACCATCTGTTGTGATTTTTTATATTATTAATACTTTAACGACACTTAAAGTACAGCCTCGGATAATATTATTTTTTGTTATTCTTCTTACTATGTATATCTCGATCAATTTTAGTAGTAATTTTCTAGATACTGTAAACAGAGATGATTTTGGCTTTTACGGTGTATACAACAAAGAACGGGGTATCCAATTACAATCCCTATATGACTCGATTAAAACTGATAAGAACAAGACTTTCACAATATTGTCTCCCTTACCATATGAAACAGCGTATTATGCAATGCGTCCTACGATATGGGCTAATCCTTATGGGGCCACTGACTTATTTAATTCCCTGCTAGACCCAGATGAGAATAAGTCGATAAAAATGTTGAAGAAATATCGCATTAAGTATTTAATAATTTATAATGATCGTCTCATGAAGTTTACTAATTGGGCTGGTATTAACCCAACGGATGGATTATTTAGCAAAATTGCTTATTCTAAAAATTTTCAATTAATAAAAAGCAATGAATCAGGGAAAGTATACATGTCTAAGTTTGAACACATTTAATCTATGGATAAAAAAATTTTAATAATAATCATTACTTACAATATTGGAGATGCAATTAGTCATTGCTTAGATTCACTTGTGAAACAAACGGACCAAAACTATGAATTGTTACTGATAGATAATAACTCATCAAATTCGACACTAGATTCAATTCATAACTATCTAAATCATAATAGATCGCTAATGAGGAAGACTGAATTAATAGAGAATAAGGTTAATCTTGGATTTTCTGGAGCAGTGAATATTGGCTTGAATAAAGCACTTAAACAAAAAGAGTTCTATTGGGTCTTATTATTAAATCAAGATATTTATTTTGAAAATAATTTGTTGGAAAAAGGAATTGGTTTGATGCAAAAAAACCCAACGGCTGGAGCTGTATTGCCCAAAATATTATATCCTGATGGAAGAGTATGGTGGGTAGGTACAAAAATTTTATCAGATACTGAACTTATTTTTTCTTCTTCTTATGGCATAACTAAACATTTTAATAAGGGTGAGAAAATTAATTTTAATAATAATGAAGTTAGACAAATGGATGCACTTACTGGTTGTGCAGTTTTTCTCCGCTTATCTGCAGTAAAAGATGTTGGTCTATTTGATGAAAGATATTTTATGTATGCAGAGGATATTGATTATTCGTTGAGATTAAAAATAAAGGGCTACAAAGTACTCCTCTTCACAAGCAGCACCGTTTACCATGAAATAGAAGATAACCAGATGAATCTCAAAATTGTCCGTCTAAGATTGAAGAAATATAAAATATATCTAACTAGCGTTGGGCTATATTTACTAAAATACAAACCTTGGATCTTTCCTATTTGGTTAATAAAATTACCTTTTGTTTTAATAATTAATTACTTAAAGCGTAAAGAATAAAACTTGTAACAGTAATATATCAGATAGAATTACTTAATCAGATTTAAAAATATGATCAATCCTTATAAATTAAATATATCAAACTACTCAAGTCATGAATTAATATTAAATTGCATTGGACATAACAAGACAGTTCTTGATTTGGGCTGTAACGATGGATATATAGGTCTATCTTCAAATAAAACAAATTACTTTTATGGCTTAGATCGTTCAAAAGAATCGATAAGCAAGGCTAAAAAAACATACATTGACGCCATAGTTTATGATCTCAACATCTTAAAAAGATTACCATGGGAAAAGAAATTTGATGTATTGCTGTTTGCAGATGTATTAGAGCATTTAGTTGATCCTGAAAAAACTTTACTGTTTTTTACAAATAAGTATTTAAAAATACACGGGCATGTCATACTCGCACTTCCAAATATTGCCAACTGGCAAATTCGATTAAAACTCATGATAGGAAAATTCGATTACACAGAAATAGGCATATTGGATAAGACACATCTTCATTTTTATACATTTAAAACCGCAAAAGAATTAGCATCATTTGCTAATCTAAAAATAATATCAGAATTTGGCGGATCATCGACTTTTGGAGGAATGATTAAAAAATTACCTTTCTTAAAAGGTCTGTTGTCAAATAATATTATTCTACTTTGTAGAAAATGATTGTATAAAATGAAAACTTATTTAGCGCATGGGGCAATTTACTTAACTTTTTCATCTGTTATTTTTCTTATTTCTGGGTATGTAATCAATATCTGGCTTGGGAGATATTTAGGAGCTGAGATATATGGAATTTATGGAATCATAATTTCCTTAGTTACTGTTATAAATCTTACCCAGACAGCAGGACTTCCGCAGGCGGTTTCAAAATATGTAGCATCTGACAAAAATCAATCAGAAGAAATATATAAGACAGGTTTTATTATCCAAATAATCTCTACAACTTTTATCTCCCTTTTATTTTTTCTGTTTAGTGGTGCTTTAGCCAATTTATTAAAGGATTCCACTCTAACTCCATATTTGCAACTTGCTGCATTTATATTCCCATTATATGGACTTTTTGCACTTTTAACGGGATATTATAATGGCCTACATCTTTTTGGTAAGCAAGCATTTCTTCACATAATTTATTCACTTGTAAAAGTGATAACTATTATTGCGTTAGCATACTTTTTTCATTTATATGGTGTGATTTTAGGATTTATTATTTCTCCTATCATTGCGTTACTAGTAAGATTTCATACTCCAAGAAATGATTCTCCAGACTTCGCTAAGGCCTCGTCCGGCAAGGCGACAGAATGGTACAAAAAACTAATATTATTTTCTTTTCCGCTAATAGGAGTTGCTATTGCAGCTAATTTGCTTCAGTCAATAGACCTGTTCTTTGTAAAAGCGTTGACTCATTCAAATTCCAGCGCAGGGTTTTATACTGCAAATCAAAATATCGCAGAAATTCCCTTTTTTGCTCTAAGCGCTCTCTCTTCCGTTCTTTTTCCAAGTATTTCAAAACATTTAAGTCAGAATATGCATGGTGAAGCAAGAATACTTATCAAAAAATCTTTACGATTTTGTCTTTTAGTTCTTACTCCCGGAGTTTTACTTATCTCTGCTACAAGTAATATAGTTTTATCTCTGCTGTTTTCTAAAGCATTTTATCCAGGAGCCCCGTCGCTTTCAATTCTTGTAATAGGATCAGGATTTTTTACCCTATTTGTTATTTTAACTACTATTATTAGCAGCGCGGGCTCTCCTACTAAATCAGCTCTTCTTGCTGGCTTAGGAGTAATTATAAGTTCTATTCTTTGTATACTTTTTATTCCAAGATATGGATTAAATGGTGCTGCTCTTTCCACAACCATTGCTGCGGGAATAGTGATGTGTGGAGCAGGAATAATGGTATATAGAAAATTTCATGTGCTTTTTAATTTAAAAAGTGTGGTAAAAATTCTTCTTGCTTCTTTTTTAATATATTTTCTTGCCAGAATTATTCCTATCCCCACTCTACTTCTTCCACTTCTCTACATATTTCTTTTTGGAATTTATATTGCCCTCCTTTTCCTCCTGAAAGAAATTACGGATGAAGACGTAGCGCTAGTAAAATCGTTACTACCAAAGAGACTGATTCTGGACACGAGTCAAACTCGGCTTCGCAAGCCAGAATGACGATGGAAGATTACTTCGGTCGCCTAGGCGACCTCGCAATGACAAGATGTTGCGGGAAAAGTACAAAGAAAAAGAAAAGATGATCTATCTTAATAGATCCTGAAATAAATTCAGGATGACCGCGTCAAACGCGGCATTTGCCGAGTCTGACTCGGCTTTGCAGTTCTCGACTACGCTCGAACAATAAAAATATTATTAGAAATTTGAAATTTTATATATGAATATTCATAAAATTCGACTTTTGGGAAAATTTTTTGGCATTATACTTCTAGTGTCTTTACCTGCATATGTATTAATAAATAACTTTTCACCATTTGGAATTACCTCAGAGTATTCTACTTCAGATAGTAAAAATCACTTAATACTTGGTCCAAAAAATAGAGTAACTACAAAAAATATTAATGGCCAAAAGGTTTTTGTACAGACGAATGATTTTTTGTATTTCTTAACTCCTATGTCTTTTAATTATGACAGCGCCACAGTGCGGATTACTTTTCAAAACCCAGATCCAGAGCAGACTATTTCTTTAGGATTTCAGGACCAGGATACATGGCATTATGCAACACAATTAATAGATGCTCCTCTACTCAATTCCCTTGCCTGGAGTAGAATTGGGAAAAACCCTACTCTTTATCAGAGAAATCCTAAATTTACTTCTGTAGATAAATTTCTTTTAAGTCCCCCAAAAGATTCACTCATAGGGACATATGCTTATGATACGGACCTAGCCAAGTCCACGTCAAACGTGGCTGCGGCAAACTCGGTTTCGATTCCTGGATACGTGGCGGCCGCGTCCGAGTCAAACTCGGCCGATGCAAACGCGGATACGGTTATTAATACTCCTCTTAGGGGGAGGCATGTGATGTATGTGTATTTACATAATGAACCATTTATTTTGACTGTTAAAAAACAAGATCTTAATTGGTATGAAGATCCAGATGTAATGAATATAAGTGTTTATAAAGATAATAATCTGGTCCATTCTTCCCAAATAGATGATGACGGTATTACAGATGCTTCAAAAAAAGTATTGCCTCCTCAGGAAGTGACTATTAAAAACTCTGGACCCGGTCTTCCTGAGAATGGAGTCTATAAAATTATCTTAGATGCAAATAGTGATACAGTTATTTCCGAAATTAGGACTAACTTACATAAAATTGCTTTTCAAGGCTCCATATTCCCTGCAAATAATTCAGACTCATATCCAGGTCTTACAAGAGCCAAGTCAGACTTGGCATCAAATTCCAAAGCATCAACCGCGTCTGACGCGGCAGCGACCGAACTTTATACAAATGCCCTCACTCTATCTGCATTGACCTATCATAATTCTGGAAAACAGAAAATTACTGTGGGAAAAGATATTCTGGACGTTAATGCGTTAAAGACAGAAGAAGTGATGGCTCCTAAAGACACGTTTTCAAAAGTGGTAATTCCTAAAAATGATGTAATATTAAAAGCGTTTCAGGGATTTTTTGCATTTTCCCCTGACGAATTTTTTGTGCCCCTACAGTATCATGTAATTCCTATTGCCCAGAAAGATGACATAGATTTGTCAGACTATATTTTGACTAACTATACTCCTTCAAAAGAGGTTGGAGATTCACGAATTGCAGAGTATACTTTTAATCTATTTCCGGCTAATATAAAAAACGGAAAGCTTTCATGGATTATTAAAGCTCCGGGACTCTTGGATAATAACAGGCAAATAATAATAAAGAATATTGAGGTTACATTGAAGAAAAAGGGATTCTTGTGATATATAAGCCATTAGGCAATAGGCAATAGCCTTTAGTGAAATAAAATAAAGTTCCTGCCGACTATTGACTACTGGCTATTGGCTAAAGGCTAAATGAATATGGATATTTTTTTAATCATTTTTGCAGCAATATTTATATTATTCCTACCAGGATTTGTATTGTCTTTGGTTTTTTTCAAATGGGGAAAAATTGATATAATAGAGAGAATTGCATTATCCTTTGCTCTTTCAATAGCCGTAGTTCCCCTTTTGGTTTTTTATACAAATCTAATTGGAATTAAAATTACCAGAGAATCAGTAATACTTGAGACCCTTTTCATAGTCATGATTTCCGGAATAATCTATTATGTACAAAGTAGAAGAGACAAAAGCACCAAATGAGACAAAGGCATATTGTACGTCATGCGCCTGCCCGCCTATGGAGGGAGGAGTGAGCAAAGCGAACGACACGGCAATCTATATTTAAGAAAGATTGCTTCACTACGTTCGCAATGACAAAAAAACTATTGCCTAATGGCTATTGGCTATTGGCTAAATAATCTATGAATGAATTAAGATTAAAAACACATATTTTTTCAGAAGAGATATTTCAATTCTCCCTTATTACTTATCTTGTGCTTCTTTTATCTGAATCCTTAAAAACAGGATTTGTCAGTAATTTTATTAATCTTAATATTCCACTATTCATTGTCCTAATAACTGGTGTCCTTATGGTCCTGACCCAGCAGGATAAATTTGAAGTAACCGCACCTATAAAAAGAAATTTGAGTGCGGATATCCAAAACAGCATAGTGCTGGCTGTAATAGGAGGACTTTTAGTATTTTTCAAAACTCAAGAATTGGGAAAAATTAGTATTGTAATTTCTATACTGACCATGGTCCTAATTACTTTTTTATCCATTCTCCTTCTAACAGATTCTACAACCCGACCAGAAACTGAGGATATCACAGAAGACACTACAATTCATTCTAAAAAAGCATTAGTCCCTATTGCTATCAATAAGTCTCTTCTTATCATCCCCTCTCATACAGTGCCCTCTGCCGCTACTCAACCATTAATGAATCATGTGATTAAATCCCCCTTCGACAGGCTCAGGGTCGAAGGACTTGCAGATAGGGTTATTAGATCACAAATGAAAGCACTACTGGCACTTGAAAAAGCACAAGTGATTTCTGAAAAGTTAGAGAGAAAATTTAGACACACTGAAAACCATACGCTTTTCGTTGAAAAGCTCCACCCCCTAAACATCATGATTCTGGAAAGCCTACAAAAACTTACTGAGGATTTAGAAGAAGATCTAGAAGTTTTGCCAAGGTCGGACCTTGACCAAGGTCCGACCTTAAAAAGAGAAAGATTGGAAAAGATGGTGCTATTACATACCCAAACTCTACACCTAAGAATAATGCAATTGAGTTAATTATTAACGGGTTCACGAGTTCACGGGTTTAAAAAATATAACTCGTCCGCCTAGGCCGACTCGCAAGATTTAAGAAAGATAACTTTTATTGTTCGAGTGCAATCGAGAACTGATATTTAATAACTTCTCGTCTCACTCCGATCGCTCGAAGAATAAATTTACAAATTCTAAAACCTTGTCATTCTGGCCGAGTCCAGAATCATCCTTCGACTTCGCTCAGGAAATAATTTGATCCTGGATGCGTTCGTTTCACTCACTTACCAGGATGACACCAAAGAAGATTGCTTCCAGGTACAAGACTATACCTGGCTTTGCACTTCGCAATGACAATTTAGAATAAATTCGATCCTGGTTAATTCCTTTGAAATGGATACCAGGATGTTCCTGCCTTGCACCTAGTTCTTATTTATAATCACTAATTGCTATTGCCTATTGGCTAACCCGACTACGAATGATTATGGAAGAAATTTGCAAATATTTGTGCAAATAATTGTTTCAGCCTTTCATTGAATGCTGAAGCGCTGTTGTTATCGCCACCATTTTTGCCTCCTTTATCATTATTGTCATTCCCATTATCATTCTCGCCTTGGTCATCATTATCATTGTCCCCTGGATGGACAGAATGTCCTGGAGGACCTACATGAACATGATTCTCATCTCCAAATCCCCAACCAGGCACTGTAACTTTTGGAGCAGCAAATGCGGAAGGCAAAATGCTTCCAAATATTATTGCTGCAGTTGCACCTCCTACCAAAAGTTTTTTAAAATTCCTGCCATTAGTGGTTTTCTCTTTATTCAAAATCTTTATCACCCCCTCTCTAGTTTCGGAATTTATCTGAATCTTATCTGAAATTTTAATAAACTCTGTCGATCGCCTAGGCGATCGACGCACATACAGCGATACCCACGCTTACGGGTGTACTGACTGTCCCGGAGGACCAGTATGTACATGGTTTTGATCACCAAAACCATTACCAGGCTTTGTGGCTCCTGAATTACCGGCTTGAGCAGCGGCCGCATGAACCATGACAACGGCAGCAAATGCTAAAACACCTAGAACCAAGAGCGCGCGCATGTTAAATACCATAAGTTATCTCACCTCCTTCCATTAGAAATTCTTAACGATTCCAGCTCAGCTGGAGAGTTTCTAGAATTTCTAATGTCCTCCAAATATCGCTCTTTGAGCCGCGCTACGAATAGTAGGTAAGGCGAAAAGCAAGATATGGAGGATGCCCTTCCTCTAAATAAAATAAATTCTGGATAAGATCTTTGATTTTTTGTAGGTATTTTCCCTACAATTCTGAGAAGAATTTGAATAATTGCTTTATAACAACAGGAATTAAGCGTATCACACTAATTCATCCCGTTGTGTAAACGTTCTGTAAGAGTTTTACTATAATCCTACTCCCTTGACAACTAAATATTCTTAGCCTATAAATAGTTTTAATATGGGAATAGAAACAATAGCTACACATGACCCAGAGTTACCAGAAGAAGGGATAGAATTAGATATCGGTTCTCGTGATAGAAAATCTGTTCTTAATTCTCAAGGAGAAAGGGTTGAAGCATCAATTGATAGAGTAACATATCTTATTCCCGATGGTACTGATTTTGGTACTCATGAGACATATGAACGTGAAGTTTTAGATCCGTTACAACTACTTAGTCAAAGAGAAGAAATTATCATCCGACCGGAAGGTCAATCTAGCGCAGATACTTTGACTATGACTACAGCGAAAAAAAATAGTCCGAGTGGCTCAATACATATTGCACAGGACGGACAGGTTGATAGAATTTCACTCTCAAATGGAAATTTTATAATAAGCTATCACAGGGAAGATGATGAAACTTTTAGTTATGGGGTAAAAGACGTGAGGACTACCAAGCCAATAGGTGAGCCGCAGACTATACATATTAATGATATGCAATTCTTAGATATTCCAGGGGTAAGTGAAGCCTTACAGCATCAACTCCTGAGAGGAAGAGTGGATATAGAAGCAACAAAAGATGCTCTTCACAATAACTATAGAGTGTCTGTTCCCAAACCTCTTACAGAGTCTCTGGTATTTATCTAATATATTAATTATTAACGAGTTAACGAGTTTTGCGAGTTAAAGAACTAACGCGTAATAGAAATAACATTTAAAAAAATAACTCTAAAAAACTTGACAAAGAGCCTGTAGAGTGCAATGATGAACTTAATGGAAGAGGGTCAAGAAAAGACAGAGGAAAAGAAAAGTGGAGGGTATGGCAAGAGACCTCTCTGGCAATGGATAGCTATTTATGCAGTGGTTGGAATCATTATTTACGGCGCTGCCTATTATTTTCTTTTTTCGAAAAAGGGCGGTTATAATGCTCAGACCACACAATATCCATCTCCTACCCATTCTGCTAGCTCAGGGCAAGCTTCTCCATCAGTCTCTCAGGCAACAACTTCTGCAATGACAGTTTTACTGGCTACGGAAAATAAATCTGGAGAATCAGGAACAGCAATACTTAAAGAGGTAGCTGGCAAAACGGTTGTAACATTAAGTTTAATTGGATATCCTGCTAATGCCCAACCAGCACATATTCATATAGGCGCATGCCCTGGCGTAGGTGCTGTAAAATATCCTTTGACAAATGTAGTAAATGGTCAGTCAGTGACTACGCTGGATGTCACTATAGCAGAACTTGAGAAAGAGCTTCCACTTGCTATTAATGTCCACGCGTCAGCTAAGGATATAACTAATTACACCGCCTGCGGTCCTCTCAAGTAATTTCCAGATGAATTCAGATGGGATTCAGTATTCCAGATGTTATTCAGATAAAATTCAGTGCTTCTGAGGATCAGATTTTCAGAAATATCAGAAATTCAGATAAACAGATATTCCGATACTCTGAATTAATCTGAACTTATCTGATTCAACTGAACTGGATTCTTCTGGGGACAAAGTAGTATAGAGGTACAAAAAAGAAAATAATAAGAGAAAGATATACTGAAAAAGGCGCTAATAGAATAGAAACTGCGTATAAACCAACTCCCCAATAACTTCTCCTTTGTGCCGTTATTCTTTCATCCATGCTTATATGCTCATCAACTAGATTCCCCCCAAACATTGCATAATGAATCATAAGAGAAAAGCTTCCCCCAGCAAAGAAAAGCACTAAGCCAAAAAGTAAGACTGCAATTTCATTTGTTGGAAACCTTCCTAAAAATGCTGTAGGGAAAGGGATAAAACAAAGCCAAAAAAGAAGTAGGTTATTAAGCCACAAGAGTTTTCTATAAGACTTTTTCAAAGAGTAGAAAAAATGATGATGATTTACCCAAAAAATGCATACAATAAAAAAACTTAGCACAAAGCTGAGAAACTGTGGGATCAAATGAACTAAAACATTTATTGCAACTGTATTTGTCATAGCTACCACAATATCTGGAATTTTTAGATCAAGTACAAGAAGCGTCACAATAATTGCAAATACTCCGTCACTAAATGCTTCTATGCGGCGCGTCGAAAGAGAATGGTCATGGTCCATACACAGAGTATACCAGAACGACTTGGGATTTAAGATTCAAGAAAATTTTCAATTATTAATTTACAGCCATCCGGCCGCAAGCAATTTACAATGAATTTTCAAAGAACCAATTTGCAAAAATTAAATCATTTAATATTGATATTTGATTGAAAATTGAAAACTGAAAATTGATAATTACTCTGAGATCAGGCTTTTGCGGGAAAAGTACAAAGAAAGAAAAAATATATAACTAGTAACTATCTAATATCATAGACAAGTTATGAATTTTCACTTAGAATATTAGTTACAAAATATATTATGTCTAGTGTTAATGCGTCTATCATCATAAACCACCCTATTCAACAAGTCTTTGATTATATTATTTCGCCTCAAAACGGACCTAAATATATTCCATATTTAAAAGAAAACTCAAATATTAATCCTACTGAGCCTGTTGTTGGCCAAACCTTCAATTGGCGTTACGCTATGAGTGGCCTTGAAATGAAGGGAGAAGCAAAAGTCATAGAATTAGTTCCTCCTAGCAAATATGTTATCGCAACAAATGGAAATATAGCGTCAACATGGACTTTTCTTCTTAATGAAGAAGAAGCAGGAGTAAAAGTAACTATGACAATTGATTATGAATTTGACCAAAATCTTTTAAAAATGCTCATTGACCAACTAATTCTTGATAGGTTTAACCAAAAAGCGGTAGAGGAAGTTTTGGAGAATTTAAAAGGCCTCCTCGAAACATAAATCCTCACTATGAGCATTTGCCACCAGGAGCGCAGACGCCCTTTGGCGTCACAGGTACTTTAGTATTACTGCAATCTTCAATAGACGCATTACAAAGAACTTTTGGCTGAATAATTTTTGCCTGGTATCTCCGCACTGTTAAATAACTAAAGAATACGTAGATAGTCATAAGTAGTAGAAGAAATAGCAATAATAAACCTATTTTTTTATTTTTCATTATCCAAAAGTAAATGTATATACTTCAATTCCAGGACTTACAAATTCAAGTTTTAGAATATGACTCTCTGTCTTACTATGAAAATCTAATATATTATATAATCTATCTTTATCTACTGTAATTATCCCATTAGTAACATCTGATCCGGCAACTGTATTATCTACAACTTTCCCATCAAGATACACCTTCACCGTTGGATTTTTGGAAGAATCGGGTCTAAGGATAAGATATACCTTGCTTGCAGTAAAATTGTAATTAAGAGTGGCATTATCTCCGGCAATTGCTGTCTCATCTGTTATATTCCATTTGCCTCCAAGACTAAAGGAGTTTTGAGGAAGATTATCAGAAAGCGTATACGTTGAAGTTCCATTTGGAATCATTCCGCCAGGATAGTAATATTGCATTCGCTTGGAGCCTATGTATGTTTCAGGCGATAACTGGCCTGTCGGTGTCTGATCCTTCATATTCTCGAGTGACCCAGATACTTTCTTTCCCGCTTCTTTCAAAAGCGCTTGTATTGCCATCTCTGTCTGATCATATTCCCCTTCTCCAAAATGAGTTCTTCTAATATTTCCATTTACATCTATTAAATATTCTGCGGGCCAATATTGATTGTTATAATTATTCCAAGTTGAATAGTCATTATCCTGAGCAACGGGATAGTGAATATTGTATTGTTTTATAGCATTAAGTACGTTAGTAGTGTCATGCTCAAATTGAAACTCAGGAGTATGGACTCCTATCACAACAAAACCCTGCGAAGAATACTTGTCATACCATGAGGTAACAAATGGAAGCGTACGAATACAATTGATACAGGTATATGTCCAGAAATCTACCAATACAACTTTCCCTTTTAAATCTTTTATTGATAACGATTGCTTCCCACCAGTCAGATTCAACCATTTGGATACTCCAACAAAATCAGGTGCGGGAGTATTGGTATTAAAAAGACCTGATGTATCTTGAGTTTGATTAGTAGAACCATTAAGCTGTCCTAATTGATTTTTAACAATACTATTATTTTCAAGCCCTGTCAGATCTAGACCGTATTTTGTTGTTGCAATAAAACTCTCAAAAGCCAGATCTAAATTGAAGAATATCATTCCGGCTAAAACTATCATGAGTATTCCAAATGCCTTTTGGATTCTATCTGTGTTACCCAAAAGAAAAGGGACTTTCTGAAGAAGATTTCTCCCGCCATACATAATAAAAAACATTGGAATACCAGATCCAATTGCATAAGAAAAAGTTATAAGAAAAGTAGCAGCATTTACTTTACTTGTTGCGGCAAGAGCAATAACAGAGGCCATAATAGGCCCAACGCACGGGGCCCAGATAAGACCTATGGAGAGTCCAATGACAAACCCTCCTAAAAACCCTTTACGGGTATTTGACTTTGGAGTAAAAACTGAAAGTTTTGTAAATAACTTTTCCATAAGCACTTGGAACTGAGGAAGCAAAAGGCTAACGCCAAAAAGTAATAAAATAATCCCCGCAATAATGCGAAGAGTATTTGAGGGAATTCCTGTCAGTTGAACAATTTTTGTTAGAAAAAGCGTAAATACAGTAAAACTAAGAATAAATCCAAGGATAATCCCAAATGGCTTTCTTTTATCCCCTCCTACAGCTCCTGAGAGGACAATTGGAAGTATAGGAAGAATGCATGGAGAAAGTACAGTCACAATTCCTGCTAAAAAAGCGAATCCAAGTAAAATTATCATAATATGTCTATAATTAATCTATGATACTACAAAACGTATATTTTTTCCCCTCCCAAGATGCCTCAGAAATTACAGAGGTTGGAGGAAAAGGACTTTCATTAATTCTAGGAAGTAGAGAAGGATTGCCTGTCCCTCCTGGATTTATATTGTCTGTTAATTTTTTCGCTGCTTGGTTTGAAACACTTAAAAAAAGCAAAGCCTGGGATGCATTTCTAAAATCTAATAAAAATAATTTAAAAAAAGCATGCAACTCAGTAAAAAAACATGCGCTTCAATTATCCCTTACTAAATCCCAGAAAGAAGAATTAGCTGAAGCACTTAACAAATATGATGAAAAAACTCTTTGGGCTGTCCGGTCTTCTTCTCCTGAGGAAGATTTAGAAGGGTCATCATTTGCAGGAGGATATGAATCAATACTAGGAGTTGCAACAAGAGACATAAAAGATGCTTTAAAAAAGGCTTTTGCATCCAGTCTTGATTACCGCGTGGCAGTTTATAAAAAAGAAAATGGCCTTGATATAACTGACCCTAAAATTGCTGTAATAGTCCAGGTACAAATAGCAAGCGAGACAGCTGGAGTAGGATTTTCACTTAATCCTGTTACAAATAATTATGACGAGGCAATTTTTAATTCCAACTTTGGACTTGGAGAAACAGTTGTTTCAGGCATAGTAACACCTGATACTTTTACTGTTAATAAGACAGATCTTAAAATAAAAGAGAAATTGCTTGGAAAAAAAGAGCATGCTATTTTTCTAACCCCAACTGGTAAAAAAAGTGAAAAGAAAGATTCTAAGGAAAATAAATTTTCATTATCAGATAGCCAGGTCGTAGAGCTAACAAAACTAATAATAACTGTTGAAAATCTGTATCAAAAACCAATAGATATTGAATGGGCATACGCAGATAATAAGCTATATCTACTTCAAGCAAGGCCTATTACAACATATATTCCTCTTTCTAGTGAGCTAATTACAAAACCCGGTGAAAAAAAGCGGTTATATGTGGATATGGCTTCTACAATCCAGGGGTTATATCAACCAATCTCGACCAGTGGTACTTCTTTTTTTACTTTAATAATAGGAAGAATTGAAAAAATACTTTTCTTAAGAGAAATGACTAATGATATTAATGCTGCTATACCCTGGATTTCACCAGGAAGAATGTATATTAATCTTTCAAATCTTTTAAAACTTACTGGCAAAAAGAAATTTACTGATTTTATTAACATAATAGACCCATTAACCTCAAAAACAATCCAAAATTTAGACACTACCGAATATATTTCGAGTACTAATAAATTAAAATTGCTGCCTGTTGGGATAGCTATAAAACTGCCACAGATTGCACCTCTTATATTACAAGCAAGAATTCATCCAGAAAAGACACATATTAAAATTCAGAAAGACCTTAAGTTGTTCTTAGAGAAAACTACTATTCTTGCAAAAAATGAAGCCTCTACCACCTCTCTTTCGAAAAAATTAGTAGCTACATTAATAGATGATGTTTTTTTACGTACCATGCCTCTTTTTATTACAGGAAAGCTAGCCTTAGTTGAAATGAAACAGGTAGCTGGTAAAAATTTGGAGCATGCATTTACTCCTTTCTATACAGCGTCACCAAATAATCTCACAACTCAAATGGGACTGGCTTTATATAATGTGTCCAAAACACTTCCCGATAACCTGGGTCTAAAAGATATCGAAGAAGGAATAAAAAATAATACATTATCTCCCGAATTTATGTCAGCTTGGAATAATTTTATTACTGAATATGGACATAGAGGACCTTTAGAAATAGACCTGGGTGCACCGCGTTATTCAGACAGCCCAAATATTCTTATTGCAACTCTCATTTCTATGAGGAGCAGTAAAAATGCTAACCCTGAGGAGAGGTTTAAGAAAAATCAGGAAGAACGCAGTAAAGCATATGAATATCTTTATAGTGAAATACAGAAAAAAAATAGTAAGGATGCAAAGAAATTCCAGAAACTATATAAGACATTTGACATCTTTGCCGGATATAGAGAGACACACAAATACTACATGGCATTCGTGATAAATCTTATAAGGCAGAAAATATTGAAGGAAGCTAATTATTTGTATGATGAAAAGAGACTAGAGTCTGTTAATCAAATATTTTATTTAAATCTGGAGGATATTGAAAATGCAAAAAATCTTACTTTCAACATAATTGAAAAAGTAAATAGCAATAAAGTATTTTTAGATAAATTAGCTCGCATCACCAGTCCTCCTTCTGTTATAGACTCTCGCGGACTTATTATTAGGCCCCCTAAGCAACCCGCAAAAGAGGGAGAAGTAAAAGGCATTCCAATTTCACCGGGTATCGTAAAGGGACAAATTAAAATCCTACATAATCCAACTGAAAAACCACTTTTAAAAGGAGAGGTGCTAGTGGCTAGAGCAACTGATCCCGGATGGACTCCCCTTTTTATAAACGCTTCAGCATTAATTCTGGAAGTTGGGGGTGTTTTACAACACGGAGCGTTAGTGGCAAGGGAATACGGAATACCATGTGTAGCAGGAGTAGAAAATGCAACTTCACTTTGGAAAGACGGAGATTTAGTTGAAGTTAATGGAACAGAAGGCACAATCCGCTTAGTATCTTGATTTTTACTTACTTTTCTCATACGTAATATCTGGTAAAAGGTATTGACACGTCTGATATACTTGTATGGATAAGCAACCTCATCCTAACCTTCTCCTAAAAGGAGAAGGAAATTAAAATAATCCCCTCTCCTGTTGGGAGAGGGAAAGGGTGAGGGTACTTGGTATTAAAATATATGAAAACTCAGAAAACAATATTAGGATTTGGTGGGAGTTTACGAAAAGGATCCTACAATGAAGCCTTACTCCAGGTAGGCTGTATGCTGGACGCAGCAAAAAGTGTCTGTCCATCTGACGCAAAGGTAGAAGTCTTTGACAAGATAGGTGAATTTCCACTATATAATCAGGATACGGAAGTAGCTATTCCAGATGTGATAAAAGAATTTAAGGAAAAAATAAAAAATGCTGATGCAATTCTTATTGCAACCCCTGAATATAATTATTCAATTCCCGGATATCTGAAAAACGCTATTGATTGGGCATCACGTCCTTATGGAGATAACAGCTTTGATGATAAGCCCTGTGCTATTATGAGTTCTTCTCCCGGAATGCTAGGCGGAGTAAAGGCACAGTATGCCCTAAGACAAACGTGTGTTTTTCTAAATTTACATTTACTTAATAAACCTGAAATAATTATCCCTTCTATACATGAGAAAATAAAGGATGGGAAACTAACAGATGAGCATACTAAAGAAAAAATACAAGAATTAATGGCTGCTCTTTGCGAGTGGACAGATAGGCTTAAAAAATAATGGATACATGCATACATTTAAAAAAAGCTAAAGAAAATGTAACCCCCAAAACTCCTGAGGGATGTGAGGAATGTCTAAAAATGGGTGATACTTGGTTTCATCTGAGACTATGTCTTACTTGTGGACATGTTGGGTGTTGTGACCAGTCAAAAAATAAACATGCTACCAAACACTACCACGCAACCCATCATCCTGTAATTAAATCTTTTGAAAAAGGAGAGGATTGGAAATGGTGCTTCATTGATGAAATCTCAACGTGATAATATATCTTCATGGCCGTCACTCCCTTACTCTGATTGGAAGGATACACTAGATACTCTTCACATGTGGATGCAAATAGTTGGAAAAGTAAAACTCAGATTATCCCCATTTCTTAATCAGTGGTGGGAAACTGCTTTTTTTATAACCTCAACAGGCATGACAACAGGACGAATTCCCTACAAAAATAAGGCGTTTGAGATTTATTTTGATTTTATCAGGCATAGCATGAGTATCCTCACCAGTGAGGGTGACAAAAGATTAATTATGCTAAAGGCCATCTCAGTTGCACAGTTTTATAAAGAATTTTTGTATAATTTGGAATCCCTTGGTATTAGTTTCAGTATCTATCCTGTGCCTGTGGAATTTGCAAATCCCATACCATTCAAAACTGACACCATACACAGCTCATATAATAAAGACTATGTTGAAAGATGGTGGCGTATTCAATTGCAAATTTCTTTTATATTAGACAAGTTTCGCAGTCCTTTTAGAGGTAAAAGTAGTCCTATACATTTTTTCTGGGGGTCTTTTGACTTAGCGGGTACACGCTTTTCAGGAAAGAACGCTCCTCCACCTGATGCAAAAGGTGTAATGAAAAGAATTATGAAATACTCTGAAAATGAAGAAAATTTCACTTTTGGTTTTTGGCCAGGAGATGTGAAATTCCCAGAACCTGCTTTCTATTCCTACCTTTATCCAACTCCAGAGGGATGCGAGACAATGAAGATGGGTCCAAGTATTGCATATTATAATAAAAAATTATCTTTATCTATTTTGCCCTATGAAGAAGTGAGAAAAGTAAAAAACCCTGAAAAAGAAATATTGGATTTTCTCACAACTACCTACAGTGAATATGCAAAACTTGGGGGTTGGGATATTAATGCTCTTGAAGGACCAGTGCCAACGCGATAGTATTTAGTATTTAGCAAAAAAAAAGCTCTCGACAAACCTACCCTGAGCCCGCCGATGGGTCTTATTCAAGTACCCTACCCTTATTACAATTCTGAGGCGAGCTTAAACCCTTTCTTTTGATAAAATTTATCAAAACTAAAAATAGCATCCGCATTCCTTCTCTCTGCAATAGTAGCCACTATACAATCAAACAGCGTATTGTGTTTACTTCTCTTGAAATCAAGCATTCTACTTGCCTGCTGAATCACTTTAATATCGACTGGTTCTACAATCATAAAATTATTATCTATTAATTGAATTATTTGACTAGCTAAATCTGGCCTATTCAACCTAGCTTGCAAAAGAGTTACAGTTTCAGCAATTACTGTTGCAGGATAAATTAGCTTGGAATTTGTCTCTTTTAAGGTAAGGATTATTTTCTGTGAAGCATTAAAATGTGCATCGGAAATGTTGAGGCTGCCTATCAATCCATCACTATCTACTATTATTATCACTGTTTTGTTTTTTGATTTCTCTTTGGTAACCCCCAAAGGTAATAATCATGATTAACAGATAAATCCTTTGGGCCTTTGACTTTGTATTTTTTGGCATATTCAGATAAGGCTAATAGCACATCAGTTCCACCATTTTTTTGCCTTTCCATAGCCTCAAAACCTTCTTCCAAAGCTCTTCTAATTATTTCGGCCTTTGGTTTTTTTTGGGCTGCAGCTGTCTGATTTATCTTATTATTAATGTGTTCTGGGATATACAAATAAGTTTTGAGCATACAATATTTATAACATGTTGTACGATATGTTGTCAAGTATACAACTCAATATGTAATTTTTTCATGATTTCATCTCCTGATTTCTCTTCATTTTACTTTTAATTAATTTTTTTATTAATCCAAGAGGCAATTCTTCATTTAGCGGGAAACGGATTGTGCCTTTGGAAGTAGAATAACCTTTCAGGTCATTTTTGAGCTCCTGCTCATCTGGAAATAATGCATAAAGACCAATATGGTTTTTTGTATACGCAAAATAGACAAGCCTTCCTTTGTAACCATAATATGGCATCCCGTAACTTATCTTCTCTTCTGATGCTGGAGCAAGTGACTTAATAAGTTTCCTAAGCTCATTAAGTCTTCCCTGCATCTCTTCAGGCGCCCCCGCAATATATTCATCCACACTCTGTGGTCTCATCAATAAATTATATCAAAAAGTATTGATAAACAGGTCAATCCTCCATCAACTTTCTCAAACTCACTCATATCAATCTCTTTAATTTTAATTTTTTTACTTTTTTTTAAAAATGCATTTAGTATTAGCTGCTTTACCTGAGGATAGCCACTTGGCATAATTATGTATTCACCAATTCTTATACAATTTGCTGCATATTTTTCAATTTCAGGTACAAAAATTCTGTCAAAACCATATTCTTTAAAATATTTTGGATTAACGCTGGTTGAGTCCACGAGAAGTATTCCATTTCCCAGGTATGTTGCTGCCGTTTTAAGATGTAGACAATTTGAATTAACAGGAACTGCGATTATATTGCCCGGATCAAAACCTTCAAGTTCTACAAATGTTTTCTGCAATTGCTTGAATCCTGAGATATTTGTCCTTTCAGACAGCCCAACAAATATTTTTACTACTTTTCCTTTTTCATCTGTAATCTTTAATACGTCCCCACAGTCACAGGTAGCAGGTTTTTGCATTTTTATAATATTCTTACCAAGAGATTTCAAGACCCTTTCAATTGCCTCACCTTCCCCCTGACGGCTTTTTGCTCCCGGAATTGTCATTAGGGCCGTCTTACTAATTACTACAAATGGATCCTCTGGAAAAGGGCTATCCGGATACTTCTCTTCAGGTGAAAGAATAATAAGCTCATATCCCAAGCTTTCTAATAACTCACCATATTTCTTATGCTGTTTTCTTGCCAAAATTATATCTGGCAATACTGCATCTTTTCCCGATTTTGTAAGATAAAAATCCTTTATGCCTTTGATATAGCTCTCAGGAATTGCTCTCATGAGAGCATATTTTTTCTTACTAATCATTTTTGTATATTTGATTTTTTTAATTTTTTCTAACATATATTTTCACCACCTTTCTTTATTAATGGGGACGTAGTACTCCATCCCCATTAATTATTTATTATTGGCAATCTGATTTGCCAACTTCATTTGCAGAGAATATATTTCTATAAATCCTGCGCTTGCATTTACATTAAATGAATATCCCTCTGTATTCAGAAAAGACGTATGGGCTAATGCAAATGGTGACTGCATAGCCACAATATCTACATTACCTTTAAAAAGTTTAACTGTGATTTCGCCAGTCACTTTCTCATTCACATAATCATTAAATATATTAAGAGATCTCATCACCGGGTCATACCATAGCCCGTTGTAGCATAGGTATCCCCATTTAACATCCATTTCGTCTTTCAACTCATTGAGCTTTTGGGTGCAAACGAATTGCTCAAGTGCCTTATGCGCTTCTATGATTACATGGGCTCCGGGTGTCTCGTAGACTCCACTATTTTTGAGGCCAACCAAACGGTCTTCTACCATATGCACAACCCCCGCACCATGCTTACCGGCAATGCCATTAAGCTTGCCAATAAGCTGAAGAAGTGGCATGTGTTTACCATTGACTGCAACGGGAATTCCTTTTTCAAATGCGAGTTTTACCAACTCCGCATCATTAGGTGCATTTTTGACAAGCGTGTAGGTTGTCAAAAACTTTTCAATAGGAGAAATTATCCCTGGATCTTCTATTTCTCCTCCTTCCCATGTCATTCCCCACATGTTGTCATCCACACTATATGGAAAATCAATACTAGCTGGGACTGGAATCCCGTATTTTTTGGCATATGCAATTTCTTCATTACGATCCATACCCCATTCTCTAACAGGAGCAATAACTTTAATTTTTGGATTAAGAGTCAGGGCATATCCTTCAATACGTACCTGGTCATTCCCTTTTCCAGTACACCCGTGTGCAATAGTATCAGCCCCATACTTTTCTGCCATCTCAACTGCCTTTTTGGCGAGTATTGCCCTACCCATGGGAGTTGAGAGATGATAATTGCCCTGATAACTTGCATTTGCCTTAATACCCATTGCTAAATATTCATTGGCAAATTCTGCTTTACAATCAAGAGTAATTGCCTCAACTGCGCCAAATTTCAAAGCTTTTTGCTTTACTGCCTCTAAATCATCATGCTGCTGGCCAATATCTAAAGTTAGCGCAATAACATCTGCTTTATATTGATCTTGAATCCATTTAAGCATGACTGATGTATCAAGTCCTCCCGAATATAGGAGGAGTACTTTTTTTACTTCCCCTACTTTTGCCTCATATGAAGCTACTTTTATGTAATTTGTTTTTGTTTTCATATATTTTCACCTCCTTCCTTCGCCCCAACCGACGCTACCTCCGTCGTTAAAACTTCGGAGGTCAAGAAAGCTATGGTTGGCAAGTAGGCTTCGGCGGGCAAGCCTTCCAACAAAAGATTTTTCATAGCCGTTTTATGCTTCTTTCTTAAACTAAGAAATACTTGCTTTTGCTTCTCAATTTCCTTTTTAAGTTGAGTTATGTGTAGTTGAATTATAATTTCAATACTCTCTACTTCTTTATTTGCGTGAATATTTTTACCTATGGTGTTGTATGCATCGCGGAATGGAATACCCTTTTTAGTTAGCTCGAACGCGCTGTGCGTTGCGAATAATTCTGGTGTTAATGATTTATTCAATACTTCTTTATTTGGAACAATGCTTTTTGCCAAAACAGTTGCTGCCTGTAATGTAAGATTTGTCAATTCCAAACTCTCAATAAGAGGTTTTTTCATATCCTGAAAGTCTCTGTTATAACCTGAGATTAAATTTGTTGAAAGACTTACTATCTGGCTATAATTACCCAGAACAATATGAACTTTGCTTCTAATTAACTCTGCAATATCCACATTTTTTTTCTGTGGCATTATACTACTTCCTGTACAGATACTTTTATCCGCATTTAAAAAATTAAACTCAGTTGTTGTAAATAAGAGCACGTCTGATGCAAATTTATTTAAATCTCCCAGGATACTTGTCAATGTTGCGAGTACTATCCCTTCAAATTTTCCTCTGGAGTTTTGACAATACAATGCGTTGTCCTGAACTTTTCCAAAACCCATGAGAGACGCTGAATATTCCTTGCCTAAGAGAAGAGGTG
>WNFL01152575.1_pt1 | contig 29490 bp, 18 predicted proteins | sample 5400361 | NCBI WGS metagenome assembly WNFL01 (sample SAMN13153351, study PRJNA577476) | soil metagenome | isolation source: 40 cm soil on Douglas fir-dominated hillslope | place: USA:California | collected 2013-09-17
TTCACGCTGCAGGTAGTAGCCAAGGATATGGTGCGGAATACCTCTCTTTCACAGCAGAGTCAGTTCGCCGTGGAATGAGCCGCCATGGCTTGGGCGGACCATTATTATCCTAGCCTGAACGCGAATTGTTCTTAGCGAACTGCAGGGCAGCCACAGGGCGGTTCGTCGCTAATGTAGAACATCGTGCCAGATGGCTCATCGACTCAGGATCGTAGCCATGATGGCGGGAACGATGACTGAGATGTGGTTAGAACCTCCGAGCGGATTATCGAGCCGTCGATTGCCGGATAACAAGCTCGGGGTTGATCCTGAATTCCGGGATGACGGGACCGACTCTCCTCCTGAACGGTAGAATCTCTTCGGGCGCGATGCTCACTGTGGGCAATTCCGTAAAGTTTGAAAGAGACCAGCGGGAACACACAAGATGCCGCAAATCTTCTCTGATTTCTTGGTTCTTCGAGGCCGCGCAGGTTCAGGTCTTCTTCTTGTAGCGCTCGTGGTTCTTCTCAGCGCGTTCTTCGTCCTGGCTGAGACTCAAGCCGCGCCCGGCAAGGCCCTGGAAATCTACTTTGTGGACGTCGAAGGCGGGCAGGCGACCCTCTTCGTCACGCCTGAAGGTCGATCGCTGCTTATCGATACCGGCTGGCCGGGCAACGCGGGACGTGACGCGGACCGCATTGTCGCCGCAGCCAAGAAAGCCGGTGTCTCGAGAATTGATCTTGTCCTGCTCACTCACTACCACGTGGACCATGCCGGTGGCGTGCCGCAGCTCCTCGCTAAGATTCCTGTCGGCGCGTTTATTGACCATGGGGCGAACCGGGAGCCCGGTAATCGGGAAACGGAGGAGAGTTGGGAGGCTTACCAAAAGCTCGTCGCCGGGCAGAGTGTGAAACGAATCGTCGCGAAAGTGGGCGATATTCTGCCGATCCAGGGATTTCGTGCGGAGGTCGTGAGTTCTGACGGTGAGCTTCTCCAAAAGCCCTTGCTAAATGCTGGCACACAGAATCCCACATGTTCAACGACCGAAAGACGGCCCGTCGACCAAACGGAAAACCCCCGCTCGCTCGGCACCATCATCACTTTCGGGAAGGTGCGGATTCTCGATCTGGGCGATCTGACGTGGGATAAGGAAATGGAGCTTGTTTGTCCCATTAACAAGTTGGGGCCGGTCGACGTATTCATCGTTTCGCATCATGGCTGGTTGCAGAGCAACAGCCCGGCGCTCCTTGCCGCCATTACACCGCGCCTTGCAATCATGGACAACGGTGCGGAGAAGGGTGGTTCGCCTTCGTCGTGGGATATCGTCAAGAATTCTCCGAAACTCGACGATCTGTGGCAGCTTCACTTTTCAAACGAAGGCGGTGCGTCCCACAACTCGACCGAATCCTTTATCGCCAATGTTCGAGGGCCAGATGTGGGCAACTATCTGAAACTCTCGGTTTGGGCGGACGGCAACATGGAGGTATATAACTCACGAACACAAACGACCAAACGCTACACCAGCGCGCGGTGATCGCAAGACTTACGAGGGCTCGGCAATCGTTTCGATTCGGGGGAAGCAAAATGTAGCCGCATCACCAAAGACCAGCGCGGCCATGCTCAGAACGTAAGCCGATTTCTCTTGCTCTCGATCTTTGCTGCTTCGATGCCCGGGACTTTGGTCAAGTCACTCCATGATCTGAAGTTTCCGTTCTATTGACGGGCCTGGGTTGGTGGGGATGATCGCGCGCAAAATAGAGAAATCTGACTTGGGAATCTTCGTTTTGCTTGATATTGGTGTAGGGCGTCTTGTTGTCGGAAATATGGTAGAACGACATTCCCGAAGTCTGCGCCGCAGTTGATTTCCAACAAATGCGAGGCTTGTTCCATCCAGGGCCCGTCCACACTTCCTCAATGTCGTCATGGTCCACAAGGTGCGGCTTTCCGATGGTGAGAGGGTAACATAGCGAGGGGTTCGTCCCGTGTGCTTTTGATCGTGAACTCCAGGTTTGCCGGAACCAGGATGGCAATGTTGCGATGCAGGTCGGCAGTTTGTCCCGCCGCTGTAGCCGTGCCGCGACCGGACTGAATAAGATAAATTTCTTGTTGCCCGTCGAGGCGCGTAGCCTTGGTCGAAGCATGCGGCTTCAGCGTTGTATAAGCATAAGCATTGAGATAACGGAGAAACGGCGCCTTTACTCACTGGATTCTGCGGATCGCCGCGGATGAAAATGTCCCGCTCTTCGAGAGACCTTTGGAAGGGCGCGGTGTGGAAGAGTACCAATCGCCAAAATACAGGTCAATGCGATCGCCGGCGGTTTGAGCCAGTGCGAGCAGCAATGATAAAGTGCACAGCGCTAGCGCTGCGACTATTTTTCTCATCATCATGCGAGAATGCCTTTTTAGAGATCGGTTAAGTTTTCTGGGAAAGTACCCTGTATACCAGAGACACCTAATCTTTGTGGGTAGTTCGAGGAGAGATCACAGCAAATGAAACTGATTCGATTTGGTGAGCCCGGCGACGAAAAACCGGGTGTGCTGCTGAAAGATGGCGCTCGTCTTGATGCGACGGGATTCGGTTCTGACTATAACGAAGCGTTCTTTAAAAGCGGCGGCTTGGCGGAGCTCGACTCCTGGATTCGGAAATCGGCTTCTTCGGCGCCTCGGGTCCCACCAAGTGTTCGCCTGGGACCTCCCGTCTGTAGGCCGAGCAAAATCATCTGCATCGGCCTCAACTATCGTGATCACGCGAAGGAAACCGGGGCGGAAGCGCCGAAGGAACCTGTCTTGTTCTTCAAGTCAACCACATCGCTGGTGGGACCGAATGATGACCTGGTGAGGCCCCGCAACGCCACCAAAGTGGATTGGGAAGTCGAGCTCGCGGTCGTCATCGGGAAAAAAGCTCTGTACGTGGCTAAAGAAGATGCCATGAAGTACGTTGCCGGATTTACCCTGCACAACGATTATTCCGAACGTCATTTCCAACTCGAGCAGGGAGGGCAGTGGGTCAAAGGAAAAAGCGCTGATACGTTCGCTCCGCTGGGGCCGTTCCTCGCCACTCCGGATGAGATTCCCGATTTCCGCAACCTCGGAATGTGGCTGAAGGTAAATGGGCTGTTCCGGCAAAACAGTACCACCGAAAATATGATCTTTGACGTGCCTACCCTGGTTTCTTATGTAAGCCAGTTCATGACGATTCTTCCCGGAGATGTAATCAGTACTGGAACACCCGCCGGGGTCGGGCTGGGAATGACTACTCCTACTTATCTTCGGGCTGGGGATGTCGTTGAACTGGGAATCGAAGGCTTGGGCGAGTCCCGTCAGATCGTCAAAGACTACGAGTAGAAATACAAGTTAATCATGAGTAAGTTCGCGACGCCACGTTCGCAATGTCGAACTATGCCCGGAGAATGGCGATGACGGGTTCCAACACCAGCAACGTGCGCTGGCTCCTCATCTTTTGGCTCTTCATTTTGAGTGTCGTCGCCTTTCTGGATCGAGTGAACATCTCGATTGCGGGGAGTTCGCTGGCTGCGGCCTACCATCTCAGCAATGTTCAGCTGGGATGGGTATTCAGTGCGTTTCTCGCGGGTTATGCCCTATTCCAAACTCCGGGTGGGAGATTGGCCGACCGGCTGGGTCCGCGGCGCGTGCTGGCTGGCGGCGTGATTTGGTGGGGCGTATTCACGGCACTCACGGCGGCGGTTCCATCCGGCATCCGCGGGGCTCTCATTCTATTTGTATCGATACGATTCTTGCTCGGCATAGGCGAAGCAGTCGTCTACCCGGCTTCGAACCAATTCGTCGCGCGCTGGATACCGACGCAGGAACGCGGCATTGCGAATGGCTGGATCTTCGCCGGTGTCGGCGCGGGTGCCGGTCTGTCACCGCCGCTTATCACATATGCTCGTAAGCAGGACGTGACTCATGTCAAGGAATGAGAGCTCAGCTCAGATTCGAAGCAAACTTTCCTCAAAGGTATGTATGGGCTCGGTGTCTTGAGCTCCCCTAAAGTGGTGAAGCCTTCGACCTCTCGCGATTCCGGAAGCTCGTGGATCTCGCCGCGCCACCGGCCATTTGGCCACCAGCGCCTGCGAACACTACCTCGTAAAGTGGGCGAAAGAAGTGCCATGTATCACATGGGGTCTGGACGCTGGGTCTGCTGCTGCTGCAAGGCAGCTGGGCGGTGCCAACTGGGTTCGGTGTACAGGATGGTCTTGTGGTTGCCCTTTTTAATCGCTGGAAGCATGGTGGGACGAGGAGGCGAATTTACTCCTGCGCGACCTTCCGTTGTTTTCTGGGCGGGCGACCGTCGTACACTCGATGCCGCACCTCCGACCGTGATGGCAGCGGACGACACCTGTGACGAAGCGATCGGATAACTGAATCGCTGCGGATTGGTTGGATCGTAGTCTCTCAGAGAGAGCGCGCTAACGCTGAAGATGTAGGAGTGCCCCGCCTGCAAAATACCCGCTGGCACCGCGTACGAGGTGGTCTGGATGTAACTGACGTCGAGAGTGGGGACGCACGAGATGCTTCCGCCTCCCTTGCCGCCGCTAACTTGCGGTTCGCAGATAAAAATCTCATATGTCACTACGTCCTTCGAACTACCAGGGCTTCCTGCCGGTGCGTCCCAGTGCAGCGTCGGAGTTGAGTTGCTGATGGTTCCGCCGGTGAGAAAGTTAACGTCATCGACGTTCCCGTTCGCAGGCGGCAACATCACAGCCGATATCGGGCCGCTTGGCAGCGCTGTCGATGCGTAGGTCATATACAGTTGCCAGGGCAAAGGAGTTGAGGAGCCAGGGAAAGGAATGGAATAGGACGCCGAGGCAGTAACGATGTAAACAGTCTTCTCGCTCGTTTCAAGGGGATCGTTATATGTAAGCGTTCCGTAGTCCTGATCGCCAGGCCATGTATCGTTGCCGTTCCCGTCCTTGGGCCAGGGATCGGGATCTCCTGGACTCGCAGGCCCCTGAATGGAAGCGTCGGAGAGGATCGGACTCACCTGGTTGATGCGCGGGTCTGAGAGCGAGCTTTTCGGTGCTTTCACTTCAGAGAGCGCCATTATTTCGAAGGTATATGGAATGTAAGGACCGGGGCCCGCCGTATTAAATGCGTTGGCGAAGGTCGAGAAAGCGACGTTAAGATCCACGGTTCCGGGCACAGTCCGCGTCAATGCCGCGTCAAATGTCACGGTGGTTCCGTCGCTGAGTTGGGAGAACGGTTGGACCGATGCGGGCCCCGTTACATGTGAAGTGAACGGATCGGTACCCGGGACACCCACGATCTGCACGCCTACCCAGCGGTCCGTAACACTCGGCGCGTTTTCCAGAAGGTAAGGAATCGCAAACGCGAACGAGGTTGCTCCATCCGGCGACCAGGAGGTGAAATCCCAATATCCATCGCGGTCGTAAAGGTCGAATTGATCGGTGGCGAGGACAAACGGATCAAAGCCCGTCACATTGATGACGAGCGCCTCCGGCCACCATTGCGACGGATCCAGCGGAGGATATCCGTTTTCGTCCGCATCCCAGTACAGCGTGCTGGTGTTCTCCCAGATCCCAAAAACGTTCTGTGGGTGTCCATCGAAAGAAAAGATGTAGCTCCCAGCGGGTACTCCGGAGAACTGGAATGTCCCGTCCGAGAAACCAACCCCTTGAATCGGGTTCAGAGTGCCGTCGGCCTTAGGAGCCCAAACCATCAACACCCCGGGATTTCTTTCGAATGGAGGGACCGAAAAATCGCGCTCGGGAATTACCGAGTCGCTGCCGCCGCCCCAAAAATGCAGGAAGTAATGACCGTATACGGTTCCGTCGGGAGAGAGTATCCAGGATTGTGTGGATGTGCCGCCGGCAGCCGATATCGCGGTTACAACGAAAGGATTGGGCGTGCGCGATTGATTCCAGGTTGGCGTCCATGCAATCGTTCCGTTGTTCAACTGCGCACCAGCGGGAGCCGTCGTAAGGCTCAGCGTGACTGCGGTTCCGGCAGGATCAGTAGCAGCCACGGCATAAGAGTAAAGACTTCCTTCCGCCGACGCCGTTGGAGGCGCTGTGCCGAACACCGGTGCTGGAGCAGTCACACTTACGCCAGCCGCTGCCGATTTCGACGAGTCTTCCTGGCTGGTGGCAACCACGTGAAAGCCGCCGGCTTTCATTGGCGCCGTGTAGTTGCCGGTCGAATCAATGATTCCACCATTGCTCTCTTGTACCGCCCAGGTAACCGCGGTGTTCGAGGTTCCGGTTACGGTCGCGGTAAACTGCTGCTTTCCGCCAACCGAGACGGACGGAGACCCCGGCGAAACAGCAACGGCGATGGCTGGGGGCGGCGAAGCCGAGTTCGATCCACTTCCGCAGGCCGCAAGCGCAACCAACAAAGTTACAGCCAGCATCAATTCCCATCGGGCGGACTTCTTGATATCACGACGCTTGATCATGTTCCCACCTCGTCCCAGCGACCTGGTTTCCTATACGAACTGTTTTGCTACTGAGTAATGGTGACCGAAACGGTAGCGCTCCGTGCTGGGCCAGCAGTAGCCGTCGCGGTGACTTTGACGCTATACGTTCCGACCATCGGATTTATGGGCACTGAATTGCCCGAACTTCCGCAACCGAGCATCCCGAGCACCAGCAACATCAGCAAGAAGCTTGAGAGAATGGTTATGCGCGTGCGCCGCTTACGGCCACAAAGGGGGATAAGCAGAACTCCAGCCAGTCCGAAACCCGAGCCGGCTAGCCACTCCGTGTGTGTGGATACCGCGCGATGTTTCTCTCCCGCCGCCGAAGTAGCAGTCGAAACGGTCATCGCATCGGTTGCGATGTTTGTTCCATCAGGCGTCAGGCTCGGCGGAGCAAAAGTGCAGGTCGCTCCCGCAGGCAATCCAGAGCAGGCAAATGAGACCGCTTGGTTGAATCCACCTTCAGGAATCACTGCGACGGACGCGCTGCCCGATTGCCCAACCTTAATGGAAACCGACGCAGTGACAGCCTGCAACGCGTAGTCGCTGATGCTTTCACTTATGCTTGCGGACGACGAACGGAATATGGAATCGCCGCTGTAGTTCGCACTAATGGAGTGCGCCCCTCCGCTCAAGCCGGTGGTGGTCAGCTTGGCAATTCCATAAGAATCCAGAGTCCCTGTGCCGAGGGAGGTCGAACCGTCCATGAATGTCGCAGTTCCGGTCGGCACTTTCAGCGTGACCGTCGAGCTGACTTGTGCCGTGAATGTAACCGATCCCCCGACAGGCATCGTCGGTGCATTCGACGTCAGCGTCATCGTCGTTGCTTCAGTACTATCCACCGTGACCTGCTGTTGTGTCTGAGTGGCGTTTACGTTGCTGTCACCGCTATAGGCAGCGGTAACTACCCACGCACCCGCACCGGGAAACGTGAGCGTGCCCGCGAAGGTCCCTGAATTCGCGTCCACAGTTACGGAGCCAAGGTTGACGGATGACGAGGCAGAGGTCGCTGAGAAAGCCACTGTGCCTGAAACCGGCAACATCGCTCCCGTTGCGAGCGCAATCTGTCCAAAAACTGGCGCGGCCACGTTAGGAAGCGAAGACCCCTGCAGGCGGAAGGAAACGCGGGAGTCGCTCTTGGTAACGGTAAGTTGAAAGTTGGAAGAAGTACTGCCGTTAAAGCTCGGATCGCCAAAGTATTGGGCGGTCAGTAAATGCAGGCCCACCGGAAAGCCATAGACTCCAAATACCGAGCTAGATCCCTGTTTGACATTTTCGTGTTCGCCGAAATTCAGAAAGCGTGACCCGAGTACGTTGCTGCCCTCACTGAGAGTGACCGATCCGGTCGGGTACCCGACATCGGACTGGCCTTGCACCAGCACCGCCATCACTACTTGCTCGCCATACGCAGCAGTTGCCGAGTGCACCAGGCTGCCGCCAACCGAGGCAACGAAGTGTGTGTGCGAGGGTTCAGGCGTAACCGTGACCGTAACCGGATTCGAAGTACTGGCGCTGAACTTCGCGTCGCCTCCGTAACGCGCGGTTACAGTGTGTGTTCCCCCTGGAATCGCGGTGAGCGAGGCAGTCACAATGCCTGCATTATCGAGCGGCGCAACTCCGACTCCTAAAGACGGTGCTATGCCACCTGGATTAAGAGGGTTATCGGTAAGGAACGAGACGTTACCTGTTGGAATGCCGCCGCCAGCAGCGGTTACGCTTGCGTTTACAGGCACTCCAGCGCCGTGGACAAACGTTGATCCGCTTGGTGGTCCAGCGAGCGCAATGCTCGTCCCGCTGAACTGCACGTTGTTCCAGTTCGTCACCAGGGCATTCGCATCGAACGAGCCCAAGCCAGAAGCCAGATCATACCCCGGTCCCGCTGCATACCCAACCGTGAAGTTTCCATTTGTGTCCGGTACTTTGTTATCGCCGATCGTTACATCGTGGAAGATTTCCGGGTGCTGTGCCGCTAACTGATAGAGCACATAGTTAGGATTGCCTTGTGGCGAACCGGTCATCTGATTCACCAGCACCATGATTGCAGCGAACGCCGGCGCGGAGGCCGATGTGCCTGCAACTATGTAAACCCGGCCACTATTGCAGGAACCTCCAAAACAGAGAACGTAACCGTCGTGCGAAGCGGCGGTCAGCGCCACATCGGGCACGTCGCGCATGCCATCGCTAGGAACTCCGGCGCCAATCTGCCAGTCCGGCTTCGCCCAAAGGGTACTGACACCGCCGCCGGCGGCATAGAGGTTGACATTGTTGACATCGATGCTGCTCTCATTCCATACCTGCTCGGGAATGTAAGAGAGAACGGAAGCCTTCGTCGTCGAGTCGTTCGTTGAGGACCAGTACTGGTTGGGGTTGGCGATATCGTCGAATTGCGTGCCGCCCACGGCAACGTTAAACGGTGTGGATGCCAATGCGTTTACAGCCAGGCCATGTTGCGCAAACAATCCGCTACCCGGATTGTCGCACCCTGCGCCTCCGCTATCGTCACTCGAAACGACGGCGGTAATGCCCTCGGCCGCGGCTTGAGCCCAAAGAGAGTAGTAAAAATCGTTACCGACCGGCCCCAGGTTTTGTTCGCAAATTCCGAAGCTCGTGCTCATCACCGGCGCGAGGTCGTTGTCAACAATGAACGCCGCGGAAATGTCGACACCATCGGCGAAGTTGCTTTGCGAAACCACGATATTCGCGGCGGCGCCTGGCGCGAGCGCCGCCGCCCATGTGAGATCGAGTGTTGCTTCTACATCATCACCCGGTACGAATCCGGGATCGTCCCCATTGACAAAGTAATTGATACTTGGGGGCGTAATTCCAAAGATGTACATGAAGTCGTAGAAATCAATGCTGAAAACGTCGCTGCGCGCCACGATGGCAATCGACTGACCCGCGCCGTTAATACCCGCCTGATAGAGGGGATTGAGGTTGTAGATCGTCGCGAAGTCGGCGGGCGTAATGGCGTGTTCCCCGTTCGTGAATGTGATCTGTCGCCGGACCTTGTCGTAATCCGCTTGCCCCGCGATTTTGATGTTTGTGTTCTTCGGAGTGCTGCTCAAACGCACCACTCCGCGAACCACAGGGCTCAGCGCGACGGGAATTTGAATCTCCGTTGCATTGGCAATGAATGCCCGGCCCTTCAAGTCGTACTGGTGCATCTCGGTGTGAAAGGCCGATTCGACCTGCTGCACGGTTCCGCTGAAGGAAATAAAGCGCCGGCTGGTGGCAACTCGCTTTACGTCGAATCCCTGCGACAACAGCCATTGCCGAACCGTGGCGGCGTCCTGCTCAGAGATGCCAAATCGTGCGCCAATGTCCGCCGGCTTCAGCCAATGGTGATACTTCGGGGACGATGGCGTGTGCATTTCTTTGATGAGAGCCTCGAAGGCCGCATTTTGCTCGTTGCTCGGAGAAAGCATGAGCAACATCTGGCCGAGTTTGCGATCGCCCGGCAAACGTCCGGCATCCACACTCTTGAGTATTAGTGGCGAAACGGTTCCGTGAACGGTGGAGGCTTTCTCGTTATCGACGGCGCCCATAACGCGATTCTGAATAACGGTGGTCCGCGCGCCGGAGGCTATGCAAAGGCAAAGGGAGAGTAGTAGTTGCGGAACAATGGTCGCGACCCGGATGCGAATCAACATGCTGGTCCTTTCGATATCGCGGGCCCGTGGTTGTAGAGGAATAATCCCGTCGATGGAAGTTTTCAAAAACGAATCGCTCTTGACGAAAGCCGGGCGATTTTGTTGGCGTACTTGGAAGGGCGCAGGACTTATGTCTAGTCCATCGGGCGATGGACGAGCCGATAATCCTTCATCATTGCTGGCATAGAGAACACCCGCTCCGATTCAGCAGCAGACGCCGTATCAGAGTGGCCTTCCCTTATAGCAGAAGCTGGTGCGGCGTGCAATACAAAATGGATTCTGTACTCGTCCACTAGGTGAGTGACAGTTTCATTCCTTGTCGTTGGGATGAGATTTAGCGGAGGAACTGTTGCGGGGTTAGGTAGCCCCGGAACTGACAAGGGCGGACGGTGTTGTAGATTTTTTCCCACTGCCGCAACTCGCGATTGGGTGTTTTCATTTCCAGATGATCGGGATAGAGCAACTGCGCGTAGGGAAACTCCCGCTGCGGATATTTGTAGAGCATCCGCATGTAGCTATGGGTGGGTGTGTTATCGAGATAGAACCAGTATTCTTTGACGTCTTCGCCCTGATTGCCCCCGTTGCCGGAGAGCCCAAACATTCGTTCTTTGAGGATCGAGTCACGGCCATTCCAAAGCGCCAGCGCAAACACCAATAGCTGGTAGCGGTCGCAAATTCCGGCGATGCCATCTTCTCCCCAGCGATAGGCCTTGCTTCGCGCCATGTCGTGGGTCAGGAATTCCCATGCGTTTCCATCCGGACTGTAGTCTTCTCGCACACTCCCCCAGGAGCGCTCGCTAACGTAGGGTCCCCACTTGCGCCAGGACGCGACAGTTTCGTTAGAAGGCTCGGCCTGACGCTGGTGTTCCGGACTTAGCGACGGACTGCCGGGGTTGGCGCTCGGTTTATAGGCCGGCTTGTAAGACATGGGTTAACGACTTCCCTTTTCCGGGGACAGGAGCGCGCTCACCTTCTGCATTTGCGCCGCAAACCGGGGTGCGTTGTAGGCAGATGGATCGTCCAGTTGCTGGAAGAGACCGCTAACGGCAACCTTAATTTCCGTTTCATCGAGGTTCTTCGCATTGCGGTTGTAGACGCCGAACAGGGAGTCCAGCGACATGGCAGCCTGCCCGGCGGCGCGCTGCCCTTGTTGGGAAATGGCACGGGAATCGCCAGCGATTCTCCGCATGACTTGCAAGGTAAACGCCTGATCGTAGCCGCGGCTGTTCAACGAGCCGGTGAGGGAACGAGCGAGTTCGGCGGCGCGATCAGCCGAGGCCGCAATTTGTTCACGGTCACCGTTGAGTTGCCCCATCAAACCGCTGAGCGTGGCCATCTCCGATCCGAGTTTGCCTGCGGTGGAGGAGTCGGTTTCAGCGGCGGCATAACGGAACACTACGAATCGCGCAGAATTCCAGGCGGGAACTCCCGGCGTGCGGCCATCGTAGCCGATCTCCTGACGCCAACTATCTTTGGCGGCAGTGAGGCTGTGGTGACAGGCAAAGCAGTCGAGTTCGGAATATTCCGGCCAAGTGGAACTGCGGGCGCGGCGAGCAAGACGCTGCAGACTGTCGCGCAACTGCATGCCCTGGCCTACCGCCCACTCCTTGGTTCCGAACCACGGAGCATCGTCGGAATCCTTCCAGTGGCGGGGCATCACGGCGCTGAACAGATTGAGTTCGAAGGTCAGGTCCGGATGGCCGGCCGCAATCATCTGGTGATCGACGGATTGTTCCTCAGTTCCCACATGGCAATGAAGGCAGGTGTGGCTGCGTATCGCCAGGTCGCGCAGATCGCGCATGCCTAGCTGGGCCTTCTGGTCGGCGGTGCGCGTCTCCCAGTCTTTGACGGTGTGCGCTCCCAGCCAACCGGCTGCGGGACCATGGCAATGCTCGCAGCTGACCCCGTCGCTGATGTCGAAGGATTGGGCGCGCATCTCGGGTGAAACTGAAAGCGCATGGCAAGCGAGGCATTTCTGGTTCTGGTTTGGCGGCGATTTCAAATTCAGAATTTTTCCCATGCGCACGGAAACATCGCTCGAGAGCACCTGGTAGGCCCGCGCGTGCTTGTCTTGCCCGGCCCAGATGCTGTACTCGTTCTGGGGAACACGGGTGATCTGTTTCGGCTGGATGCTGCCATGACAACTGCTTGAGGCGCATCCGCCAGGGCCGTTGTACTTGCCCACTACAGAATTCTGGGCGGCTGACGTTGAAATAATAAGGATTGCGAATGTCAGACACCCCGCCATTCGCAATGCTGTTCGTCCGTAGTTGACCGTGCGCATTTTGGGGTAATCGTCTTGCTTATACCCACTCTTTGGCGCGAAATCAATGGACTGGATGGTACGTCCTGAAACCGATGGATAGCGGCTGGGCTGACGCTTCCTGCCCCAAGTTCGCCATTCCCCAAGGCGAACCTTTGACGTTAAGATTCCTGACAAACTTGTCACCATGCGGAAACAAGGGGACCGTGGCGCTTGATCGACGAACTTAGGTCCATTCAGCACGAGTTCGGCTTTTTGCCGGTTGATCGATTGCAGGAGCTCGCCGCAAGGATTCATGTGCCGCTTAGCCAGATCCACGCGGTAGCCAGTTTCTATCCCCACTTCCATCTCACACCGCCGGCCCAGGCTGAAGTGCGTGTCTGCGCCGACATGGCTTGTCATCTACGCGGCAGCACCGAACTGAAACGCGGATTGGATCAGGCTTTTCGGGGAGGCGGTCCGGAAAATGTCGCGGTACGGGACGTATCCTGTCTCGGCCGCTGCGACCATGCACCCGCGCTCTCGATCAATGACCGGATCTACAGCGCACTCGATGAGCATCGCGCCGTTGCGCTTGTACGGGACGTGCTCTCCGGGCGACAACTTCCCGACGAAACGCACGACCATCATCGGGCGCCGGTCGCTTCCGATCCGTACAGCGGCGACCCCAAATATTCTGCGGTCCGACAATTTGTCGAGACTCCGGATTGGAATGGCGTGATCGCCACCCTGAAAGCCAGCGGACTGCGCGGCATGGGCGGCGCCGGATTCCCTACCGGCAGCAAGTGGGAGATTGTGCGCAACGCTCCGGGCAAGGAAAAGTACATCGTATGCAATGCCGATGAAAGCGAACCCGGCACCATCAAGGATCGCTTCATCATGGAAAACGTCCCGTACCTGGTGATCGAAGGCATGATCATGGCCGGACTCGTCACGGGCGCCCGTCGCGGAATTCTTTACATCCGGCACGAGTACGAACATCCCCGGGAAATCCTGCAGAAAGAGATTGATCGCTGCTATCGCGAAGGGCTTCTCGGTCCGCGAATTCTCGGGAGCAGCATGGCTTTCGACCTTGAAATTTTTGTAAGCCCGGGCGGTTACATCTGCGGCGAAGAGAGCGCGCTGCTCGAAGCCATCGAAGGCAAACGGGCCGAACCCCGAAACAAGCCGCCCTTCCCGGGGACGAATGGGCTCTGGAACCAGCCGACCGCCATCAACAACGTAGAGACATTTACCTTCGCTACCGTGATCCTTGCGCGTGGCGCCGAGTGGTTCAAGGCCCAGGGGACGAATGGCGCGTTTGGCATGAAGTTCGTGGGAATCAGTGGCGACGTGAATCGTCCCGGAATTTACGAAGTCCCGATGGGCACGAAATATTCTCAGCTCATCTATGAATACGCGGGCGGAATTCTCGAAGATCGCAAGTTGCTGGCTTATGCGCCTTCGGGGCCGTCCTCCGGATACCTGCCCGCCTCGATGGCTGACCTCGCGCTCGACTGGAACGCGGTGGCAGCCGCAGGTTCGATGGTGGGCTCGGGCGCGATTGTGGTTTGCGCCGAAGGCCGGTGCATGCTCGACATGGCGCTCAACGCAGTCCGTTTCTACCGCAACGAATCCTGTGGCAAGTGCGTTCCCTGTCGGGTGGGATCACAGAAGCTCGTCGAGATGCTTACGGGATGGACCGAAGGCCACGGCTCGAATACCGATCTGCAATTGCTCGATGAACTCACCCATGCCCTAAAGTTGACCTCAATCTGCGGACTTGGCCAGGTAGTTCCCGTGCCGATTGCGTCGGTGTTGAAGCATTTTCGCGAGGTCGTTGACGAACACCTCACCAATCGCCGCTGTCCGGCGGGTGTCTGCTTCCCACAAGGAGGGATGACATGAGTTCCAAGGCCGCCGAGATTCAACTCACTATTGACGGCGTGCCCGTGTCGGTTCCGGCGGGAACCACCATTTTCGATGCTGCGCGCCTCCATGGGATTCCAATCCCAACCCTCTGCCACCAGCAGAACGAAAATCCGGTGGGCGTATGCCGTGTCTGCGTAGTCGACGTCGGCCAACGTGTGTATGCCGCGTCCTGTATTCGTCAGGTTGAACCCGGTATGGCGGTGAAGACCTCGACCGATCAGGTGCGAGCTGCGCGTCACACCCTGGTCGAATTGCTCATGTCGGATCATCCGACGCCTTGTGCTCGCCAGCAACAATCGGGAGACTGCGAACTGGAGCACCTCGCCAGCGTCGCTGGCATCAAGGAGCCTCGTTTCCCTCATCGCACTAACCCTCGCGGCAAGGACGATTCCTCCGCCGTCATTGCGGTCGATCACGAAGCCTGCATTCTCTGTGACCGTTGCGTTCGCGGCTGCGACGACATACGGCACAACTGGGTGCTGGCGCGTCGTGGCAAGGGATATCAGGCCGGCATCGCCTTCGATAACAACTTGCCCATGAGCGAATCATCCTGCGTCTCCTGCGGCGAGTGCATGGTCTCCTGCCCCACGGGCGCGCTCACCAATAAGCGAGTCGTCGGCACCCAACTCGGCCAGGGAGATGTGCTTGATCCTGCGGAGTTGCTGAACCTGCCGATTTTCCAGAACGTCTCCGGAACGTTTCTCGAACTGAACCAGAAGGCAGTCGTGAAGCGGCATTTCAAGGCGGGAGAAACGGTCTGCCGCGAAGGCGAGTTCGGCTCAACGGCTTTTTACATTCTTGAAGGCAAGGCGGAAGTTTTCCTTTCCACCCCGATTGCACACGTCAAGACGGAAGGTAGCAGCAAGGGCTTCTTCAGCAAACTGCAGAGTCTGCTGGCGCCGCGCGAGGGAGACCGGCGCAGCGAAGAATCCGACCGGCCGTTTATTCCCATCGACGCCTCGGTGGACCTGCCGTACGACAATCCCATCGCCGAACTGAACCCCGGCGATATGTTTGGCGAAATGACGTGCATGAGTTATTACCCGCGGTCGGCGACTGTGCGAGCCAAAACCGACTGCGTAATGCTCGAAATGCTGCGCAACGTGCTCGACATTTTGCAGCGCAATAAAACCTTCCGCGCACAACTAGAGCGCAACTACCGCGCTCGCGCGCTCGATTCGCACCTGCGTAGCGTCCCCGTCTTTAAGTCCCTCACCCAGGATTTCATTGATCATCTGCGCGATCGCGTGGAATTGCTGCGCTTCAATCCCGGTCAATTAATTTGCCGCCAGGGAGATCCTGCCGACAGCTTTTATCTCGTCCGAATCGGTTTTGTGAAGGTTTCAGAACTGCGCCCCGGCGGCGAACTGGTTCTAGCCTATCTGGCCCGTGGCGGGTACTTTGGCGAAATCGCCCTCCTCAGCGGCATTCCACGGTCCGCGACCTGCACCGCTCTTGACCATGTGGAGGTCGTGCGCATTTCTGGTGAAGATTTCCAGCTCATGCTCGACCGGTTTCCGGAGGTTCGCCAGAAGCTGGAGGCAATCGCCCGCGAGCGGATTGACGAAAATCTGCGGCACACCGTCCAGGCACAGAACGTGCCCGTGGATCAATTCTTAGCCCAGGGACTGATGGAGGCGCAAAGCCTTCTTGTGCTCGACCTGGAGAAATGCACACGCTGCGACCAATGCGTCCGCGCCTGTGCCGATGCCCACCAGGGCGTCAGCCGTCTGGTCCGCGAAGGTCTGCGCTTCGATAAATATCTTGTGGCCACCTCCTGCCGGCAGTGTCGCGACCCGCTCTGCATGGTCGGATGCCCGGTGGGCTCCATCCGGCGCCGCAATACACTGGAGGTAATCATCGAAGACTGGTGCATTGGCTGCGGTCTTTGCGCCACCAACTGTCCCTACGGAAATATCAATCTGCATCCGTTTCCGGCAGAACTCGATGACCCCGCGCACCCCGGGCACAAGATCGCTGGCGTGCGGGTGAAAGCGACATCCTGTGATTTATGCCACGACCATGCCGAACCGAGCTGTGTTTATGCCTGCCCACATGACGCAGCGCATCGCGTGAATCCACCGGAGTTTTTTGCCGGTCTCCTGGCGCAGCCTACTCCCGCCAAAGACAGGAGCTGAGCCCAAGTGCTGATTGATCACACACACCGTAGATGGTTCTTCGTCAGCGTCGCAGGACTGGCTGTTGCCACCGCGGTATATATCCCCTATAGCTTGCACTCACCTCAAGGACCACGCGGAGGCAGCCCCCTGGGATTGACCTACGGAATCGCAGGCTTCCTGTTCATGCTCTTCGTGGGATTGCTGGGGGCGCGCAAGAAGGTTCCGGTGTGGCGTGTGGGACGCGCGCAGTCCTGGATGCGCGGACATCTTTGGCTTGGCCTCCTCAGTTTCCCGTTGATTCTCTTTCATGGCGGTTTTCATTTCGGCGGACCACTCACGCGGATGCTGATGTGGTTGTTCATCTTCGTTTGGGTAAGCGGCATACTAGGCGCGGCCTTGCAGCATTTCATGCCGCGCTTCCAAACCGCGCAACTTCCAATGGAAACGATCTACGAGCAGATCGATCGCGTGCGCGGGCAACTAGCGGAGGAAGCCGGCCAACTTGTTGAGGAGACCTGTTCCACGTTGGAAGGCGAAGTTTCGCGCGCCAGCGATCGGCAGCGAGCGATGTCGGCCAGTGCCGGCACACAGGGAGGACTTACGGTGGCGTCCGGATTGCAAGCCAACCGGCAAGTGAGCACGCAGTTGCGCCAGTTTCTGGACGACGAAATGCTGCCTTACCTGGAAAGGCCTGGAGCTCACGCCATGAGCTTGAGCAATGAGGCACAGGCGCAGGCCATGTTCCAGCGCTTTCGTGTGCTGCTTCCTTCCGAACTGCATTCAAATTTAGATGACTTGGAAAACATTTGCGAAGAGAAGCGGCAACTGGACAAACAGAACCAACTGCACAAAATTCTGCACGGCTGGCTGCTGGTGCACATCCCACTCTCCTACGCACTATTGCTATTGGGAGCTGTGCATGCGGTCGTGGCTTTGAAATTCTGAGATGTAGCGATGCTAAGAAGGACACGAACAACCAAGAAGCTCGCCAAGCGCATTGACTTGCAGTACTTCGCGCACCCGCACCCCTTTCGGAGTTGGCGTTTCTGGCTGTCTTTGGCGGTCCCTTTGCTCGCCACGGCTTGGTTTGTCGCACAGCGCGCTCATGGCGGGCAGAAAGTGTATTCCAGCGGGCAGCTTTCGCGTGCTCACGCTGTGTTCACGCAGCAGTGCACGCTCTGCCACATTGCCAAAGCTGGCTCTTTCACAGCGCCAGTGACTGACAAGGCCTGCCTCGCGTGCCACGATGCTCCCCTGCACCACGCCAATCAGGCATTCACACCCGAGTGCGCCACGTGCCATGTTGAGCACAAGGGTGCAATGCTTCTGCAGGCCACGGCGGATGCGGCGTGTACCCAATGTCACGCCCAGCTTCGCACGCGCGACGGCCCACCGCACTTTGCTTCTTCTATCAGTGGTTTCGACAAGAAGCATCCGGAGTTTTCGCCGCTACGTTCCGGCATGGTCGACCCGGGAGGAGTACGGCTGAACCATTACCTCCATTTGCAGCCGAACCTGACGGGGCCCAACAACACGCGGGTGCAAATGACGTGCGATGACTGCCACCGCGCGGCAGATGGAGGGGTTTGGCCGTACGAGGCGGAGATGCATCCTGTCGCGCTCAACGACCTGAACCCTAATCGCCCCCACGGCAAGGCCTATATCCCGGTGCCAGAGTTCGCGAAGCACTGCGCCGCCTGCCACACTTTGCAGTTCGACAAGCGCTTCGGTAATGAGCAGGTCCCGCATGACAAGCCTGAGACTGTGCACGCGTTTCTGTTGAAGAGATTCGGCGAATACATCGCGGCTCATCCAGATGGGGTTCATGAGGTCAATCCATCGGACCGCCTGCTTCCGGAGCGGGTTCGCGTACTGCGCGTTGCGCGCAATGCTGCCGAGTGGGTTCAGTTCCGCGTTGCTGATGCCGAATGGCTGCTCTATGCCAAGACTTGCAAGCAGTGCCACATGCTCACGCCCACCAACAGTCCCCTCCCCGAAGTTGCCAAGTCGAACCTCACCGCGCGCTGGCTATCGCATTCCGAGTTCGATCATCACGCGCACCGCATGATGTCCTGCACCGCGTGCCACACTGGCGCGCCCGCCAGCCGTGAAACGGCTGATGTGCTATTGCCCGGAATTCAGACGTGCCAGCAATGCCATCGCCCCCAGGGACCGTCGAAAGAGGCCGCCGAAGGCCGCTGCTTCGAGTGTCACCAGTATCACGATTGGACGAAAGCGAAGCCCACCAAAGGTGAATTCACGATTCAGCAACTCCGCGGGGATGCTAAAACTCCTGTTCCGTCAGGGTAAGTCGGAACCCGGTGCCGTCCCTGACCTCGGGGTTGCGACCCAAACTCGAGTCGCACTCCGGACACCCGGCGAGATGCCCATCGCTACCGTCGGTCGACGGTCGGGGGTTCATCGGTCACGGTGAATACCTCTCCGTCATGCGAATACATCCGTTCCATCTCCTGACCATTGAAGGGGCGTGCTCCTCGGCGTCCGAATACCGCAAGCTGATTCCCGCTCTCGTCGACCGCGCGGTCCCGGTCGATTCCCTTAGAGACAGCCAGCGCGGGACCATGTGTTTGATAAGTCGCAATCAGCTTCGGCGTGGGCCGAGGACTGAAGCCGCCGAATGCCGGGTTGTCGGGCGGAGAGAATAGCTGCACAACTCGCAAACCATTTCGTCCGTCCGCAACATAGGCGAATAGGCTCGAACTCACCATGCCCAGCTTCACGTCATTGGCGTCGCTGATCTCACCACCGGCGTTGAACATCTGATCGAGTCTGGGTTGCTCGGGATGCTCGACGTCCACGATTGCCACTCCCTGTTTCCCACTCGCGACATACGCGTAAGTGCGGGCAACATACAGATTGCGCGCGTCCTCCAGCGCGACCACCGCACCCGGCACCGGTTTCGGTTGGGCGAGGTGGGTGACATCCAGAACTTTCAGGCCTTCGCGATCCACAACAAACGCATACCGGAACTGTACGGCAACTCCTCGTGGGTCGTTCAAAACCGGCGATCCTATTTCAGCAGTGACTTTCGGCTGCAACGGATTGCCGAGATCCACCACGACCAGCCCGCGCTCACAAAGAATGTAGGCGTAGGTTCCGGCGATGGTAATGCGGCGCGCGCCGTTCAATATCCCGCCAGGATTAAACGCCAATGCCCGCTTTAGAAAGTTATTCGCCGGATTGCCGTCAAGCAGCGTGCCCACGCCGGGACTCTTGCTCCTGAGATCGGGATTGCCGACGATCACCAGCCCTTCGTATTTGTCGGCGACATAGAGAAATCCGTACATGAGATGGATGGATTGTTCCTCGTTCTCTTTGCGATGCGAGCGCAACGGGTCCACGCCCAGGGTGGTCGGGGTCGCTACTGCCATCGCGTACTTGGTGGGCAGGTAAAACCGCTGTCCCAGCGGTGAGACCGGCGATGTGACCATCCGCTCCGAGACATCTTTGTTATCGATGTTGGCGATGTCGTAGATGCGCAGGCCGTGCTTTCCCATCGCGGCGTAGAGATATTCACCGCGCGCCTGCAGGTCGAGCACCTCTGCGCCGGTATGATGGTACGCCTCTTTTAACATGCGCTGATTTTCGAAATGTTTCTTGTAGTTGTCGGGGTACGCGATCTTCTGGAAGTCGCTGCCGATCACGGCGGGTGGCTCGTCATGCTCAGTCACGGCGACGGCCTCATAACCCTCGTTGCCGCTGGCTACGAAAACGTATCGCCCCATAAAGTTCATGAAGTTCGTTCCCTGAAGAAGGAGTTGCGCCATCCAGGCATTGTTGTCATTGGCACGCGAGACATGGCAGTCGGTGCAGCCCTTGGTTTCCTTCCCACGCACAGTATGCGGGACGAACGTGCTGAAGGCCTGTCCGCTGAGGCCTTCCGCGGAAATGGTTTGCTGCTGGTAGTAGAGCCAGTCGCGATCATTATTCTGTGAACTGACCAACACTGCACAAGCCGATCGCACGGGCGCAACGCGATTTCCGGTCACGGTGCCGTCAATCCCCAGCGTGTAGATGTCATCCCGTAGGACTTGAAAGCTGTAGGACGTCCAGTTGCGCGTCGTCAGACCCTCGTTGTGCAGCATGGGCGTGCGCTGGTTGGCGCTCATCGAAAGATGGCAGCCATAGCAGGTGGGCGCCCACGACGAATGGCAGGTGTAGCAAGTCATCCGGCTGTTCTGGTGCGCAAGCTTGGTTTCATCTTGGGCTGCATCGCCCCATGTTTGGCCGTCCTGTTGGATGGTCTTTGCCAGCCGCGACTTCTCGCTGTAGTGCGGATTGCCGGGAGTGATTGTGTCGCGCACCTGCACTACTTCCCATTCCTTGCCCTTATCGAGCATGGAGCGCTGATACAACCGGTCGTCTTTCCAGTAGAAGCGGCGCTCCTGCCACGGCGTGCGCAGTCCAGCGAGATTGGTACCAGTGGCGGGTGCAGCCGGACCAGAAGTCACCAAAGAGGTCCGCTGCTGAATGGTGCCGTGGCAATCCACACAGTCGATCTCGATGGCGTTGCGCGTCTCGCCATAGAGTTTGCCGTTGCCATGGCTGTCCTGCTCGAAGTGGCAGTCAATGCAATGCATGCCCTTTTCTAGATGGATATCTTTGAGGTGGACTGCCTTCTGGAGTTTCTCGGGATCGTCGAACGAAACAACTTTGTCATTCGGATCGAGCAGGTTGCCTTTGCGATCGTGCTTGAATACGGCACGGAAAATCCAGCCGTGACTATGGAAATCGGCAAACTGCGTGTGCTGAAGTTGCTGGTTGAATTCAGGTGTGCCGGTCTTTTCCAGAAAGGCAGTGTCGGACCAGAGCCCGCGAATGGCTGAGCCTTCAGGATTCCGCGTCTGGACGCGGCTTTGCTCCTCGGCGTTTAGATGGCGTTGCTCAGCGGGCCACATGTGCTCGCCATCCATTTCGTTGTCCCACCAGGTATAGCCGAAGTAAGTGGAGACCATGTTCGTTCCCGGATGAATATGGCAGACCATGCACTGGCTCGAAGGAATGGAACGCGTGAACTGATGCCGAATGGGATGGCCGGATTCGTTGCGTGGAATGGTGGGATCGGCGGTCGCGGTCTGGCCCAGATTGCCGTGGATAGCGTATGTGCCGGAATGTTCAGGCGAACGGTCATTGGCATAGACAACATGGCAGCCACTGCATCCGCTGGCCCGGTAATCGCCGGGTTGATCGTTGGTGCCCGGAAACGAGAGTAGCGGGTCGAGCAGTCGAGTCTTTTGCAGGCCCAGAAAAACCGGGTCGGTACGCAGTTCCGTGCCGAAACCGCGCGCGCTCAGCTTGATCTCAGGCTTTCCGGGATCTTCTTCGAGGCTGGGATTGCCGATTTCGGGTTTGGCTTTGCCTCCGCGTTCAAACACTCGCAGCACATTGCCGGGCTGAGAAATTTCCCAACGCGGCAGCGGATCGAGATACGGGAGAATTCCCTTCTTGCTGATTTCCTCCGGCGTGGGTGGCGGAAAAGTTGTGAGGCGCCGCGAACTGCCGTCGGGCCCGTAGCTCTCGCCGAACTGCGGGGCCTTTAAGGGAAATGCGCCGTTGTTGTAGAGCGCCGCTCCCCACAGCATGGCGCCGTGGGTCATCATGCTGGTCTGAACTTTACGCACTTCCGCGGTATGACATCCGGAAGTTCCACAGGTTTTTTCCGCGACTCGCAAGTCCCCAGGATTTACGAAGCGGACGTAGTCCCAGTTTTCCCTCAACCAGCTGGTGTTGGCCCGCTCTGGATTGGCGGACGAATGCGCTTCCTTCGGATTGTTGGGCTGCGGATGGGCATGGTTCTTCGCCCCTGCATATCCGGCAAAATTCTGCGCACTACCCGGGGCGATGCGCACCTCGCTATTCCCTCCGTGACAATCGGTGCAACCCAGGCGAATCGTGCCGGTGACATGCATGGTGGGAGTGTCGGTCGATGTATGACAAGTCAGGCAACCGGCAGACTTCCGGTCGGCGTCGGCTTGAGATTGCAGCAGTAGAACATTCTCGCTGCCTTCCGCCGGAGCAGACCTGGCAGTGCGAGCCCCGCCAAGACACAGTAAGGCCGTTACCGCGACGACACCAACGAATTTGTCGAGCCCTGATCTCACGTTTCCTCAATTGCATTCAAAACTGAAACTTGACGTTGGCGAAAACGGAAAACATTACGTTGCCATCAAAGATGTCTTGCAGGCCTTGACCTGGCACCAAAGCCGACGCGCCACCACGAAGCACGATATTCTCGCTCAGCGGCGGGCGATACTCGAAGCCCGCGCCAAAATCCGTCCCAATACTGTGACGGATTGGGAGCTGGAACAATAGCAACTCCAGTGGTTCGGTGCGATCGAAGCGCAAATAGTTCGAGCTGACGAACGCGCGGAGCTTCGGCGTCACATCGAAATCCGCCCCCAGATTGAAAACGTAAATCCCAGGGTTCACGAAATTCGCCTGCCCCTCTTCTTTATTCGACCGCAGATCGGGCAGCAGGCTCATTGGACTGACCAAACCAACGCCCGTAGCCGTTAGCCGGATCCCTTCACGGTCCCAGAAACTGTTGTCGGTTCCGGCAAAGTGAGTATCGTCCACAATCGAATCGAACCCACGCGCGGTGCCGTCCGTGCGGGAGGCGCCGGAACGATTGCTGGAATCGCCGGACGCGTAGAAAAACGAGGCGCGGTAACGCACCCAGTCCTTGTCCACGGAGAGTTCAAGAGCCGCCATCCGCGCGTTGATGTTGACGCGGCGTCCTGCGATGGTGTTGAAGTCGTCGTGCCCGAGCGCCTGATAAAAGGCATTGCTCACGTTGATGCGTCCGATGTGGCCGTTCCCTGTCCATCCCAGGTAGTAGGCGCGAATGTTGTGGGGATGAACTGTGCCGTTGACTACCGCTCCAACCGGCGCGGGGCGGACCAGAAAGCCGTTGTCGTCATAGTGAATGCTGGCGTCATCCTGGTTGTAGTGGAAGCTGAACTCGGTCGTGTAACCCTTGCTGAGAAAGTCCTGCACGTAGAGATTCGCGACATAAACCTGCTGTCCGCGTTTATGGAAGGTGTTCAGGCCGCTGTTGGTATTTTTTTCGAGAAGATCAAACCAAGCGACGTTGTAGGCGAGGCGGTTGGAACGCAGATTCCCGAAGAATCGAACGCCCGGCTGCTCCTCGGAGAAAAGGAATCCGCGGAAATCACTGGTGAACTGCTGGATTCCCGCGCGTACGGAAACGAAATCAAAATTGGGACTGAGATCATGCAGTTTGGCTTCGACAAAGGCTTCCTTCAAGCCGACGTGGGTATCGAAGCGGTTCGTACCCTTGCGCGTGTCTATGTTTACGATCCCGCGTTCGCCCGTTTGCAGGAAGTTGAGATTGATCTCAGGGGTGAGGCGAAAGCGAAAGTCCACGGGACGAAAACTGGTGTCGCCGCGGAAGAGGTCGAACGACAAACGCAGGTTCTCGGAAACGAATTCCTGCCCACCACGCCCGAAGAAGCTGCTGCTGCCGGGATCCTGCGAGTTCAAGCCGCTGGGCACCGGGACGCGGCGGCCGTCGAAACCGGTCTCGCTGATACCGGTGAAATTAAAAAACCAGCGTTGGCCGATGACGGGATAGTCACCCTTGATCCGGTTGCGATTGAAGGGATCGTACCAGTGTCCTTTGACGTATGGGGCATCCGGTTGAGTGTCGTAGCGACGCCACTCGGGCATGGCGATATCCCAGCGGTCAGGGCTGCGTGAGAAATTGGCGGAATCAGGCGGAATCGGCTCAGGCGGGGCCGCTGCTGACGCTCCCTCAGACGAGGAACTTTGGACCCCGGGATAGGGCGTTGCAGGACTGGCAGGCACGGCGGTACAGGGGATTCCCGGCACGCCCGATGGGCACATAGCTTCCGGAACTGCCTCGTCTAAGGCGTGCAGTTCCAGTTCGAGGACGGTGAGTTCCGGCTTGTTCACCTCAAAGCTGGGAATGATCTTAGTCAGGAATCCTTCCCGCACAAGTTTGACCTCATAAACTCCCAAGCGAATGTCTCGGAGGCGGAAGATGCCTTCCGCGTCCGTCGCAGCGGAGTAGTGTTGACCAGTGTTTGTGCTGTGCAGATCAAGCTGCACGCCAGGAATCCCACGCCCGCTCTGATCGCGAATCAACCCCTGCAATGTAGCAGCGATCGTGGGAGAGCGTTCCGGAATGCGGCGGCTGGATTGGGCTTGCGCCTGGCGCGCGAAAAGCGGAGACGAGAAGGTAAACAAACACAGAAAAAACCCAAAGCAGGGCAGGCATACAAGGGACCACCGGAGCGCACGCCCTCCTGTCTGCACCCGTCCACACCATCCCAAGGAGATTTATTTCCCTTGTTACCATAGCGACGCCAGGCATGCAAAGGAAACCGCAGCTTGGGACTATGTTTGGTCACTAACCACAACTCGTACGATGGAGGGACGGACGTCTCGCCTGTCCAGCCCGGCGGGGACGCCCGGCGCTCCACAGACAAGCCGCTACTTCGTCTTCATGACGTAAACGCCGTCCCAGTCCGCCTCGGGCGCGTTCTGCAGGAATTCTGAGACCCGCTCCAGAAAAACCTGCGCTGCCCCGTCGTCCGGAAAACGGGTCAGCATCTCTCCCAGCCTGCTGGCGGCTTCCTGCCAGTTATGCTCGCGATAGGCCTCCATCGCGTGATCGAAGCAGGACAGCAACGGCTCATATCTCTTCTTTTCTGCGGCGAAATCCAGCAGTTCGTAGATCGTCACCGGCTGCAGCTTCCCCTTCACGCGGATCTTGTCCAAGTCGCGGCAGACAAACTGATCGGCGATTTCTTGGTATGTGCCTTCGCCGATCACGATGCGGCAGCGATATTCTTTGGTGATCCCCTCCAACCGGGAAGAGAGGTTGACGTTGTCGCCCATCACGGTCCACGCCAGACGCTTGGCGGAACCCATGTTGCCCACATTGACTGGCCCCGTATTCAACCCGACCCCAATCGCGATCTGCTTGCGTCCTTCCGCTTGCCAGCGGGCATTGAGTTTCTCCAGCGTCCGCACCATCTCCAAAGCACAGGCGCACGCGCGGTACGCATGATCGGTCTGAGGATAGGGCGATCCCCAAAACGCCATGATCGCGTCGCCGATATACTTATCCAGCGTCCCTAAGTTGTGGAAAATAACTTCGGTCATTTCTCCCAGGTATTCATTCAGCAACTGCACGAGTTCGTCCGCCGTGAGACCCTCTGACAACGTCGTGAACCCGCGGATGTCACTGAACATTACCGTAAGTTCCTTGGTTTCTCCGCCCGGCCGGATGTACTTGGCCGGATCTTTTTCGATCAGCGAGATCACACCCGGTGAAAGGTACTGCGAGAAGGTCTTGCGGATTTTCCTTTTTTCGCCCTCCTCGAAGATCATCCGGAAACTGGTGATGACTGCGTAGTTCGCCACCAGCGTGCCGGCTGGCACCACACAGTTCAGCCAAAGCCCCCAGCGTGCAAAGCTGAGATACACAAGCCAGCCGAATGCTCCGAGGGTCAAAAAAACAGAGATGGTCGAGTACAGCGGCTTAACGCGGCTGAACCAGAATCCAAAGACCAGACCAAACAAGAGAATGAATCCCGTGTCGATAATTTCCTCATGCAGGCCGCGCGTGAGGAAACTCCGCCCCCTTTCCTCGCTGTGGAGAAGGTTGTCGATAATGTTGGCGTGTACTTCGACTCCCATGTACCCGGCATCCTGTTTTTCAAACGGTGTGCTGCGCAAATCACCGATACCGAGGGCGGTGCCGCCCACCAGCACAATTTTGTTCTTGAACGTTTCTGGTGGCACGGTTCCATTGAGCACATCCCACATCGAGTGGTGCTGGTAAGTGTGGTACGGACCCGCATAGTTAATGAGAACGCTGCCATCATGCCAAGGCTGCAGGTTGTGGCGGCCGAACTGGATGCGCTCGAGCCCGTTTTCAGAAATATAAGCCGCAATCTCCTGGTCCGGGATTTTCTCGTATTCCCGCAACACCTGCACGGCCAGCGAAGGAAAAAAATCCTGGTCCTGATAACGAACCATGAGCAACGCTCGCCGCAAGGTACCGTCCGGGTCAGGGGCGGTGTTAAAGAAGCCGTAGGAAGCGGCGGCCTCGGCCAGTTGAGCCAGGTTCGCCTCCGCCCCCGGGTAAACGCCTCCGCCGTTCTCCAGCCAGGCGCGACTCATATCGAAATCGCGGCCCTTCGACTTGACTTTGAGCACCTGGGGAAGCGCCTTGGCCCAGATAATGTTGAAGTACTCCTCGGCCCGTTTGGCGTCGGAGGCCTGGGCGCGCTCCTTATCTAGAAACAGGTGCCCCAGAACCACCCTGCCGGACTGTTGCAGAGCAGCGGCGAACATCGCGTCGTGATCGCCAGCGGCTTCGAGTTGTTTGATCTTGGCGGTGACTCTCGCGGGAGCCGAGGGACCAAGCTCGCGCTGCAATTGAGACAGCGCTTTTTCCGCAGAGTTACTCTCCGGCGTAGGGAAAGTGGCGTCGAATGCGATCACGCCCGCGCCACCCGCGCTCAAACGATTTACCAGATATGCGTAGGAAGTACGCGGCAAGGGGAAAGAGCCGACATTCTGGAGGGTCTTTTCGTCGATGCCGACGATCACGATGCGATCATCGTGCGGCCGCTGCCCTCGGGCCGCAAAACGCATATCCAGAGAACGCTGCTCAACGTTCTGCAGGAATAGAAAACCAGCGCGAGTGCTGCCGCCAACTCCGGCAAAGGCAAACAGCATCAGGCCCGTCAGCGTGACCAGCAAGGCAAGAGCCAAGTCCACCTGGCGAGCTGAAAACCTGCCCAGCGCCGCCGACCAACTGGACCACCTTTGTTCGCGCATCGTCATAACCATCGCGATTACAGGCTAGCGCAATCCGTAGACAGACGACGCATGAAATCGAAGCAAATCACTATCCGCAATTAGGAGGTTGGCAGCCCTTTGGCCTGGGCGGCGCGTTCGTGTTGAGTTGGGTCACCGCGATCACCCATCCCGCAACCGCGAGCCCGACGGTCAGAACAACATTGCGCACCAGATGCACATGCCGGACTGGAGGCGGAGCATCGGGCATATTCGTATCTTGTATGCTCGCGAGCTGTACCGCAGGAGGCGTGGTTTCAGGTTCGTAACCCGCCGGAGGAATCTCCGTCGTGATCACGACCATTTGTCCGGCGCTGACTTGCATCTGATTCTGCGTCGCTTGTCCAGAATTCTGCACCACCTTCGCATTGCCGAGCGGCGTTACCGAGACTTTCCCGGTGTAACAGATGACTGTAGTTCTGTTACCTTCGTAGCTGACAAAGAAGTCAGTTCCGATGACGCCGATCACAGCGTTGGCCGTTTTTATCTCAAACTTGCCATTGGGCTGGGTGATCTTGACGACCTGGCTTCGCACTTTTCCCAGATTCATTTCCAGCGAGGTCTGCTGCGAAGCACCGTCATGCTGCACCACTCGCAGTTCACTGTTCGAACCGAGGCTCAGAATAGAACCGTCCGTGAGACCGGCGCGCACACGTCCTTTCTGTTCGGTCCTAAGCAGATCGTTCCATTCGAGACCGTCATTCACCTTGGCAGTCTTGGCATTGCGCGTGGCCAACGGAATCAAAGCGCGAATCTGACCAGCAGCTTGTCCTCCCGCAGGCGACTGGCACAGTGCAGGCGGTAGCGATAGCAGAAGGCATAGCAATCCAGCGATAAAGCTTCTGAACGGAATCAAGTCAGGCCCCTTCCTAACTTCAATTTCTTGAGCGATAAGCGATTGTGTCACGGGAAAACAGAATGTCAACGTTACGAGTCGCGAGGGGTGTCAACCGTGGTTACACCGAAGTACCCATCCCCTCGTTTCCGCGCAAATGCCGTATTAACATCCTTAGACAGGAGTTACTGAAACTCCTCGCCGCTGGGTGCGTCCCACAGGCGCGTCCTTTGAGGTGGAATGAGCCGCAACCGCTGGGATCGGCCCGCACTACTTATTCTCGGCGGTGTACTTGTTCTGCTGCCTGCAATTTTTCTGGTATCGTGCGGCGGTGTCAACAACGCGCCTTCCAATACCCCACCGCCGCCTCCAGTCCCGCTCACCGCTGCTGAAGTCCAGCAAGTCGTCGAAGACGCCGCCAAATCGCTGAACGTTCCCATGGTCATCGCGGTCTCCGACCGTGCTGGAACGATTCTGGCGGTGTTTCAAAACGCCGGGGCACCGGCCACATCGACTGGCAACTTCGGAGTAGCCGTTGACAGCAAGGAACTCGCGGTCGCACTGGCTCGCACCGCTGCCTTTTTCAGTAATGATCAGGCTCCGCTCTCAAGCCGTACTGTGCGATTCATCAGCGGAATTCATTTCCCCCCGGGAGTCGTTGACGCCCCGAACGGCGATTTGTATGGGATCGAGAACACCAACCGAGGCTGTACGTTGAACACCATCTTCTTGCCAGGACAGAACATCAATCCCGCGCGTTCGATTGACGGCCTCAGCCTGGGGCTAGGCATTATCACCGGTAAGGCTGACACGATGGACGGTGATCCGACCGCTGTGAATCCGGGTGGAGTTCCGCTTTTCAAGAACGGCTACGTGGTTGGAGGAGTCGGAGTGGTCAGCACGTCACCCGATGTACCGGAGTTCGCGGCCTTTTCCGGCGCGTCCCAGCCCGGCTTTCTCCCGAGCCCATCGCAACTTCCGCCGCCCGGAGTCGTCATCATCGGCGGCGTTACCCTGCCCTTCGTTAACCAGACTACTCCCCCCAACGGCATCGGTCCGGGAACCACGGCCGGCACATACACACTAGGACCGCTGAATGGCGGACTGCCCCCAGAAGGTGATCTGGTGGCAACGACGGGCGGATTCTCTGGTCTGACTCAAAACGATGTGGCAAGCATTATCAGCCAGGCGGTGGCAACGGCCGAGATTACGCGAGCCGTGATTCGTCTGCCTTCTGGCTCACGCACGAAGATGACGATCGCAGTCACGGACCTTGATGGCACCATACTGGGCCTGCACCGCATGTCGGACGCAACCGTCTTTAGCATCGACGTTGCCGTGGCCAAGGCCCGCAATGTCATCTACTTCAGCGGACCCACAGGTACTCCCGATCTGCCCGG
>WNFL01444081.1_pt1 | contig 29480 bp, 22 predicted proteins | sample 5400361 | NCBI WGS metagenome assembly WNFL01 (sample SAMN13153351, study PRJNA577476) | soil metagenome | isolation source: 40 cm soil on Douglas fir-dominated hillslope | place: USA:California | collected 2013-09-17
ACGACAACCGCGCACGCGTCGAGGTCGGGGCGATGGCGCCGCTCGACGTCGTTCAGGCGCAGGCCGAAGAGGCGAATCGCCGTGGGGTCGTGACGCAGACCGACGCCGCGCGACGAACCGCGGAGCTCGCGCTCAAGCGGCTGATTGTGAATGGAACGGACGATCCGGTCTGGTCGGCCGCCATCAACCCCGTGGACCGTCCGACGTACACGACCGAGACGCTCGACGTCGCCGGGGCGGTGCGGCGCGCGCTCGAAAACAGGACCGATCTCCAGCAGTCGGAGAAGCAGCTGGCGGCCAACGACGTCGCCCTCCTCAACCTGTCCGATCAGCGGCTTCCGGCGCTCGATCTCACGAGCAGCTACGGGATGGCGGGTGTCGGTGGACCGCAATTCGTCCGCCAGGGGCTCGGCGGCGTGATTACGCAGACCATCCCGAGCGGATACTCGGATGCGCTCCGGATTCTGGCCGGCCAGACCGCGCCGACGTGGAACTTCTCCCTGAATCTGAGCTACCCGATTGGCACCAGCCCGGCGGAAGCGAACCTGGCGCGCGCGCGCATTCAGCGGCAGCAGACCGTCGCGCAGAGCCGGCAGATGGAGCTGCAAATCGCCACCGAGGTCACCAACGCCGCCCTGCAGGTGGACTCGAACCGGGAGCGGCTCCAGGCGGTCGCGGCGGCGCGCGAGCTGGCTGAACGGCGCCAGGACGCCGAGCAAAGCCGGTTCGACGTGGGACTCTCGACCAATTTCTTCGTGGTCCAGGCACAGCGCGACCTTCGCGACGCACAGAATGCGGAGCTTCGCGCGCTTCTCGACTATCGGCGCGCCCAGGTGGAGTTCGCGCGGGTACAGGAGGTACCGACCGCCGGTAGCGCCGTCGTGAGCACGATCAACGCCGCAACCAACGGGGCCAACACGCCGCGCGCCGCGGGCGGCGGTGGCGGAGGATTCGGCGGCGGCAATTAGGGACAACATTCATACAAGGGAAGAGCTCCGGTATTTTCATCGATGAAAAGAATCGTCATCATTGCGGTCATCGTGGCGGCCGCGCTCGCGGGGATCGCGTTCTACTCGGGCATGTTCAGCCGCGACAACGCGGCGCAGGCGGCGGACGCCCAGCAGGCGGCGGCGCCGGGCGGCGGCCAGGCGGGACGCCAGGGCGGCGGCGCGCGCGGCGGTGGCCGCGGGCAGCTCACCGTCGAGCTCGCGCCCGTGGTGCACGCGGCCGTGAACCGCGAGCTCGCCGTTGTCGGCAACCTGATCGGCGACCAGACGGTCTCGGTCGTGCCCAAGACGGCGGGACGCCTCGAGGAGCTCACCGTCAAGCTTGGCGACAAGGTCACCCGCGGCCAGCGCATCGCGCGGATCGAGGACGAGGAGATTCGCGAGCAGGTCAAGCAGGCGGAAGCGGCCTTCGAGGTGGCGAAGGCGACCATCCGCCAGCGCGAGGCCGACCTCGATCTCGCGAAGACCAACGTCGAGCGCTCCCGCAACCTGTTCCAGCGGCAGCTGCTGCCGCAGCAGACGCTGGACGACTCGGAAGCGAAATATCAGTCGGCGCAGGCGTCGCTCGATCTCGCGCGCGCCCAGAACACGCAGTCGCAGGCGCGGCTCGACGAGCTGCGCATCAACCAGCAGAACACCGTGATCGTCTCGCCGGTCAACGGCTTCGTCGCGCGGCGCTCGGCCGACCCCGGCGCCTTCGTGTCCGCCAACGCGCCGATCGTCGACGTCGTGGACATCACGCGCGTGCGGCTCGTCGCGAACATCATCGAAAAGGACCTGAAGCAGATCGGCGTCGGCGACATGGCGCGCGTCGAGGTGGACGCGTTCCCCGGTGAAAACTTCATGGGACGCATCGCGCGCGTCTCGCCCGTGCTCGATCCGGCGACGCGCACCGCGGCAATCGAGGTCGAGATTCCCAACGACCAGTACCGCCTGAAGCCCGGGATGTACGCGCGCGTCGGCATCGTCACCGAATCGCATCCCGACGCGCTCGTCGTGCCGACCAACGCGCTCGTGGACGCCAGCGGCACGCGCGGCGTCTACCTGGCGGTAAACAACGTCGCCTCGTTCCACCCCGTGAAGGTCGGCATCGAAGGCAACGACCGCACCGAGATCCTCGACGGCGTGGCGGAGGGCGACCGCGTCGTCACGACCGGCGCCGCCGGACTGCGCAACGGCGATCCGATCGTGCTTGCCGGCGGAGGCGCCGGGCCCGGCGGCCGTGGTGGACGCGGCGGGCGCGGCGGAGAGGCGACGACCGGTTCAGCCACACCGGGGTCGCGGCTCGGCGCATCCGGAGCCGCTCGCCCCGGCGGCGACGCAGCGGATCCCGGCTCCCCGCTCCCGGATTCCGGCCGCGCGGGCCGCGAAGGAGGCCGTGGCGGCTTCGGCGGTCAGCGCCGCGGCGGCGCGCCGCAGGCAGGTCCGGACACGCGGTAACACGTTCTGGGCCGCCTGAAGGCGGCCCCCACGCACCGTACGCAGCGGCCGGCTTCAGCCGGCCTACCATTAGAGACTTATGAGCATCCCACGCCTGGCCATTCATCGTCCCGTCACGATGTTCATGCTCAGCGGCGTCATCGTCCTGCTGGGCGCGATCTCGCTGTCGAAGCTGCCCGTGGACCTCATGCCCGAGTTCACGCAGCCGACCATCACCGTCAACACCAACTACCCGAACGTCGGCCCGCTCGAGATCGAAGAGCTGATCACGCGGCCGATCGAGCAGTCGGTCAGCGCGGTCGCCGGCATCACGCGCGTCGACTCCTCGTCGCGAGAGGGCGGCAGCAACGTCCGGCTGAACTTCGCGTGGGGCACCAACCTCGACGCGGCGGCCGACGACGTCCGCAGCCGCCTCGATCGCGTGCGCGGCCGCCTGCCGGAAGAAGCGGATCCGCCGACCATCTTCAAGGCCGACTCGAACGCGTTCCCGATCATGCAGATCGGCGTCGAGGGGGACTACGACCCGGTCACGCTGCGCGAGCTCGCCGAGAACGACCTGTCGCCGCGCCTCGAGCGCGCGCCCGGCGTCGCGGCGGTCACCATCAACGGCGGCCTGCGCCGCCAGATTCACGTCGACCTCTCGAAGGAGAAGATCACGGCGCTGAACCTGTCGGTCGATCGCGTCGTGCAGGCGCTGCGCTCGGAGAACCAGAACCTCCCGCTCGGCCAGATCGACCAGGGCGACTCGACCTACCTCGTTCGCAGCCAGGGGCAATTCGCCAACATCGACGACATCCGCGACCTCGTCGTCCTCACCCGGCAGGACGTCCCGGTCTACCTGAGGGACGTCGCGGACGTCGCGTGACGCGAGCGGCGCCCTCGGCGAAGGGCACGCCGCCGTCCGGATGCAGATCAACAAGCAGTCGGGCGAGAACACCGTCGCCGTGGCGCAGGCCATTCGCGCGGAGGTCGCCCGCATCAACCGCGACGTCCCCGGCGTCCGCCTCGTCGTGCTCGACGACAGCGCGATCTTCATCGAGCGGGCGATCAACAACGTCAAGGAGCACGCGCTCGTCGGCGGCATTCTCGTCGTGCTGATCATCTTCGCCTTCCTGCGCGACTTCCGCTCCACGCTCATCGTCTGCACGTCGATTCCGATCTCGGTCATCGGCACGTTCGCGCTGCTCTACTTCGGCGGCTTCACCCTGAACACGATGACGTTCGGAGGGCTGGCGCTCGGCATCGGCATGATCGTCGACGCCGCCATCGTCGTGCTCGAAAACACGCACCGGCACCTCCACATGGGGAAAGACCGGATGACGGCGGCGATCGACGCCAGCGAGGAAGTGTGGTCCGCGATTCTCGCGTCGACGCTGACGCACATCGCCGTGTTCGTCCCGCTGCTCTTCCTGCAGGGGATCTCGAGCATCCTCTTCACGCAGCTGTCGTTCGTCGTGATGTTCTCGCTGTCGATGTCGCTGTTTGTCGCGGTGACCATCGTGCCGGTCCTCTGCTCGCGCTGGCTGCATACGCCCGACGAGCATCGGAAGCACGCGGGCGTGCTCGGCCGCTTCTATCGCGCGAGCGAAAACTTCCTCGAGGGCGTCGACGACGGCTACCGCCGCGCGATTCACATCGCGCTGCAGCACAGGCCGACCGTGATTGGCGCGGCGGCGGGCCTCGTCGTGCTGGCCGCCATCCTCTACCCGCGCGTCGGGACCGAGCTGCTGCCCCAGACCGACGAGGGGCAGGTCAACGTCAACGCGCAGCTGCCCATCGGCACGAGGATGGAGATCACCGAGGCGGTGATGTACCGCCTCGAAGACATGGTCAAGCAGTTCGTGCCGGAAGCGACGACGATCGTCACCAACGGCGGGGGCGGCGGCGGCGGCTTCGGCGGCGGCGGCAACACCAACCGCGGCGGCATGCAGGTGAAGCTCGTGCCCCGCGACGAGCGCACGCGTTCGAGCGATGAGATCGCGCAGGACCTGCGCCGGCGTCTTTCCGGCATCCCGGGCGCCATCGTGCGTGCCAACCCGGGCGGCGGCAACTTCCAGCTCAATTTCATCCTCGGCGGCGGCCAGGACGCGCGGCTCTCGCTCGAGATTCGCGGCCACGATCTCGACGACGCCAAGCGCATCCAGCAGCAGGCGATCGGCCTGATGATGGACACCCCCGGTATCGCGGACGTCCGCACGCCCCAGGACGACGCGCGGCCCGAGCTCGCCATTCACGTGGATCGCCCGAAGGCAGCGATGCTCGGCCTGACCGTGAACGGCGTGGCGCAGACGATTCAGACCAACGTCGCGGGCACGACCGCAGCGCAATTCCGGCAGCGCGGCAACGAATACCCGATCGTCGTCCGGTTGCGCGAGGCGGATCGGGAGCAGATCCAGGACATCGGCGACGTGCTGGTGAACACGCCGAGCGGCCAGGTGGTGCCCGCGCGCAACCTGCTCGCGGTGAACCGCGAGACCGGCCCCGTGCAGATCGATCGCAAGAACATGGAGCGCATCGTTCGCGTCAACGCCGAGCCCGAGGTCGCCTTGAGCGACGCGGTGACCAACGTGCAGGGGCGCCTCGGCCAGGTTCGCGTGCCGCAGGACTTCTCCGTCGGCTTCGGCTCCGAGGTCGAGGAGCAGGCGAAGTCGTTCAACCAGCTGAAGATCGTCCTGATCCTCGCCGTGCTGCTCGTCTACGCCGTGATGGCCTCGCAGTACGAGTCGCTGCGCGACCCGTTCATCATCATGTTCTCGATTCCGACCGCCTCGATCGGCATCGTGGGAGGGCTGCTGCTGACGCACACCGCCTTCAGCATGCAGGCCTACATCGGCGTCATCATGCTCGCGGGGATCGTCGTCAGCAACGCGATCCTGCTCGTGGACTACATCAACACGCTGCGGCGCCGCGACGGGATGCCGCTGCGTGAAGCCGTGGAGATCGGCGGCCGCACGCGCCTCCGCCCGGTGCTCATGACGTCGATCGCCACGATGCTGGGGCTCGTGCCGATGGCGATTGGGATCGGCGACGGCGGCGAGCTGCAGGCGCCGCTCGCCCGCGTGGTGATCGGCGGGCTGCTGGCGTCGACGGTGGTGACGCTCGTGCTCGTCCCGGCCGTGTACACCCTGTTCGAGGAAGGCTGGAGGGGACTCCGCCACCACCCCGCGGAGTGACCCCGCCTTTCAATTCGTCGGCCGCGCCCGCGCGGCCTCTCTGACGAGCCCCGCGCGGATATCCGCGATGTGAATCACGAGCGCGACCAGGCCGGCGGCTTCGATGCGTACCTTCAGCAACTCGACGAGATCGGGATTAGTGTTGATGATCGCCACGACCGGGAGCCCGGCTCACGACACCTCCGGCGGCCTTGGTGCTCAAGAGCTGTGCCGGAGCGCGGCGAAGAGCTCCCCGACCGTCTTGCCGGTCACGGGGTCGATCCAGTCCGGGGCGATTTCCGCGAGTGGACCGAGTACGAACCGCCGCTCGCGAAACCTCGGATGAGGTATGGTCAGCCCCGGTGCGTCAATGACGGCATTCCCATAGAGGATCAGATCGAGATCGAGCGTGCGCGGCGCCAGTTCGTACGGACGCTCGCGGCCGAACCCCTGCTCGATCGCGAGCAGCACGTCGAGGATGGCCGGCGCCGAGAGCCTCGACTCGCCCACGGCCGCTGCGTTGAGGAACATCGGCTGCGGCATCGGCACGCCAACCGGATCGGTTTCGTGGAAGGAGGAGACGCGCAGGTGCGCGAGGACGGGGCCGAGCGCCGTGATGGCGCCGCGCAGTTGTTCCTCGCGGTGGCCCAGGTTGCTGCCAAGCGCGACCGCAATGGAAATCGGCTCGGACGTCACTCCAGCCAGCGTGTCGGGAGGACGCCGCCGACGCGCTCGACGCCGCCCGTCCGGCGGCCGAGCAGGTCTTCGAGCCCCGCCGCGGCCTGCTCGAAGAGCCGTTTGTGCTCCATCGACTCGCCGAGGATGACGTTCAGCATGTTGCGGTGGCGCGCGTGCGTCACCTGATCGACACGCGGCCGCCAGGTGTCGACGAACGCACCGAGGTAGCGCACATCCTCCTCGAGGATGCCGTTGAAGGCCGACGCCTCGACCTTCCTGCCCGTTTTCGGCGCGTGGGGCACCGGCAGCGCGGAAGCGCCGGCCGGCGGCAGCACGGCCTTGTATTCGGCGAGCGCCGTCTGCAGCCACGAGAGGTGCGTCTCCTCCCGGTTGATCACGTACTGATAGGTGTTGTTGAAGTCGTAGTGGCTGACGGCGCGCGCGCTCGCCTCGTGGCGTTCGACGAGCGCGACACGTCCTGCGGCGAATTCGGTCAGCAGCGACTGGAGATCGGACATCAGGTCTTCTGTTTCTCCTTGCATGCGATGCAGACGCGCGTCCATGGAATCGCGTTCAGCCGGGCATCGGCGATCGGCTCGCCGCAATCGCGGCAGACGCCGTAGGTACCTTCGTCGATGCGCCTCAGCGCTTCTTCGATCGCCTGGAGAATCTTCGCGTCGGTCTGCTTGAGCTTGAGCTGGATGTGGACCTCGTTGTTGCCGCTCGCCTGGTCCGCCATGTCGCCCTGCCGTCCCGAGTTGTTCTCCATGGTCCACTGCAATGGCTTGGCGGCGGTGCCTCCGAGCAGCTCGCCGCGCTTCTGCAGCAACTGCGTGCGATATTGTTCGACTTCCATTGGATCGTGCTCCCCCGAACCGGGCGTACCCGGGTCGGACAACTCACGATCTTAGCCCGCCTTCGCGCTTCGCGCTACGGTACGCAGGGACAGCCTATTCCGCGCGGAGCGTCGCAAGCGGCTTGTGGCGCAGGACGTCGAGGCTGGCGAGCACGCCGATGGCGGCGACGCACACGGCCGTGGCGCCGATGCCGACGATCGTGATGGCGGGTGCCGCGCGCCACGCCAGGTCCGCAATGGCGCCAAGGACGCCGTACTCGAGCAGCAGCATCGCCGCGATGAGACGGCTGCTGGCGCCCAGCGTCTTCAGGATGGCGGCTTCGTAGACGCGCTGGAACTTCGTCATCGACACGGCGCCCACCAGGATCAGCATCCCCGAGAAGAGCACGAGCCCGCCGACGACGGTGACGCCCAGCGTCACGCCGTCGACGATGTTCTGGATCGTGTCGAGGACTTCGCGCAGATCGATCACGGAGACGTTCGGGTAGCGCGCGACGAGCGCCGCCTGCATCCGCGAACGCGCGCCCGGATCGCGCGGTCCGTTCACCGAGGAGATGTACGAGTGCGGCGCGTTGTCGAACGGGCCCGGCCGGAAGACGATCATGAAGCCGCCGGAGCGGTAATCGCGCCAGTTCACCTTGCGGATGCTGCTCACGCGCGCGGGGATGGTGCGCCCGAGCACGTCGAACTGCATCTCGTCGCCGATGTTGATGCGGAAGCGCTGCTGCAGGCTCTCCTCGATGGAGACCTCGGCCATTCCGCTCGACGGCGTGGAGTCCCACCACTGCCCCTGGAGCAGCTCCTCGTTCGCGTTCAGCTGCGGGCGATAGGTGATCGTGTACTCGCGCGACAGCGATCCGCGGCCGCGCACCTGCTCGTAGGTCTCGAGGTTCACCTCGCGCCCCCGCACGGCGGTGACGCGCGCGCGCAGGACGGGGATGACGTTCGGCGGCGCCTCGGCGCCGTTCTGCTGATCGATGAAGGCCGCGAGGGCGTCCTTCTGATCTTCCTGGATGTCGATGAGGAACATGTCGGGCGCGTCCTTGCCGACCTGCACGGCGAAGTCCTGCAGCAGGTTGGCCTGCAGCGTGCGCACGCCGAGGATGAAGAAGGTGCCGAGCCCGACCGCGAGGAGGATCACGCGCGTCTGGTTGCCGGGACGCGCGATGCGCAGCACCGCCTGGCGCAGCGCGAACGACCGCGAGTAGCGCAGCGGCTGCACCGCGCGCACGAGCGCCAGCCCCGCGAGGTGCAGCACGAACGCGGTGGCGACGAAGCCGCCCGACAGCATCAGCCCGACGCGAAGCGACCCCGCCTGCCACGCCGCGACCGCGACGAGCGCCGCGGCGACCACCGCGGTCACGCCCCACTTCACCCAGTCGATGCGCGCGAGCGGCGGGATGTCGTGGCGCAGCAGCAGCGACGGCTTGACGTGACGCACGTCGAGCAGCGGCACCAGCGAGAACAGCACGGAGACGAGCAGGCCGACCGCCATCCCCTGCGCGACGGCGGCCGCCGTCAGGCCGTATTCGACGTGAAAGAGCGCCGCCAGGTTGCCGACCAGCACTGGGACCGCCGCGATCACCGCCGCCGCGATGCCGACGCCGAGCAGACTGCCCGCGACGCCGAGCAGCAGCACCTGCGTCATGTAGACCGCGAGAATCTCCCGCGACGAGGCGCCGATGCACTTCAGGATCGCGATGCTGCGCAGCTTCTGCTGCACGAACACGCGGGTCACGCTCGAGACGCCGATGCCGCCGAGGATGAGGACGACGAGGCCGACGAGGCTCAGGTAGTTTTCCGCGCGCGTGAGGTTCTGCCCCATCTGGTCCTCGCTGCGGAGGTACGACCGGACGCCGACGAACTCGTTGACGAACGCGGAGCGCAGCGACGTCGTCACCGGGTCGAGCGCCGGCGCCGGCACGCGCAGCAGGATCTGGCGCGACGCGCGGCTGCCGAACGACAGCAGCCCGGTGTCGGCGAGCGCGTCGTAGTCGATGATCACGCGCGGGCCGAGGCTGAACGCGCCGAGGCTGCGCCCCGGCTCGGACGCGATGACGCCGCGAATCTGGAACGGGATGTTCCCGATCAGCAGGCTGTCGCCGACCTTCATGTCGAGCTGCGACAGCAGCTCGGGCCGCACGACCACGCCGTGATCGCGCAGCATCGCGTGGGAGTAGGTGCCGCTGGCGAGCGACAGCGTTCCGTAGAGCGGAAAGTCGCGCTGCACGGCGCGCAGCTCCACCATGCGCGTGACCGCCTTGCCCGGGTCCGCCGGGCGGACCATCGTCGGGATCTCGGTGGCCTGCGACACCGTAGTGATGCGGCCCGCGCGCTGCTCCGCGGCCAGCGTGTCGAGCACCTTCGTCGTGAAGTCGCGGTTGCTCGTCAGCAGGATGTCGGACGCGATGAGCGTCTGCGCCTGCTGCGACATCCCGGCGCGGACGCTTTGAATGACCGAGCGGAGCGCGATGATCGCGGCCACGCCGATCGCGATGCAGACGAAGAAGAAGAGGAGCCGCTGCCACGAGGAGCGGATCTCGCGAACAGCCATGCGGAGGACGAAGCCCCGCCCGCCGAAGCCGCCGGGCGGCGAAGGCGGGGTCATCGCGTCGGCTCCAGGCGTTCGGCGCTGGGCCGGGATGCGGGATCCGGCTCGCCCCGAGCGGAGTCGAGGGGGATCCGGGATTCGCTCTCGACCGGACGGCCGTCGCGGAGCACGAGACGCGAATCGGCCAGCGCGGCGAGCTCCGCGTCGTGCGTCACGAGCATCATGGTCGTCTGCCGCGTGCGCCGCACGTCGATCAGCAGCTGCATGATCAGCTGGCCGGTCGTCGAATCGAGGTTGCCGGTCGGCTCGTCGGCCAGGATGATCGGCGGGTCGTTGGAGAGCGCGCGCGCAATGGCGATGCGCTGCTGCTCGCCGCCCGAGAGCTGCGAGGGATAGTGATGCCCGCGATCGGCGAGGCCCACCTCGCCGAGCAGCTGCCGCGCGCGCGCCGTGGCGTCGCGTCTCCCCGCGATCTCCATCGGCACGATGATGTTCTCGAACGCGGTCAGCGACGGCACGAGGTGGAAGAACTGGAAGACGAACCCAATCTTCTCGCCGCGCAGCTTCGCCAGCGCGTCCTCCCCGAGCCTGGTGATGTCCACCCCGTCGATGAGGATCGCGCCGCTCGTCGGCTCGTCGAGCCCGGCGACCAGGCCGAGCAGCGTGGACTTCCCGCTGCCGGACGGTCCGAGCACCGCGACGAACTGCCCCGAGCGAATGGTCAGGTCGAGCGGATGGAGAATCGTGAGCGGCCGTCCGCCGCTCATGACGGTCTTCGAGACGCCGCGAAGCTCGATCATCGACCCTGCTTGTCCAGCAGCGGCTTCAGCGACCGCCAGAGGTTCGCTTCGACGATGCGAGAGCCCGCGGGGTTGGGGTGCATGCCGTCGGCGATGTTGAGCGTCGGGATGCCGGCGACCTCGTAGAGATAGAACGGCATGAACGCCACGTGCTCTTCGCCCGCGAGATCGCGGAACGCGCGGCGGAACTCCGACGTGTACGCCTGGCCGTAGTTCGGCGGCGCCTCCATCCCGGTGAGCAGCACGTCGATGCGGCGCGTCTTCGCGGCGGCGATGATGGTCTTCAGGTTCTTCTTCATGTCGGCGACCGGGAGGCCGCGCAGCCCGTCGTTCGCACCCAGTTCGAGCACGAGAACCCTGACGTCGCCGTCGAGCGACCAGTCCAGGCGCCGCAGGCCGCCGGCCGACGTGTCACCGGAGACACCCGCATTGACCACCTCGTACTTGTACCCTTCCGCGTCGAGCTGCTTCTGCACGAGCGACGGGACCGACTGCTCGATGTCCAGCCCGTACCCCGCCGTGAGGCTGTCTCCCAGGAAGACGATGCGCGGAAGCCTGGCGACGGCGGGCGCCGCCAGCCCGGCAGGAGCGGCCGTCGACGCGGAGGCGCGCGCGACGGCAGGCTCGGCCTGCGTGCACGAAATGGTTGTCAGCGCGGCGCTGACAGCGACGGCGAGGGCCCAGGACCTCATGGTGCGTGTGCTATAGGTATCGTATCGCGTGACTGACTTCTCCATCGAACCCGGCGGCCTTGCATCGGCGCTCGACACGGTTTTGTCACAGCTCGATCACGACCGCTTCGTGGACGCCCTCTGGTCGCGGCGCGCCGACCTCTGGAGCGGCGATTACGCCGCGAAGACCGCCATCGCGAACCGCCTCGGGTGGCTCGGCGCGGTCGACTGGGTGCAGACGCAGCTCCCGCACGTCGAATCCTTCGTGCAGCGCGTCCGCGCCGGCGCCTTCACCGACGTCGTCCTGTTCGGCATGGGCGGCTCGAGCCTGGCGCCGGAGGTGTTCCACAGGCTGTTTGGACGCGACGACGTGGGGCCGCGGTTCCGCATGCTCGACTCGACGGATCCCGCCGCCGTGCGCGACGCGCTCGACCGGGCGGCCACCTCGCTCTTCATCGTGGCGAGCAAGTCGGGGACGACCATCGAGCCCAACTCGATGGCAGCCGCGGCGCGCCGGCGGGTCGAGTCGGCCGGCATCAAGGACTGGGCGTCGCGGTTCGTCGCCATCACCGACGACCGCACCGAGCTTCACCGCCGTATCGGCGGCCGCTATTCGGCCTTGACGCTGTTCGGGATCGTTCCCGCCGCGCTCATCGGCGTGCCGCTGCCCGTCCTGCTCGATCGCGCGCGCCGCATGGCCGACGCGTGCCGCGTCCAGGACGCGCGCATCAATCCGGGCGTCGCGCTCGGCGCGCTGCTCGGCGCGGCCGCGCGCGAGGGGCGCGACAAGCTGACGCTGCTGCTGCCGCCGCGTCTCGAGCCGCTCGGCCTCTGGATCGAACAGCTGATTGCCGAGAGCACCGGCAAGCATGGCAAGGGGATCGTGCCGATTGCCGGTGAGACGACCAGCGCGCCTCCCGGCACGGATCGCGTCGCGGTCGCCGTGCGCCTCGACGGCGTCGGCGTCGACGAGGCCGCGATCGACCGGATGCGCGCGGCGCGCGTGCCGCTGATGACCATCGACATGCCGCGCGTCGAGTCGCTCGGCGCCGAATTCTTCCGGTGGGAGGTGGCGACCGCCACGGCAGGCCGCCTGCTCGAGATCAACCCGTTCGACGAGCCGAACGTGCAGCAGGCGAAGGACGCGACGCGCGCGCTGCTCGACGCGTACACCACGCACGGGCAACTGCCGCGCGGCGAGCCCGACGCGACCTCCGGCGGCATCGAGGTCACCTACAGCGCCGCGACACGCGCGCAGCTCCAGTCGAACGGGTTCGAGCGCTTCCTCGATCAGCTGCGAGCGGGCGACTACTTCGCGCTGCTGGCGTACGTGCCGCCCGACGATCCCGCGCTCGGTCCCGCGCTGCGGGACATCCGTGACGGCGTGGCGGTGCGTAGACGGTGCGCGACGATGCTCGGCTACGGGCCGCGCTACCTCCACTCCACCGGCCAACTCCACAAGGGCGGCCCGAACACCGGCGTGTTCCTCGTCGTCACTGCGGCGGCCGACGGCGATATCCCGGTCCCCGACGCGCCGTTCTCGTTTGGCGTGCTGGAGATGGCTCAGGCGGTCGGCGACTTCCAGTCGCTGGACCGTGCAAATCGCCGCGCCGCGCACGTACATCTTCCGAATCGAAATCCCGATTTGCTGACGCAGCTGGCCCGATTGCTCGGAATTTCACTCCAGCAAGCCTGAAGAACGGCCGTCACGGCCACTGCATACTTCGTATACTGCTGGACGGTGGCCACGGTCGCAGTCCATTCCGTGCTCGCGCGAACGCAGGCGGCGCTCGAGAAGGGCCGCGGCGCGGAAGCAGCTCAGCTGCTTGCGCCGATGCTGCGTCCGGGTTCGCTCGCGCGGGAGGACGAATTCGCCATCCGCTCCGCGCTCGCCGAGTCGTGGCTGCTCCAGGACGATCTGGCGCAGGCGGCGGCGACCCTCGGCAGGCCGCCCGACACGCTGCGCGAGCCGATCAGCGACGCGCAACTCTCCGCGCTCTGGCGCCTGCACGGCCGCATCACCTACGCGCGCGGCGAGCAGTCGCGCGCCATCGCCCTGCACACGCGCGCGCTCAAGCACGCTGAGCTCGCGCACGACTCGCGCGCCATCGGTCTCGCCCACTACGAGCTGGCGCTCTGCTACAAGCAGGTCGGCGACTCGGGGATCGTCCGCGAACATCTGACCGAGGCCGCCTCCGCGCTCCACGCCGCCGGCGATCGACGCCACCTCGCGCTCGTGCACTCGCTGTCGGCGGTGCTCCTCGCCCAGAGCGGGCGCGGCGAAGAGGCGACGGCCGCGCTTCGCCAGGGCGAGCGGCTCGCGATGGCGATCCAGGCCGACGACGTGCTCGCGGGCATCGTGCACAACCAGGCGAACGTCGCGCTGATGCGGCACCAGCCCGAGCAGGCGCTCGCGCTCGCCGAGCGCAGCGTCTCGCTGCACGAGACGCTCGCGTCCGGGCACGGCCTCGCGGTGGCGCTCGCGACGCTCGGCCAGATCTTCGTCCAGCTCGGCGACCTCGAACGCGCCGAGGAAATCCTGACCCGCACGCTCGAAGTCCGCAGCCCCGTCCAGTTCCACGAAACGACCGGCGCCGTGTTCGACTCGCTCGCGCAGATTCACCTGATGCGCGGCTCGTACGAGCGCGCCGGCGAGTACCTGCGCCACGCCAGCGAGGCCTACGGCGCGTACGGCACGCAGACGATGCGGTGGTACGAGTGGTCGCTGAAGGTCCTCGGCGCGAAGCTCGCGATCCGCAGCGGCAAGTTCGACGAAGCGCTCGCGATGGCCGACGAGCTCGCGCGCACCTCGGGCGTCCCGCCGGCGGAGGCGATCCAGGCGGACCTGGCCGCCTGCGAAGCGCTCGTCGCGGCCAACCGCGCCGGCGAGGCCGAGCTCCGGATTCAGTCGTGTGAAGGACGGCTCGACCCGCGGACGGCGCCGGCCAACTGGGGTGAATTCCTTCGCATCCGCGGCGCGGTTCACGAGCGGTCCGGCCGCCTGACCGACGCGTACCACGACTTCGCGCAGAGCGTGAACGTCTTCGAGCTGCTCGGGGAACGCTACCAGGCGGCGCTCAGCCAGCTCGCGCTCGGCCGCCTGGCCGCGGCCACGGGCGCGCGCGCGTCCGCGGAGCGGCACCTCGATCAGGGCGCCTCGGTGTTCCGCGCGCTCGGCGCGCAGCGCGATCTCGAGGAGGTCGATCACACGCGTGCCCTCCTGGCGACGGTCGTGGCCGCCGAGATTACGACGCTGGCCGACGCGGACGACGCGATCATCAGGCGGCTCGTCGAGGCCTCGGTGCTCTCCGACCTTCTCGCCCGGGAGACCGCCACGTCGCTCGTCGAAGCGACGAAGGCCGACGCCGCGGTCATCTTCGTGACGCCGTCTGCCGGCGAGGTGCGCGTGGTCGCCATGGCGGGATGCGACCCCGGGGTGGCGCGCGCGCTGGCCCGCGCCGCCGCGCAGGGGAACAGCGCGTACGGCGAGGGGCTGCTGCTCACCGAACCGCTCGGCAGCGACCACGATGGCCCCCGGTTCTGCACCATCGTCGCGGCAGACCGTCTGTCCGACGGCGCGACCCGGCGGTTCCGGATGTTTGCCGTGGTGGCGAAACAGGGATTCGAGCTGTGGGGCGCGCGGGAGAGGCGCGGGCAGGCGGTGGAACAAAGCAGCACCCGATCGCTCGAGCCGCTGCTGCCCGGCTTCATCTGCGCGAGTGCGGCGATGAACCGCGTCGCCGATCAAATCCAGCGCCTGCAGGGGCACGACCTCACCGTGCTGATCACCGGCGAGAGCGGCACCGGCAAGGACCTGGTGGCGCGTGCCATTCACGTCGGGTCCCCGCGCAGCGCGGCGATGTTCCTGCCGTACAACTGCACGACGACGCAGCGCGACCTGGCCGACAGCCAGCTGTTCGGCCATCGCCGTGGCAGCTTCACCGGCGCCATCACGGATCAGCAGGGGCTGATTCGAACGGCCGCCGGCGGCACGCTGTTCCTCGACGAGATTGGCGACCTGCCGCTCGACATCCAGCCAAAGCTGCTTCGCTTCCTCGAGCAGGGCGAGGTGATGCCGGTCGGCGAGACGCGGCCGCAGGCGGTCGACGTCCGCGTCCTCGCGGCCACCAATGCCGACCTCGAGCAGCGCGTCCGCCGCCGCTGCGCGAGCGGCGCGAGGAGATCCCGCACCTCAGCACGTTCTTCCTGCGCGAGGCGTGCGAGCGTCTCGGCAAGCCGGACGTGCACCTGAGCTCGGCGACGCTCGATTTGTTCGACCGGTACTGGTGGCCGGGTAACGTCCGTCAGCTCCGGAATGAAGTGCAGCGGGCGGTCGCGATGAGCCGGCCAGGGGGAACCGTCGAGCCGGATCAGCTGTCCGCCGATCTCACTGCCCCGCCGCCTGCCGGCGCTTCGGGCATGGGACCGGCAGGGGGCAATCGGCAGATTGGGGCACGTAACCTCGCTGCCGCCGTCGAGGAGGTCGAACGCGAGGTCATCGGCAGCGCGCTGCGCCGTACGAGCGGTAATATCTCTGAGAGCGCGCGCGTTCTGGGACTTACCCGACGCGGGTTGTACCTGAAGATGCGACGATTAGGACTCGATGGCGCTCCTGCGGATACCTAGTAACCATGTATACAGGTCTGTGATTAGAGAGTAATCAGTCCGTTGGATCGTTAGTTCCTCGGCAGTTCCGAAAGAGTCAATGTTTGCAGCCATGAGACACGCGTGCAAACCAGCAGATGACTCGAACGACAGAGGCCCCGACATTGATACAGAACGGGACACACAACCTCTCTCCGACAGGGGGTCCTACGGTGATTCGCACAGCCACTGCCTCACTGCCAGTATCGACTGAGAACAAGCCGCGCATCGGTGAGCGCCGCAAAGTCCGCGTTCCCGGCCGCCTCACATGGCGCGATTCGTCCGGAACGCTCCGCTTCGTGTCGGTCGTCACCTGTGACGTCAGCGACCTGGACGTGTTCGTTGAATGCCAGGTGCCGGCTTCGATTCCCCTGTATCGGCTGGTGCACTTCCAGATCGAGCGCGGCGCACGCGAGTGCGACGAGCTCCCGGTGTCGCTTCGCAGCGGCAAGGTGCTGTCGGCCGTGTACCGCGTCGGCGCGTATCGCGCCGCGACGGGGACACCGCACGGGTACGCGCTGCGCCTGCTCGTCGAACCGGCGCGCGCCGTGTCGACGCCAGCGCTGCACGCGGTCTCGTCGAACTAGGTCGAACGAGCAGGGAGTCGCTTCGGCGAAACCTTCTGGCGGGGGCCGCATGCGNCCCGTTCATCCGGCATGCGCGCCTGACCCGCCCTTCTTGCGCCAATACCTCGCCAGTCCCAGCCACGACACCTCGAACGGCGCCCCGACGTGGTGCGGAAGGATCTGATCCTCCGTGAGATGGCGCCTCAGCTCGCGGTTGACGTACTCCGCGTAGCGCTGCGCCCGTTCCTCGTCCGTGCCTGGCTCCGATAGCGACACACGCACCCACTCCGCGGACGCGCGAAGGTTTTCGATCAGCGACTGCAGGTGCGGCCGCACGCGGCCCGACGGCCCGAAATGCGTGAGGAACATCGTCGCCGGGTCCCACCGCTCGACGCGCGCCGCGCTGTCGATCCACAGCTCGACGTCGATGTCGGGCGGCGGTGTCGGCGGCCGTACGTAGTCGCCCCGTATCCGGATGCCGGCGACGTCGCCGACGAAGGCGACGCCGCTCGAGCGGTCGAAGAAGCTGACGTGGTGCGACGCGTGGCCCGGTGTGTAGGCCACGTCGAACGCACGGCCGGCGGCTTCGACGCGATCGCCGCCGCCGCGGAGCGTCACGATACTCGAGGTCGGTACCGCCGCCACCTCGCCCCACAACAGCGGCATCTGGTCGCCCCACAGCCGTGTGGCGCTCCTCACCAGCCTCGTTGGATCGACGAGGTGCGGCGCGCCACGCTCGTGCACGAACACCTTCAGCGAGGGAACGCGACGCACCAGCGTCCCTGTCGCGCCCGCGTGATCGAGATGCACGTGCGTCAACAGGACGTGCGTGACGTCGGTGAGGCGGATGCCGAGGCCGTTCAAGCCGAGCTCGAGCGTCTCGAGGCACGAGGACGGTCCCGGATCGATCAGCGCGACGCCTCCCGCGTCGCTCACGACGGCGGTGCCGATGACGCTGGGACTGCCTCGGAATTTCAGGTCGACCCAGCCAAGGCCGGGGGCAAGGACGGGCATGCGAGGCGAGGCATTATACTGAGCGCGGACAAGTTCCAAGATCCAAGCTCCAAGATCCAAGCTCCAAAAAACTCCAATTGCCGCAAGTTGGATTTGGAGCTTCTTGGAATTTGGATCTTGGAACTTGGACCTTGGAATTTATCCATGATCCACCAATCGACGCTCGCGGCGGTCGCGCGGCTCGTCTCGGAGGAGTCCCCTCTCGACACGGTCCTCTCCGGTGTCGCGCTGCTGCTCCGCGAGGCGATCCCGTTCGAGCGCCTGCACGTGCTGCGCCTGGATCGCTCCGATTCGGTCACGCTCTACGTCGTGCGCGCGACCGGCGAGGTCGAGGTCACCGGGCACAAGATCGGTGACGCGGAGGACGCGCAGCCGCATCCTGGTGACGGGAGCGAGCGGTCGCGGCTGATCTGCACCGTGCGCCAGGGGGCACGGGTCAAGGGCGCCGTCTGGCTCACCTCCGGCGAAGCGCACGCATTCAACGAGGAGCACCAGGACCTGCTCGAAGGGGTTGGCGACCTGATCACCCTCGCCCTCTATCACGACACGGTGCGGACCACGGATCTGCGGCGCCACGAACGGATCGACGCGCTCGTCCGCCTGCTCCACACCGTCGCCGAGACGCTCGACATCCGGCAGATCTTTCCGCAGCTCTCCGACACGGTTCGCGGCGCGCTGCCGCACGACATCCTGGCGCTGACGTCGTGGGCCGACGACGGCCTCTCGTTCCGCGTCTATGCGATGGCCGGCGCGGATATTCCGGACGAGGATTTCTGGGGACCCACGCTGGTGCCGCCGCTCGAGCGCAACCTGCTCGACCGCAAGGCGTACATCATCCACGACGTGGGCAGCGAGATCGCGGCCGAAACCGTGCGCGGCCGGCTCCTGCGGATGGTCGGCGCGCGGTCGGCGCTCCGGGTGGCGATTCCGCTCGGCAACGCGGTGTTCGGGTCGCTGTTCTTCCTGGCGCGCGATCCGGGGCGCTTCTCGGACGAAGACATCGATTTCGCGCGCCGGGTCGGGGATCACCTCGGCCTCGCGCTCTCGCATCAGCATCTCGCCGAAGCGGGGCGCCGCGACGCGGCGGCGCGTGAGAACGCCGCGCGCCTCGAAGCGCAGGTCGCGACGCTGACGCGCGAGCTCGAGTCGCGCACCGGCCAGCGCCGCGTCGTCGGCCAGTCGCGGCAGTGGCAGGACGTGCTCGCGCACGCCGCGCGCGTCGCGCAGGCCGAGACGACCGTGCTGCTCACTGGCGAGTCGGGCACCGGCAAGGAAGTCGTCGCGCGCTTCATTCACCACGCCTCGCGCCGCGGGCAGGGGCCGTTCATCGCGATCAACTGCGCGGCGCTTCCCGATCAACTGCTCGAGTCGGAGCTGTTCGGCTACGAGCGCGGCGCGTTCACCGGCGCGGTGGCGGCCAAGCCCGGACGGATCGAGCAGGCCAACGGCGGCGTGCTGTTCCTCGACGAAGTCGGCGAGATGGCGCCGACCGTCCAGGCGAAGCTGCTGCGCGTGCTCGAGGAGCGCGAGTTCCAGCGGCTCGGCGGCACCAGGCTCCATCACGCCGACATCCGCGTCATCGCGGCGACCAACCGCGACCTGCACGCCGCGATGCAGCGCGGCGGGTTCCGCGAGGACCTCTATTACCGTCTCGGCGTCTTCGAGATCGAGCTGCCGCCGCTGCGCGAACGCGCGGAGGACGTGCTCGAGCTCGCCGACACGTTCCTGCGCGAGATTGGCGAAACCGTCGGCCGTCCGGCCGCGGGGTTCGAGCGCGAGGCCCGGCGCGACCTCGTCAACTATCCGTGGCCCGGCAACGTGCGCGAGTTGCGCAACGCAATCGAGCGCGCCATCATCCTCGCCGACGGCGGCTACATCCGCAGCGAGCACCTGCCCGTCAGCGCGACGCGCAAGGCGCCGGCAGCCGGCGAGGCGAACACCGCGCTGCCCGCCGGCGGCGTGAACATCGACGCGATCGAGCGGTCGCTCGTCATCAAGGCGCTCGCGCAGGCACGGCACAACAAGACGCGCGCCGCCAAGCTGCTCGGCCTCACGCGAGCCCAGCTCTACTCGCGGATCGAGAAATACGGGCTCGCGGAGACGGAATCCTGAGCGGATCGTGTATCCCGCCGTTCGCCGCGCCCTCCTCATCACCGGCGTCGTCCTTCTCCTGCTCGTCCTGATCGGCGCGACCTACCAGGGGGTCGCCACCGGGCTCGAGCGCCGGCGGTTCCCGCGTCCGGGACGGATGGTCGACGCCGGCGGCCACCAGCTTCATCTCTATTGCCAGGGACGGGGAACCCCGACCGTCGTGCTCGAGGCGCCCGCGACGACGATGTCGGCGGCGTGGGCGTGGGTGCAGATGGATGTCGCGAAGCTGACGAGGGTCTGCAGCTACGACCGCGCGGGGCTCGGATGGAGCGAGGCGGGCGACGCGCCGTTCACACCGCAGGCGGTGGCGCCCGAGCTGAACGTGCTGCTCGCGACCGCCGGGGAGCCCCGGCCGGTGGTCATGGCCGGCGCCGAGCTTGGCGCGGCGCTCGCGACGCTGTTCGCCGCACGGTACCCCAACGACACAGCGGCGCTCGTGCTCGTCAATCCGCCCGGCGCGTTCAGCCGGAACACGGCGTCGCTGCCATCGGCGAAGTTCGTCGCGGCTTCACCATGGCTCGCGCGCGCCGGCGTGCTTCGCGCGATGCGGACGCTCTCGGCCGGCACGGGCGAGCTGCCGCAGCCGGCCGCCGGCATCCTGCGGGCGTTCCTCAACCGGCCCGATCACCTGACGCGCGGCGCGGACGAGCTCGCGCGCTGGGACGACACGGTCATGCTGAGCGAGGCGGCGGCGCTGCCGCGCGGCATGCCCGTCACGCAGGTTGAAGTGGAAGGACAGGATCGCGTGGCGCTCCTCGCCAATCGCAGGAACGCCCAGGATGTGAGCGACGCGATCGCGGGCGCGGTGAGGCGCGCGCGATCGCGTCAATGAGGATTCGCGGACCCGAAGGGTCCGCGCCGCTCAGCTCAGGATCGAATTCGAACCGTCAGCGGTGCGGTCAGCCGCGTCGTGATGCCGGCGCCCGGACCCAGGTGGACTTCCTTGCCCTTGGTCGCGAGCACGACACCGGTGCCGCCGGCGCCGCCAACCGCCGCGCCCTTCGCCGCGCCGCTGCCGCCGCCGAGAATCGCCCCGAGCGCCGCCCCGGCGCCCGCGCCGATGGCGATCTTTTCAGCGTCCTGCTTCTTGGTCGCCGCGGCTTCCTGCGCGTAGCCCGACGTCCTGATGTCGTAGCTCTGGCCGTTGGCCCGAACTGAGCTGAAGCGCATGGCGACGCGCGCCCGGCCCTTCACGCGGCCCGACCCTTCGGCGCCGGTCACCACGCCGGTCACCTCGCTACCGGCCGGAAGCACGACCTGGCCGTTGATCGTCACCGGCGAGCGCAGCGTCGCGCGCACCGGTTCCTCGACCCGGCTGGTGTCGGAGCCGACCGCAGACGACAGCGCCAGGCGCAGCGTCGTCCCGGACGGGATGGTGACTTCCGTAAACCGGGCGGCTGGCGCCACGGGAGCCGAGGTTGCCGCCGAAATCGGCGCGTTCGTCGCTTCGCCGGTCGTCGCCGCGGGGGTATCGGTTGCCGTCGTGTTTTCCGGCGCCTTCGCGCCGTTACACGCGGCGAGTCCGACCGCCAAACCGATTACACAGGCCCACTTCATCATGAAACCTCCACGTCATCCGTATTGCGTCCAGACACGAATTGGAAGCCGGATGACGAAAACTGGTGTCCAAACAGCCGAATGTCTCTCTGCCGCGCTGGTCTTGCGAAATCTCTGCCGTCGAAACTTCTGGTAGCTTTGATGAATGCGTAAGTTCGCTTTCACTCTTGTCGCGCTCGGCCTCTCCACCGGCGCGCTTGCCCAGCGGCTTCCAGCCACCGTCGTCCCGACGCATTACGCACTCTGGTTCGCCCCCGACCTGCAGAATGCCACGTTCCGCGGGCGGGAGACGATCGATATCACGGTCGCGAACCCGACCACGACAATTACGCTGAATGCCGCGGAGATTCAGTTCGGCGCGGTGACCATCATGGCCGGCGGCCGGATGCAGACCGCGCGCGTCGCGCTCGACGATCGTAGCGAGATGGCGACGCTGACGGTCCCCCGGGCGCTTCCCAAAGGAACCGCGTCGATCCAGATCACCTATACCGGCATCCTGAACGACAAGCTCCGCGGCTTCTATCTGAGCAAGGCCAACGGGCGGCGCTACGCCGTGACGCAGATGGAGGCGACCGACGCGCGGCGCGCGTTTCCCTCGTGGGACGAACCGGCCTACAAGGCGACCTTCGACGTGTCGCTGATGATCGACGCCGGCGACATGGCGATTTCCAACGGCGCGCAGCTCTCCGATACGACAGGACCGGAGGCGGGCAAGCACACGCTGGTCTTCGCGCGCACGCCGAAGATGTCGAGCTACCTGGTCGCGATGCTGGTCGGCGACTTCGTCTGCCGCAGCGGAACGGCCGACCAGATTGCCGTTCGCGTCTGCTCCACGCCCGACAAGCTGCCGCTCACCGGGTTCGCGCTCGAAGCGGCCCAGCAGGAAGTGAAGTTCTTCAACGAGTGGACCGGCATCACGTACCAGTTCGGCAAGCTGGACATCATCGGCGTGCCCGACTTCGCGGCGGGCGCGATGGAGAACGCCGGCGCCATCACCTTCCGCGAGGAGTACCTCTTTGCCGATCCGGAGCGGGCCTCGCTCGGCACGCGCAAGACGGTGGCGTCGATCATCTCGCACGAGATCGCCCACCAGTGGTTCGGCGACCTCGTGACGATGAAGTGGTGGGACGACATCTGGCTGAACGAGGGGTTCGCNNNCGATCTCGACGAGGTCGAGGAGACGCAGGTGGCGGTGTCGACCGACGCGCTGCGCACGACGCGCCCCATTCGCACCAAGGTGGAGACGCCCGACGAGATCAACGAGGTGTTCGACGGCATTGCCTACCAGAAGACGGCATCGGTGCTCCGCACGATTGAAAACTACGTCGGACCCGAGCTGTTCCGGAAAGGCGTCGCGTCGTACCTGAAGAAGTACTCGTTCGCCAACGCCGCCGGCGAAGATTTCTGGACCGAGGTGGCGCGCGTCACCGGCAAGCCCGTGGACCGCATCATGAAGCCGTTCATCGAGCAGCCTGGCGTGCCGGTGGTGAAGATCGAGTCGAAGTGCCAGGGGAACACGACCGACATCTCGCTGCACCAGGAGCGGTTTGCCGGCATGACGAGCCCCGCGGCGGCGCCCGGGCCAGGCCCGGCGGCGTCGGCGAGCTCGCAGCTGTGGGCCATTCCCGTCTGCTTCAAGACCGGCGGCGGCAGCGGTCCGCAGTGCGAGCTGCTCGAGCGGCGCGATCAGAAGGCCGCGTTGCCGGTCTGCTCGGCCAACGCGTTCGCCAACGCCAACGGCCACGGCTACTACCTGTCCGAATATTCCCCGGAGGAAGTGCGCGCGATTGCGCGGACCGCACGCGGCTCGCTCGCGCCGGCCGAACGCCTCAGCCTGCTCGGCGACGAGTGGTGGATGGTGCGCGCCGGCCGGCACGACGTCGGCGTCTACTTCGACATCGCCTCGTCGCTCGCCGGCGACGAGGCGCCGTCCGTGATCGAGCAGATCGGCCGCAGCCTTGCCTACGCCCACGACGACATCCTCCCGATGGCTGACGTGCCGAAGTTCGAGGAATGGCTGCGACGCCGGTTCGGCCCGGAGCTCATGACGCTCGGCGTGCCCGGCAGCACCTCGGATCCGGACGACCGCCAGAGCCGGCGCGCGACGCTGCTGTCGCTCGTCGGCGTGACGGGCAATTCGACGGACGTCCAGCGCCAGGCGCGCGACCTCGCGCTCAAATACATCGACGAACCCTCGTCGCTGCCCGGGACGCTGGCGTCCACCGTGCTGAGCGTCGCGGCGGGTGGCGGCGACGCGATGCTCTACGACCGCTACATGGCGCAGCTGCCGAAGCTGTCCGGCACGCCCGAGGAGTACTACCGCTTCTTCAACGCGCTGCCGTCTTTCCGCGACCCGGCGCTCGTACAGCGAACGCTGGAGTTCGCGATCTCGCCCGACGTGCGAACGCAGGATGCGCCGACGCTGATCGGCGCCCTGATGGGACAGGAGGCGTCGCGTGACGCCGCGTGGACCTTCGTGAAAGCCAACTGGGACACGCTGAACAAGCTGCTCGGCGTCTTCGGCGGGATTACGCGGATTGCGGGCTCGGTGGGCGCCTTCTGTTCCCGCGACAAGAAAGCCGAGGTCGAGCAGTTCTTCAAGGAGCATCCGATGCCCGCCGCCGAACGGACGCTCAAGCAGGCGCTCGAGCGGATCGACAGCTGCGCCGCCGTGCAGGAGCGGCAATCAGCGGCGGCCTCGTCGTGGCTCACGACGGCAACGCGGTAGGCGGACCTCCAGCGTCTGGTTGCGTCCTTTTGAGGTCGAGCTGTTAGCGCCACGCGGATTTGTCTAGACTGCGATCGTGCCCCCAGCAAGTCGCCGCGCGGCGACTGTCCTGGTCGTTGACGACGATCCCTCGCTCCGCGATCTGTACGAGAAGGTGCTGACGCTCGAGGGGTACGCGGTGATTGTCGCCGAAGACGGCGTCGAAGCGCTGAAGTACGTCGAAAACGGGCCCGTCGATGCCGTCGTCCTCGACCTGATGATGCCGCGCCTCGACGGCCGTTCCGTCAAGCGCGGCTTCGACGCGAACGCCGCGATGAAGAACGTCCCGGTGATTCTGCTCACCGGTCATGTGGCCCCGGATCTCGATCCCCACGAATTCTCCTGCGTCCTCCACAAACCCATTAGTGTCGAGGCGCTGGTCAAAGCCGTGCGCGACTGCCTCGCCCGACACCCCTCCTGACCTGCACGAGACTTGTGGTCTCCCCGTTGTGACGCGGTCGCGAACGCGGAATAATCAACGGTCGCATCCCAACTGAAGGAGACCCAAGTGCCAACAAAACGATTATTCGCGTTGACCGTTCTCGCGGTCATCTGCATCGCATTCATCCGGCTCGCGGCCGCACCACCCGCACGAACCTCGTTGTCCGGCAGCGTACCGCCCTGGGCCAGTGCGGCCAATCGCAGCGACCCCGCCAGCGGCACCGACGCGGTGATCTTCCGCGTCTACCTGCCGTGGCGCGGCGGCGACGCGGCAGCGGCCTTCGCGCTGTCGGTGTCGACGCCCGGCAGCCCGAACGCGGGACAGTTTCTCTCGCCGACGCAGTTCCGCAACCAGTTCTCGCCGACGTCGCAGGACATGTCGGCGGTGACGTCGTGGCTGAAGCAACAGGGTTTCGCGATCGGCTACACGCCGGCGAACCGTCACTTCGTCGAGGCGTCTGGCACGGTCGCGCAGGCGTCGGCCGCCTTCGCGACGACGTTCAGCATCTACAACTACGCGGGCGCGCAGCTGCGTTCGCAGGACAGCGCGCTGTCGGTTCCGTCCGCGCTGCCCGCGATCGCCGCCGTTATCGGCCTCGACGAAAGCGACGCGCTGGTGCGTCCGGGCGTCGCGGCCGCGCCGCCGCCGGACGCCTTCGTCAACGCCAGGCCGTGCTCGGCGTACTGGGGTGAGAAGACCGTGGCGAACACGCCGACGCCCGACGGCACGACGCTGCCCGCGTCGCCGTCCGCGTGGGCGCCGTGCGGCTACGCGGGCGCGCAGCTGCAAGGCGTCTACGGGTTGGCGGGAGCGATTGCCGGAGGAACTGACGGCCGCGGCGTGACCGTCGCGGTCATCGACGCGTACGCCTCGCCGACGATCGTGCAGGACGTCGAGACCTACTCGTCGCTGCACGGCCTGCCGTCGCTGCGCGGCGTCTTCCGCCAGGTCGTCGCGCCCGGCACGTTCCGCCGTCCGCAGAACCCGGCGCAGGATCCGCAGGGCTGGTCGGGTGAGGAGACGCTCGACATCGAAGCCGTGCACACGATGGCGCCCGGCGCCTCGATCCTCTACGTCGGCGCGCCGAACAACCGCCAGGACCTCGACTCCGCCCTGAATCACGTCGTCGATCAGCACCTCGCCGACATCGTGAGCAACTCGTACGGCTTCGCCGGCGAGGCGCTGCCGCCGGGGTTCATCAAGCCGTACAACGACACGATGATCCAGGCCGCGGCCGAAGGCATCAGCGTGCTGTTCTCCTCTGGCGACTCGGGCGACGAGACGCTGGGTGTCGCAGGCGCCACGCCGACTCCCGATTGGCCGGCATCGAGCCCGTGGGTCACCGCGGTGGGCGGCACGTCGCTCGGCGTCAGCGCCGCCAACGGCCGTGTGTTCGAGCTCGGATGGCAGACGAGGCGCTCGTTCCTCGTGAACGGGGCGTGGGGTCCGCGGACGTACCTCTACGGATCCGGCGGCGGCACGAGCCGGCTCTTCACGCAGCCGGCATATCAGGCGGGCGTCGTGCCCAACGCGCTCTCGAAGCGATATGGCGGCCCGGCCATGCGCGTGGTTCCCGACATCTCCGCGGTCGGCGATCCGAACACGGGCATGCTGATCGGCCAGACGCAGACGTTCCCCGACGGCAGCGTGCGCTACTCGGAGTACCGCATCGGCGGCACGAGCCTGTCGTCGCCGCTCGCGGCCGGCATGCTGGCGCTGGCGGTCCAGCGGCGCGGCGCGCCGATTGGCTTCGCCAACCCCGCGCTCTACGCGATTGCCGGCACGGGCGCGTACTACGACATCACGAAGACCGATCTCGGGGCCTACCCCGGGACGGTGCGGTCCGACTTCGTCAACGGCGTCGATGCGTCGAACGGCTACCGGTTCTCAGCACGCTGGTTCGATGAGGACGGCATCCTCACCATCCACGTCGCACCGGGCTACGACGACGTGACGGGCCTCGGCTCGCCGAACGGCGAGGCGTGGTTGAGCGGGCTGTCGCACTAGACTTCGATCGACTGAACATCGCCAACCTCATCCTCTTCAGCGTCACGGCCGCGGAACTCGCGTTCCTCGTCACCGTGACGCCGCAGTTCGAGCTCGTAGATTGGATCTACGTGCTGCAGCACGTCATCGTCCTGGTGGTCGCGCTCGTGCGGCGGCCGCCGGCGGTGCAGGATCACTCGCCCGCGACGAGCACGGCGGTCGTGATTGCGTACGCGTATCCGTACGCGCAGGCGATCTATCTTCAAAAGGTGCCAGGCACGCCAGTATGGCCCGCGGCCGGCACGATACTGGTCATCGTGGCCGCATGTCTCAGCCTGGGCACGCTCGCCGTCCTCGGCCGGCGGTTCGGCGTCCGTCCAGGCCTTCGCGACCTGGTGACGAAGGGGCCGTACCAGGTCGTGCGGCACCCGATGTATCTCGCGTACGTGCTCGGCGACATCGGCTACAACCTGCAGGAGCGGAATCCCGGGACCGTGCTGCTGGTGCTCGTGGGCTGGGCGTCGCTCATCTACCGGATCGATCGCGAGGAACGCGTGCTCGCGCACGATGCCCGGTGGGCCGCGTACGCGGCGTCCGTCCGGTACAGACTTCTGCCTGGTATCTGGTAGCCGCGTCCAGCGCGCCAGGGCGCAGGGCGCTAGTTCGACGCGGCGTTCTGCGGCTGCTGCGGAGGCTGCGCCTTCGGCAGCGGCTTCCGCGGCAGCAGCGTGTCGCGATTGGCGGTGTTGTAGACGAACGACGTGACGATGGCCGCCATCTGCATCATGTCGGCGCGCTGCACCCGGTCGTACACGTCCATGTTCGAGTGGTGCGTGCGCGAGTCGTACTCGAGCGGATCCTGGATGAACTGGAAGCCGGGCAACCCGACCGCGTCGAACGACAGGTGATCGGTCCCGCCCGTGTTGCGGATCGAGATCGTCGACGCCCCGAGATCCTCGAACGGCTTCAGCCACGCCTGGAAGATCGGCCGCATGGCGTCGTTGCCCTGGAGGTAGATGCCGCGAATCTTCCCCGAGCCGTTGTCCACGTTGAAGTAGCCCGCGAGCTTCGCGTGCTCGGACTTCAGCTTCATGTCCTCGCGCGCGGCGAAGTGCTCCGCGACGTAGGCGCGCGAGCCGAGAATCCCCTGCTCTTCGCCGCTCCACAGCGCGAGGCGCACCGTGCGATCGAGCCGCAGGTTGAGCGTCTTCAGGATGCGCATCACCTCGATCATCACCGCGCTACCCGCCGCGTTGTCGGTGGCGCCGGTGCCGCTGTGCCAGCTGTCGAGGTGGGCGCCGATCATCACGACCTCGTCGCGCTTGCGGCCGCCGGGGATCTCGCCGACCACGTTGACCGAGTCGGTGCGGTCGTCCACGAAACGCGCCTCGACGTTGAATTCGAGCCTGACCGGAATCTTGTGATCGAGGAGGCGCGCGATGCGGTTGTAGTGCTCGGGCGTCAGCGTCACCATCGGCGGCGGCACCGGATCCTTCGGGTCGCGCGAGCCGCCGCCCTGTGCGAAGACGGTCCCGCCTTCACTGCGTCCCCCGCCAACGCGGATCGCGACCGCGACGCCCTCATCCGACAGGAACTTGTTCAGCGCGCGCTGGAACTGTGCGCCTCCGCCAAAGGGTCCGCCCTGTCGGCCTGGCCCGCCGATCGCGTCTGCCCCTGGAGGGCGCTGGCCCCGTCCACCCTGCGCGGCATCCGGCGCCTGGGCAATCGTTGCGAGATCCGCGTCGGTGCGCCGCAGCCCGAGCGGCTGCATGCTCATTTGCAGCTCACGCCCGGGGCCGAGCAGCACCATCTTGCCCTTGAGCATCCCCTTGTACTTCGCGAAGTCCGCTTCGGTCGTGATCGTGACAATCGTCGCATCGCCGCTCAGCGGACCGTTGGTGCCGGGCGTGTACGCCAGAGGTGCGCCGATGAGCGGCACCGGCGTTGGTTCGATCATGTGCGCCGAGAATTTTGTGAACGTCCAGCCGCGGCCGTACGGGCCCCACTTTTCCTGGCGCGCGCTGATGCCCCACTCACCGAGCTGCTTCACCACCCAGTCGGCGGCGTTGAAGAAGCCGGGCGAGTTGGTGAGGCGCGACCCGCTCACGTCGGTGAGATAGAAGAGGTGCTCCATCACCTGCGAGTTCTGCAGCGCCTCCTGGCGGATCTTGTGGACGGCGTCGAGGTCCACCGCTTCCTGCGCGACGAGCGGCGACGAGACGATCGCGAGCGCGAGTGCGAGTGCGACCGCAACTGCGGGCCGTGGACTCAATTTCATAACGAGCCGCCCTACTGTGCTTTGACCTGCGCGAGCAGCGTCTTCGCCTGCGCGTTCTGCGGATCGAGCTCGACGGCCTTCTCGAGGTCCTTCGTCGCGCCCTGCTTGTCGCCCTTCGCGGTCTTCGCCTGCGCCATCGCCTGGAACGTCACCGACGACTTCGGAAAGTACTCCAGGTTCTGCTGCAGGTACGCCAGCGCATCGTCCGGCCGCTTCGCGGTCGTCGCCCGGTTCGCGATCCCGACCAGCGCATTCTCGCGGAGATCGTACTGCTGGCCGCCGTAGTACTTCGCGCGAAGCTCCCTGAACTTCGCCANATCGGGAGACCCCGGTGACATGAGCTGCACAGGACGCGAACCGGTGCGCCCGGCTGGCCATTGACCGACGTCGGTCCTGCGCCCGCCGGCTTGCCGACGATGGCCGGCAGGACCACGTTGATCGAATCGCGCAGCAGAATCATCTGGCGCGCGACGCGCTTCTCGCGCTTGTCATCGGATGCGAAATCGAACTTGCCATCGCGTTGCACGTGACAGTAATCGCAGGTGATGCCGAGCGAATCGCCGAACGCGTTCATGAACTGCATGATGACCGCGCGCGAGGTGTCCTTCGGCCACACCTGCAGGTTGGTGAAGCCGCCCGGCTGCTGCGCGGCGCCACCCTGGGCCTGCGCGGAGACGGCGATCGAGCCGGCAAGGAAAAGAAGGCTTCCGAACGCGATTCCATAGAAGGCACGTGTCATGGCTGCACCTCGATGCTCCGTCAGGAGCCGCGCAGATTCTGCCACAGGGCGGACGCCGGCGCGTATCAGGAAACTGCAGCCTCGCGACAAAGAAGTCTCCCTCAGAGGTGACTTCCGGCGGGTGGTACGCCGGTTTTAAAGGGGTTTTCAGCATGCAGCCCGGATCGGGTCTTGACATGGG
>WNFL01282618.1_pt1 | contig 29448 bp, 23 predicted proteins | sample 5400361 | NCBI WGS metagenome assembly WNFL01 (sample SAMN13153351, study PRJNA577476) | soil metagenome | isolation source: 40 cm soil on Douglas fir-dominated hillslope | place: USA:California | collected 2013-09-17
CGCAGCATCGAGTATTTGATCCATCACGAGGAAATGCGCGGACCGGGTTTGGGGAGGCAAGGTTCACCGGTCCGCGCATTTCCTCGTGATGGATCAAATACTCGATGCTGCGCAGGAAGTCCTCTCCGTGAATCCACGAGACAAACTGCTTTCCAGAGCCCGCCGTACCTCCCAACCCGAACCGCACTAGTCTCAGCAACTCGGCGAAGATGCCGCCGCGATCGGGACTCATTACCATAGCGCTCCGCAGTGCAACTTTTCGCGTGCGTGGTGTCAAAGTGGAGAAAAACGCCTCCTCCCAACTCGTAGCCACGTCAACGCTAAAGCGCCAAGTGCTGGGCGCATCTGGCTCCTTGCCTCCGAGCTCGCCAGTGTCTTCGTCCATGGGCCGATCGAGAGCATGCCGATAAATCGTTGCCGTGCTGGCGTTCATCCACAGCCGCGGAGGATGCGCCATCTTGCCAATAGCTTCGCCTAGCAATCGCGTCGTTTGTATTCTGGATTCTTTGATCGATCTTCGATTGGCATCGGTGTAGCGGCAGTTCACGTTGCGTCCGGCCAGATTGATGACGACATCCGCCTGTTCCAGAGTCGACGCCCACGCCCCCAGTGTTGTTCCGTCCCATTCCATCGTTTGCCAGGACGAAGCTTGGGTTACGCGGGCCAAGACGACAACCTGATGCCCTTGGCCGTGGAAATGCCGCGCCAGGAGGTTTCCGATTTGCCCATTGCCGCCCGCTAGAACAATTTGAAGAGGTCTACTCACGGAGTCGCCTCGACGGCTACTTCCTCGGCATAGATCGTGTCTAGCAAGTCCGTCACAATCTTGCGCACCGGCCGCAGCAACGCGAAGCCGGAGAGCTTAATCAAACTGCTCATGATCGAGACCGTCTTTTCGAACAACTGTAGCGTCTTTTTCTGATGCGGTGAATTGTCGTAAACCCAAAATAGGAGCAGCCCCATCTGATACAGCCACAAGAGCCGAGGCAAGTGCTGCTTCAGATCGTCGGAGACCCGAACTTTCGATCCTTCGAGCGTCCGCGCAAAAAGAGCGATGTCCTGGTCGCGAATCTCCTGCGTTTTCGGGCTAAACGGCGACAGCGGATTCTGCGGATCGATATGAGCCGAAAGCGCCGCCATCAGGCTCCGGTTCGGCGCAAAGTACTCGAACTTCACTTTCAGCAGGGCGCGCAAGCGTTCCTCCAGTGTTTTGGCTTTGACCAGCGCCGCTTCGGCCAGCGGCGTCAGTTCCTGATTCGCCCGCACATAGAACGCTGTGACCAGCGCGTCCTTCGAATCAAAATAATAGTAAGCCGCTCCCAAAGCCACGCCTGCTTCTTTGGCGATGTCGCGCATGGTGGTCGACGCGAAGCCGCGTTGGCGGAACAAGGTCAACGCGGCTTCGAGAATTCGGGTGCGGGTTTCGTCTGACTTCTTCGCTGCGCTTGGGGCGGTCGCGGGGGAGGGTTTACTCATGACTGCGGCACCGGTGACTGCGCTACTGGGATGGTGGCTTGTCGCAAGGGGTAGGTCGGGCTAGGACGCGAACGTTTACGAATGCGGGAAAACACGAACAGATTGAAAAAGTGCATGAAACCGAGGACCAGCAGAACCAAGCCTACTTTGTCGCTGACCAGTTCAAAAGTCTGGCGCAGGGAATCGACCTGTTGCGTCGTGGTTAGCGCCATCGAGACATACCCTACGTTGATGAGGTAAAACCCCACCACCAGCAGATGGTTCACGGAATCGGCGAGCGCCGTGTCGCCGTGAAAAGCGTCCACGAGGAAGACTCTCCCGTTCTTATGCAGGGTATGGGCCACCCAGACGGTAACCGTGAGGCAAATGACCAAGTAGGCGATGTAGCAGCTTATGACGTACATACCAGCCTCCTCTGCGGGTACTTGAACGTGTTCAAATATAGGATGGACCCCGGGGGCTAGCCTTGTCAAGAATAAAATGAACGTGTTCAATATGTTGAAATTACGCCAATTTTGGGCGGCAGGCTGCTGCGCCTGGGACGGGCTGAACATGGCGTCAGTCGCCTTGTTCCAGTGATTGCGGGTTTGACACGATTTTGACGGCAGCCCTATACTTCGGCCTCGTGTAACGAATCCTCACTCTGGAGATTGGGCCATGTTCAAGCGTGCGCTGGTTGTTTTGTCTGTTCTTGCCGTTGCCTTGCCTGGTTTTGCCGACAAAATTCATCAACCAAAATTGACGCCGCAGAATAGCGGGACTACGCAAGGTTTGATTGCTGTGAGCCCAGTGAATGAGCGCGTGGTGTGGGCATCGGGGCGTGGTGGGACGTTTGTGAAGACCACGGACGGCGGCAAGACGTGGACGGCCGGAGTAGTGCCGGGGGCGGAGGCGCTGCAGTTTCGCGATGTGCAGGGTCATTGGCAACAACACCACCGATTTTCGCATTTACAAGACGGTCGACGGCGGCGCGACTTGGACCATGCAGTTCGAGAATCAGAATCCAGCGGCGTTTTACGATTGCTTCGCCTTCTGGACGCCGCGGCGCGGGATTGCGCATAGCGACTCGGTGAATGGCGTGTTCCCTGATCTGCGGACGACCGATGGGAAAATCTGGAAGGATATTAGCTCCAACATGCCACCGGCGCTGGCGGGCGAGGCGTCATTTGCGGCGAGCGGAACTTGCGTGGCGACCCAGGGCGAGAGGAATGCCTGGATTGCTACCGGAGGCTCAACGGCCGCGAGGGTTCTTGCGACGCGCGATGGTGGGGACACATGGAATGCGTACGACACGCCGATCGTGAGTTCGCCGAGTGCGGGCGCGTTCTCGGTGGATTTTCGCGACGCCTGGCACGGCATCGTGGGTGGCGGTGATTTGGATCCTGCGGATCCCAATATGGCGGGCACCGCGGTGTCGGACGACGGTGGGAAGACTTGGACACTGACAAACGCCGCGCCGGTTACCGGGGCGATTTTTGGCTTGAGCTATGTGCGCCGGGGCGAAGAGGAAGGGGAAGACGGCGGCCAAACGGTCGTGGTGACCGCGAACGCGGGCGGTGCGGCTTGGACTCCTGACGAAGGGAAGACGTGGTTTGCGCTGCCGGGCGTGACGGGGTATTGGGCGGTGGCCTTTGCCAGCCAGAAGGCCGGGTGGCTGGTGGGTGTGAACGGCACAATTCTCAAGGTTCGCTTCTAACTCCAGTGGGAAACTCAACACTTTCGAGGGTCAGGCGCACGGTGGTTTGCGCGGCCCTCGGGTTTTGCTTGGCGCAGGCGCAGTCTGCCGTGCCAAGTCCTTCCATTCCAAATCAGGTTCAGAAAGGGAATCAGATGCCGGGCCATGCCGCTGGACCGTTCGATGTGAAGTTGACCCCGCAGCCGCCGGAGGAGAAGGTCGGCGATCCTACCGTGGGGCGGATGGCGATTGACAAACAGTTTCACGGAGATTTGGAAGCGACAAGCAAGGGCCAGATGCTCTCCACTATGGGGGATGTAAAAGGCTCGGCGGGGTATGTGGCCATGGAGCGGGTGAGCGGAACCTTGCATGGCCGCAAGGGAACTTTTGCGTTACAGCATAGTGGGACGATGACGCGTGGGGCACCGTCGCTCAAAATTACCGTAGTACCGGATTCTGGAACAGGGGAATTGGTTGGGCTAGCCGGGGTGATGGAGATTCATATCGTCGAGGGGAAGCACTCTTACGATTTTGCTTATACTCTGCCGGCTGCCCCTTGAGTTTCTGAGGCCTTGAAGTCTACTGCTCGATCCCGTAAGTTTCTCGATCGCGTAAGTTTGAGGTTCCGTGGCCCCCATCCTTTTCGCAGAGTGCGCAAATAAGGATGGGGCACCAGAGTTGATTTTCCTACCAGCCTTTTTGCTCTCTTAGCGTAGCGATGTGGGCTACATGGTGGCGGCCATGCCAGGCGTAGAGGGCCAGGGCGCGATCCAGTCGCTGCACGCCCAGTACCGGGTGGTTAAACGTGCGCGCCCAATCTGTCTCCTTCATAGAACGCAGCACCGTGACCCAACGCTGGTGGACACTGTCGACAATGGGCAGGGAAACGTCCGTGGGCAGCTTCTGGTCGGCGAGATTCGCCCAGAGGTGTTCCAGGTAGGGCTTGATGGTTGGGTTGTCTTCGGTGAGGCCGAGTTTGAAGCGAATGAAAGCGTTCATGTGGCTATCGGCGACGTGGTGAACGACCTGTCGGGGCGTCCAGCCGCCGTCCCGGTAGGGCGTGTCGAGTTGGGCGTCAGTGAGGCCTTGGATGGCGGCGCGGAGTTTAGCCGGGGCCTCGGTTACCTGATTGAGAAATTGCGCGCGCTGCTCGGCGGATACGGCGCCTTCGGGATGGGAGAATTTGCCGATGGGATAGCGTGGGTCAATGGCTGTGGTCAAGGAGAACTCCTCATGGAGAATTAAGAATACGCTGTTAAGAATACGCTGTATGGATGCGGGCGAAAGCGCGAGGATGAAGGATTTTTCTTGCGGGTAGTTCGCTGTTACTCAGTCATGGCCGTGAGGCGCACGCTGTTTTCCACACTGCCTGGGACGAGCTGCGGCGAGATAACGAGCAGGCTGCCGGATTCGGGGACAGAATTCAGGTTGGCGACATTGGTGAGCTGGTAGACGCTGTGGCGCGAGGCATAGTTATGGGCGACGCGGGGAACGATCTGCTCGGGTTGATCGGTTCCTAAGCCGAGCACTACGCGGCCTTCGACCAGGAAGTGTGTGGCGTCTTCAGAAAAGCTGGACTGCGTAGTTCTGGCTTTGGTGCGGAGATCGCTTGCACGTAGATCGCGGGTGCGCAGGTCATTGCGGGGTTGCCACCCGGTGCGGGCTACCACCACTGCGCCTAGCGGAATCCGTCCGTGGTTCTGCTCCCAGAGGGCGATGTCTTCTACGCCGATCTGATAATTGGGGTCGGTGGCGACGCTGCGCTCTACGTTCATCACAACCAGCGGAGCACGAAGACGGACGTCAGGAATCTGTGCGACCGTCCAAAGACCAGGAACCAGTTTTGCCGGAGATTCAATGCGCGTACCCGCGTCCGCGCTCATGACGTCTTCCGGGTGATGGAGCCGAGCGTAGGTAGAGGAGTCGAGCGAGATGTCGACCGCGCGAGTAAGGTCCACGATACGCCGGAATCCTTCATGGCGAACGGACATAGGCTCGTGCTGCGCTAAGACAAACAGCAGCAGGGCTATCGAATACCCGATCACGAAGGTTCGAAATCGCATGAGGGGAAAACTATTACGTACAAATTTAAGATGCGCTGAATTGCCGGAACGGTTTAATTTTCTCGCGTTGGACCTGTTTCCTCAAGGGGCCACATGGCCATGACCCCACGGACTCCTAGCCGGATAGACTCCGGCTCACTGGAGAAGGTTCCACAGGGTTGGTAGCCCGTCTTGGTACACCTAGCTAGCCCACCACCAGGTCAGCAGGGCGGCGGAGAGCGTTCCCAGAAAGTTGACGGCGTTGTTATTGAGCCAGCCGGGGCGCTCCAGTGCGGCTCCGAGGAGGCTGTCCAGGAAGACGCCACAGAGTGCTGCGACCGCGATCAACCAAGCCTCCGGGGTGGCAACTAACCTCGCCCACACGGCCACCAGGCTCATTCCTAGAGCCGCCAGTGCGCCGCAGGCGGTGCCGGCCAGGGAAATGCCGCCGTTCGTGCCCGCTGGGACCCGGGCACCCGTGGTGATTAGCCTAGTGGAGGAGTTGAGGGCTTGTCCGCACTCGCTAGAGGTGGTATCAGCGGCGGCCTCGGTCAAAGCGGCGGCGCAGGCCGCCAGCAGGGAGGGTTTGCCAAAATATCCGTAACCTATTGCAAATAAGGAAGCTACGCCCACATTGGCTAACACTTGGGAGGCGCTGCGGCCGCCGGATTGCTCCGCTGTTCCCAGAATCAGCTTGCGCTGGCGCCCCAAACGGGTGGCTAGGAACGTGATGACAAATAGCGCGACCAGCGCGGCAAACGCCCTTGGGCCTGCGTAGGCATAAAGGACGAAAGCTAAGGTGAATCCCACTAGGGCTCCGGAGCGGTTTACTCCGTGGAGCCAGTAGCCGATGAGGGCGAATACCAAGGTCACGGACAGACCGGTCAGGTTCAGCGGGACCATAGGCGCCACTCTCGCTCCCTTCAACAGCGTATCCGACTCTCGTGCAGCCCAAAAATTTGACGTGCCCGCGAGCCCAACCGCGACGGGATGTACAGCGAACGGCACTTCGCTTTCGCACTGCAAAAATTTTGCAAAACTTCGACAGTTCGATGACAACTCTGCCAGCGGGCGGGCGCAGAATCGCTTCATTCCTAGGCTGCCACCCCTTTTGCGGTGCCTTTCGGCGAGGCGCTCCGTGAGACGCGAGAAGCGGCCTAGGAGTTGATTCTATCTCTCTCTCCAGGAAGGCTCCTCCCATGGCTGTACATGGCTGCTATAGGATTCGTTCGCGCTTTTTCAGCGCGATTCTGCTGGCCGGTCTGCTCCCTGTCCTGAGCGGGTTTGCCAGCGCGCAACGCGTGCATCAATTCAACATCATTTCCGACGTGCCCGGGGTTGCGAAAACCACGGATACGCTGGGGCAACTGGTCAATCCGTGGGGAATTGCGTTTAGCGCCACGGGACCCTTTTGGATTTCCGATAACGGCTCAGGTCTCTCCACGATCTATGCCGGACAAACACCGATCACGCAACAGGGCTTAGTCGTGACGGTGCCGCCCGCACCGGGCGGCACGGGAGGAACTCCGACCGGGATTGTCTTTAACGGAACGGGCGGCTTTCCGGTAAGCGAAAACATGGTTTCCGGCTCCGCGTTCTTTATTTTTGCCACGGAAGACGGCACGCTGGCGGGATGGAGTCCGGGCGTTGATCTGCACAATGCCATCACCGTGGTGGACAATTCCAAGCCGGGTGGCGTCGATCATTCGGAATTTGGGGCGGTATACAAAGGGTTGGCGATGGTTACGACTGCGAAGGGATCGTTTATCTACGCCGCGAATTTTCGCGACCGCAAAGTCGAGGTGTATGACTCGAATTTTACCTACGTCAAGTCGTTTCGGGATCCGAACGTACCCAGCAACTACGCGCCATTCGGGATTCAGGCCATCGGCCAGAAGATTTATGTAACCTTCGCGCAGCAAGACGCCAAGAGGCACGACGATGTTCGGGGGGATGGCCATGGCTTCGTGGATGTGTTTGGGCCGCACGGTGGGTTCATACAGCGCTTGGTGACACAAGGGCCGTTGAATTCGCCCTGGGGGATTGCGCTGGCTCCGGCGAACTTCGGGACATTCAGCAACGCGCTGTTGATTGGCAACTTCGGCAACGGGTGGATCAACGCGTTCGACCCGACGACTGGAGCTGCGCTCGGTTTCCTCGAAGATGCTCACCGGGCGCCGATCGCGATCGATGGCTTGTGGGGTCTTGCCTTCGGCAATGGGCATAGCGCCGGACGCACGAACGAACTGTTTTTCACGGCTGGAATTCAAGGCGAAGCTCACGGTCTGTTTGGCAAGTTGACAGCGTTCAAGTAAACGCCACTGTAGACCGCCTGGGTACAGGGGCCCAGGGTTGAACTCGTGGGCTGGCTTCGGCCAGCCCTATTTTTTTCGCCAGCTAAGGTTTTTCGTTCCACCACCAGAGGGGAGAAAGCGGCTTCTCGACCGGATAGACTTCGTTGAGCGTGTCGCCCTGGAAGAGTTCTCCGTTCTTCATGACGAAGCCGATGGCGTTGGTATTGTGAATGTCGTCGAGAGGGTTCTGGTTCAGAATGACCATGTCGGCGAGTTTGCCGGGTTCGATGGAGCCGAGATCCTGCGCCAGGCCGATGGCTTCGGCTCCGTGGATCGTGGCGGATTTCAAGACTTCCATGTTGCTTGATGGGGTCGAGTGTAGGGAGGCGAACGTGTTCGACGGACGTGTGGTCCCAGGTTAGCGTCCATAGAGCGGACGCGAGCAATCGCAGACTGCATCGCTAACCCAACCCCCATCGCAAAAAACGCGATGGAATGGGTCTTTGTGTGCGGCCCGCCTGACAATGCTAAATGCTATACGGGGGCATCTTTGGATGGGTAGGTGCAGTTGACGCGGTTGGAGCTGTAGGGGATTTGTGATTTTGTAGTTTGCGATTTTGTGATGTTGGGGATTGTGGGTTTCGAGTGTTGTGTTGCGTACATGGAACATATCACTCACGAAACCGCCCCACTCAAGCCAAAGAGGGCTTGAATGGGGCACCCCGCCTTGTGTGGGGCCACCCGCCGCTCTTTTCGTCGAGGTACCATCGCTGATGTACCATCGTTGGTCGACGCGCTGAGCAAACACGTTCAACACATCATGACCCTTTCCCGTTATCGATCCTTGCCACTGCCACTTTTCGCCCCGCTGGAACTCCCAAAGCTTGACCCATTTTCGAATACTTATCTTGCGTTTCGTTTGTTACCTGCCCGCCGCTTCTCTTGGACCTCTTTTATGGTGTTCGCTTGTGGAACAATGGCATAATCCATCTCAGATTGCACTCCTGAGTTGGAAGACAGCTGAGGGGGAACCGAATCTGGCGTCAGCATGACGTCTGTTCTCTTGTCAGATGTGGACAATGCGGTCTGATTTTGCGCCGACTCACCGACGCCTTCGTCGTAGCTGTGCCTCCTTCAAATCGTAGATTTATGGCTTCGGCTTATTGGTCGTGTCGGTCTTCGAGTCCACGGTTTCAGACTCAGTAGGTTCCTTGTCAATGAAGGAATCGCCCTTCAACCTATCGAATTGTGGATCGTCGAAGGCCCTAACCGATCCGTCGTAGAATAACACGAAGTGTTGGCCGTTGTGATTCGCTCTCTTCTCGACGACAATCGCAATCCTACTTGCAGGTATCGTCGCCAACTTAGGTTCCAACGGATTACTCACGATCTCGTAGCTCGTTCTGAAGCTGTCCGGTTTGCTGGCAGTTTTGAGTCTTTTGTCCGCCGGACAGATGAACGGCTTCGGGTCCTTGGCCATGAGGTACACTCCGTCGAGGTCGGACGGAAATCCTAGTGCGCCGCCGGAATGATGGAGATACTGTTTGATCAACTTGTAGATGCGATGCAAATTGCCAGCGCACTGCTCATCAACCGGAGTGCGAGAAACAGACGGCTTATTCATGTCTTCAGCCCCCGAGGAAAACGGCAAAAGTAAAACGATGAGAACGAGAGCAAGCAAGAGACATTTGCTGGGTCCTGCCGTCCTGATCTCGGCGAGAATGTGCGATCTCATTGAGAACCTCCTGGTGGTAATTTCAACGTTGCTTCGGGCCAACGCTGCTACGGGCCATCCATTTTGCGGAGACTCTGTTCCAAGTACGCTATGCCCGCCGAATATGCCTTGACCTCGTCCTTTGCCCAGTTTTGTGGGTTGTAGAACCACTGCTTGAAGGCAGGCGTATCCTTCCCGTACTTTGCAATGCCCGCTTCAACTGTCTGCTTGTGGACCCCCTCGTGTCGAGCGGTCGTTTGGATCGGGCTTTATCTCGACCTGGCCTGACGAGTTGGTGGACCCAGCGGTTCCAATTTCGCCGTACGTCTTCTCAAGTGTCTTAGTAACGTTCTGTTCAAGTTCTTCGACAGACTTCGCGCCTGGTCCGAATTTCTCATACGCCGCACGGGCATCCTTCTGGAACTTAATGGTGTCGACTACTTCCTGTTTATACTTCGTGGCGTCCTGCTTCTGCGCCACAAGAGTGAATGGACTGAGCGCGTCGCTGCCAAGCCCGGAGTCTGTTGACACCCCTGCGCCAAGGCTGGCCTTGAAAGCTTCAGCCAAGGACATATTTTCGTGGCTGCCACAAGCGCCGCCACCGGCGGAGTCGGGCAAACACATGTGCCCGTCCAAATCCGCGAATGACTCCGGATCATCAGCCACCATGGAGTATAAGTTTAGCGTCTGCGGATTGGTCAGATTTGCATACGGCACGGCCACCGGCACAGCCGACCAGTCCGAACTTAGCCACCTCCCAACACGCCAGGAATACTCCCGTGCCCCAAAGTCGTCGTTTTGGGTCTCGGTGTCGCGTTCCTTGCCTTCGAACTTATACGCGTTTTGCGTGCAAGTGTTGGTAATCGCCCGTTCTGCGCCAAAGGGCGTAAAGTCGGCATCGTAACAGAGTGTCCCAGTGGACTGCACTATCACCCGCGAGCTGCCCAGGAAATCTTCCGCGTAGTAGAGCGTGCTGCCAGTAGCGGGAACCAGCGCAACCCGGCGGCCTCCGAAGAACACGTAGTCGTTGATGGTGGCGCCGGCGGCGTTGGTTTCCGAGAGAATCTCTCCGCCTGAGCCGTACCAGTAGAGCTTGCTGCCGACCTTGGCGGCGCGGCGGCCGTCGCCGTCGTAGGAATAGGTGACGCCTCCGGCGGTTTTGAGCTGGCTCTCGCCGTTCCAGGTGTAGGTGTTGGTACCGTCGGTGAGGGTGTTGCCGGAGGTGTCGTAGGTGAGGCCGGAGATGTGATTGCTGGCGTCGGCGGTGACGCCACCCATGGTGGATTCGGTGCAGGCGTTGTAGGTCGGCGTCCAGGCTGATTGGGAGAGCAGGTTGGCCCAGGCGTCGTAGGTATATTTGTTGCCCCAACAGGTGGCGGCAGTGGTGGTGTCGGTAGTGCCCGCCGAAGTGATGCGGTTCAACTGGTCGTAGGTGAACATCTGCGAGCGCTTGGTGTTGAGGTTGTTGGTGATGCCGTAGACGTGTCCGGCGTTGGCGCTGGTGGCGGGATCGACGAAGTTGTAGGTGATGTCCATGGCCGTGCCCGCCGTGGAAGAGGCCTTGACTTCGATGGGCTGTAGGCGCCTGCTGTAGGTTTCCAGGACGTTGAGGCCGGTGAACGACGAGGTTTGGCCGAGGCTCACGGCGTATTGGCTGCCCTGCGGAGTGTAGCAGGCTCCGCCGGAGTTGCACGCAGTGTTGGCAGGTGGCGTCTTCCAGCCTGTAGCGTAGGTAATGCCGGAACCTGAGGAATCCGTGGCCGTCTTGGCTCGGTTCGCGGAATTATAAGTGTAGTTAATGGTACGACCGGTGGGGTAGATGAGCTTGGTGACATTGCCCGCCAAGTCGAGATAGTACGTGGTGTTCTTGGTGATGTTGCTCGGGGCGCTGTTGGTAGTGCGCTGGTTTTTGTGGAGACTGCGCAGGCCGGCGGGGTCGGTCTGATAGGCCCAGGCTTCGGAGCCAGCGCCGTCCGTCGCGCTGGTGCGATGGCCTTTGTTCTGGCAAGCAGTTAGACCGAGGCAAGCGGCTTGGTCGTAGGTAAAAGTGAGTGCCGGGTCGCCGTTGGAATAGGTGACGCCGGTGGGGCGCCGCAGCGGGTCGTAGGCATAGGTCGTGGTGATGAGGCGAGCGTCCTTCTTCGTCGCCACGGTGCCGTCGTTGTTGTACGTGTAGATGATGGTGCCCGTTTCGGGATTGGCGGACGTAAGTAACTGGGAAAGAGAGTTGTAGGCAAAAGTCCGCGGGTGCGAGCCGCTCTGCAGGACGTTGGTCAAATTACCGAGAAGATCGTTGGTGTAAGTAGTTACCCAGATTGGCTCTCCGGTGCCAGGGCAACCGGTGGCCGCAACGGCTGCACCTAGGGCATTTGGTTCGTCCACTTCCACCAGGTAACCCAGGGCATCGGTCCGGCTGCGCCGCCATTTTCCCGTGGGATCAGTGACGAGCGTATTCGGGCCGCAGTATGCTGTTTTAAGGATGGAATTGTCCGGATAGGTTTCAGTAATCTTCCGGCTGAGGGCGTCGTAACCGTAGGCGGTCAGCCCCGTATTGGTGGTGGCGTCCGTGCCCGAACGGTAGGGATTGGATACGGTATAAACTCGTCCCAGGGCGTCGTAGGTTGTATCAGTGAAAACGGTACCTTGAGGATCGGACGTCAGCTGGGATTGAGACGTACGCCCGAGGCCGTCGAGGACAGTGGTCTGGACTTTGTTTTGCGCGGAATTGATCTTGGTGGTAGTGGTTGCACTCAAAGGTGTCGCGCTATCGTTATAGGTGTTGGTTGACAATCCTCCGTCCGGAAATGATGTCTGTGTCAACCGACCCATCAGGTCATAGCCGCGGCTGGTTGTCAGGCTATTGAGGTCTGTCGCCGACGTTGGCTTTCCAGAGCAAGACGAATACGAGTTGGTCGTAAACTGATTCAGGGCATTGGTGATCTTCGTCGGGTAAGCTTTGCTCTGGCCGGAAGGCGCACAAGTCGTGTCGGTCCAGGAATCGGTGTAGTCTTCAGTCGTTGTGTGGCCGAGAGGGTCAATTGAAGCTAGCAGATTCCCGGCGTCGTCATACTGATTTGTGGTGACGAGAAATGTGTTGTCTGTATTCTTCCAGCGTTGCACGGCGGTGACATTGCCGCGAGGGGTAAAGCCGGTGCCATAGCCGGAATCGTGCTGTACCGCGCCGCCTGATACAAGACTAGCATGACCGCTGCTCGACGAATAGTTATCATACTCCCAGGCGGATTGCGCCATAACGGTGCTGGTCCCGTCGAGTATCTGTTCGCTGGTCTTCAAGTACCATAAGTGCAAATTTACATAATTTTGACCGTTAGCGGGGTTTGTCTTTAGCCACGCTGTCTTGGTTTGGCGAACTAGCGCTCCTGCCGCGCCTTGACCAAAGGCATACTCGTTCTTTTGCGTGACTGATTCGACAAAATTTGTATCGTATGTGTAAGTAACCTTAGAAACCATCCCGCCATCCAACGTCGTTGTCACCGTGGTTGGCTGTTTGCCAAACGGTGTCTGTGTAATCGTGCGAATGGGTGCCGCGCCGTCGTAAATTGTTCGGGTTGTCTCATATGGCGTCATCGCCCAGTTCGCGCCTCCGTTATAGAATTGTACGACTGTGCGGTTGCCGACCGGGTCGGTTATCGTATTCGAGCGATTCGTCGCGACCAGCCCATCGATGACTGGTGTATACGTTGTCTTATCTTCCGAAGGTGCCGGTCCGCCAGGTGCTGAACACACGCCACCGGGATCGCTGCATGTGTACTTCGCGGTAACTTCGCGGAAGTCAACTGTCTGGGCATAATGACCGTCATGATCAAATCGTCCATAGTCGTACCGCGTATAGCCGCCCGCAGGATAGGTAATCTTGGTGAGTTCGCCGAAGGTGTCATACGCCATCGTGTAACCGCGACCATTCGGCAGGGTCAGAGAAGTTAGTGTTGGGTTACTATAAGCGCCAAATTGTATGGTGCCGGGCGGGTTGTCGACGAAGGTCGCGTTAAACTGCTGACTGGGTGTCGTCAGATTAATGGTTTGAAGAATTCCGTTGGAATCACGATAGCTAATCGTCGTTGGGAGGACGCTACTGCTGCAGCTATTAAGGGTAATAAGGCGCCCTACTGTATCCGTGATCGAAATGTTACACGGGCCTCCAGCTGTCGTCTGCGCGTAAGTGATGGTATTTCCATTGCGATCGATATCCTGCTGAATTAGCCCACTCTGGAAGATCCATTTGTGCCCGTTCGGCAAACTGGCTGTCGGCCGCCCAGTCGCGCTCAAGTGCACGTGGATATGCGTTTCGTCGGGCAGGGACCCAGGATCGGGATCCGAGTCCAGCACGTCCAGAGTGGGATTGCGATATTGCCCCGTAATAGCGCCGGTTGAATCATAGGTATAGCTATAACAATTGCTCGAAAGGCGCGAATATTGAAGGATCTGACCATCGGGAGTGATGATGCGATAGTGCCCGCCACAATAGTAAGTTCCCATCACCACCGTAACGTCATCGGCTTCGATTGGGAAGCCGATATTCCATCCCAAGGCAGTTGTGATTCTAGTAGTTGGGAACGGATTGTCAGGAGACCAAAAATAGGTGGTGATATTGGGCATGTGGGGGTCTGTGTAGCTGTACAGAGCCCATATGCTGCTGTTGTAGACGACGGATAAGTTGAGATCGTCTCCGTCCCGGCCGGGCAATGACAACAAAGGAATCTGCAAGTTCACGTTGCCGGTAGCAAGATTGGCGAGCTCTCGAACCCCATCATATGATTGCGAGGAGGGAGTTCCTGGATAATTCATGGTCCTTGTCGCCGGATCTTGTGCCGAGCACACGACACTTGCCACCAGGATCAACCCAATCGCCAACAATTTGGACAGAAAGTTTGCACTCGCCAATGCTGCGCCGGCGCCTAACAGCTCGTATTTCTTCTCATCAAAACCCCTGACCGGGAAGATTCCTGATTTTCGGGCGGAGGCGAGAATGGCGTTGTTGGTAGAAAGACCGTAGCTAGAAAGACCGTAGCTAGCAAGCGAATCGGGCACACTACACCTCCAACCGAAGCCCAAGGGATTCGTACAACTGTCGGAGGAGGGCAGCGACCGAAGTTGCCGGGAAGCATAGCATACTTCGGCATGATGTCAACGGAGAAGATTTCCATAGGTTCTTGGTTTGGAAAATAGAGATCGCTTCGCTCGCGCAGGCGAGGGCGCCTGCCCCTGCACGAGCTTGGATGGCGAGGGGTGAGTTACTTGGCGGCCGTGAGCGCGACTTTCTTTCGAGCCACGGCTAACTCGGCGCGTTCGTCGCCGACGGAAATTTGGAGTAACTCGCGGAAGTAACGATCTGCGAGGGGCGGGTTGCCGCTGGCGTCAGCCGCGCGGGCGGCGCCGTACACGGCATTGAAGCGTTTCGGCGCGATCTTTAAGACAGCTTCGTATTCCGTAAGCGCCTCTTGTGGATGTTTTTCCGAGAGTAGCATTTCCGCCAGCATTTCGCGGGCCGGGGTGATAGCGCCCGGAGTTACCGCGTCTTTGTCCATACTTTCTTCGAAGTCCGCGGCGGAACGCATCTGGGCAGAGGCGTTGTCATGTTTGCCATTGGCGTCGGCAATCCACGCGGCTACTTCTTGCCTTTGCACCTCAACTTGGTTGGACCAGTAGGTATTGTTCTTGGCGGCGTCGCGCAATGTAGCGAGCATTCGCTCGGCCTGTGCGGCTTGCTCGAGTTGGTTGGAACGGGCGCTGCCCACGCCAATTGCCAGCCACGAGAGGGCCTGGGACCAAGGCACGCCTTCGCTCAGTGGCCGGAGTGAGCTTGCTTCTTTCCACTGCGCTCGCTCCATGGTGTAGCGCGCGGGAATGGCGGCGAGGGCGTAGTTTCCGGTTAGCGTTAGGCCAGCGACGGGCGGCAGCGCATTCATCGCTTCCAGCACGGCCTTGGCATTCTTGACTTGTCCGCTCTGCAGGTAGGCATATTCGAGGTAGTCGAGAGCGTGGAGGCGCTGATCGCGCGCCTCGCCATTCTTGGAGGCGGTTTCCGCCTGGGCGGCCAGATCGGATGATCTCTGATTGGAACGGATCGACTCTTCCCAGGAGCCTACGCGCGTGAAAATGTGCGAAGGCATGTGATTGGCGTGCGCCGACGTGGGTGCGATCTTGGCGTAGGCCCGGGCGGCGGTCAATCCTTGTTCGGCCAGTACCGGGTTGTCGTAGCAGTGAATCAAGTAATGGGCCACGCCGGGGTGGTGCGGTTGTTTCTGGAAAATGGGATCGAGAATTTCTCCGCACTGGCGCTGATGGCTAAAGGTCTTGTCCGTCTTGGGGGCGGTGACGTCGAGCGCCAGGGCGTGGAAAATAGCAGCTTCACTATCGTCGGGATAGGCCGCTGCGAGGACTCCCATCTTTTGCTCGTAGGCTTGGGCGCGGGAGTACTCGTCGTTACCGTCCTTGTTGCTGTCCTTGTGGTCATCCTTACTGCCATCAGCCCGGTAGATTTCTCCGAGAGCATCGATATAGGCGTTTTCGCGAGCGGTGGTCTTTCGGTCGGGTTGGGACGTGGTCTGCGCCATGTCGTGGGCGCGTTCCCAGGCTCGGCGTCCGGCGGATGTATCGCCGTTGCGCCACAAACCGTGGTAGTAGGACATAGCGATGCCCCAGTACGCCATGGCGCAGGCGGGATCTTGTGCAGAGATGGTTTCAAAGGCATGGCGGGAATCCTCGTATTGGAACGAATGGAGGAGGGCCACTGCGTGGTTGAAAGCGGTCTCAGTGTTTGTCGCGCAGGAAGTAAGGAAGCGGATGGAACCAATCTCTTGTTCGGTGAGAGTGTGGTGATGGCCTTCGTCGCACCACGTTACGGAAGCCAAGAGGGTCCAGGAACAAAGCAACAAGGTTAACTGCCGCATCGGCACTTCCTCCGCACTTGGAGATGGACCAGATTGTACAAGAATGTGCCCGGAGTGAGTGTCTTCCCCTTTGGCAAAAAAAACGGGGCCGGCCTGTTGGTTGACAGGCCGGCCCGGGTTAAGGAACGCGCTTTCGGGTTACTGTTTCCCGATCACGGTCTTGTTGACGAGGATGTTGTCCAGGATCACCATGCCGCTGCCTGCTTCCGGACCCTCGTTGATGACCAGTTGAATGGTCTTCACCGTAGTTCCCGAGGCGATGGGCGGAGTGGCTTGGGCCGGGTTGGACGGGTCGAAGCGCACCCGTGTCCAGCCTTGCGCTGGCGAGGACTGCTTGGTGCCCTTGCCGCAGCCTCCCACCGTGTGGTTGACACCATCACTGGTGACGACCACGAAGGCCGGGGTTCTGGCGGTGCACTGCGATCCGTTCCGGATATCGAACCCGAGCGCAGTCAGAGCCATACCGTCAGCGTTGGCGATGGAGATACCGGCGCTGGCCTTGGTGTCGGACGTGCTGCTCTTGACGATCAGCAAGCCCTGGTTTTGAGGATCGTTCGAATCGTTCGCATGGGGAACGCCCGCGCCACTGACCCACTTGGCGTTGACGGAGCCGGACTGCGACGGATCACTGATGGCCGGCATGGCCAGGATAGCGCTGTCCTCGCCACCGCTAGGTGCCGATCCCACGTTGAGGGATACCGGCAGATCGATGGAAGGCGAGCCTGGCGCCGAGATCTGAACGACCCCTGCGTAGACTCCGGTGGGCAGACCATCCGGGTTCACCGTAATGTTGAGCTTGCCGGTGGTTGCACCTCCCGACGGGCTGACCGATAACCAGCTACCGCCGAAGGCCGCCGACGTGTAGCTAAGCCCCTGACCTGAGCTGCTTACGCTGACTGTCTTGGGCGATGGGGAAGTTTGGCCTGCGCTGTAGTTGAAGGAGACCCACCGCGGCCGAGCGGAGAGCCGTCCCGAACCTGTTCCGGACGTGACCGTCAAGGTGACCGGTACCGACTGCGGACTGTTCATAGCGCCGCTGGCTGTGATGGTGATGGTTCCGCTATAGGAACCGGCTGCCATCCCTGTTGGGTTGGCCGAGACAACGACGCTGCCCGGAGTGGTGCCGCTGGTGGAGCCCACGCTCAACCATGCACCTCCAGAAGCTGCCGCCGTATAGCTCAGAGCCGTGCTAGTGCTGCTGGCGAGGTTAAGAGTCTTGGTTCCGGGGGCGGTTCCGCCTGCAGTGTAGGTAAAGGCCAGGTTCGACGGGGTCAGGTTGATGGTTGGGTTGGTGTTGGTGCCTGTTGTCACATTCAGGGTGACAGGTAACGAGACCGGCGAGTTGGACGCCCCAGTACCCATTACCGAAATGGAACCCGTGTAGGTTCCGGCTGCCATACCGGCCGGGTTAACGCCGACGCTGAGACTTCCCGGAGTTGTGCCGCTGGCCGTGGTAGTGAGCCACGAGGTGGCAGTGGTGGCCGTGTAAGTGATGGCTGTACTCGTGCTGCTGGTCACTGCGGCGTTCTGCGCGGCTGGGTTGGAACCGCCGATTTGGTAGTTGAAGGTGAGGGACGTGGGCGCGAGGTTTATCCTCGGCGCTGTTACGCCGGCCAAGACGGTGGTATTTGCGACAACCGTACCTGTTCCGCCGCCATAGCTATCCATGGCTGCACCGTAAAGGGTGGCGGTAGTGTTGGTGGTCACGGTTGGAGCTGTCCAGCTAAAAGTCCAACTATGAGTGTTACTGCCGGAGCTCTGTACGAGTTCGCTATTCAGTACCTTGGTTCCGGTGCCAGCGGTGAAAGTTCCGGCCGAGGCGGCAACGTCGAGTCCGCCGCTGCCCGAGCCGCCGACTTCGCTCAAGGTCAGCATATAGGTAGCTCCGGAGTTTACCGATGCAGGCAAGGCCATGGTTACATTTGTTGTCCCGGTGCTGTGGCAAGCCGTGCACGTGGCGCCGCTCTTGCCGGAGTATCCGGCGACTCCGCCGGGATAGGCGCTGGCGGAGGCGGGGAAGAATGCGATAACAAAGGCGAGGAGGCTGAAGTAAAGAATTCGCAGGGAAGTCGTTCTGTCCTGCCCCTCTTTCTCATTATGGAATGCAATTTGACTTGAGACCGCAAGTGTGGCCGGAATCAAAGTGGAGGCGTGTGTTCTGTTCTCCATGTAGTTTCCTTTCTTCAGCGTCGTCTTGGCGCAAAACGACGCAGCAGGGGACGAAGAATTGGAGTTTGCCTGGGCTTTTGTAAACCCAAACGCTGGAAACGCAGTCCGAGGCCCTCTCCTGGCAACGTGGTTCCGGAAGCCGCGTTCTCGTGGAGAGGAGAACTCAACGTTGAGGTCACAGTATCGGCGGGAGCAAACAGCGTCAATTGCCAGAGGTGCATGTTGGTATTGTCCAATGGTGCACTGCTGCACTACTCAGAAGGGCAAGAAACACTTGCGGTTTCCTCAATCCTGGACATGCACGATTCGCATACGGATTTTTAGTGCATTTTATGGATCACCCGGGAACATGATCCTATAATGGAACAGTAACGAAGCTGCGAGCTGTTGCCCTTCCGAGGTCTGCTGGCAGCTTTGCCATGTACTGCCGAGTTTCTTGAGGGAGTCGTCGGGGCCTTGCCTGCACCAGGGGATGGCAGCCGTTCCCAGTCGGAGCTTCCTGTTGATTCCGGTACTTGGTGGGTTCCGGCGTGAGGGGTAGAGATTCCTGTTCTCGCGCCGCGTTGATCCCTCGGGTTGATCCCTAATGATAACTACCCTCCCTAGGGGTCGGTGTTGCGAGGCCCCACCCTGTCGGGTTTTGCCCAAGGGTTACCGGTTGTTCTGCGCAAAGCGAAAGTCCGCAATTTGGGCTAAACTCTGGTCGTAGCGCGGCTCTGGCGCTGTGTTCTTCCCAATATAGGTGGTGCGATGGCAGCCTCGACTTGGTCCGGTTATCTGACGTTTGGCTTGATCTCCATGCCCGTACGGCTGTTTTCGGGTGCGCGTAGTTCCGGTATTTCCTTCAACATGCTGCATCGACCGGATAAATCGCGGCTTAAACAGCAGTATTACTGCCCCGTCGACAACCGCGTGGTGGAGCGCGACGAGATTGTCAAGGGCTACGAGTTCCGCAAGGATGAGTACGTCATCATCGAGCCGGACGAGATTAAGAAGATCGAGCCGAAGACGGCGAAGTCCATGGAAATCCTCGAGTTCGTGAAGGCACCCGGTCTATTTCGAGTCGAGCTACTACATGGTGCCGGAAGAAGCGGGGCGGCGGCCGTATGCCTTGCTGACGAAGGCGCTGGAAGAGAGCGACTATGTTGCCATCGCCAAGATCACCATGCACAACCGGGAATACACCGTTTTTCTGCGACCAACCGGCGGCGGCATGATGCTGCACACGATGTATTACCAGGATGAAGTAAAGAGGGTGGAGGGATTTGGCGCGCCGGACGTGGAGCTGAAGGACTCGGAGTTGAAGGTGGCGCACCAGCTGATCGAGGCACTGGCAGGGAAGTGGGAGCCGGAGAAATACACGGATTCCTTCCAGGAGAACCTGAAGAAGATGATTGAAACCAAGCTGGCAGGCGGGGAAGTGGCGGAAGTGGAGCAACCTCGCAAGCTGGCTCCAGTCATCGATCTGATGGCCGCGTTGAAGGCGAGCCTCGAGCAGATGGAAGGGCGGAAGAAGCCAGCGGCGTCGGCGGATACGCCAGTTCCGATCGCGGCGTCGGCTCCGGCTAGGAAGAAGTCAGGTAAGGGCCGAGCCTCAAGCTAAGACGGTTCTGGCATCGTTTCGCACCCATCCTTGCGCACCGGGCGAGGACGCCCGCGCCTCTACCGGTTCTCGCTTTTGTGGCAGCCCTTTGCGTTGCTCCCGCATCCCACCGCGTAGCTATTCCTGGTTCGGACGCCTCAAATTTGTGGCAGCATAACGTCTATGACCACGATTGTGCTGCTGACCATTTCCAACATTTTCATGACGTTTGCCTGGTATGGGCACCTGAAGTACCGGCAAGCGCCGTTGTTCAAGGTCATCCTGGTGAGCTGGCTGATTGCCTTCGCGGAGTACTGCTTTCAGGTACCGGCGAACCGCATTGGCTCGTATGAGTTTTCGGCGGTGCAGCTCAAGACGATTCAGGAAGTCATCACGCTGGTGGTTTTTTCCGGTTTTTCGCTGTGGTATTTGGGCGACGAATTGAAGTGGAACTATCTGGTGGGTTTTGGGCTGATGGTGACGGCGGTTTGGGTGATTTTCAAGAAGTGGTAAGGGCGTCTCAGAGGGTCCATTAGCATGCGCGTTGGTGGCGTTGGGCACGGCGTTGCAGATAGAATGGGATGCTTCTTAAATAGAAATCTGCGCCGCGCAATCTTCCGGTTGAGGTAGTGATGCAAATCCGTCGTTGGCTGTCGTATTTCGTGCTGTTGTCGCTGTGGGTGGTGTGCCTGAGTTGCGGGCAGAATTATCGTTTGCCCATCATCCAGATTCCTGGCGACCCCGGCGACCCCAAGCTGTATCACTTCGCCATGACCATCAGCACCAATGATCCCACCACGAATGCAAACATTCCCGGCACCGTGATGCAGGTGGACGTGGTGGGCGACATGGACGTGGGCGAGGCGCATGTGGGTCGGGGACCGATTTACGCGACATTGTTGCCGACGGGTTCGGCGAACCGAATTTATGTGGCGAATGGATTGGAAGACACGGTTTCGACCACGACGGCTGCCCCCTTGGCGTGCAGCCCGGGTCCGGTGTGTCCGATCGGGACGGTTTCGACGATCACAATGCCCGCCGGATCGGCGCCGTCGTATTTGAATTCGACGGAAGCGTCGAATATGTACGTGATCTTGTCGGGTACGACTCCGCCTTCCGTGGGAGTAATTTCGGTATTCCAGAATGCGTTGGTGCAGCAAATCACCTTGCCACTTGGGAGTAATCCAGTTGCCATGGTGGAGTTGCCGAATGGGCACAAGCTTTACGTGGTCGATAAGGCTCAGAGTGCGGTTTATGTTGTGAACGCGGTGAGCCACCAGATTGAGCTGACGCTAGCGGTGGGAGCTGCGCCGTCGATGGCTCTGGCGAGCCCGGATAATTCCGCGGTCTACGTGATGACCAGCGCCGGGGTTTCTGTAATTGATGCGCTGACGGATCAGGTGATCGCTGGAAACTTAACCACAGGCAGTCAGCCCAGTTCCATCGCGTACGATACCAAGCTCAACCACCTGTACGTGACGGATACGAGCGGGAGGGTTGGGGTATACGACGCCGGGGTGGCTGCGGGAGGTTTGCCCAGTACGTTATACATTGCGCCAGCGGGGTCGTTCCCTGGAGCCATCGGAGCCGCTCCGCTGCCAGGTGGCACGCATTTCTATGTTTTGGCCAATTCGGCGGGCACAAGTCTGGAGCTTACGAAGGTCGATTCTGGGACGTTTGCGTTTGGCAGCCCGTACCAGCTGAATAACCTGAATTCCGGAGGTGTCGCTGCCCCGACGGTGCCCTACTGCTCCGGCGTTCGCTTCCGCTACATGGTTGGTGCGTCGGCGGACAGCGGACGCGTCTACGTCTCCAGTTGCGACGCCGGCGGAACCTATATTTTTCGAACGTCGGACAATACGGGAGTGCTGCTGCTGCCGTCCCCGAATCAGCCGCCCGTGAACGGCGCAACGCCACCACAGAATCCGGTTTTCCTCATCACGGGCCGTTAAGGGCGCGAGCAGGCGTAGTGACGACTTACATAGTAACGATCCAGATAATTAAAAATCTCGATATCGGTAATCTAGTTAGAATTATCCACAGCTGATAACTACTTGTTTACTAGCCTCCGGTTCCGCCCTCCTTGGCTTCCGACCGCGCGACTTGTTCCTTCTGCTTTCGACCCGTACACTTTGCCGTGCGCGAGGTACAAAGATGAGCAAGTGGTTTGGGGCTGTGGGGTGGATGGCGAGTTTACAAGTTGATACTTTTGTTTTCCTGAGGTGCGTTCTTTGGACAGCGGGATTCCTAGCAACCTCCGTTGCGCAAACCGCCCCCCCAAAAACGAATCTGGCTCTCCCGAGCGAAACTCCCGCTGAGTTCAAGACGGCGACCGCCAGCTTTGACTACGATCGTCGCGATGTCATGATTCCCATGCGCGACGGCGTCAGGCTTCATACGGTGATTCTCGTGCCGAAGGGAGCCAAGGGCGCTCCCATTCTTTTAACGCGCACGCCCTACGATGCCAACGAACTCACCGGCCACGCGCACAGCTCGCACCTCTCCTATACGGCTACGACAACGCCACCGATGTGATTGTCGAGGGTGGTTACATTCGCGTGGTGCAGGATGTGCGCGGGAAGTATGGCTCCGAGGGTGACTACGTGATGAACCGTCCCTTGCATGGCCCGCAGAACCCGACGCCCGTCGACCATTCCACCGATACCTATGACACCATCGATTGGCTGGTGAAGAATATTCCCGAGAGCAACGGCAAGGTCGGGATTCTAGGGATTTCGTACGATGGATTCCTGCCTTTGATGGCCTTGGTCAATCCGCACCCTGCGCTCAAGGTGTCGGTGCCCATGAATCCGATGGTGGACGGCTGGATGGGGGACGACTGGTTCCACAACGGCGCGTTCCGAGGACAGAATCTCGCATATATCTACGAACAAGAGGCAACGCGCAAGAACGAGGAGAAATGGTGGTCGGGCTATTTCGACGACTACGACTTGTTTCTGCAAGCGGGGTCGACGGGTGAGTTGGCGCGCAGCCACGGCATGGAGCAGGTTGGCTTCTGGCGGAAGATTCTGGACCATCCCACCTACGATGCCTTCTGGCAAGACCAGGCAGTGGACAAGATCTTGGCGGCTCAGCCGGTGAAGGTGCCGGTCATGCTTGTGCATAGCCTCTGGGATCAGGAGGATATTTACGGCGCCATCGCCGTTTACAAAGCGATTAAGCCGAAGGATACCAACAACGACAAAGTGTTTCTGGTAATGGGTCCTTGGCATCACGGGCAGGAGATTGAGGACGCCAGCACGCTTGGAGCTTTGAAATTTAGCAGCGATACAGGACTGTACTTCCGGCAACACATCTTGCGGCCATTTCTCGATCAGTATCTGAAAGAGGGAGCGCCGAAGGCGGATGTGCCGCCGGTTTCGGCCTTTGAGACGGGGACAAATGCGTGGCTGCGGCTGCCGGCTTGGCCGGCAGGATGCGCTGGTGGCTGTACCGTCCGTCCAACGCCGTTGTATCTCTCGGCCGGCCTTAAGGCTGGCTTCGAAGCACCCAAGGAGGGAGATGCACCGTTCGACGAATATATTTCAGATCCCGCCAAACCGGTTCCGTTCCGCGCCCGCCCGATTCAACCCGTCGGATACACGGATGGTTTTACCTGGTCGCAATGGCTGGTGGACGACCAGCGCGAAGCTTCCGGGCGTCCCGATGTGGAGGCGTACGTTTCCGATGTGTTGAGCGCGCCGGTGAAAATCAGCGGCCAGCCGGTCGCTAATCTGGTCGCTTCCACCAGCGGAACAGATTCGGACTGGGTGGTGAAAGTGATTGACGTCTATCCCGACGAAGTTGCGGGCCAACCTGCCATGGGTGGCTATCAACTCATGGTGTCAGCCGACATCTTCCGTGGGCGCTACCGGGAGAGTTTCGAGACGTCGAAGCCAATCGCTGCCGATAAGCCTTTGCTTTATTGCTTCCCGTTGCCGACGGCCAATCACGTGTTTCTGCCCGGCCACCGCATCATGGTGCAGGTTCAGTCGAGCTGGTTCCCGCTCTACGACCGCAACCCTCAGACATTTGTACCCAACATCTTCTGGGCCAAGCCGGGGGATTACCGCAAGGCATCGCAGCGCATTTATCATGCTCCGGGCAATGCGAGCTTTATCGAGCTGCCCCGGGTCGCAACGCCGTAGATCGACGCAGGAGGCTTTCCTTGAACTGACAGGGGGTTCAGGAGTTCGGCGGGAAGCAGGCTAGGCGCCGACGGCAGCGTGCTCGTCCTGCGAAGTGTAGCGCATGGCGATGTTCATGAAGACCGTGCCGCCGCAGGTGTCGAAGGACATGAGGAGGGCTTCGGTGTCGTGCGATGCGGGCAGTCCTTGCGTCGAGAGATGGACCTCGGGCGGCAGTACTTTAAAGTTGAAGCCTTGGTTATTGAGCGTGGTGACCGCGTTGCCAATTACCTGGTTGGCAAGTTCGAGAACCGCTTCCTTGGCCATTTCGTCCCCGGCGCCAATTTCCGTACCGCTTAGGGCGCTGGCCAGATACGCAGCGGTCGTGGGCGCGAGGTCAAAAATGATCCGGCCTTCAATGTCTCCAAGGAAACCAATCTGCGCGGCGATTCCGCAGCGCTGATAGGTATTCTCGGCCATCAGGACTTCGCCCACACTAGTGCGGCAGCGCAGGCTCTGTCCGAGCACGGCGTCGGCGGCATTGATGAAGGGCTGGATTAACTCCATTTTCATGCGTGCGCGCCGTCCGCGACGCCGTCCGGCGCAATGGCTGCAACCGAGACGTCGTCTCCCATCACGTATTTCACGACTTCGTAGAGAACATCAGGCTTCACCGGTTTTTGCACAAAGTGTCGCGCTCCGCGCTGCAGGGCCGCGACGATGTTTTCCTGGTAGCCGACGGACGAGACCATGACAATGCGCGCATCGGCGTGCTTTTGCAGGATCTTTTCGGCAGCTTCAATGCCTTCCATCTGCGGCATGGTGATGTCCATCAGTACCATATCGGGAAGGACGCGGCCGTATTCGGTGATTGCGGCCAAGCCGTCGGGGGCTTCTCCGGCAACTTCACCGCCAAACGTTTCGATCATCTTGCCCAGATTTTTCCGGGCGAAGACAGAGTCATCCACTACCAGGTAGCGAACGGGCTGGCCGTCTTTCTTTCTGCGTAAGGGCGCAAACTGCTCCATGATGGTCCCCTCTCAATTCTAAGGTCGCGCAAAACTTGAACAAAAGAAACTTACTTCGGTAACGGTAGTCCGGCTGTTGTCCATCGTCCTCGTTCCGGTTCGGCCAACGACTGCAGGACCTGGGGGATCTCTTTCAGTCCCACGGTGCGCAGGGAATAGCCTCGCTCCACCGCCGATTTTGGCATGCCATACACCACGCAGGAGTCCTCGGATTGCGTTAGCGTCATTCCACCCGCGTCTTTCACGTCTCCCATCCCTTCCGCACCGTCGTCGCCCATGCCCGTCATCAAAACGGCGACTCCTTGCGGCCCGAATTCCTTTGCCATCGAGCGGAACAAAACGTCCACGGAAGGCCGGTGTCCATTGACCCGTTCGTCCTCAGACAAAGTGACGATATCCCCCAAGGGGAGGCGTTTCACGCGCATGTGGAGATTGCCGGGACAAATGAGCGCGCGTCCGGCCAGCAACAGATCCCCGGGTTTTGCTTCCTTGACCTGTAGGGCGCAGCCATCGTCCAAGCGCCGGGCGAACAAGGCGGTAAAGCCTTCGGGCATATGTTGCACAACCGCCAGAGCGCCCGGAAAGTCGGCGGGGAGTTGCGAGAGCACATACTCTATGGCGAACGGTCCTCCCGTGGAAATCCCGATGGCAAAGACTTTTCTGGCGGGCCGATTGGAGAAGAAGGACGGTTTGTCGAGCCTGGATGACACTTCGGGCAGAGCCTGAACCGTTCGGCTCTGCGCCGCTATTTTGATCTTGGCCACCAGTTCCTTGGTCACTTCGGGCAGGGAAGAAGCGTCGCCTGGCTTGGCCACAAAATCGACAGCGCCGAGCGCCAGAGCTTTGAGAGTGATTGCCGCTCCGGCTGTGCTGTGCGAACTCACCACCACGACCGGGGTCTTGTGCTTGCGCATGATCTGCTTCAGTACTTCAATGCCGTTGAGCCCCGGCATTTCCAGGTCGAGCGTGACCACATGGGGCCGCCGCTCTTCAATCTTCCGCAGCGCAAACTCTCCGTTCACCGCGGTGCCCACGACCTCAATGCCGGAGTCGCTTTCGAGGATTTGCGCCAACAGCTTGCGCATGAGCGCGGAATCGTCCACCACGAGAACGCGGATGGGAGGCGTCATGCGCGGCCTCCCGCCTTAGCGGCAGCAGCGGAACTCTCGAACTGCCGCATTTCCGACAGTGGCAATAGCATGCCCCAGGGGGCGCCGCCGACTTCGTCGCGTGTCCGGCTGCGGCGCTCAGCCACGGCAGCAAGATTAAGAATGAGAACGACGCGGCCATCTCCCAAAATGGAAACACCACTAATCAGATCGCTGGACAGAATGTTGGTGTCGAGCGCCTTGATCACCAGTTCCTCCTGGCCCGACAGTTCGTCGACTACGAGCCCAAGTTTTTGCCCCGCATGCGATACCACCAGAACGAAGAGCTTGTCGTGGCCAGCTTCCGCGGGACGGCCCAGTCGTACCAGCGTGAGCACTTCTTTGCGCAACTGCATGACTTCGTGGCCGTCGACCAGATGAATATCCGACTGATGTACCCGTGTCATCTCGGCTACTGAATTCAACGGGACGGCGTAAAGCCTGTGCTCCACCCGGAACAAGATGGCCTTGATAATGGCGAGCGTCAGGGGCAACCGCAAGCGGAACACAGTGCCCTGGCCGGGATTGGATTCCACGCTGACCGAGCCCTTGAGCCGCAAAAGCACGTTTTGGACAACATCCAGGCCTACGCCGCGGCCGGAAACCTCGGTAACCTGCTCTGCCGTGCTGAAGCCGGGAACAAAGATCAGCTTGAGCAGATCGGACTCATTGAAACGCTGTGCTTCTTCGGCGCTGACCAAACCCCGCCCCACCGCTTTGTTGCGAATTTTGTCCGCATCCAGGCCTTTGCCGTCGTCCGCGATTTCGATCACCACCTGGTTGCCCTGGTGATAAGCGGCGAGCCGCAATGTACCGTGTTCCGGCTTGCCGGCGCGCAGCCGTTCTGGCGCGTCTTCGATTCCATGGCTGATGGCGTTGCGGACGAGGTGTGCTACAGGTTCGGCGAGCGAGTCCAAAATCCCTTTGTCTAAGTCGGTATCCTGTCCGGCGAGGATCAGTTCGACCCTTTTGTTGCAAACCCGGGCTGTATCCCGCACCAGCCGTGGAAAGCGGCGGAAGAGTTGTTCCACGGGCACCATGCGGATCTTCATCACCGAACGCTGAAGGTCGTTGAGGACGCGCGACTGGAAGGCAAACGCATCGGCGAAGCGGGTCCGCAGCGGGTCTTTGGGGAAACGCTTGGCGAATTCGTAAAGAGTCTGCTGAAACATGGACCGGCCGATAATCAATTCGCCCACCAAGTTGAGGACGTTGTCGATGCGTTCGGAGTCCACGCGCAGCAAATTTTCCACCGCCGTAGCGGCCGAGCGCGCCGTCTCCTCGACGCGGGGTGTGTCGTTTTCCGCGTCGCTCAGGGTTTTTTCCGAAGGCTGCGGGGCGGCGGAGTTCTCGCCCGGTGCAACTGTCATTTCTTCCCCGAAGGGCGCTCCTGCTTCCGGCCGGGAAGATTCCAGTGGCGGCAGCGCCGCCAGGTTGACTTCCGCGACGATTCCTGGGACCCGGCATTTGCGCGCCAGAGTGGACGCAGCTTCTTTACTCGACACTACTGCGTGGATCCTTCGCGACGTTTCCAGGTCCTGGGACGTTGCTGGAGAAAAGGCTAGAACTGCGCCCGCCTTGGTCAGGATGTTGTGGACGATCTGCAACCCGGCCTCCAGCATGGCGCAGTTCGGATCAATCTCCAGCCGAAGTTGGTAGACGGGCACGGGCTTGTGCAGGGCGGAGTCAATGGCGATCCGTTCGTACTCAGTCCAACTCGGTTTCTCGTCTGGCGACGCTATTGTTTTCGCTGACGGAGGGTGGGTAGCCGCGCCGCCATTGGAAGAGGCAGCCTGCGCGGGCGGCTCCTTGGTTTTTTTCGTTATTTTTGTGGCGCCTTCTTTTGATTTCGCGCGGGGAGACGAGCTCTTTTTACCGGAGACGGCGGCTTCTGCCGGTTGCGCCAACCTCGCGATCATCTGTCGCAAGGTCTTGGCCGTGGACACGGCTTTTCCCGTCTGGTAGGCCTCCAGCATTTCTCCAAAAACATCGGCGGCGGCCAGAGCGGTTTCGACGGTAGCGGCGCTTTGTGCCAGATTCTCACCCACCAGCGCGTCCTCGAATTCGTGCGCCAGATGGCTGAGCTCGCGAAACCCGCAGGCCGCCGCGTCGCCTTTCAGGGTGTGGACGGCGCGGCGCAGGCTGCGCAAGGCTTCCAGGTCGTCAGAGTGTTTTTCCAGGCGCAGGGCCTGCTCATTCATTGCCTGCAGGATTTCCTGCGCGCTTTCGAAGAAAATCTGCCGCAGCTCACCCGCGCGGTCGCCGGAAAACGAACTCATGGCTGCACCTCCACACGGCGGTATGCCGTGCCGCTGTTGCGGTGTACCATCGTAAACTTCTCCGTCAATCCGAGCAGGCTCTCCGCGTGTCCTACGAAGACGTGGCCGCCCGGGTTCAGGCAGCGGTAGAACTTCTCCACCAGGCGCTTCTGTTCCGCCTCGTCAAAGTACATCATTACATTGCGGCAGAAAATAAAGTCATTGCGCTGTTGCGGGACGAATTCCGTTTTCAGATTGTGAAAGTCGAAATGCACCAACTCCTTGACCGCGGACCGTACGGCGTAGCGGTCGGCCAGCTTGTCAAAATAGCGGAGGCGGCAGGAGTAGTCGACTGGGGACATCTGTGCCTCATTGTAAAACCCTTCCTGCGCGGCGCGCAGCACGGTATAGTTCAGGTCCGAAGCCACAACCTCAATTTTCCATGGCGCCGGCACCACTGCCTTGGCCATAACGCTTTGCGGATGGGGAAAGCGCAAATTGTGGTACATCAGCGAGTCGCAGACCATCATGGCCAGCGTATAAGGTTCCTGCCCGGTGGAGCAGCCAGCGCTCCAAATCCGGATGGAGAAGTCCTTGTTCGCCGCTTTCCGTGGCAGTAACTCTTCCAGAATATGCTTCTGAAACAAGTCGAGCTGGGCGCGGTTGCGGAAGAAGCTGGTTTCGTTGACGGTGAGATTCTCCAGCAGCAAGGCCAGCTCTTCTTTGCCCTCCGCGGTACCCAGGTGGCGGTAGTAGCGGTAGAAGGATTCCATCTGGCATTCCTTCAAACGCCGTTGCAGCCGGTCCTTGAGGAACGAGGTGCGGCGCTCGTCGAAGTGCATGCCGCACTCGCGGTAAATGAGTGTCTGCAGCAGCTTGAGTTCGGCGTCGGTAAGTTGTGCAGGTGCCGTTCCGGTTGCACTCATGCGCGTTCTCTGAACTAGCCTTTCGCTTTCGCCGCCATGCTTCGGGAAGGCGGATCCGACTCAGTCTCTGGCCTTAAGGCTGCCTGCAATCCCTGCAC
>WNFL01211865.1_pt1 | contig 29408 bp, 34 predicted proteins | sample 5400361 | NCBI WGS metagenome assembly WNFL01 (sample SAMN13153351, study PRJNA577476) | soil metagenome | isolation source: 40 cm soil on Douglas fir-dominated hillslope | place: USA:California | collected 2013-09-17
TTCATCTGCCTCGCCCGGCTCCTCGGCATCCCGGCCCGCTACGTGTGCGGCTACGTGTTCACGGGAACCAAGCCCGAGCACGAGCGCATGGCGGACGCGTCGCACGCCTGGGTCCAGGTCTATCTCCCCGAGGTGGGCTGGAAGGGTTTCGACCCCACCAACGGAAAGCTCACGCAGACCGATCACGTTCGCGTCGCGGTGGGCCGCAACTACATCGATGCGACGCCCACCTCGGGCACGCTGTACGTGGGCGGCGAGGGCGAGTCGCTCTCGGTCCAGGTGACGCTGGAGCGCGCCGGGTGATCGCGCCGATCAAGCCGTGCCGGTCGACCCCTCCGGAACGGACGGGGCACTTCCGGCAGCGCGACGGCGTTCGCGCGCCTGCGCCTCCTGCACGCGCTCGCACAGCAGCAGGAAAACCTCGCGGGCGCGAGCCTTGCGCAGCGAGAACGCCATCTGCGCCAGGCTGCGCTTGCCGAATACGGTGACGTAGTCGACACCCAGCGCAAGATGGAGAACGAAGCCGATCGTGAACGGCACACCGAGCACCAGCGCAGTGACCAAGCCGGCGGGACTGCCGGTGCGCACGAGGGCGAGCGTCACGCCTGGTGCGCTGGACAAGAGCGCCAGCGCCAACCACAACACCAGGCTCGACACGCGGCGCCGCCGGTCGAGCGTGACCAACAGGACTTCGTCGAACAGCACGCGCCTGCGCGTGCCGAGGTAGCCTTCGATCTCGTCGATCTCCACGGCGCCATCGGTCAGGTAGACGCGGGTGCGCGAAACGAGGCTGGCGGTGGTGCCGAGGAGCTTCCGCGCCACGATCACCTCCGGAGTGCCTCAACCATGGAGAGCGGCATCAGGATGCCCATGAGGGTCACCACGACGCCGAGCAGGAGCGAGAGGAGTGAGCCCGGAAGGCCGCCCTCGTCGCCATTCTTGCGGTCCTGCGAGATGCCGCGCACGGCCGCCACTAGCGCAGTCGGACCGATGACGACTCCCAGGGGCCAGAGGAAGAGTCCGCCCACCGAGAGGTACAGTCCCAGCGTGCGCCAGCTGCGGAAGGTCGTGCGCGCGCTCTCCAGGACGCCTTCGGCGCGGAGTCGATCGAAGCAGGCGGCGCAAAGCACCTTGCCGTCGCTCTCCACCTTGCAGAGGGCGCAGATGAATGCGCCGCAGCGCTCGCAGGCGCCGACCGCGGCATTGCGAGCGTGGCGCGCGCACTGGGCGGTGGTGCCGCCGTCGAGGGCGCGAGCCGCGGCGCGAGGCGGCTCGGGTGGATCGAACAGCGCGGCCTGGAACTCGAGCGCGCAGTTGCCGCAGTACACCACGCCTCGCTGGAGCACGATGCGCGGCAACGGCTCCCAGCAGCGCGGGCAACCGGGCTCGCGGTACGCTCGAGCGGCCGTCTTCACGGCTTCGAGTTCACCACGACGGTCTTGCCGATGCGGTCGTGCAGCGTGCGGCGGTTGGTGGTGAACACCATCAGGGCGTCGACGAGACCGAGGACGTAGGTGATGCTCATCGCCTGTCGCGAGAGGGCCCGGGCCCAGGCCTGTCCGGCAGAGAGATCGCTCCCGTCGGCGTTCACCACTTTCGTGCCCACCGCCTTTTTGCCTAGCGTCTGGCCGCGGAAGTACTGCAGCATGAGTCCCTCGTAGGCGACATAGGCGAGCGCGGGCACGAGGATGCGGGGAACGAAATTGTCGAACAGGCCGGTGGTAGCGGCGTACTTCACGGCCATGAAGCCATAGACGGGCAAGAAGAGCAGGCCGTCGACGAACGAGCCGGAGAAGCGGCGTCCAGCGCTGGCCACGTCCGCGCCCGTCGCCCCCGACTTCAGGTCCCGGATCTGCTCCTCCTTGCAGGCGGCGTCGTAAGGACGGCCGTCCAGCTCGACGACGCAGTCGGTGCAGAAGGCAGTGCCGCAGCGCGCGCACCGCACCAGCCCGGAGACGACGTCGGCATGGTTCGGGCAGCTCTGAATCGCTCTCGTAGGAAGGGCCATGCGAAAAAACTTATCAGCGGCCCGGGCTCAGGTCGATTCCTCGGCCCCGGCGCACAGGGACGCGATTCCGCGCACCAGGTTCTCCCCGGAAAGGTGCGGATCCTCCACACCGAGGCGCACCCGGTAATGCTCGCCCACTTCCTCGAACAGCTCGTAGCGGGCGCGCTCCGAGAGGTGTGGAGCTCGCAGGCAGAGGGCGAAGAGCAGCTCGCGCTCCTCGATGCCGAGGCGGTGATCGACGAGGCGCAACACCCGCGGGGTGCGCAGGCTGTTGAAGCGGCGCGCGCCCAGCGCCTCGACGCGCGGAACGGCGAGCTGCTCGTCGCTGACCACCAGTGTGTCGGAGGCGTGATCGCCGAGGCGCCGGTGCTGGGAGTCGAGCAGCGCCGAAAGCATGCCAACGCCGCCCAGTGGCAAGATGTCGAGGAGCCGCACCACGTTGCGCACCAGCGATTGCGCGACGTCGACCGGCAAGCCGCGCCCGTCGACCACGCGGATGCGCAGGATGCGCTTCCCCGGCGACTGGCCGTTCCAGCGCACCTCGAACCAGGTGTGATAGCCCCACAGCACCAGAAAGCCCGCGGTGGCGACGAACATCGCCCTCACTGCCTCGGGGAGGATCGCGGAGGCCGTCGAGATCAGACCAGTCGCACCGACGATGATTGCGGAATCGAGCAGGAAGGCTGCGAACCTTCGCCCCAGGCCGGCCGGGACCAGCTCGATGAGCACGTGCTCGGGGCTGTGCACGAGGCGCCGCTGCTTCATCGGGCTCGCTCCGCCCGGCCCGCGAAGAGCCAGCCGCACATCGCCGCGAACAGGCCGCAGGCCACCGCGATCTTCACCGGGTACGGCACCGATCGCGCCGACATCTGGGAGAAGGAGCCCTCGATGAGACCGGCGCACACCAGCAGCACCGCGCAAGCGGAAAGCATGCGAAAGACGGCAGGGAAGCTCTCGCGGAGCGCTGCGGGCCGGCCGCGTTCGCCGGGCATGAGCAGCGCCCGTCCTGCGAGGAGGCCTGCCGCGCCGGCGAAGACGATGGACGGCAATTCCAGCGCGCCGTGCGGCCCCACCCAGGCGACGAAGAAGGTGCCGGCTCCGTCGAGGATGTACTGCGCCGACACTACGCCGAGCAGGACGCCGTTGTAGAAGAGCAAGAGAAGGCCGCCGGCAAAGGTCAGCGCGCCCGCCGCGAACGTGAGGAACGAGACCCGGAGGTTGTGGGTGTAGAGGTAGGAGCCGAATTCTGTCGCCTTGCTCAGGCTGTCGATGCGCTCCTTGCCGGACTCGATCTGCGCCACCCGATCCGACGGACGCCCGGCTACGAACTGGGGCGGCAGCAGCGCCTCCGCCTGCGCCGGGTTCACCATCACCGCCCCGAATCCCACCGCGGCGCCGAGCAGGAGCGCCGCCGCCGCGAGTCGCACCCAGCGCTCCTCGCGCCGGAAGGTGGCGGGGACGTCGCGCAGGAAGAAGCCTTTCCAATCGAGGCGCGACGAGGCGCGGCCGCGGTAGAGGAAACGGTAGCCGCGCCCGACCAGTTGGTTCACGTTCTCGAGGAGCTGGGGGTTGGCGGTGAGCGCGCGCGCCTGGTTCAGGTCGGCGCAGGCGCTGCGGTAGAGGAGGACCAATTCTTGGAGACGCGCGCGGCCGAGCTGTGACTCGGGCGCGTCCTGCACCTCGTCGAGGAGAGCCCCGAGGCGCTTCCAGCGCGGCCCCCTCTCGGCGATGAAGCGCTCGAGGTCGGTCACAAGAGCTGCCTCCGCTTCACCTCCAGGTACGCGTTCACCGCCGCCGCCCCGCTGTCCTCCGGCACCGTCTCCGCGACCAGCGCGCCGAGCTGGCGCAGCTCGCGCAGCAGCCGCCCCCGATCTTGCACGAGCTCGCTAGCGACCAGCGTGCGGCAGAGCCCGAGGCGATCCACCGGCAAGGCTTCGGCCGTGGCGTCGAGCGGCGCATCCTTGAGCACCAAGACAAGCGGCAGGTGGCGCGGCACCACCATCCGGATCGCCGCAAGCAGGTCCCCGTGCTCGCCCCGCTCGGGCAGGACGGTCAGGATCAGGAGCAGCGTGCGCGACCGGAGTCGCCTGCGCAGGTGCGCCGAGAGGGCGCGGTAGTCGGTCGGCAGGAACTCCGGGGCGATGCCGGTGGCGAAGCGCGTCATCGCGGCGAGATGCGAGCCGCCGCGCCCCTGGGCGATCCCGTTCTCGACCGCGGAGCAGAAGGAGAGCAGCCCGGTGCGGTCCTCTGCGCGGTTGCAGACGTAAGCGGCCATCATCGCGGCGTTGACGGCGTGGTCGGCGCGGGTGAGCGCACCCACCCTGCCGGCCATCCGGTGTCCGCGATCGACGCACAGAAGCACGTCCTGCGAGCGCTCCACCCGGAACTGACGCACGACCAGCTTTCGCTGGCGGGCGGTGGCCTTCCAGGAGATCTGCCGGTAGTCGTCGCCGGCGACATAGTCGCGCAGCCGGTCGAACTCGCGTCCCTGGCCGATGCGCGGCGCCATGCGGGTGCCCAGCCCGCGCAGGAAGAGCGCGTTGAGCCGGGCGTGGAGCCGCTGCACCGAGCGCAGGTTGGGGAGCACCCGGACCGTCTGCGGAGCGCCGGCCGGTACGATGCGCTCGATGAGGCCAAAGCGGGTCAGGGCAACGTGGGCAGGCTCGATCTGCGCCTCCCCCCGTCCCGCGCCCGTCACCACATGCGAGAGCCGCAGCGTCTCGCCGGCGGCGCACCCGCCGCTCGCGCTGCTCGAGCCGCCTCCCAGGACCTCGGGCCAAAGGGTGCGGAGCGCGATGTGCAGCGGCGCTCGGGAGTCGTGCGAGACGTCGACGCGCAGCTCGGCAGCCTCGCCCAGGGAGAGGGCCACCACCTCGTCGCGAAGGGCGCGGACCGTCACGCGCCGGAGCAGGGCCGCCTCCGCCGCCGCAAGCGCCACGACGGCCAGGGCGGCGCCCGCGCCGGCGTAGGCCAGCGGCCAGAACACGGCGCCCAGCGCCGCGAGCAGCGCAGCCGCGGCGAGCGCCGGTGGCAGCCGTTCTCCTGCCCTCATCGGGGGACCTCGGTACGCTCGAAGATGCGCTGCAGCACCGCCGCCAGGTCGAGGCCTTCCATCTCCGCCTCTGGCGAGAGCGTCACCCGATGCGCGAGCACCGCCGGCGCCAGCTCCTTCACGTCGTCCGGGGTGACGAAATCGCGCCCGCGCAGCGCGGCCATGGCGCGCGTCGCCGCCAGGAGCGCCAGGGAGCCGCGCGGTCCCGCGCCGAGTTGCACACCCTCGTCCCGGCGGGTCGCCGAGACCACGTCGCGCAAGTAGGCGAGCAGCTTCTCCTCGACGCGCACCCGCGCGGCTACGGTGCGGATGGCCCGCAACAGCCCCTGCCCGTCGAGCACCGGGGAGAGCTGCGCGAGCGCGTCCTCGTGGAGCGTCCGGCCCTCGCCGTACGCGCGCAGCATCGACAGCTCGTCCTCGCCGGCGGGGTAGTCGACCTCGATCTTGAGGAGGAAGCGATCCTTCTGCGCTTCCGGAAGCGGGTAGGTGCCCTCGTACTCGACCGGATTCTGGGTGGCGAGCACGAAGAAGACCGGAGAGATCCCGCGGCGCACGCCGTCGATGGTGGCAGCCCGTTCCTGCATGGCCTCGAGCAGCGCCGACTGGGTGCGCGGGGTGGTGCGATTCACCTCGTCGGCGAGCAGGACGTCGGTGAACACCGGCCCCGGCTGGAAGACGAACTCGTGCGTCTTGGGGTCGAAGACGTTGGTGCCGAGCAGGTCGACCGGCATCAGATCGGGCGTGAACTGGATGCGCCGGAACCGGCAGCCGAGGAGCCGCGAGAGCGCCAGCGCGAGCAGCGTCTTGCCGGTGCCGGGAGCTCCTTCGATGAGCCCGTGCCCACCCGCGAGCAGGCAGGTGAGCGCGCGCTCTTTCATCTGCACCTGCCCGAGGATGACGGAGTCGAGCTGCTCGCGAAGCGAGGAAAACGCCCGGTGCACCTCGGCGAGGGGGAGCTCAGCTTCTGCCACGGCGGTGCTCATCGCGGAACCTTTCGCAAGCGGACACGAGGCGTTCGAGCTTCGCGCGGAATTCCCGGTCGGAGACGCGGTCCTGGGGCGGGTCAGGCGCGTATTCGCGCAAGACCGCCTCGGCGCGCTTCTCGCCCACCCCGAGGCGCAGCGCGATCTCGTGCAACAGGCGGGTGCGGTAGAGCTGCAGCGCTTCGGCGGGCGAAAGGGCGCGCAAGTAGAGCGCGGCCATCGAATCCACCAGCTCGACGGATTCCGCTCTCGGGTCGCGCCATGGATCGGCCGGCGGGCCCACCGTGACCGCGTGCCGCCAGAAAGCCGCGCACAGCGCCAGCGCGCCGACGAGCAGCGCCGGGCCCAGCCCCCAGTCTCGCAAGAGAACCAGGACGCCGGCTTCGTCGCGCACGCCGTGGACGTGCTCGTCGAACACGACCGTCCGTCCGCCGCCGGCCAGCGCGAGAAGCAGCGCGAGGTGGTCGGCAGCGCCGAGATTGCGGTTGAAGAGCAGCTCCGGCTCGGCCAGCAGCCAGACGTCACCGGAGCCGAGGAGGCGCCGGACCAGGGAGGGCGCCTCGCCGCGCTCGAACACCGGCTGCGCGTCGAGCAGGGCGGCGGCGGGCAGGACGCGCGGATCTGCGGTCTCCAGCGCGCCGACCCCGGGAAGCAGCGGCGATACCTTGCGCGCGCGGCCCTCGGCGCGATCGCCACGGATCGCGAGGACCAGGCGCCCACCCGCGCGCACGAAGGCATCTTCGGGTGCAGTCAGCGCTCCTTCGGGCGCCTCGTGGCGCGGCCTTGCCGGGGTCTCGGGGGCGCCGCCCTCCGCCGGTGCTGCTTCCATGGACGGCGGTGGGCGATCGCGCGCGCCGGCCGGATCGATGCGCAGGAGCACCGCCCGTGGCGGCAGCGACGCCTGCGCCAGCGGTCGCGCGGACGTGCTCACGCGCGCGCCGCTCGCCTGCAGGTAGGCGCGCGCGAGGGAAGTCCCGTCCGACCCGGTGCCCAGCGAGGAGCCCGGTCCGTAGGCCCAGCGTCGCAAAGCCGGGTCACGCCCGAGCCAGGCCACCGAGATGGCCACGAACAACGTGAACACCGCGAGCGGCGCCCACTTCATGCGCGGCTGCCCAGGGCCCGCAGGATCTCGGCCGTCCCGCCGGCGAAGGCGTCGAGCGCCTCGGAGGTGCTCTCGCCGCGCCCGTACCACTCGAGGTCGAATCTGCGCGTCAGGTCCTCGAAGCGCGGACGCCACCACAACGACGGCGCGAGCGCGTGCGCATACTCCCAATTGGTCCGCCCGCGCCGGTAGTGCAGGACGCCCGCGCCGTAGCAGCGCACGAGCAGTGCGTGGTACCAAGCGCGGATCGCCTCGCGGGCCAGGCCCTGGGCAGCGAGCTCGCGGGCGCGCTGCTCCCACCCCGTTGCAGTCCGCGAGAGTGGGTCGTCGTCGGCGGAGCGATCGCGGCGCGCGGCGGCCGGCGCGGGCGCAGGTAGCGTCCGCCGCGAAGAAAGCAGGGCCAGGGCCAGCACGCCCGCGAGAATGGCGCCGGCGCTCACCAGCACCAGCACGGTCAGCCGGTCACTCGCGGCGGGACTGTGGAGGGCGCGATCGGGGAAGAGCTTCCCTATCCAGTGCCATGCGCGGGAGAGGCAGTCGCCGATCCAGCGCGCCGCCACCCGTAGCCATTCCAACAATTGTGCGAGGAGCGAAGGGGCGGGCGAGGCGAGCGCCTCGATCCTACCGCCCGCCCTGGGGCCGTGCGGCTCCTGAGCGCGCCGCAACTCATCTAGCAACGCGTGGTCCGGCCGGGCCGCGGCAACCGATGTGGTGGAGAGTGATTCGATCAGCTTCCGCAGACGGGCCCGATGCGGCTCGCCGCGTGCAATCGGCGCGAGCGTCCATGCGTCTGGCGCCAGATCGCCGACGTCCGACCGCACCTCTGCGCGAAGAAGCGTCCGCGCTTCGGCCGCGGCGCGTGCTTTCTCCCCGCGCGCGAGGAGCGCGTCGATTCGCTCTAGATGGGCGCGATAACCCGCGAGATCGAGCGGCGCGGCGAGGAGGAGGACGAGCAGGGTGGCCGTCACGCGCGCGACCTGAGCTCGGCGAACCAGCGCCGCAGGTCGTCTCCGCTGCTGCGCGCTCGCAGCAGCTCGACGTGCACGGTGAGCGCGGCCAACCAGAACGGCTCGAGCACCAAGGCCGCGCCGGTCACGATCAGGACGCGGTAGAGCGGCGCCACACCGCTCGCCAGCCACAGTCCGAGGCGGAAGAAGAGATGCAGGTTGACGGTGGCGAACGCCAGCGCGACCGCGAAGGCGACGAGGAGGCGCACCAGCCGCATCGCCGGGCCGACGCTCCGACCCAGCTCGCGCAGCGCGTCCAGGGGATTCGGTCCCGCGCGCCCCGAAGCGGCCGCCGCCAGCCCTGCCGCGACCAGCAGCGCCACGGGCGCCACGAGCGTCAAGAGCAACGTCCAGAAGAGGGCCTCCACGAACAGCGCCACGACCAGATACCCTGCCAGCTCGCGCGCAGGAACGCGCAACAGCGACGGCGGCGGCGGCCTGTCCGACTCGAGCGTGTGCCTGCACGCGCGAACGAACGCCTGGCGCCCCCAGAGCGAGACGAGCCAGGCGAGCAGCGTGGAGTAGGCGAGCCGGCGCAGGAAATCGGCGTATTGGGTGGCCTCGGGGCCCAGCTCGACGAGGCGCGCGAAGAGGAGCGCGAACAAGAACCGCGAAGGCAGCGCCGTGATCCACAGCAGTCCGGTCCAGGCGGCGAGGCGGCCGACCGCATCCGCGCCGTCGTCGATGAGACGCAAAGCACCTTCGCGGCCGCTCACCACATCCTCGCGAACAGCGCTGCCGACCATGCCATCGTCCGGCCCGCGAGCGCGAAGAGAATCGCGCACATCACGGCCCAACCGACCCAGGCCCCGATCCGCGCGCGCGGTGTCGCCAGGGCTCCACGCTTCGCCAGGCAGGGCCGGCAGTAGTTCACGCCGTCCCAGGTGGTGGCGCACTCCTGACACACCACCTTGCGGCAGGACATGCAGAGCGCGAATCCGCGCCGGCCGGGGTGGTGCGCGCAGCGCTGGGCGAGCGAGGCATCCATCGGCCCGAGCGTAGCGCAAGTAGCCCGGGCTGCCGAAAATCAAGCCGCTTTCGGTCTTGGCTGGACTCCGCGTGCACAGCCCACGTCAGGCTGCTCAAGCAACCGAAGTTGCGCCGCCGTGTTTCTGCAGGGTGTGGACGGTTGCTCCATCGAGGGACCGCGCGAGCGCGTCAGAGTGCGTGACGACGAATACCTGACCGCGCTTCGATGCCGAGACGATCAGCCGCGAGAGCGGTTCGACCATGTCGGGATGGAGGCTCGTTTCCGGTTCGTTGAGAGCCAGGAATGGCGGCGGACGGGGCGAGAGCAGGGCCGCGAGCAGGAAGAGGAATCGCAACGTTCCGTCCGAGGCTTCGGACGGCTCGAGTGGCCGGAGCAAACCGGGTACCTGAAGGCGGAAGGAGAACCGGCCGGAGTCGCTCGTCAGGTCGAGCGAGGCGTCGTGGAAAGCGCGAGAGACGGCGTCGGCCAGCGCCGCTCCATCTCCGATCTCGCGGATCGTCATCAGGGCGGCGGCAAGATCGCGCCCGTCATGTGCAAGAGCGGGCGTGCGCACGCCGATCTGCGGCTGCCGCGCCGGAGCGTCGGCATCGGTTCGGAACGCGTGGTAGAAGCGCCAGCGTCCCAGCCGCGCGCGCAGCTCCGCGAGCAACGGAAAGCGTTGGGGCTCGACCACCTGCGCCAACATCGACTCGCCTCCCCAGAGCTGGAACGGAAACGCCGCACGTCTTCCCTCGGCGTCGCGGGACCAGGCGCTGTTCCCGCTCCGTTCGGCGACGGAATGCAGCTTGCCTCCGTCCGGCACGAGGAGCCGCTCTTGCTTTACGTCGGGGTCGAGCGCGAACGCCCCTTGGGGCGGCGGGATGACGCCGAGCTCCAGCTCGAACAGCAGGTCTTCCAGGTCGATCCGTAGCTCGATGCGATGGCTTTCCTGCTTGCGCCGGGGGCCGGCCCACATCGCCGAAGGCAGACCGCCCTGCGCGGCCAAGAACTGCGCCAGCGTTCCCTGCGCCGCGGAGGCGAGAAGCTGAAGCGCCTGGTACAGGTTCGTCTTGCCAGTCCCGTTCGCGCCGACCACGACGGTGAGCGGCGATAGCTCGAGCGCGATCTGGCGCAGCGACCGGTACCCGCTCACGCGGAGCTCACGCAGCATCGGCTCGGACTCGTCTATCGTGGCCTGAAGCGGACTACCAGTCTTCCTTCTCGAATCGCATCCCGGTCTGCGCCGCGATCCAGGCGATGTCGGCCATCACGTTCGGGTTGCCGCAAGTCAGCACCACGGTGCGCGACGGCTCGATCCGCTCGCGCAGCATGGCCAGCGGCCGCTCGCGAGGCAACGCGAGCGCGGAAGCAGCGGATTCCTTGGCAGGCAGGCCAAAGATCTGGCGAAGCAGGTTGTTCGCCCGGCCGGAACCTAGCTGCGGGTCGGCGAGGTCGCGGGCGGTGGGCCGGCTCACCGACGGAACGTAGACGAAATCGAAGCTCTTCGACTTCTCGACCTCCTGCAGCTCGCGGTGGTAGGCCAGCTCCTCCCAGGTACGGTTCGCGTGGAGGAGCGTGTACCGCGCCGGGGGCGCCGTGCCCTGACGCGCTTCGAAGTGCATCTGCTTGATCATCGACGCGAAGGGCGCGAGGCCCGTTCCGGTTCCGACCATGAGCACGTGCGCGAAGCCCGCCGCTCGCTTCGGCAGGGTGAAATCGCCGACGATCCGCTCGGGGAAAGCGAGCCGCTCGTTGGTGTGATCCTCGACGCCGCGGAAGAGCGACTCGGTGAAGCGGCCAAGCACGCCGTCCACACCCCGTTCCAGCACCACGTAGAACTCGAGATACTTCTCTCGCGCAGTCTCGTAAGGCGCCGAGGAGATCGAATACGAGTGGGTTACGGGGCCCCGCTTCTGCTTTCCGTCAGCATCGACGTCGGGGACGTAGCGGATCTCGTTGCCTTCCTTCACTTTCCGCGTGAGGAGACAATCGTCGCGGCGCAGCGCGATGTACTGGCCGGCCTGGTAGGTCGGAAACGACGAGCCCTCGAGGGGGATCAGACGGAACAGCGACAGGCTGGGCGAGAGCCTGTGCCACTCCACGATTCGTCCCGGCTTCAGCTCCGCCATGTCTTCTATATAGAACGGACGGGCCGGGTCAGCGAGAGGCCTGCCCTACTGCTGTGGTCACGGGCCTCAGATCGTCCCGGCGGTTCTCGCTCCAGGCCGCCTCGGTGTCTCCTTGAACGCGCGGACGCTCCTTGCCATAGCTGATGGTGCTGATGCGCGACGCATCGATGCCGAGGTTGACCAGGTACGACTTCGCGGACTCGGCTCGCCGCTGGCCCAGCGCCAGGTTGTACTCCTCCGAGCCGCGATCGTCGCAGTTCCCCTCGATGCGCGCGTTGACGTCTGGCCGCTGCTGCGCCTGGTCGAAGAATGCCTGCAGCGTCGACCGGGCGTCCGGCCTGAGCTCGGAGCTGTCGAAGTCGAAGTAGATGCTGGTGGGCACGACCTCGACGGTGGCCGGAGGAGGCGGCGGGGGCACGGGAGCGGGGGGCGCAGGTGGAGGTGGAGGCGGCTCCGCGGCGGCCTGCGGCGCAGGCGCCGCAGCAGTGGGCGGCGGCTGGGAGTGTGCGCAAGCGGCAAGGGCGATCGCCAGGACGATGGGGACGTGAACGGAACGCATGATCGAGACTCCTTGGAACGGGCGTTGACGTGCGCCTGCCTGCCAGGCTGCAAAATCGATGCCCTCCGGGGCTGAGCAGGTCCTCCCTCTTCAAGCCCTCTTCGACTGATCGGGTTGTCGACACTGCTGTCTGTGAATCGACAGTGGATTGCCGCGCTCGCCGCCTCTTGCGGGGCCGGGGCGGTGGTCGGTAGAAGGCAGAGGGGATGCGCAAGCTGGTCCAGGGCATCGTCGAGTTCCGCAGGAGCCGGCGGCCGGACTACGCCGAGACGTTCGCGCGCCTCGCGCTGCGCCAGAAGCCGGACGCCCTCTACATCGCCTGCTCCGACAGCCGCGTGCAGGCCAACGTCTTCGCCTCGACCGAGCCCGGCGATCTCTTCGTGGTCCGCAATCCCGGCAACCTCGTGTCGCCGGCGGGTCCGGACGGGAAGTCTCTGTCGGACGAATCGGAGGCCGCGGCCATCGAGTTCGCGCTCGAGGTCCTGGAAGTGCGCGACATCATCGTCTGCGGCCACTCGGGCTGCGGCGCCATGTCCGCTCTCGCCGCCGGGCGCGAGAACGTCCGATCGCCGCACCTCCGCTCGTGGCTGCGGCACGGCGAGGCTGCCCTGGAGCGGCTGGGGCAAGGCGAAGGAGAGCGGGATCGCACGCCGCAGGATCGGCTTTCGCAAATCAACGTGCTGCTCCAGCTCGAGCACCTGCGCAGCTATGAGCCCGTGCGCCGGCACGACCCAGGGCTCCATGCCTGGTGGTTCGAGATCGCGACCGCGGAAGTGCACGCCTGGGATCCACGTGCGGAGCGCTTCCGTCCCATCGACGACGACCACGCGGCGCAGATCCTGCAGCGGCTGACGCGCTGATGCAGGTGAGCTCCTGGCTATGGGTGCTCTTCGCGCTGATGGTCCTACTGTTGCTGGCAGCCGACCTGGGCGTCTTTCACGTTTCCCGCCGCCGGCCACGAGAGGTGACGCTGCGTTCCGCCGCCTGGTGGAGCGCCGCCTGGATCGGGCTCAGCCTGGCCTTCGCGCTGGTGATCCACGTCTTCTACGGCACCGGTCCGGCGCTCACCTACTTGACCGCGTACCTGCTCGAGAAGTCGCTCTCGATCGACAACGTCTTCGTGTTCGTCATCATCTTTTCCGAGCTCCGCATCCCGCCCGATCAGCAGCGTCGGGTCCTGTACTGGGGCGTGCTCGGCGCGCTGATCGGGCGCGCGGTCTTGATCGCCGGAGGAGTGTTCCTGCTCAGGCGCTTCCATTGGATCGTCTATCCCTTCGCGGCGCTGGTCATCTTCGCCGCCGTGCGGCTCCTGTGGGGGCGGGAGAAGGAGCGCCAACTGGTCGCCGAGGCGTGCGCCGTGTGCGGCAGCTGGGTGGCGCGATTCATTCCGGTCACACCCGTCATGCGCGGGGGCGTCTTCTGGGTGCGCGAGCGCGGGCGGCTGGTGGCCACACCGCTCTTCATCGCGCTGGTGGTCGTGGAGACCACGGACGTGGTCTTGGCGCTGGACTCGATCCCCGCCGTGTTTGCCGTCACCGGCGATCTCTTCCTCGTCTACACCTCGAACGTCTTCGCCATGCTCGGCCTGCGCTCGCTGTACTTCCTGCTCGGAGGAGTGGTGGAGCGCTTCCGTTTCCTCCGCGCCGGACTTGCCGCCATCCTCGTTTTCGTAGGCGCCAAGATGCTGCTGAGCGGGGTGGTGGAGGTCCCGACCTGGGTCTCGCTCGCCGTCATCGCGGCGGCGCTGGTGCTCGCAGGCGCTGCTTCGGTCACGGTGCCGCGCAGGATGGCCCTGCCACGAGAAGGGCTTCGGGAGTAGATCAGTTCGCGTGCGCCGTCGCGGACGGCGAACTGCGGAAGGAGCGCCTGCATGCTGAGGAATGCCACGGTACTTCCCATGCTGCCCGTCAAGGACATGCCGGCGGCGACGAGGTTCTACGAGAACGCGCTGGGGCTCGAGAAGACCGGCGGGGCGGCCGACGTCGCCGTCACCTATCGCAGCGGCGGCAGCACCCTCTGCGTCTACCGCTCGGAGTTCGCCGGGACGAACAAGGGGACGGCCGCCCTGTGGGAAGTGGACGACGTGGAGGGGACGGCGAAGGAGCTGAAAGCCAAAGGCGTGACGTTCGAGACGTACGACCTGCCGGGCCTGACCCGCCAGGGCGACATCTATCGCGCCGGCGATTTCAGGGTCGCGTGGTTCAAGGATCCGGCCGGAAACATCCTCTCGATCCAGAACCGGCAAGCTGCGCGCTAGGGCGGTGCCGCCAAAAGGCCTGTCGGTTGGGCCGCACCGCCCAGACGACGGGCGTCAGTCGTCGTCGTCTTCGCGGTCCTCGTTTGACGCCGCCGGCGCCGGCGGCAGTGGCCGTCCGCCGGGACCGGCCGCGAAGGTCAGCGGCGAGATCGCCTCTTGTTGGCCAACGCCGGGCTTGCTCCAGTCGCACACGCCGTCCGGGAAAGTGGCCTGCAGGCGCGTCCATTGTACGGCCGAGAAGTTCAGTGGCGCGTAGTCGCCGGCGTTGAGCGGCTTGAGCTGGCACTTCAGGATGTTCTCCGCCAGCGGCCCGCCGGCGACCTGGCGCGGCGAAGCGCGTTTCGCCAGCCGGCCGAGGCCATCGGCCTGCGGGGCATCGGCATCGCAGACCGCCATGTCGAATACCTTGGTCGAGAAGGTCGTATCGGCCAGCAGGAAGCAGAAGTCGACCGCGTTCGCCGGCTTCGCCGCGATCACCTGCTCCTGCGTGCGCACCGAGTTGAGCGTTGCCTTCGGCGCGCTTACGTTCAAGTTGGACAGCCAGACGTCCATGGTCAGGAACGATGGCAGCGTTACCGCCGCGACCTGTGCCGCCGTGCCGGGCAAAAGCCCGGTCCCATAGCGCCACATCACCTGGTTACCGTGGTTGCCGCCGTTCGCCGCATCGATGCGTGCGCGTTCCTCGAAACTTCGCCAGATGTAGTGGATGCCCTGTTCGTCCCATCCGCGCGAATCGATGCTGCGAGGCGCCGCACCAGTGGAGACGACCGCCGCCGTGCGGTTCGAATCGGCATTGACGCCGCCGATCCTCTCGTTGAGCGTGACGAACTCCTCGCCCGTGATCTTGCCCGAGAGCAGCGCGTTCAAGCCGTACTGGATGCCGACGTTGTCGGCGGTCTGCCTGGCGCGCACGCTCCCGGCAGGGATGCCCGCAGTCGTGCCCCAGACTGCGGTCGCCAGGTCGGGGTCGCCGCAGCGCGTGCCGTTCGGATTGGTCACCGGGTCATAGACCAGCGCAGCCGGCAGGCGGCAGTTGTTGCGCGGCGCGCCGACCGGTGCGATCGCACCTGCTTGATTGACCACGAGCGTCGGAACGTAGTTGCCCGGCTTGTTGTTGAACCCGAACGCGTTGTTCCAGGAATGGCAGCCCAACTGGTTGAGGTGGCCGTTGATCGCCGTCTTCTTCGCGTTGATCTGCGCCTGGGTCAGGCCGGTCATCAGCGAGGTCCAGTTCGTGGTCGCGTAGACGTTCACCAGCAGCACGCAGTCGCCGACCTCGAGGGTGGTGGTGATCGAATCCGGGTAGTCGCAGCTCGGCTGGATCCCGTCGAGCAGACCGGGGAAGATCGAGGCGGCGGTATTCTGCTGGATGGAACCGCCCGAGCAACCGTTGCCCATGGTGTATTGGATCTGTCCGTACGTATCGACGATATGCTCCTTCATCATCATCAGCGTCTCGCTCACCAGGACGCGGTTCGAGTTGAAGAGCGAGTCGGTGAGGCTGTTGTCGACGACCATGAAGCCGCGCGACAGCGCCGAGTCGTCGGCCCAGTTTTGCTCGGTGCGGAATTGAAGGCGCGGCTGCCCGGTCGAAGCGCCGAAGGTGTAGACCACTTTGCCGTTCCATTGCGGCTGGGGAGCCAGCGCCGTCCACGGCTTCGTCGTGTCGAAGAGCACCGCGATGTCGTAGATGCCGCGATTCATCGTGCCGCGTTCGACGCGCACGATGTACGGTCCCCCGGTCGCGGCCCTCGCGATGTCGGCATCGGCCGGCGGGTGCTTGACGTCGTACGGCTGGAAGCAATTGGGCGGCGGCGGCGGTGCAGGGGGCGCCGGCGGGGGCGGCGGCGGGATCGGGTCCGGCAGCCCGCTCGAGCAACCCGGGATCTTCGTGCGGTAGAACAGCTTGTACTCGGTCGCGATGTTGCATTGCGCGTCGACGGCGAAGGTCGTCAGGCCGCTCGCGTTCGATGCCGGCGTGTTGCCCGATTCGGCGACGGGCGTGGGCGTCGCGCAGATCCACGGCGTCGTCTGCGAACCCAGCAGCACCGGTCCGCCGCGAGGGTGGTTGGTGATCGTCAGGCTCGCCCGGGGCCGGCCCTCGCCCCGGCCGTTGGCTTGGGCCACGAAGAGGTTCTTCCCGGGCACCAGGCCCTGCAGCACGCCACGCAGGGTGCGCGCAACCTCGTCGGCGACGAACGCCGCGCCGACGTTCCGCGAATTGAGCGTCAGCGTCACCTTGTGCATCGGAACGTTCTTGGGGACACCGACTTCGACCAGCGCATCGCCGTCGCTGATGAGGTCCGCCCGATTGGACAGCGTCCTGATTTGGAAGACCCGGCCCTCGTCGCCGGCGTCATCGCCGCCGCGCTCGTCTTCGCGCTGGACGAGCGGTGAGGCAGGGGACGCATCCGACTGAGGTGAGCTTACAGAACCTCCGCAGGCGGTCAGCGCGCCGAGGCATGCAGCGCCGGAGATTAGAAGCCGGTACGAGCATCGGGCAAGGCCAGTCATTGACGGCTCCGATCATCGAGGACGGCAGGAGACGATCGACCTGGGGGCAGCAGCGGGTGGGACGCGTGCAGCTGAGGTAGGATAGCATGTCGGTAACGAGGAGGGCTACCGGTGAGCTTCCACGACGATACGAACCCCGCGCGAGCTTCCTTCACCGCCATGGATGCGAGCACCGCCGACGACTGGCAGATCATCGCCTCGCAATTCCTCCCCTACGCGCAGGCGCTGCCCGACCGGATCCTCGCCCACCTGCGGCTCCTGGAAGGCGACTGCGGCGGATTCGCGGTCGATCGGTTGATGCACTCGCTGCAGACCGCCACCCGCGCGTACCGGGACGGCCGCGACGAGGAGTACGTGGTCTGCGCGCTCCTGCACGACATCGGCGACACGCTCGGGTCCTACAACCACGCCGACATCGCCGCGGCCATCGTGAAGCCGTTCGTCTCGGAGGAGAACCACTGGATGGTGGAGAAGCACGCCATCTTCCAGGGCTACTATTTCTTCCACTACATCGGCGGGGACCGGAACCTGCGCGAGCAGTTCCGGGGCCACCATTGGTTCGGGCGCACCGAGGAGTTCTGCGCCCGGTATGACGGACCGGCGTTCGACCCTTCCGGCGAGACGCTTCCGCTCCCGTTCTTCGAGCCGATGCTGCGCCGCGTATTCGCCCGGCCGCGGCGGTCGCTCTACGCGCGCGTCAGCGAGGCGAGATAGCGGAGGAACCACGCCTCCGGAGAATCCAGAGACCGAGCAGGACGGAGAGCGCACCGCATCCGCCGATCAGGATCGGTACGGCCTTGTTCTTGTACTGGCGCCAGGCTTGCAGCGACATCGGCTTGTCGCGTAACGAGCCGCGGAGCTTGAACGCTGCCCAGGTGACCACGCCCAGCGCGCCGGCGATGGAGAGGCTCGTAGCCCGGAAGGTGGCGAAGAACACGACGCACGAGATCAGGCCCATCACCGCCAATACGGCTCCGAGGATGTACGTGCCGGAAGACTTGATCGTCGCCTTGTCGGAACCTACCGGGAGAGTCCGATCGGGCAGGACACGCCGGTGCCGCCGATTCCGCAATACCCGCCTGGGTTCTTCGCCAGGTACTGCTGGTGGTAGTCCTCCGCGTAATAGAACGGCGGCTCGGCGGCGATCTCGGTCGTGATGCGGCCATGGCCGCCCTTGGCGAGCGCCCGCTGGTACTCGTCGCGCGATGCCTCGGCTGCCTCCCGCTGCGCGGGCGTGGTGGCGTAGATGGCGGAGCGGTACTGCGTTCCTTCGTCGTTCCCCTGCCGCATGCCCTGCGTGGGGTCGTGGTTCTCCCAGAACGCGCGGAGCAGATCGGCGTAGGAGACGCGCTTCGGGTCGTAGACGACCAGGACCACTTCGGTATGGCCGGTCCGGCCCGAGCACACCTCCCGGTAGCTCGGGTTTCGGGTGACGCCGCCCGCGTAGCCGACCGCGGTGGTGTAGACGCCGTCCAGCTCCCAGAACTTGCGCTCGGCGCCCCAGAAGCAACCCATGCCGAAGACGGCGCGCTCGTATCCTTCCGGGAACGGCGGCGAAAGCGGCGTGCCGAGCACGGTGTGGCGCGCGGGGATGCGCATCGCCTCGTCGCGACCCGGGAGCGCTTCCGCGGGAGTGGGCAACCGCAGCGAACCCATGCGCACATCTTGCACGGGACGGGCGGGCTGCGCCACCGGTTCGGCCCGGCCTCCGACCTTGCGAGCCACCGATCGGCAGGGCGGGGCTTTCGCTCCGGCCGGAGAGAAGCCAGTTTCGCCCAGAGGAGCGCAGCCCATGTCCACGCCGGGACGCAAGACCGCGCGACGAAATGCGGAGGTGGCCAAGTCCCCTCTGCCGATGAAACCGTCCGCCGCGCCTGTGGAGGTCATCGATCTGGAAGCGGAAACGGCGCAGCTTCGCGAGGCCCGGCCGTGGCAGTTGCATGGACAGAGCGCGAAGACCCTGGTGAAGCACGAGCATTTCCGGCTGGTGCTCATCGCGGTGAGGCGCGGCAGGCATTGCCGCGAGCACACCGCGGAGGAGAGCGTCTCGGTGCAGGCCCTCGATGGTCACGTCGACGTCCACCTGGCCTCGGGAGAGCCGATCGAGCTGGTGGGCGGGGAGGTGCTCGCGCTGGCGCCGGCCGTGGCGCACGATTTCGAGGCGCTCGAGGATTCGACCCTCCTCTTGACCCTGGCCTGGACGGGTCACCGCCCGATGCCCGGCCGTCGCGCGGGTCGCCGCGAGGGCGCACACTGATCGGGCCCGCAGCCGCGAGACGCGCAAGGCAGGGGTCGTGGCGCCGGACCTCGAGCTAGACCCGGCGCAGCTTGTCGGCGACCTGCCGGTGATCGCCTCTCACGCGGACGGACTCGCCGTCGCTGAGCTTGACGATGCTCACGCGGTCCGCGTCGGCCGGGTCGGGGCGTACGCTGATGACGAAGGCGGGATTGATGTAGACGGCCGCTGCGGTGACTGCGTCGGTGAATTCAACGACCATGGGTGGCCTCGCTGCGCCGCGCCGCGAGCGCGGCGGGTAGTTCCGCCCCGAAGTTGTGCCCGCCCGGTCCGCCGCGCATCGCGGCGGGCCTCAGTGCGCGGGGCGCACTCCGTCCTTGCTGACCTGGATGCGCTGGGTAGACAGCTTGCCGCCTTCGTCGACGCGGGCGGTGGTGAACATGGTCTCGCCCGGCTTGAGCGCCGTGCGGTCGCCGGGCACGAAGGCGACGATGGGAGTGCCCGGCGGCACGAGGATTTTCTGCGTGCCGTCCTCGTGCTGTACCGCCTCAGCCGGGGCGTTTCCAGGGCGTCTCGGGAACGGGGGTGACGGGTCCGCGCCCCGCGAACCAGGAGCGGAGGTTGTCGACGAGCAGCTTGCCCATCAGCCCGCGGGTATGGTGGGTGGCCGATCCGACGTGCGGCGCGAGCACCACGTTGTCGAGCTCGAGAAGCTCCAGGGGAACGCGGGGCTCGTCGGCGAACACGTCGAGCCCGGCGGCGAGGATGGTCCCGGTCCGGAGCGCCTCGACCAGCGCCCGCTCGTCGACGACCGACCCGCGCGCGACGTTGATCAGGATTCCGCGCGGACCCAGCGCCGAGAGGACCGCCGCGTCGATCAGGTTCCGTGTCGCCGCGCCGCCGGGCAGGATGGCCACGAGCGTATCGACCTCGTTGGCCATCGACACCAGATCCGGGTAGTGACGGTACGGTAGCTCCGGCCGGGCCCGCCGCGCGTGGTAGACGACCGGCACTTCGAAGGCGGCGAGCCGCCGCGCGATTCGCTCGCCGATGCGCCCCATCCCCAGAAGGCCCACCTTGCGGTCGCGCAAGGTGGGACCGAGGGGGAAGTTGCCTTGCAGCCACCGCCCCTCGCGCACGAATCTGTCGGCCTGGGGCAGTCGGCGTACCGTGGCGAGCAGGAGGGCCACGGCAAAGTCCGCCACCTCGTCGTTGAGCACGTCCGGAGTATTGGTGACCACGATGCCGCGCTGAGCTGCCGCGCCGACGTCGATCGAGTCGTACCCGACGCCGAAGTTCGCGACGATCTCCAGGGCGGGAAGCCTGGTGAAGGAAGCGGCGTCGAGCCGATCGCGGCCGCGCGTGGCGATGCCGCGGATCCCCGCGCCGTGCCGGGCGAACGCTGCGTCGATCTGAGCACCGGTCGCGCGATGTACCTCGAACGCGGGCTCGAGCTGCCGCTCCACCTCGGGCATGTCCCCCAGGCTCAGCAGCTGTACGCGCGCGCCGGCCACCGGCTCAAGCCCCCAGCAGGCGCTGCATCTCCGCGTAGGAGATCGCCCCCTCGCGCAGCGCCTCGAAGGTGCCCTTCTCCCTGATCTCCAGCGCGAGGCGGCGGGCGCGGCCGTACGCGGCGCGGGCGAGCCCTCCGCCCACCGAGACGCGCCGCACGCCGAGGCGCTCCAACTCGGCAACCGGCGGCGTGTCCGGCGTTCCCAGCACGTTCAGAGGTCCCTGGATCTCGCGCGCCAGCCGCGCGATGAGCTCGCGGTTGCTCACGAACGGCACGAACGCGCAGTCGGCGCCCGCCTGGAGGTAGGCGTTCGCGCGGCGCACTGCCTCGGGCAGTCGCTGCGGTTCGGCGATCTGCTCCACGCCGAAGACGTCCGTTCGCGCGTTGATCACCAGCGGCACGTTGGCCGCGGCACGCGCCGCGCGAATCCGTTCGACCTGCAGCTCGAGCGGGAGCAGCCGGCCGTCCCTCGCGTCCTCCAGGTTCATCCCCACCGCGCCGGCGAGGGCAACGCCGCGCGCGGTTTCCGCGGCCGCTTCGGCGGTGCTTCCGTAGCCGGCCTCGACGTCCGCGGTGACCGGCACCTTCACCACCCGGGCGATCCGCCGGACCATGTCGAGCATCTCCTCACGCGCGATCCGCTCGCCGTCCGGATAACCGAGCGCGAAAGCCACCCCGGCGCTCGAGGTCGCGATGGCCGGAAAACCGGCTGCCTCGACCAGCCGCGCGCTCGCGGCGTCCCACGCATTGGCCAGGATCAGGACGCGAGGTCCCGCGTGGAGCTTCCGCAGCGCTTCCGCCTTTTCGCGCAGGTCTGCCATGACGATCTCCGATCCTCAGGCCGGCTCCGGCACCGGCTCCGTTGGCTGCACGGGCTGCGCTTCCGGGGCGCGCTGGTACCATTCGACCACCTTGTAACGCCGGGCGACCAGGGCCATGCCCACGGCCGCGAGATAGGCAAATCCGGCGTAGTAGAAGAACAGGGCGGTCCCGCGGAAGAAGACGAAGGCGGAGGCGAGCGCGACGGCCAGGTTCGCTGCGGCGGTGGTCAGGTTCCAGAAGCTCTGGATGACGCTCTTCATCGTCAGCGGCGCCTGCGTGTACGCGAACTCCAGCCCGGTGACCGACACCAGGATCTCGCCGACGGTGAGGACCACATAGGGCAGCACCTGCCAGACCACCGAGATCTTCTGGCCGCCGGCGACGGGCACGTTGAGCAGCCCCGCGATGACGAACGAGGTGGCGCCAAGCGCGATGCCGAGGGGCATGCGGCGCAGCGGGGTCAGCTCCCAGCCGAGCCGCTTGAACAGCGGATACACGACGCCGGTGGTGAAGGGGATGAGCAGCATCACCAGCGCGGGGTTCACGAGCTGCATCTGCGCCGGCTCGAAGTTCCAGGACCCGACGCGCAAGTTCATCGAACGCGCCTGCACCACCCAGGTGGAAGCTTTCTGGTCGAACAGCATCCAGAAGAAGGGGACGAAGGCGAAGATGGAGAGGACGCGGAACACCGCCCTGACGCCCTCGACCGCCTCGGCCGGGTGCTCGGTCCGGGCGCCGTCGAGGAAGGAGCCTGAGCGGCGGCGGTTGCGCCAGGCGCTGCCCACCACTTCGAGGAAGGAGTGCGGGTTCTTCCCGGTCGGCGGCACCTTCACGTACTGGTTGCGCCCGAGCCAGAAGATGACGGTCGCGATGGCCATCAATACGCCGGGGATTCCGAAGGCCACCGAGGGGCCGAACAGCCGGAGCGTCTTGGGGATGAGGAGCGAGGCGAAGAACGACCCCAGGTTGATGCTCCAGTAGAAGGTGGCGAAGACCTTGTTCACCAGTTGCTTGTTCTCGTCGGTGAACTGGTCTCCGACCAGCGCGGAAACGCAGGGCTTGATGCCGCCCGATCCGAGCGCGATGAGGACCAGGCCGGCGTAGAAGCCCTTCGGATCGTCGTGGAAGATCGCCAGGCAGGCGTGGCCCAGGCAGTAGAGCAGGGAGATGTAGAGCACCGTCCGGTACTTCCCCAGGAACCGGTCGGCGAGGAAGCCTCCCAACAGGGGTGTGAAGTACACGCCGAAGACGAACAGGTGGAAGACGGCCTTCGCCGAGGCCTCGCGCTCGGACTGGCCCGGCACCTGGTTCCGCAGGAGCCAGTCGATGAGGAACACCGTGAGGATGTTCCGCATCCCGTAGAAGCTGAACCGCTCGCACGCCTCGTTCCCGATGATGAACGGGATCTGGGGCGGCATCCTCGTCGCGCGCGCGGGGGTGGACACGGCGGCGATTTGTACCGCGCGCGGGGCGGCTGGTGGAAGTCAGGGCCGCCTGCACTCACCCCCGCCGGCTGTCGTCGTCGCCGCGGAACCCGTAGGCCGCTTCGCGGACGGCCGACTCGCTCTCGACGGCCGCGCCGAGCGCGCCGCCGATGGTGGCGAGGGAGCTGACCAGCCAGGCCAGCCGGAGATAGTCGCGGACGGACGCCTGGTGGCGAAGCTCCGATTCGAGGACGGCCGGCGCGATCAGCGCGAAGCCGGAGATGCCATTCAGCAAGAACAACGCTACGTACAGCGCGAAGATCCCGAACGCGAGCGTCAGCGCGGTCGCCGCATTGAACAGCGCAACCTGCTCGCGGACCGCCTGGTTGGGGCTGCGTTCCCACAGCCCGTGCAGGGCGATGATCAGCACGCAGGTGCCTGCGATGGTCCCCAGTGAAAGCGCGACCAGGCGAGACCACCCCATCCCGTTGGCGATCCGCCAGACGCCCGGGGAGGTGAGCGTGAAGGCGCTGGTCCCCAGGGCCGCGACCAGGGCGCGCGACAAGCTCGCCAGCAGGCGCCAGGGGCGATTCGCCCGCACCATGCCGAGCACCAGCCGCACGTTTCCGCGGACGCCGGCGGTGACGAACCGGACGCTCCCCGCTTCGAATGCCTCGGCCCGCCCGACCGGGTAGGCAAGCCCGCGCAGGCGAGAGGTCACCTGGGCGCGCGCGCCGGCGCGGGCCTTTTGCCGGCTGGGCCGGCGCAACCGCTCGCTGAGGAGATCGTCGAGGAGGCGCAGCACCGTCTCCCTGGCTCGAATCCCCGTCGCGAGCGCGCCCAGGGCGGGTACGGAGACGAGCACGACGCCCAGCGTGACGCTGAGGTGGGCGGTGACCGGGCGGCGCCCGACACGGAGCGGCAGATCGGTCAGGCACACCGCGACCGTCCAGCTCTGCTCGAGCATCTTCCGCCGCGCGAGCTGGACCAGGTCCTCGCGGAACCCCGCGGCGCTGGCGAGCGGCTCGATGGCGACCTGTGCCCTGAAGCGCACTCCGGGGAAATGGTCGGCCAACCGATCCGGCAAGTCCTGGGCGAGCTGCGCGGCCACCTCCGCCATGACGGGCGCGGCGAGGATCCCGACCACGATCTCCTGCGCGACCTGCGAGGGCTCCTCGTGCTTCCGCGGGCTCGGCTCCGACATTCCGCCCGTCCTTCCGCTACCACCACCACGCTTCGGCCTGCAGGCCGAAGGTGTAGCCGCGCGACTTGTTCGCGAAGACGCCGGCCGGGTCGACGCCTACGAGCCGCGCCGCCTCGTTCCAGAAGGCAAACGTGGCGAACAGGCGCAGCTCCGGCCGGGCGAAGAAGGGCGGGCCGGCCGCGATGGCCGGAGCGAGCGTCACCTTGGTGAGCCCCCGCGGATCCTTGCCGTCGTCCTTGACCCGGTCGTGGCCCGCCTCCAGGAGCAGCTTGAAGTGCTCGGTGAACGCGTAGCCCACGCGCGCTCCAGTGGACAGCCAGGTGGACCGGCCCGCGGCGTTCGACCGGCTGCGCTGGAAGACCACCACGCCCTGTCCGCCGAACCGCCGGGTCGGCTGAAAATAGAGCTGCTCGACGATCCGCCATTTCTTCGCGTCGGTATCGGCCTTGAGGATCGTCGGATCCGCGTTCCCGGGGCGCGTGTTCCCGAGGCCGATGCCGGAGGCGATGCCCCACTGGAAGGCCAGGTTGTTGTTGCCGCCCGCCAGCGGGTGGACGTGCTCCACGGTCACCGAGCCGCCGGCGTGAAGCGCCGGGTCGCTGCCGAACGGCTGCACCACGTCGAAGCCGACCCGCAGCTCTCCGCCCGGATAGACGGGGATGCCGCGCAGTTGCAGGTCGTGCCGGAAGGCGAAGTCGGACTGCACGTTCGTATCGGCCGTGAACAGGGCGTAGCTCAGCTTCATCCCGCCTCCGATCGGGATGTCTTCCAGGCCGCCGCCGATCCCGGTCGGGTTCCAGTAGAAGAAGTCGATGATGTGGACGTCCTCGCGTTTGTAGTAGCGGCGGCCGAGCCAGACGATGGTGCTGCTCAGTCCCGGGATGTGCTGGCCGTCCGCGTAGAGCTGGGCGTAGCCGAAGTCGAGGGGACCCAGGCTGCCGACCGGCGCCGGATTCGGGTTGGTCAGGCTCTGGTTGTCGCCCTGCGCCAGCGGCGAGAGGGCGAACAGCAGGAAGTGCGCCCTGAAGGTGGCCCCGTCGTCCCCCTTGTAGGCCGTCGCCGAGAGATCGAGCTCGGAGTAGATCTCGCACTCGTTCCCCAGGCGGTACTTCGCTTCCGCGCCCATCAGCCTGAAGCAGGTCTGGTTGCCCCGCTGGCTGGTCGCTCCACCGCCGGCGCGGAGGTACCCGTTCAACTCGACTTGCGCGCGAGCGCTCGCGGCGTGCAGCACGGCCGCGGCGAAGGCGAGAGAACCTGCGAACGCACTGGCGCGCACCAGGGTGACCTTTCCGGGCCGCAACATCGATCGGGCCGCGGTCGATGCCATCGATTCCAACCCGGAGCCGCCTACCGACGGCAACGGTCGCGGACAGCCCGTAGCTTCCGGCGCGTCCGCGGCGCCGTGAACAGCGTTGCGTGCATCGGCGAGCGAGACCGCCGACGGAGGACGCCATGGCGGACACGCAGCTCGCGCGCGGAACGTGGATCGAGACGGACATTCCCCCGCGGCTGGACCGGCTGCCTTGGTCGCGGTGGCATCTCCGCGTGGTCGTCGCGCTAGGAATCACCTGGGCGCTGGACGGGCTCGAGGTCACCCTGGTCGGATCCATCGCCAGCGTGTTGACCGAGCCTTCCACCCTACACTTGTCCGACAGCCAGGTCGGCCTCGCCGCGAGCGCATACCTCCTCGGCGCCATCGTGGGCGCGCTGTTCTTCGGCCGGTTGACGGACTCGCTGGGCCGCAAGAAGCTCTTCCTGGTCACCCTGGGCGTCTACACGACGGCGACCGTGCTCACGGCGTTCTCCTGGGGCTTCGCCTCCTTCGTCCTGTTCCGGTTCCTCACCGGCACCGGCATCGGCGGCGAGTACTCCGCCATCAACTATCTGATGATCAACAGCACCTACTGGGCAGGCACGGCGCTGGGCGCGATCGCGACCATCTGGCTGCTCGACCCGCGTCGTCTTCCCCACGAGATCGGATGGCGCGTCTGCTTCGCCCTGGGCGGCATCCTGGGCGCCGCGATCCTGCTCGTCCGGCGCAACGTTCCGGAGAGCCCGCGCTGGCTGCTGCTCCACGGCAGGGTGGACGAGGCCGAGCGGGTGGTCTCGGCGATCGAGGCCGAGGTCGCCCGGAGCATCGGCCGGCCCCTGCCGGCCCCGCCGCCGCCGCGGCGCATCCAGGCGAAGCGGACGGTGAGCTATCGGGAGATCGTGCGGGTGTTGGTGCAGTCGCATCGGCGCCGCTCGATTCTCGGCTTCACGATGATGGTTTCGCAGGCCTTCGCCTACAACGCGATCTTCTTCACCTACGCGCTCATCCTCAGCCGCTTCTACGGAATCCCCAGCGACCGGGTCGGGCTGTACCTCATCCCCTTCGCTCTCGGAAACCAGCTGGGCCCGTACGTGCTCGGGCACTCCTTCGACACGGTCGGGCGGCGCCCGATGATCACCTTCACCTACGCCATTTCCGGAATCCTGCTCGCGGTCACCGGCTACGCATTCGCGCAAGGCTGGCTCACCGCCGTCTCTCAGACGGTGCTCTGGTGCGTGGTCTTCTTCTTCGCCTCGGCGGCCGCGAGCTCCGCGTACCTGACGGTGAGCGAGCTGTTCCCGGTGGAGCTACGCGGGCTCGCCATCGCCGTTTTCTACTCGATCGGGACGGCCGCGGGCGGACTGGCGGCTCCGGCGATCTTCGCCGCCCTCATCCAGACCGGGAGCCGGTCGCAGGTGCTGGAAGGCTACCTCCTCGGCGCGGCGCTCATGTTGATCGCGGCCGTGGTGGCTGCCCTGCTGGCGGTCCCAGCCGAACGCAAATCCCTGGAGGAGGTGTCCGAGCCCGGCATGCTGGACTGGCGCCCGGGCCGGCGGCCTTCGACGCTGGCTCAGCCGGCCCGCGAGCGCCGGGTCTGAGGAGCGCCGACACCGGGGCGGCCCTGATAGGTTGCGCCTCCAGGAGGGGCCCACAATGACCGTGCAGATTCCCCGCGAGTGGGTCGAGATCCGGAAGGCGTGGTCGGCGCTCACCGGCTACCAGCGCTTCGAGACGCTCGCCGCCGTCGTGCTCCGGCTGGTCATCGCCCTGATCATCATCGTCGCCTTGTACCGTCTGGTGGTCGGCGTGATCACGGCCTTGGTCCTCCGCGCGTTCAACCCGCTGGATCACACCGTCTACCAGGTGGTCTTCGGCGGGATCATGACCGTGTTGATCACGCTGGAGTTCGGTCACACGCTGCAATACTTCTTCACCCGCGGCCGGGGCGTCATCCAAGCCAAGATCGTGATCCTGATCGCGCTCCTGGCGATCGCCAGGAAGGTGATCGTCACCGACCCGTTCGAGGCGCCTCCCGCGTCGGTCCTCGCGCTCGCGGCGCTCACCCTCGCTCTGGGAATCACCTACTGGCTGATGCGGGAGCGCGACGACCGGCTGCGCGCCGGCGCCCGTGGTAGCGCGCCGGACGCGCCGCGTCCGCCGCCGGCCTGATCCCCCCGGATTTCACCGGGCCGGCGGTCTCTACTTCTTGGCCTGCACTACCAGCGCCTGGCTCTCCTTCTCGATGTAGGAGACGAGCATGGCGACGTCCTCGGGCGACAAGCTCAGGTTTGGCATGCGCACGTTCTTGTATTTCGCGAACAGCTCGACGGCGATCGGATCCTTCTCGTCGAGCATCTTGTCCGGCTCGGCGATGTAGCGGCCGACCCAGCAGTGCTCGCGCCGCTTGGTCACGTTGACCAGGTCGGGACCGATGCCGTCGCCTTTGCCCACCGTGTGGCAGGCCGCGCACTGGTTCTTGAACAGCCGGGCTCCTTCGTCGACTTTGGGAGGCTCCTGCAGGACTGCGTAGCTCGGCATCGGAACCGCGTTCTTCCAACGGAAGAAGTTGCCGATCTGAGCGGCGAGGAAGCGGGGATTGTCGACCGCGGACTGCCGCATCCACTTTCCGCTCGGCTCGTTGCCGATCATCAGGCTGGGCATGTGCCCGTCGCGGTTGGCCAGGTCGGTCAAGGAGGACAGCCCGAGCTTACTGGCGATCAACTTGATGTCGTCTTCCTTGCCGGTGAGGAACAGCCAGCCGGGCCCGACGTGGTACTTCTGCATGTACGCCTTCATCGCCTCGGGCGTGTCGTTCTTCGGATCGATGCTGATCGAGTAGAAGAAGATGTCCTTGCCGACCCGGTCGCCCAGGATGCGCTGCACCTGGGTCAGTTTCGCCGTCTCCAGCGGGCAGGCGGCGGTGCAATGCGTGTAGATGAGGTTGATGGCGACCGACTTGCCCTTGAGCAGGTCGTCATAGAAACGGACCGTTTTCCCGTCCTGCGTGGTGAGCGGGACGTTGGGAAAGTAGTCGGCCCCCCAGGGGCCGCCCGCGAGGGCGGTCCCCGGGTCCAGCAAGGCAGCGGCGGCTGCGACTGCCGCAACCGCCGCCTTCCCCCTCCGAAGCTGTCTGCGCACGCTGTCTGTTCCCTTCCGGTGGATGTTCACGGCTACAGGAAGCTGCCGATGCTCGCCGACGCCGCGGTGAGCGCGCCGGTCGTCGTGTTGAAGGACAGGTTCGCCGTCACCATCCCCGTGCGCGCCTTCAGGTATCCACCGGCGGTGTTCGGGTAGAGCGCGAAGGTCATCTTGAGCACATCGGTGGCGACGAGCGGCCGCGTCAGGTTGCCTTGGCCCGAGTTGAGGTACGTGGTCTTCGTGGTCACGCCCACGCAAGAGAGCGCGGTCGTGTCCAACCAGACGACGACCTGCGGCCCGAGCACGGGATCGGTGACCGACATGCTCGAGACCTTCACGGTCCCCGTGCAGCTGATCGCCTCCGTCGCCGAGGCGATCGTTCCGGTGGCGGTTCCCACCGTTCCGGACGACGTGACCGAGAAGGTGGAAGTCGCGGTCTGCGCAGCCGCAGGCCCGGCCGCCGCCAGGGCGAGGATGAGCGACAGCGCGATCTGGAGTCTGGAAGAAGTCAGGTTTCAGAATGCGGTGGGGAGGATGTCGTCCGGGGGAACGAAGGTCACGCCCTGCGGTGTCGAGATCGGCGTTGGAAGCGGCCGTACAAACGGCGCCCCGTTGTTGTCGATCTCCCAGCGCATCAGCATGGCGTTGTCCTCGTGGACAGTGTTGTGGCAGTGCTCCATGAACATCCCGCCGAAGTCGCGGAACTGCATGGTGATGGTCACGCTGCCACTGGGGCGGAGCCGGTAGACGTCCTTGCGGCCCTTCTCCCAGGCCGGGACGGCGTTCGGATCGCCGTTGCGGTCCAGGATCTGCCCCTCCTCGAAGTGGATGTGGATGGGGTGGTCCCAGCCGCCGCCGCCGTTCTTCAGGGTCCACTTCTCGCGGGTGCCGTAGCCGGGTCCCGCCGAGATGCGGCCATAGTCGGCATCGAGCATGGAACCGTTGTCCGTCTTGACGCCCCACGGCCCGATGAACGCCGTGACTTCAGCCCGGCTGCCCGGCGTCGCCGCAACCAGCGGCAGGCTGTTGCTGGCCAGGGTGGGCTGGCTCGCACCGCTCCCGAACTCGAAGGTGCGGGTCCTCGCGATCGGAATGGCGGAGAGATCGGGATTCGGGATCAACGGGTCGGGGACCTGGCTCGCATCGGCCACCGCCGGCCTGCGCACCACGCGGAACTC
>WNFL01040572.1_pt1 | contig 29402 bp, 22 predicted proteins | sample 5400361 | NCBI WGS metagenome assembly WNFL01 (sample SAMN13153351, study PRJNA577476) | soil metagenome | isolation source: 40 cm soil on Douglas fir-dominated hillslope | place: USA:California | collected 2013-09-17
TTCTTCCACGGCGATTTCACCAGCCAATCGATGTAGTTGCGCACCACGGTGGCCTCGGCCGACATGGGCGACATGAGCTTGAGCTTGGAGAGCTCGGAATTGGCTTTCTCGCGCGCCTCTTTCGGCATGCCCGCGGCTTTGATGCGCTTTTCCAGTTCGCCGATTTCGTTCGGCGCGTCGTCGAGCTCGCCGAGTTCCTTCTGAATGGCTTTCATCTGCTCGTTCAGGTAGTACTCGCGCTGGCTCTTTTCCATCTGCTGCTTGACGCGCCCGCGAATGCGCTTCTCGATCTGCAGTACGTCCATCTCGCCTTCGATGACGGCGAGCATGTGCTCGAGCCGCTTGCGCACGTCGGGGATCTCCAGAACCCGCTGTTTCTCGGAGAGCTTCAACGACATGTGGGCGGCGACCGTATCCGCCAGCCGGCCGGCCTGCTCGATGCCCGCCAATGAGGTCAGGATCTCCGGCGGCACCTTCTTGTTCAGTTTGACATATTGCTCGAACTGGGTGATCACGGAGCGCGTCAACACGTCCATCTCGCGCTCTTCGTAGCGCTCGACATCCGGCAATGCCGTCACTTCCGCCGAGAAGAACTCGCCCTCCACCAGCTTTTCGATGCTGGCGCGGTCCACACCTTCGACCAGCACCTTGACGGTGCCGTCGGGGAGCTTCAGCAGCTGCAGGATGGTCGCCACCGTGCCGACCCGGTAGAGGTCCTCGGCTTTGGGATCGTCGACGTCCGCCTGTTTCTGGGCGACCAAGAGAATGCGCTTGTCGGCCTTCATGGCTAGGTCGAGCGCGACGATGGATTTTTCCCGCCCAACGAACAGCGGGATCACCATGTGGGGGTACACCACCACGTCGCGCAGCGGCAGGACCGGCATACCGATCAAGGTAGGCGCTGATTCGGGGACATCGGCAATGGGTTCGTCGCTCACGAGGCTAGCCTTATGGTTGTGGCACGTACGTCAATCAAGAATATCTCGTACATGCGGCCGCCTACGCTGAGTTTCAAGCTGGCTCAGAGGTGGTCCGAGCCCGTAGGACGCCGCTGTTCCTCGACAGGAGCCACCAGACGAGTCTCTTCGGTCCGGTGGACGATGTAGGGTTTATTGTGGCCTTCGATCACCTGCTCGTCGACCACGACTTTCTGCACATTACGCAAAGACGGCAGGTCGTACATGGTATCCAGTAGCACATTCTCCAGAATAGTGCGTAGACCCCGGGCTCCCGTTTTGCGCTGCATCGCTTTTCGCGCCACCGATCGCAGCGCATCTTCGCGGAAATCCAATTCCACGCCTTCCATGTCGAACAGCTTGCGGTACTGCTTGGTGAGAGCATTCTTCGGCTGCATCAGAATCGAAATCAGCGCCTCTTCATCCAGCTCTTCCAGCGTCGCGACCACCGGCAGGCGGCCGACGAATTCCGGAATCAGGCCGTACTTGATCAAATCCTCGGGCTCGGTGTCGTGGAACACGTCGTTGCCGTGCGGGCGCGCGTTCTGTTCGCGCACCTCGGCGACGAAGCCGATGCCGCTCTTGTGGGTGCGGTTCATGATGATCTTTTCCAGACCCGCAAAGGCGCCGCCGCATATGAACAGAATGTTGGTCGTGTCCACCTGCAGGAACTCCTGCTGCGGATGCTTGCGGCCGCCCTGCGGCGGAACCGACGCGATGGTGCCTTCGATCAGCTTCAGCAACGCCTGTTGCACGCCTTCGCCCGAGACATCGCGGGTGATCGACGGGTTGTCCGACTTGCGCGAAATCTTGTCGATTTCATCGATGTAGACGATGCCGGTCTGCGCCTTCTCCACATCGTAATCGCATTTCTGCAGCAGCTTCTGGATGATGTTTTCGACGTCTTCGCCGACGTAGCCGGCCTCGGTCAGCGTCGTGGCGTCGGCAATGGTGAACGGCACGTTGAGCAGTCGCGCGAGGGTTTCGGCCAGCAGGGTCTTGCCCGACCCGGTGGGGCCGATCAGCAGAATATTGCTCTTCGCGAGTTCCACTTCGTCGCGCGATCGCACGCCTTCGGCGCCGCGCGTCTGCAGACGCTTGTAGTGGTTGTACACCGCCACCGACAGGACCCGCTTGGCGCGCTCCTGACCGATGACGTATTCGTCGAGGACCTTCTTGATCTCTTGGGGCTTGGGGAGCTTGTCGCGGGTGCGTTCGGCGCGTTCCTCGAGTTCTTCCCGGATTATGTCGTTGCACAGCTCCACGCATTCGTCGCAGACGAAAACGCTGGGGCCGGCGATGAGCTTCCGAACTTCGTGTTGGCTCTTTCCGCAGAAGGAGCAATACAACAGCTTGCCGTCATCATGTTTGCCGCGCGAATCTTCGCTCATGCTGTCCTCAAATTGACCGCGCCCCCCGAAAATGCACGGGGAAAGCGGCTACAGTAGAGACTATATAGCACCCGACCGACCTCACGCAAAGATAAGGTCTTGCAGGCTGTGACCGGGGTCCGGACATCAGAACGATTCCCAGCCCTCTCAGGCCTTTGCAGGGATATCGCCGCGTTTCTCGAGCATGGAATCGACCAAACCGTAGGCCCGGGCGGCTTCCGCGGTCATAAAGTTGTCCCGATCGCTGTCCTGTTTGACGCGGTCCATGGTCTGGCCCGTATGCTTGGCCAATATTCCATTCAGACGCTGTTTGGTCTCCATGACGTCGCGGGCATGGATATCGATGTCGGACGCCTGACCTTGAAAGCCGGCCGAGGGCTGGTGGATCATGATTTTCGAGTTCGGCAGGGCATATCGCTTGCCCGCGGCGCCGCTCGCCAGCAGGACCGCACCCATCGAGGCCGCCAACCCCACGCAAATGGTGCTCACGTCCGGCTTGATGAACTGCATGGTGTCGTAAATGGCGAGGCCGGCGCTCACCGAGCCTCCCGGCGAATTGATGTACAGGGCGATGTCCTTCTCAGGGTTTTCCGATTCCAGGAACAGGAGCTGCGCCACGATCAAATTCGCCATGTAGTCCTCGACCGGACCGACGATGAAAATCAGCCGCTCCTTGAGTAATCGCGAATAAATGTCGTAGGCCCGCTCGCCGCGAGCGGTCTGCTCGACCACCATCGGGACCAAATTGAGTGCGCGGGTCGTCATGAATGCTTGCCCTTTGATAAAAATGAAAACTGCCGGTCAGTGTGCTTTGTGAGGACTTCTCGGCGCCATTTCAAGGCATTCGCCTTACACGCCGCCTCAAGCCTCGAAATTCATCAACTCCTTGAAGGTCGACGCCGTTTCGCGCACCTTAGCATGGTCGAGAATCCAATCCACGACCTGGTCCTCGAGTGCGAGACTCTCCACCTGGCGCATGGCGTCGGGGTTTTGCTGATAAGCGCGCTTCATTGCGGCGGCATCGCCGTATGCGCCCACCATTTCGTCCAACCGCGCGTTCGCGCGCTGCGGATCCAGCACCAGATTCTCGCGGCGAATGACGTGGTTGAACAACAAGCCGAGCGCGACGCGGCGCCGTGCGGGTTCGACCAGGGGCTCGCGCGGCGGCGCCTGCGATACGTCCTTCGCGCCGGCGCGGCGCATGGCTTCGATTTGCATGTCGCGGATCTGCGATTCGAGCAAGGCGTTCGGCACGTCGATCGGATTGGCCTGGTAGAGCTTCTGCATCACCGCCGCCTTGTTGCGGTTGCGCAAGGTCTGCTCGAGCTCGCGGCGCATGTTGGCCGCCACGTCCTCGCGCAACTTCGGAATTCCGCCCTCGGTGACGCCGAACGCCTTGCAGAACTCCTCATCGAGTTCCGGCAGCGCCGGCTCCTCGACCTTCTTGATCTCCGTGCTGAAAGTCGCGAGCTTCCCCGCAAGCTCCGTGGCGCGGTAATCGGCGGGAAAATTCACATTGATGTCGCGGTGCTCGCCCGCCGCTGCGCCGACCAAGCCCTGTTCGAGCTCGGGCAGCATGCGCCCCTCGCCCACCACGATCGCGATGTTCTCGCCCTTGCCGCCCGCAAACTCTGCGCCGTCGATGGTGCCGACGAAATCAATCGTAACCTTGTCGCCCGTATTGGCCGCGCGCGACGAAGGCGAGTACTTCATCTGCTGTTTGCGCAGGCGCTCGATCATCGCGTCGATGTCGCTTTCGGTGACATCGGCCGTCACGCGCTCGAGTTCGAGCGAATCCAACGGCTGAAGCGTCACTTCGGGGAAAACCTCAAACGTCGCGACGTATTTGAGGTCTTGGCCCTCGTCGATGCTCTGCGGTTCGATGCGCGGACTGCCCGCGGGGGACAGCTGCTTCTCCGTCACCGCCTCGGCAAAGCTCGATTGCAGCAGCTCGCCGATCACTTCGCGGTGGACCTGCATGCCGAACTGCTGGCGGATCACCTTGATCGGCGCTTTGCCGGGACGAAAGCCGTTCAAGCGCGCCGTGCGGCTCAAGTTCTGCAGGCGCGCGGCGATTTCCTTGCTCACGCGTTCGGCCGGCACCTGCACTTGCATGCGGCGCTCCAATTTGCTGATACTCTCGACGGAAACCTGCATGTCGATCCTCGTAGGTTATGTTCTGTCAGCGACGGCGGCCAATGCCTGGTGCGAAAGGCGAGACTCGAACTCGCACGGGTTTCCCCACCAGATCCTAAGTCTGGCGCGTCTACCAATTCCGCCACATTCGCATCGGAATAGCTCTCTAGTATAGCGGAGTCGTTATGGGTCCGGTGGGCGGCTGCGCCCTACGGGTGTGCCCGGCGGGCGCGTGGCAGGCCGCGTCGCGGGCGGGGTGCGGCTGCGTCGGCCTAGCGGGGTTCGCTGGCGCGTACCAGCAGCCGGGCCACTTCCCGCAGCGCCGGCAGACCGTTTTCGAGCATGAAGTACAGGGGACTGTCGCCGTCGAACGGCGGCGCCTCGCGCGGTGCGTGCACCCAGGCCCAGGCTCGATCCTTGGAACTCGCGCCCCCGGTCAAAGAATACTGGATGTTGGCGATCAATGCCGCCCGCTCCTGCTGCGTCGCCGAAAGACGCGGCGCCTGACCCATGCGGTAGCGCTCCAGCACCTGCGGAGAGGGAATTTTGAGCAGCCGGCACTGCTGCAGCGGCGACAGCTCCCAGGCGTCGGCGATCGCAAAAAATCGTTTCAGGGCGTTGGTGCTGGTATGCCTGGCCGCACGGCGACTGGCCGGCTGCAGCACCAATCGCGGTCCTGTACGGGGCTTGCTGGGCAATACGCTACTCACGATAACCCCCTAGCATACTCCCTAAAGGTGCGCTCGCTATCCCGGGTGTGCCCTCGCTATGATGTAGGCATGTCCATGAACTTCGCGGAACGGCTCGCCCGAGCACAACAAACCAGCGGCAGCCTGGTGTGCGTCGGCCTCGACCCGGACCCCGCCAAGCTGCCCAAGGACCTTGACGGCGCCCAGCCGCTGTATGCCTTCAACCGCCGGATCGTGGATGCGACCGCCGACATCGCGGCGGCATACAAACCTCAGATTGCGTTCTACAGCGCCCTCGGCGCCGAGGCCGAGTTGGTCGCGAGCATCCGCTACATCCGCGAGCGCGCGCCGGCCGCGCTCGTCATTCTCGATGCCAAGCGCGGCGATATCGGCAACACCGCCGAGGCCTATGCCCGCGAGGCGTTCGATCGCTACGGCGCCGACGCGGTGACCGTGAATCCCTACATGGGCGAGGACTCGGTACGGCCCTTCCTCGCGCGGCCCGACCGCGCAGCGATCCTGCTCTGCCGCACATCCAATCCGGGCGCCGAGGATTTCCAGGATTTACTCGTCGACGGCCTGCCGCTCTATCGCCGGGTGGCGCAGCGCGCCGTGGCACACTGGAACACGCACGGCAATCTCATGCTGGTGGTGGGCGCCACCTATTCGCGCGAAATGGCGGATCTGCGCATGGCGCATCCCGAGGTCCCGTTCTTGGTGCCCGGCATCGGCGCGCAGGGCGGCGATCTCGGCGCGATTCTGGCGGCGGGACTCGACGCACACGGCGCGGGACTCTTGATCAGCTCCTCGCGCAACATCATCTTCGCCGGCGGCGGCGCGGCCGGCGCGATCCGCGAGGCCGCCGCGGACCTGCGCAAGGCGATCAATCAACGCCGGACCGCTCGACCACGCAGCGCCCGTTCGGCGTGATTCGCCGACCGGCAGGCGATCACGCCGCTCAATCGCATCGCTCGGTCGGTCAAAACGCGCTTTTGATCGTCCCGCCGTCGACGCGCAGCGCTGCGCCGTTGGTCGCCGAGGACAGCGGGCTCGCGACGTAAGCCACCATCGCCGCGACCTCTTCGGGCGTCGCAAACCGCTGCAGCAAGGACGTGGGCCGCGCGGTCTTGAAGAATTCCTGTTCCACGATCTCTGCGCTCTGACCGGATTGGGCCGCCATCGCGGCGACGAAATCTCCCACGCCGCGAGAGCGCGTGGGCCCCGGCAGTACGCTGTTGACGGTAATCCCGGTGCCGGCGGTGGTTTCCGCCAAGCCGCGGGCAACCGCGATCTGTGCGGCCTTGGTCATGCCGTAATGGATCATCTCCGAGGGAATGTGGTATCCGCTTTCGCTCGAGATGAAGATGATGCGGCCCCAATTGCGCTTGCGCATCGACGGCAGATACAGCCTCGAGAGACGCGCGCCGCTCAGCACGTTCACGTCGAAGAATCGCCGCCAATCGGCATCGGAGATTTCTTCGAACGCCTTGACCTCGAAGATGCCGAGGTTGTTCACCAGAATATCCACGACCGGATGGCGCTGCATCAATGCGTCGGCAACCGACGCAACGCTCAGGTCGCCGGCGAACCCGATCACGTCGCCTTGGGTGTCCGCCTTCATCGCGGCGACCGCAGCCTCCACGGCGGCGGGTGACCGTCCATTGACGATGACGGTCGCGCCTTCGCGCGCGAGCGAAGCGGCGATGGCATTGCCGATGCCCGCGGTGGAACCGGTGACCAGCGCAATTTTCTTCGCTAATTTGAGATCCATGGTGAAGGGCCCTATGAGTGAAGCGCAGATGCGTTCATGACTGTATCGACCGGAGCCGAGTTCAATTTTCAGGCCGCAGCGGCCCCTGAGATGGGAGTCGTCTCATAGGTGCCCGTCGCGAGGTCCACGCGCACAGACTTGGCAAGTGCCACCGGGCGGATTTCGCGTCCCTCGCGCACGAGCCGAATCAGGCGATGCTTTGCGAGCAGCTGCAGCGAGCGCGAGATGTTCGACTGCGCCCGACCGGTGAGCGTCACCAATTCGGTCACATTCGCAGGGTGTTCGCGAAGCAAGACGCCTAAGAGATCTAGCGCTTCTCGCGATAATGCGGCGAGCAGAGGCGCTGCCGGCAGCGGCGACGCCCGCCGTTCGCCCCGAGCCACCGCACGCATTTCCTCTTTCAACTCAGTCATAGACTTGCGCATCATCGTCCTCCTCAGCCTCCAACTCGATCTCGTCGGCCTCGAACTCGAAGGCGTTGCCTTCTTCGGCGCAGGCCCGTTCGACAGCGGCGAAGAAGTCACCAAGTAACTCATCGGCACCCCGAAACTCGTACGCCACCAGTTGCCCGATCTGCCGAAAGCGATGCCGATGGTCGTATACTTGCGCGCGCGGCACACCGTGCGCGTTGTCGTACCCCAGCAAGCGGGCCCCATCCACGTCATGCAACGTGAACGAGTACCTGATGCCATGCGGTCGCGCCACGCTGGCCTCGACTTCCGCGATCCGAAATCTGACGCTCCAACCGTTAACGAGCCAGTAGCGTCGATGGTCGTAATCCAGGAGGCGTCTCATCGGCTCATCAAGCATACATAAATATATCATCTGTCGATATATATGGCAACAAGTCCGTTCTGTGGGATCGGCGGGTCGCCTAAAGATGCGCGTTGTACCCAAACCCCCGCCCAGGCTCTGGCATACGCTATCTCGCGAAATCTATAAAATATAACTACATTTCGCGAGATATAGCCCGATCCGCTGCCGGCTACGGCGAGAGCTCGACCGGCGACGAATTCAGCTTATAAACCACGCCATCCTTCATCACGAAGCTGACGCGCTTCATGAGACTGATGTCCTCGATCGGATTGCCGGGCACCGCGACGACGTCGGCGATCTTGCCCGCCGCGACGCTGCCCAAATCCTTGTCGTGCCTCAGCAATTGGGCGGCGCTGACGGTCGCCGCTTGAATGGCGAACATCGGCGGCATGCCGGCTCCCACCATCAATTCGAATTCATGCGCATTCTGGCCGTGCGGATACACGGCGGCATCCGTGCCGAACGCAATCTTCACGTGCGCCTTGTAGGCGCGCCCGGCCGTGGCTTGAATCAGGGGTCCGATCGCCGCCGCCTTGGCCGCGACCTGCGGCGGGTAGTAGCCGGGCACTTTGGATTGCCGCGCGACGAAGTCGCCCGCGATGATGGTGGGCACGTACCACGTGCCGTGTTCCACCATGAGTTTCATGTCTTCGGCATCCATGAACGTGCCGTGCTCGATGGAATCGACGCCGCCGATCACCGCGCGGCGAATCGCCTCGGCACCATGCGCATGCGCGGCCACCGCGAATCCGTAATCATGGGCGGTCGCCACCACGGCTTTGATTTCCTCCAAGGTCATCTGCGCATTGTCGCCGCTGGCGCTCTCGTCGAGCACTCCGCCGGAGGGCATGATCTTGATCAGGTCGTCGCCCAGCTTGTAGTGCAGGCGCACCGCCTTCGCCGCGTCGTCGGCGCTGTCGATGATCCCCTCGGCGGGCCCCGGGTCCCCGGCCAGATCGGGGTCGGTGCGGTAGCCATTGGAGTGGTCAGCATGGCCGCCGGTGGTGCCCATCGCGCGGCCGGCGGTGTAAATCCTCGGACCGGGAATGATCCCCGCATTGATGGCGTTGCGCAGCGCAACCGATTCGTTGGCGTGATCGCCGACATTGCGCACCGTCGTGAAGCCCGCCAGCAAGGTGCGGCGTGCATAGACGGTGGAGCGCACCGCGTAGTCTGCGATATTCCAATGAAACTTATCCACGTACTCGGTGCGGCTGGTCTCCTGCGTGAGATGCGTATGGGCGTCGATCAATCCGGGCATGCAGGTTTGCGTGGCGAGGTCGATGACTTTGGCGCCCGCAGGCGGCCGAACCCCGCTCAACACCTCTTTGATTCGCCCGCCCTCGATGACGATCGTCGTCTCGCCCAGCATCTTGCCGTTGACGGTGTCGATGAGATGGCCGCATTGTAGTGCAATCGATGCGGCCGCCGGCGCATCGGCGTCGCCTGCGCCGGCAATGTCAGTGCCGGAACCGGCGACGAGGATTGCAGCGATTGCCGCGGCCATGCTGATCGAGCGCTGACTTCCGGTTCGTAAGTGCGGCATGCAATCCTCTCAAGTTATGTCTGGCTTGCTTTTCGGGAGACGCATTCCAACATAGGCCGTCTCCCCGTTCAATTTCGCTTCCGGCGCGTGAACCTGTCGGCGAACCTCGTCAGCCCATCCAGAGCGCGCAGGTACTGAATCGCCGCGGAGGCGCCGAAGCGGCTGAAGCGATGCAGGCGCATCGGGCGAACCGGCGTCAGCGGAAAGCCGAGGTTGTCCGCACCATCATGGTCGCCATCGCGACGCCGCGCCCGTTGTAGCCGAGGCCGGCCACGATCCCCGGCGCGACTTCATGCAGATGCGGCAGATGGTCCGGCGTCATGGCCACGAATCCCGCCCAATGATAGTCGTATGAGATCCCGGCCAACTGCGGAAAGATCTCGCGCACGGCTCGATAATGCAGACGGGCCGCCTGCGCCAGCGGCGCGTCCCCGAACACGCCGCGCGAGCCCATGATCAGGCGGCCCTGCGCATCCAGGCGAAAATAGCGCAGCAGGCGCCAGGTATCCGATACTGACTGTCCCTCGGGCAGAATCGAGCGCCGCAGCTCCGTCGGCAGCGGAGCGGTGGCGACCTGCATGGACGGCACGGCGACCAGTGTCCTCTGCAGCGGCTCGACGAATTTGTCCGAGTAGGCGTTGGTCGCAAAAATAACTTGCTGGCTCGAAACGTCGCCGTCGCGGGTCCGTATCCGCCATTCTCCGGCGGAGCGTTCGAGATGGATCGCCGCGCTGCGCATGAAGAGCCGAACACCGGCGCGCTGCGCCGCCCGGGCGAGTCCGCGCGCATACGCCAGCGGCTGCACGGTTCCGCCGCGGCGGTCGATCAATCCGCCGTAGTAGCGTTGCGAGCCGGTCAGGCGCGCAACCTCCGCCGCGCTCAGCATCTCGACCGCGGCGCCGCGCGCTTGCCACTGCCGCACGCGCGTGCCGATCGGTCCGAGAGCACTCTCCGACGTGGCGAGTTGCAGCCAGCCATTGCGCACGGCTTCGCAGCCGATGTCATGCTTGCGGATGAGTTCGAACACGAGATCGGGTCCGGCGGCGACCGTCGCCACCAGTTTCGCGCCCTGGTCGCCGGGATACAGGGTTTCGAGCGTGTCGGGGTCGTACTTGAGACCTGGGATCACCTGTCCGCCGTTGCGCCCGGACGCGCCCTCGCCCAGCTCCATGGCATCGAGCACCACGACGTCGCGGCCGGCCGCGCCCAAGTGCAGCGCCGCCGACAGACCCGTGTACCCCGCGCCGATCACGGTCACTTGTGCCCGGACCGTCTCCCGCAATGCCGGAAACGGCGTCAGCGGCGCGGCCGTCGCCGACCAGAGCGACTTCTCACCCGGTGTGTTCACGTCGGGATCAGAACCGGTAGGTCAAGTCGACCCCGTAGGTCCTGGGTTCGCCGACGAGCCCATAGTCGAAGCCCAGCGCACCGGTGTCAGGATCGTTCTGGTTGAGCCCGTAGGCCAGGTACTTGCGGTTGGCGATGTTCTTGATCCAGGCACCGGCGCCGAAGCCGCGTTTTGCCGAGCTCTCGAACGACACGCGCGCATTGGCGAGGCCGTAGGAACCCTGCGCGAGGCGCTCGGTGTTGAACGCGTCGAAGTACTGCTTGGCATACAAGTTGCCGTCCACCAGCAGCCGCAGGTCCCCGGCCGCGAGGCGTGCGAACCGCCAGTCGACTCCCAGGCTCGCGCTGTAATCCGGCGCCTGGATCAGCTGGTTACCCACGCAGCAGACGCGAGATCCTGCGTGCAGCGTGAGCTCGACGTACTTGCTGTGAAGCAGGCCCAGCGCCGAGCGGATTTCGAGGTCGTCGGTCGCCTTGGCGCGGAATTCGAATTCGGCGCCATCGACGCGCGACTTCGGCGCGTTGATGGTGTGGAAGCCGCTGCCCGAGCCGCCCGGCAGCGTGAACGCGTCGAGGAACTGCTGATTGCGGTAGTCGTAGTGGAACACCGCGACGTTGAATTCGCCGCGCCGGTTCCATAAGTTCGTCTTCAAGCCGATTTCGTACGAATTGAGCTTTTCCGGAGCCGCGAAGTTCGCCTCGGCCGGGAAGTTGGCGGCCTGCCCGTTGAACGCAGCGCCGCGGTAACCCTGGCTGAAATTCAAGTAAGCCAGCACGTCGTCACTCGCCTTCCAGTCGGCGCCGGCCCTGAAACTGACATTGGTGTTGTCCTCGTCCCGGCTCAAGGTCGGTCCCTGCGCCGCCACTCCCGTCTGGTAGTGGGTGTAGGTGGCCGGCAGAGCGCCGATGGTTTGTGTCCAGTAAGCGGTGGTCAACCCGTCAGGCGTATAGCCGACCGGAGGCGTCGCCGGTCCGCCCTCGAGCGCGTAGAGGTTGCGGATGGCCACCTGGTCCTTGGTGAACCGCGCACCCGCGTGCAGCGTGACCGTCGGAACCACTTCAAAGGTAGTGTTCAGAAACACCGCCTTGCTCTCCTTGATCTGATCGAAGTTGTTGTATTCGTCGAAGCCGTACAGCGACGTTCCATCCGGCAAAAAGAAGTAACCGAGATTGTATCCGTCGAAGAAATGATACTGCAGCGTCGCGTGGGTGCTCTCGCGCCCGAAGTAGAGACCCGCAAGCCAGCCGAACGCGCCGGTGTCGTGCGAGGCGAGACGCAGCTCCTGGGAAAAGTCGTTGGTGCTCGAGAAATACGTGTTCGGGTCGTCGAGACGGACCGTGATCGGCAATCCGCCGTCGTCGCTCTTTTCGTACCAGCGGCCGAAGTCGAAGCCGGTGACCGAGGTCAGCGTCGCGTGCGCGCTCACCTGCCAGTCGATCTTGAGCGTCGCATTGTCGTCGCGAATGTCCTTGTGGACGGCGTATTTGGCGCCGTTGTCGAACCAGCCGATGGTGCCGTTGAAGCCGGTCGCGGCCGGGTCGACATTGAGCGCATGCGCGCCGTACGGCGTGCCGCCCGAGCGGCTCATCGAGAGCTTGAGGTTCGCCGTGAGGCTGTCGCTCGGCCGAAACAAAAAGGTCACGCGGCCGGCGAGCGCGTCGACGCCGTTGAGAGGCTCGACGCCGGGCACGACGCTGTGTATCCAACCGTCGCGCTTCTCGTACAGGATGGCGGCGCGCACGCCGAGTTCATCGTCGACGATGGGCCCGCCGGCGGCCGCGTTCAGCGAGTAGGCGCTGTAGTTGCCGAAGCCGGCGGTGACGTAGCCGTCGTCGCGTCGTCGTCGGAGAGGCTGGGGTTCTTCGAATAAAAGCTGACGGCGCCGCCGGTCGCGTTCTTGCCGTACAGCGTGCCCTGCGGACCGCGCAGCACCTCGACGCGATCGAGATCATAGATCTGCAGCGCCTGCACGGCGCCGACGGGCTTGTACACCTCGTCCACGTACATCGCGATCGGGCTGCTCTGATTTTGACTGTAGTCCTGCGTGGTGACGCCGCGCAACGTGAACGTCGGCTGTGCCTCGGGGCCGTACGGCGAGTTGAGCAGCATGTTCGGGACGCTGGCCGTGATGTCGCCGGCTTGCCGCACGCCGTGCTCGGCCAGGTCGGCGCCGGAGAGCGCCGTGATCGCGAGCGGCACGTCCTGCAGGCGCTCGACACGCCGCTGCGCCGTCACGACGATTTCGTCGAGGGTGCCCTCGGCGAGGGCGGCGCTCACGAACGCGAGTCCCGCGAGGCCCAAGATGGTGAAACGCATGGTGTACTCCCTGGTGGCCGCTCGTTTCGAGGGCGCACGGTTTTTTCTAATCAACGGTTCGTACTAATCGATTATCGATACATCCCAATCGATTGTTCGAACACTGTAGGGGAGGCTGGGCGCTGCGTCAAACGCTAATCAAACGCTGAAATTACGGGTCTATTACGGGTCGCTCAAACGCGAAGCGATGCCGCTCGAAGCCGCGCGCGCGGTCTCCAGCAGGACGGAGGACATCTTGCTGCGCAGCTCGTCCATGCTCCATCGGCTGGTCGGGCCCGAGATATTCACCGCCGCAATGGGCCGCCCGTCATCGCCCAGGATGGCCGCGCCGATGGTCAAGTCGCCCCGGTAAGCTTCCTGATCGCCCCACGCGTACCCCGCTTTGCGGGCCGCGTCGATGAGTGCGAGCAGCCGGTCAGGATCGGTGGTGGTCATGGGAGTGAGCTTGCGAATCACGGATCGGCGCAGAATGAGATGTGCCTCCGCCTCCGGCAGCGCCGACAAGTAAGCGCGTCCCGCCGCGGTACAGTACATCGGTAAACGGTGTCCCACCGGCATGTGAATGAAGAATCGCTTGCGGCTCGGAAACCGCGCGATATACACCATGTCGGTGTCGTCCGGTTCGGACAGGCTGACCGATTCGCCCGTGGCCTGGTTCAAGTCGACCAGGTGCGTCGTGGCCGACTCGAGGAGCGGATGACCCGTGAGGTAGGCATTGGCGATGCTGAGCGACCGCGGCGAAAGCACCCAGCGCTTGAGCTGCGGGTCGCGATGCAAATAGCCCAAGCGCTCCAGCGTGTGAGTGCAGCGCTGCGCCGAACTCTTGGTCATGGCGGTCGCGGCGGCGATCTCGCCGAGATTGAGCGCCCTTCCCTTCTCGCCGAATGCCTCGAGGATGGCGAGCGCCTTTTCAACCGACTGGTTGAAGAGCGGATCGCTCTTCTTGGGCGCGGCTTTGGCGGCCGGGCGCTGCGCGGGCGCGGGTGATCTCGCGGCGCCGCCGGACTTTTTTCTTGTCGCCATGGCTAGGGATTTGTCGCCGCCGATACGCTCGTTGCCGCCGTTACGCTCGTTGCCGCCAGCGACAGCATCGCGTGCAGCAGCACATTGGCGCCGGCCTCCAGATCGCCGGGCAGCGCGCTCTCGGCCTCGTTGTGGCTGAGTCCGCCGGCGCACGGGACGAACACCATCGCGGTCGGCACCACGGCGGACACGTTGCAGGAATCGTGACCGGCGCCGCTGACCATTTCCAGGGAACTGAAGCCCAGAGCGGCCGCGGCGCTGCGCACCGCCGCGACGCATGCCGGATCGAAGCTGACCCCCGGCGCCTCCCACACACAGCGGATGTCGCCGCCGAGCGCGTGGCGTTGAAGCGCGGCCTGCACCAGCCGATTCATTTCCTCCCGCAGGGCACGGTAGCTCTCTGCATCGGGATGCCGTATGTCCACCGTGAAGCGTAGGCGGCCGGGAACGGTATTGGGCGACCCCGGCAGCGTCTCGATGAATCCCACGGTGAGCCGCGCGTCCCGCCCGCGCTGCTCGGTCGCCGCGTACAGCGCCGGCAACAGATCCGCCAGCACGCGAATCGGATCGCGGCGCATGTCCATGGGCGTGGGTCCCGCGTGCGCTTCCTGGCCCTCGACGATGACCTCGTGCCGGCTCATGTGCTGTACGCCCGTCACCACACCGATGGTCTTGGCCTTCTGCTCGAGCACGGGACCCTGCTCGATGTGCACCTCGAACGAGGCTTTGACGGCCTGCCTCGAGAGCGGCGTGCCGGTCGGAACGCCGGCGCGCTGCAGCTCGTGGCGAACGCTGATCCCGTTGCGGTCGATCAAGTCGTATGCCGTGTCGATCATCGCCATCGGAAAACGGCTGCCCTCCTCGTTGCACCACACCGACAGTTCGATGGGATGCGCAGTCGTCATGTCACGATCATTGAGAGATTCGATGACTTCGAGCCCCGCCAGCACTCCATACACGCCGTCGAACTTGCCCCCGGTCGGTTGAGTATCGAGGTGACTTCCGGTCATGACCACCGGCAGATTGTCGTCGCGCCCCGGGCGCCGGATGAATAAATTTCCCACCGCATCGACTCGCACGCGGCAGCCGGCCGCCTCCGCCCACTGCGACAGCAGCTTGCGCCCCGCCATGTCGGCATCGCTCAACGCCTGCCGGTTGCAGCCGCCATGGGGTGTCGCCCCGATCTCGGCCATCTGCATCAGCCGCGACCACAATCGATCGCCGTTCACGCGCAGCGCGTTCACCATTGGAAGATCTCCCACAAATCGATGTCCACCATCTTGAATTCGCGCGTTCCGAAACTTCATCGATGATCGCACGGGGAGCGCAAATGGCCCAAACATTCGCTGAAACTTCTGTACGATGCGCATCCACCATGCCGATGTATCACGGCCGCAAAGTTCTCGCCGCGCTGTTCATGGCCGGATTCATGGTCTATGGCGGTGGGCTCTACAGCTTCGCGCTGTTCATCCCGCCCTTGACCCAGGAATTTCACTGGAGCCGCGCCGCGACCAGCGGTCTCGTGACGGCGTTTTGGTTGAGCGCGCCGCTGATCCTGTTGGGCGGTTCCGCGATCAAGCGCTTCGGGGCGACGCGGCTGTTGATCGCCGGCATCCTGCTCGAGGCCGTGTGCGTCGCGTTCTTGTCCACGGTGTCCACGTTCGGCGAAATGTACGTGCTCCGCGCCGCGATGGGCGTGGGCAAGGTGATGTTCGCCGTGACGCTGCCGTACACCGTGTCCCGATGGTTCTCTCGGCATTATTCGCTCGGACTTGGGCTGGTGTGGGCCGGCTGGCACGTGGGCGGCATGGTGCTTGCGCCGCTCGCCGGACTCATCATCCACCGCTACGGTTGGCGCGCGGCCTGCATTGCGATCGCCGCCGGCCTATTGACCATCGGACTGGGGCCCATCCTGGCGACCAAGGGTCCGCGCTCGGCGCGCGACGTCGGACTCGGGCTCGACGGCGATCCGCCGGGACACGACGACGCGCCTGCCCGCGATGCAATCCCGACCCGCACCGATGTGCCTGCCGGACGTTTGAGCGATCTTCTGCGCTCGACGACGTTCTGGATGATCGCCCTCACGACCCTGTTCTTCTACGCAACCTACGGCGGATTGCTCACCCACGCGGATTCGGTGGTCGAGGCTGCCGGTTTCACGCCGCGCCTGTCGTCGCTGGTTCTTGGATCGACCGCGGGATTCGCCGCCGTGGGCGGGCTGTGCGGCGGCTGGCTGCTCGACCGCTTCTCGGTGCGCATGGTCGGCATCGCAATGCACCTCCTGCTGTTGGCCGGAGCGTTGTCCTTGCTATGGGTTGGGCGGGCGCATTCCGCCGTGGCCCTCGTCACCTATGCGGCGTGCTTCGGCATCACCATCGGCGGGAGCGATCTGTACTTCGTCGCGCTCATGCGCCGCCGCTTCCCGGCCGTCAGCGTGGCCTACAGCTACAGCGCCTGGTATTTCTGCGAGATTCTGACGCTGTTGCTGGCGGGCCCCGCGGCGGGGCGGGTATTCGACCTCACCGGCAACTACGACACCACCCTCGCGCTGCTCGCCGGCAGCGCCGTGCTCGCCGGGGTTCTGTCGTTGTTCGTCTTGCGCGGCGCCGGAGGCAGTCGTCAGCGGGTATTGACCACGATGGCGAGGTCCGAGTAGCTCACCGACAGGCTGGAATCCCGCGCCAGGACCTGCGCCAGCGAGTCCGGATCATCCGCGTCGAAGACTCCCGTAAAAACGCGAGTGGCCACGTCGGCCCCTTGCAACCTGATCTGCCTGGCATTGTAGCGGTTGAATTCCGCGACGATGTGCGCGAGCGTTTCCTGCCGGAAGACCAGCCGCCGTTCGCGCCAGGCAACGGCATCCGACACGTCGGGCGCCATGCGCACGCTGAGCACGCCGCCGCGATCGATACGTGCCTCCTCGCTGGCGCCGACGCTGCGCGTCGCGGGATCTTCGTGCACGCTCGCGGCCGGTACATTGAATCTCGCGAGCGCGGGATGCGCCTCGGGCGTGACGCTCACGCGGCCCTCGATGACGGCGACCTCGGTGCCCTCCGGCCGGTTGTACACGTCGAACTGCGTGCCCACCGCCTGGATGACCGCGTCCGAGGTGTACACCCGAAACGGACGCGCCGCATCGTGGTGCACACGGAACAATGCTTCGCCTTGAAGCAGCCGGACTTCGCGCGTCTGCCCCGCAAAACGCAGGGCGACCCTCGAGTGCGTATTCAAGTGAATGACCGAGCCGTCGTCGAGGTCGAACGCTCTTTGCTCGCCGGTCGCGGTCGCGAATTCCTTCCATCCAGGCGACTCGCGCGCCAGAAATGTCCAGACGACCAGGAACGCCGCCGCCGCGGACGCCGCGACCGCGATCCATCGGCGCGGCCGCCGCAGGTGCGCCCATCGCAGCAACGCGCGCTGCCCGCGCGATGGGGGTGTACCGGGTGCCGCCGGCCCGCGAGGCAATGCTCCGCTCAACGGCACCACCCGACCGTCCGCCTGCGACAACAATGCTTCGATGTCGCTCACGCGGTGCGCGTCCAGGTGATCCAGCGCCTGTTCGATGGTCAGCATGAACAGGAAATCCCGCACGTTACGCGGCGAATCCTTCAGCCATTTGACGAAGGCCGCGCGTTGTTCCGCGGTGGGGTCGAGCAATACCTGCACCCAGGCGGATGCCTGTTGCGCATGCAGAAATTCAAGCCGGCGGTCGGGATTTTCGATGCGGTCGCTCATGATTAACACTCTTCGAGTCTGACCCGAAGCAGCGCACGCGCCTCGACCAGATATTTCTCTATGGTATGGATGGACAGCCCCGCCGACTTGGCGGCCTCCGCGTACGAAAGACCGTCGCGCTTGACCAGCAACAACACCAACTGATGAGTCGGCGGCAGAAAGTTGAGCGCCCGATCGAGCCGATCCTGCAGCTCCAATCGCTCCGCGATGCCGGCCGGCGCCCCCGGATCGGGGTTTTCGCACAGGTCGTCGGCGACGTCGGAATCGAACAGGACGCGTTCGTGATGCTTGTGCTGCCGAAATTCACGCACCACGTGGGTCGCGATTCCGAGCAGGTACGCCAGCGGCGTACGCACCAGATCCGCGTCGCGGACGCGCAGCAGCCGGGCGAACACCTCTTGGGCCAAATCGTCGGCGTCCTGCGCATGGTTCACGCGGCGGATGAGAAAGCGCTGCAATTCCACGGCATGATTGCGGAACGCGGTTTTCGCCAATTGAGCCGCTGCGCTGGCATTGTTCGTCGCCATGCAGATATGGTGCCTGTATTTGGGTAAAACCCGGTAGTCGGCCCGGTCACTACCGGGTTTTTCGCATTCGAAGACACTAGTTAGGACAAGTCGGCGCTGCGCGCTCGTTGCCGCGCCGTCGCCGGACAATGAAGAACAAGGCCGGGTGAGGGGAGGGAGTCATGCGTTTTCGCACCGTGCTTCTGAATACAGTCGGCGCCCTCGTCCTATGGACCAGCGCCGGCGCACAGACGCAAGGTGGAACGGGGCCGTACAGCGTGAGCATTCCCGCGGAGCCGCTCGGGGACGCTCTCAACGAACTGGCGCAGCAAACGGGGCTGCAGATTCTGTTTTCCTCGGAACTCGTCGCACGCATGCGCGCGCCCCAAGTCAAGGGATCTCTTTCCGCCGACGAGGCGTTGCGCAAAATCCTCAGTAATTCGGGATTGCGCTACGAATTCGTCAACCCGCGCACCATCGCCATTTTGGGACCGCAACCGACCGGCAAAAAACTGTCCGAATCGAAGGGCGAGAACGATGCAGGCAGCGCAAGCGCTTTGGATGCCACGGACGAGTCAGCCATTCAATCGAAGGAAGCCATCATGCCTCGCAAAAGTCTCATGGCGCGCTTTTTAGCGGTCTTCGCTGCTTGCAGTTCCGGCTTGCACGGCGGTGGCGCCTGCGCTCAAGAGGTCAATGCGCATGTCGGCGCCAGCGCACCCACCGAGCTCGAAGAAGTGGTGGTGACCGCACAAAAGCGCTCCGAGAGCATTCAGCAAGTCCCCATCGCCATCACGGCATTCTCAGAATCTACGCTGCGCGCCAAAGGCATCACCGACATCCATGGCTTGTCGGCGCTCACCCCGAACGTCAATCTCGACCAGGGATCGCCGTTCTCCGGTTCGAATTCGGTGCTGTCGGCGTCCATTCGCGGCATCGGCCAGGACGACTTCGCCTTCAACCTGGATCCGGGCGTGGGCGTCTACGTCGACGGCGTCTACTTCGCGCGCACGGTTGGCGCCAATCAGAGCCTGCTCGACGTCGAGCGCATCGAGATTCTCAAAGGTCCCCAGGGGACGCTATTCGGACGCAACACCATCGGCGGCGCCATCAGCATCGTCACTCGCACGCCCGGCAGCGAGTTCTTGATTCAGACCCAGGCCACCGGCGGCAGCTACAATCGCCGCGACGTCTCGGTGCTGGCCGACATTCCCCTGGCGGCGAATCTATTGTCGACCATCACCGTCGCCACGCAGTATCAGGACGGCTACGAGAGACGCATCCACTACCCCTCGCCCACACCCTACGTATCGGATCCCGTTGGCGCGCTGCACAGCTCAGGAACGGAGGCGTTCGATACCCAAGGGGGCACCAATCAGCAAACCGTGCGTGCCAAGGTGGTGTGGAAGGCCTCCGATTCGCTGACCGCGACCATTGCCGGCGACTGGACCCACACCAACCAACCCTCCACGGCCAGCACCGCGCTGCAGACGGTGACGCAATTCTCCCAAGGGGGGACTTTCGGCCCATTCTTCAATGATTGCCTTCTCGGGCTCCCGCCCGCCACCGCTCTCATCTGCGGTCCGCGCGGCGTGGTGGGCACCTCCCTGTGGCAGGCCAACCTGAACCCCGCGACCACCCGCCTGCTGTACGGTCAGGCGGTGACCAAGACCGGAAATATCGACACAACCTATGCCAACGGACAGAACTTCGACAAATTGGACTCCTACGGCGCGGCGATCACGGTCGATTGGGACGTGAATAGTGCCTTCAAATTCCGCTCCATCACCGGGTCCCGGCGGCTGCATTGGACCAGCGGCCTGGATGCCGACGGCTCACCCATCGATTTCTTTGAATTGAGCTTTGCGGAAGGGCAGCATCAGTTCTCGCAAGAGTTGCAATTGATCGGCGACTTGTTCGACTCGAAGCTCAAGCTCGTGGCCGGGCTGTATTATTTCGACGAAGGCGGCTACATCCACGACTTCGTCACGTTCGGCGGCGGTCTGCTGCAGGTGGACGGGCCGAACGAACTGGAAACGCGATCCTATGCCGCCTACTTGCACGCCGACTACAAGGTCACGGACAAGATCGGCCTCACCTTGGGCGGTCGATTCTCGGAGGACCGCAAGACATTCACCGGCGGGCAACAGGACCTCAATGGATTCGTCTACAAGGTCTCGACCTGTTACCCCTACAACGCCTCGGCGAGCCTGATCGGCGCGCCCGCCAATCTCACCTGCCAGCAGGGGCTCGGCTATCCGAATCCGAACAATCCATTGCAGGTGTATCCCTACGGCGAGAACCATCAGAACTTCAACGAATTCACGCCCACCCTGGGTGCGCAGTATCACTTCACCGAGGAGGTGATGGCGTACTTTTCCTATGCGAAGGGATTCAAGACCGGCGGGTGGACGACCCGCTTGGAAGTACCCCTGCCCCCGGGATCGCCGGCGCCGTCGTTCGGCCCTGAAACGGATCGCACCTACGAACTCGGCCTGAAATCAGAGTGGTTCGATCGCCAACTGATCGTGAATGCGGCGACTTTCTCGAGTCACTACGACGGCATTCAGTTGACCTACCAGATCAGCTCATCGCCGGTCACGCAGAACGCGGGCAATGCCGATATCAAGGGCGTCGAACTCGAGGTGCAGTCACTGCTCAATTCGCACTTCTCGCTGTCCGGCAACATCGGGTATCTGGATGCCAAGTACACCGAAATCAATCCATACGCGCTGGCGTATACGGGCAGGAGTCTGCCCAAGACGCCGCGGCTGAAATTCTCCTTGAGTCCCGACGTTCACACCCATCTCCCTAACGGCGCGACCCTGCGGCTCGGCGTGGATTACACGCACACCAGCGAGATGTTCAACGACGTGCAGAACACGCCCTTGCTGTCGCGCCCGAAGGTGGACACGTTCAACGCGTCGACGGCGATCGTCGCCCCGAACGGCCGAGTGACCTTTACCGTCGGCGGCACCAACCTCACGGACCGGCGCTACATCACCACCGGGCAGCCGCAAGTGGCGGGCGGAGTGGTGTTTGGAACCTACAACGCGCCGCGCGAGTGGTACGCGACGATCGGCTTCAAGTACTAGCGAGTCGCGACGCTCGGCGCAGCACGCTCTGCTTCTCCGCAGCGTTGTTCCAGTCCGGGAAAGCCGAAGGCTGGCGGGTCGGACCCGCCAGCACATCGTGTTGGACGCTAGAACCTCTGGCCGAACTTGATCGTGACGGTGCGCGGCTGTATCGGAATCGCGTACGGTTGAGTGCAGACCGCGATGGTGCACTGCTCGAACCGGGTCAGCTGGGCAAGTTTGTCGGTCACATTGGAGACGAGCAGTTGAATGGTCATCCCGTTTCGCTCGATGCTGCCGGACACGTCGACCACGCCGTACGCCGGCTGCGTTCCCACCGCGTTGGCGTCGGCAACTCGCAGCTGCGGTGTCGTTTGTGTCTGGTAGACGAATGCCGCCTGCACATTCGGTTTCCAATCCAATACCTCGGGGAAGCTATAGCGCGCAATGATATTGCCCTTGAACTTCGGTGTCACAGGCAAATTCGTGCCCTTAGGGGCGAGCGGCGAGAAGGCCGGATTGCCGTTGAAACCCGGGCACGGATTTGACGAAATGACTACGCCGGTCACGGGATCGGATTCACCGCAGTAGTCCGACGTGAGCCGCGGGTCGAGGAAGGTGAAATTCGTGGAGAGATCTATGGCGTTGGTCGCCTGCCACTCGATCTCGTTCTCGATACCTCGGATCCGCGCATTGCCGCCGTTCTCGATGATGGTCACGCTGTTGACCCCTAAGAACGAGAACTGGAAGTTCTTCCAGTCTTCCTCGAACACGGCGCCGTTCCAACGCAAGCGGTGCCCGAACCACTGCGTCTTCCAGCCGAGTTCCCAGTTGGTCAAGAAGTCAGCCTGGTAGGGGGGGACACCCACCTGCGCGGTGCGGTTGACGCCGCCCGGCCGGAAGCCCTTGGACCACGTCGCGTACACCATCACGTCGGGGGTGATCTTATACGTCAAGTTGACGCGGGGCACGTGGCCTTTTTCGCTGACGCGATTGTTGAGGTCGGTGCACGGCCCGCCCACCGTCGAGGGCCCCGCAAAACACTTGGCGGTGCCGGAGCCTCCGCCATACAGGGTTTCGTTGTAGCCGAAGAAGCCCTCCAAGGTATTATCGGATTTGAAATACCGCAAACCGCCGCTCAATTCCCACTGCGACGTGATGTCCCACGTGACCTGCGCGAAGACCGCCTTATCGCGGTCGACACGCGTTTCGTCCGTGAGCCAAATGGTGTTGGAGTGGCCCGGCACCGATACAGAGTCGGCGAGACCGTTGGGATTGCCGCCGCCTAGACTGGTGAAGTCGAACCCCGGCATCAAATAGTCCTGCAAAATTCGGTGCAGCTGACGCTGCACGAACACGCCGGCGGTCGCCCTCACCGGCAGATCCTGCGGCGTGCTCAGGCGAATTTCATGGCTCCATTTCTCGAAGGCATTATTGGCGATCACCAGTTCCTGCGGCATGATCGGCAGACCGTTGTTGCCGATCCAGTAGTGGCCGTAGGTGGATTTGGTATCGTAGAAGTACGAGTAGTCGCTGTAGTCCGCCACCGAGTGCGCGGTGCGCTTCATGTATGCGCCCGCGTACACGAGATCGAAGTTGGCTATCTTGCCTTCGACGGTGAGCGCCGACTGCATCCACGAATCGTCCGAAAACTCTGGACCGAAATGCGTCACTTGTAGGCGCCCGATCGCCGGGTCATAACCGAAGAATCCCTCGGTCGTCAGTCTCTGGCCCATCACGGTGGGCGTGATCGTCCAGTTGTCGTCGATATCGAGTTTGAGGGCCGCCCGGCCACCCTTGGTGTCCACCGTGTTGTAGTTGTTCTTGACGTAGGCCGCATTACTGATCGAGCCTTGGCCGATCCCGCCGTTGTTGCCGGGGTTGGACGACCAGGTCGGAAACGTCCGCACGCCCTTGATGATGCCGGCCGACACGTTGGTGCCTGCGACATTGTCGATGAATCCGCCGTCGTGCACGTCCCATCCGACCAGGCGCACCGCTGCAATCGGCGACAACGGCAGGTTGACGAACCCTTCGATGGAATAGCCAAGGCCGCCGTGGTCGATGGAACTGCCGCTGACGTCATAGCCGCCCACGAACTTGGTGGGATCCGGCTTGTTGGAGATGAGACGGATGGTGCCGGCCTGTGAACTTGCGCCGTACAGAGTGCCCTGCGGTCCCTCGAGGACTTCGATGCGCGCCATGTCGTAGATATGAACTTCGGGCGTGCCGTCGATGGTCGTCACGGGTTGCTCATCGAAGTAGGTGCCCACGCTCGGCTGCGAACCCGAATGGTTGCCGTCGCCGCCGCTGACGACGCCGCGGATGTAGATGTGCGACTCGCCCGGCTGGCCGTTGCCGCCCTGGCCCTGGCTGCGAACGTAGGAAACGCTGGGCGAGTACTTCACATAGCCATCAATGTCATTGATGTTCAGCTTTTCGAGTTGCGCATTGTCGAACACGGAAATGCTGATCGGTACGTCCTGCATGTTCTCCGATTTCTTCTGCGCCGTGACCACGATTTCTTCGAGGCCCCCGGTCTCGGTCTCCGTCGCGGCATGCGACATCGGTATTCCCCCGGCGAGGATCGCCGAGATGGCCGAGGCGAGCGGCGCGTAGCGCAGTGCATGGCGGCCGCGCGTGCGGCCGGCGTTCTGGGCCCTGAGGCCGGTGGCGTTCAAACGACGACGAGTCATTATTACCTTGCTCCCTAATGAATAATTATCAGTGATCCGACAAATCGATAAGTGCGGGAAAAGCCGGCACGTCAGGATAGCTTTCGAGCACGTCGTTCAGCGCCTCTTTCAGAGGCCCGAGCCACGGTTCGAAATGTCTCCAATGATCCACGCCTTCCCGGAAAATGGGCTGCCTTACCTGCTCGGAACTCGCGGTACGGACGGCCCGATCGTTCTCGTAAAACTTGAGGCACCCGTCCTCGAACGGCAGCCCGCAATACTCCAGAAGCCGACGCACCTCTGTATCGGTGTCGTCGATCATCGCTTCATAGAAAATCCGGTGCACCCGGCCCGGCAATACCGCATCGAAGTGCGCCATCAATTCGACGTAGTCGCGGTAATACCGGCCGATGTCTTCGAGGCCGTACGTAAAACTCTGACCCCGCGCGAAATGTTGCTTGAAACCCGAAAAGCAGCAGCCCAGCGGGTGGCGCCGCGCGTCGATGATTTTGGCATTCGGCAGCATGAGGTGAATTAGGCCCGCGAACAGGAAGTTGTTCGGCATTTTGTCGACGAAAAACGGTCTGTCGGTCTTGCGCTGGCTGCGCGTTTCGGCGAGATAACGGTCGCCCAGCGCGCGCAGCTCCTCGGGCGTGAATGCCGCGACCGCTTGCGCAAATCCCTGGGTATTGGTCGACGCCTCCCGACGGAAGATTTCCGCAGCCATGCGCGGGATATCCGGCAGCTCCATCGTGCCTTCTACTTGCGAATGACTCGATAGAATCTGCTCGATGAGCGTCGAACCGGCACGGGGCAAGCCGATGATGAAGATGGGATCCGGCGCCTCGGCCCCTGCTCCGCCGCGCGCAGCGAAGAATTCGGGCGTGAATACCGTCTTCGTGCGCCGCACGAATTTCGAGGTGTCGTCAAGGCTATAAGGAAAGAGCTTTTTGCGGATCTCATTGCCCTGCGCATAATGGCGGAAGGACTCCGCATACTCGCCTTCGTCCTCCAGCGCCTTGCCGAGCGCGAACTCGAAATGCAATCGATCGTCATCGGATAAGTTCTCCGGCACGAGCGCATCGCGCATGGCCGCAACATCCGCGTTCTCGAAGTGAAACGTCTTGAGGTTGGCAAGACTCCAGTAGGCTTCGCCCAGCGTCGGCTCCAACGAAATGGCGCGGCGGTAGGCAGCGATACTCTCGGCCTGGCGCCGCTGCGTCTTCAGCGAGTGACCGTAGCTCATCCAAATCTTGGGCTGCTGCGGAAAGTCCTCGAGCACCGCCGCGTAGACCTCGATCGCTTCGCCGTAATCGCCGGCATTCGCGAGGATTGCGGCCTTGAGATTGCGGTAGCCGGGATTGCGCGGTTCCTTGGCCAGCAGCTGCTCGACGTGCGGCAACGCCGCGGCCGCTTTCCCTTCTCGGTTGAGCACCACCGCATAATTGTGGCGAGCCGCATCGAAGCTCGGCGCAAGTTCCAGGCAGCGTTCCAGCAGTGCTTGCGCATCCGGATAGCGCTTAAGGCGCCCGGCCACCTCGGCGAGCATGCGCAGTGCGGCGACGTCGGTCGGATAGGCCTTGAGATGGGTGCGCAGCAATGCTTCGGCCACAGGCAGGTCGTTTGCGACCAGAGCCGCCGCCGGTTCCAGCAGCCGCGGATCCGTGGTGGACGCCTTGATTTGGGCCGCCCGCGCATTGTCCGCGCCGTCCACATCGCCCGTCAGATCCAGCTGTTCGGCGAGCACGCGCCACCCGTCGACCGAAGTGGGCTTGAGCTGCAGCGCGCGCCGCACCGCCGAGATCGCCTCGGTCGTGCGGCCGGCCTCGCTCAAGGCAATGGCCAGTTCGATGTGCACGGCCGGCGATTTCGGCTGCTCGCGCGCGAGCGGCTCGAGGACGCCCAGCGCAGCCCTCGTTTGTCCGGCGTGCCGATGAGCGGTTCCCAAAATCAGGCGGGCATAGGGATGCCCGGGGACGGCCTTCAGGATCTCGTCCGCCTGCTCTACAGCGAGCCTGGGGTCCCTCTCCAGCAGTCGTGCAGCATGCCCCAGCGCAACATCCACTGTCCCAACGGGCTCCGAAACGCTGTTCAATTGAACATCCAATCGATCCCCGTAGTTCGTTATCAGCTTATAAGAATCTCCCGCGCCGGCTTTGTCAAATCCGCAACAGGCGTTCTCAGCCCGCGTCTGGGCGAATTCGCGGTGCGGTTCGCTCGCGCGCATCATCCCTGCCGAGGGCGCCTGTGGTTGTAACCGATTGACTGCGAAAGAATTGTGCACGGGCAAAGCTCGACGGCCCGACCTTCGTTGACGCAAGGCCGCGTTGCGGAACGTCAACTGTACGACCGTTCAGAGGCATTTCTCGCCACAGCCGTTGAGCGTCCGATCAGCCGGCCTCAATTGGGCTGCGCCGGCTTGTATCCCGGCCCGCGCAACACCTGCCCCGGCTTGGCGCCCGTCATCTTCCCCTCCGCGATCACCGGCACGCCATTCACCAGCACCCATTGCATGCCGACCGCCAACTCGTTGGGAGAACTGAAAGTCGAGCGGTCGGCGATGGTCGCCGGATCGAACACCACCACGTCGGCCCATAGGCCGCGCTTCAACACGCCCCGATCGGTCAGCCGAAGGCGCTGCGCCGGCAAGGCGGAGAACTTGCGGATCGCGTCCTCGAGGATGAGCCGATGTTCCTCGCGCACGTACTTACGCAGAATCCGGGGAAAAGTCCCATAGGCGCGCGGATGCGGATGCTCTTCGCCGAGGATGCCCTCCGGCGAGGTGCCCGAGCTGTCATTGTTGATCGAGGTCCATGGCTGCACCAGCGCCAGCGAGACATCGTCTTCCTGCATGCCGAACACCGCGCATCCGGTAAATCCATGGTCTTCGACCAGGATATCGAGCAAGGTCTCGATCGGCGCCTTGCCCCGCGATTTCGCGATGGCCGCGATGGTCTGACCCTGCAAGGGGCGCAACGCCGGATTCTTGACCACGCCGACGAGAATCGATTCGGGTCCCGGCACCTCGTCCCATTCGTTGTCCCACGCGGTGCTGGGGGTTTCGATGTCCTTGACGATGCGCGCGCGGGTGATGGGGTCCTTCAGGCGTTCCACCATTTTCTCGTTGCCGCCGTCGTGCGCCCACGGCGGCACGAACGCGGACATGTCGTTGAACCACGCCGTATAGGCGTAAGTGTCCGCGGTGATGTCGAGGCCGCCGGCGCGCGCCGCCTCGATGCGCTTGATCATATCCGGCATGCGCCCCCAGTTCTTCTTGCCGGCCACTTTCAGGTGCCAGATCTCCACGGGGATATGCGCCTCGCGCGCAATGCGGAAGGTTTCATCGAGGGCGGCCGCCATGCCGTCCCCTTCCGAGCGCATGTGCGTGGCGTAGATGCCGCCGTACGGGGCGGCCTCGGAAGCCAGCGCGATCAGCTCTTCCGTGCCGGCATAGGGCGCGGGGGCATACTCCAAGGAGGTCGAGACGCCGACCGCCCCCTGCTCCATGGCCTCGCGCACCAATGCCCGCATGCGCACGAGCTCCGCAGCCGTGGGCGGCCGATCGGCGCCGCCGATCACCACTTCGCGCACCGTGGTCGCACCGACGTACGAGGCCAAATTGATGCCGATGCCTTGGCGTTCGAGCCGGGCGAAGTACTCGCCCAGCGTCCGCCAGTCCGCCTGGAGCCCATAGTGCTCCAGTTTCTGTCCGGCTTCGGCACGAGCGTGGCCGGTCATCGGCGCCGCCGACTCGCCCTCTCCCGTGATTTCGGTGGTGATGCCCTGATAGATCTTGGACGGCAGGCGCGGATCGACCAGGATGGTGAATTCGGATTGACCCAGCATGTCGATGAACCCGGGCGCGACGACTTTGCCGGCGGCGTCGATGCGCCGTTTCGCCTGAGCCTTGCCCAAGTTGCCGATGGCCGCAATACGTCCGTCTCGAACGCCGACGTCCGCCGCGTACCAGGGTGAACCCGTGCCATCGATGACGTGGCCGTTGGCGATGATGAGATCGAAGGGCGCGTCCGACGCGAACACCGGCGCGGAGATCGCCCACAGGCAGAGCGCCGCGGCAGCAAGCAAGACTCTCGACATGGTCATCCCCATAAAAGCGGCGACGGTAGTCGCATCAGGCCCCGATCGTACGCGATGCCGTGTTCTCGGTCTTCGCTATGCAGCAGCGGACCGTCCAAGTCCACGAACTCCGCCATTTGCCCGACCACCATACCGGGCGCCATGGCCAACGAGGTCCCCGCCATGCATCCCACCATGACTTGCAGCCCCAGCGCGCGCGCGCCGCGCGCCAGCGCCAATGCCTCCGTCAGCCCGCCGGTCTTGTCGAGTTTCACGTTCACCACTTGGTACAGGTCCTTGACTGCGGCGAGTCCGGCGCGATCGGCCACCGATTCGTCGGCGGCGAGCCTGATGGAACCCCGATAGCCGCGCAGGGTCTCGTCCTCACCCCTCGGCACCGGCTGCTCGATCAGCACCACTCCGAGAGACTTGAGCTCGGGCGCCAAGCGATTGAGCAGATCGCAACTCCAGGCCTGATTCGGATCGACGATGAGTCCCGCCGCGGGACAAGCCGCACGCACCAGGCGTATGGCATCGACATGACGCTCGCCATCGACTTTTATCTTGATGAGCGGCCAGTCCCCATAGCGGCGCGCACCTGCCGCCACGGCGTCGTCCGTATCGATCCCCAGCGTCATCGATGTGGTGAGCGGGCGGGGATCCGCCATCCCGGCCAATTGCCATGCGCTCGTGCGGCGTTGCTTGGCGGTCAAATCCCAGAGCGCACAGTCGACGGCATTGCGCGCGCCGCCCGCCGGCAACAGGCTCGCCAGGGAAGTAAAGTCCAGCGCGGCCCGTCCGCCGCCGGCGCCGGCGCCGATTCCCCGCTCGATCGCCGGCCGAACCGCCTCGATCTGCGCGCGTACCAGCGCAATGGTCTCTCCATCGTAGTCCACCCCCGCCGCTTCGCCGCGGCCGACACGGCCGTCCGCATCGGTGAGCGTGACCACGACCACATCGAGTGCGGACTCGGCGCCGCGCGACACGCGAAACGGGACTTTGTACGCCCAGGACTCCGTGTCGATGTGCATCCGCATGAACGGGCCGCGCGGGTTCAAGTGCGGGCGTGGCTCTGCGCCGCGGCAGCGAGGCTATGCGCCGCGGCGAGAAACTCGTCCACATGCGCGCGCGGCGTCGCGTACGAGGTCACCAAGCGAATCGCCACACCGGCCGGCGGCGTGCTCAGCGGCCAGCGGTAAAAAGCAAATCCCTGCCGCTCCAGTGCGGCGACCGTCGCTTCGGGCAGAGCGACGAATACCTCGTTGGCATCGACCGATTGCAGCAGGGAGGCGCCCGGGACATGGCTCAATCCCTCGGCCAAGAGCGACGCCATCGCATTCGCA
>WNFL01107953.1_pt1 | contig 29379 bp, 27 predicted proteins | sample 5400361 | NCBI WGS metagenome assembly WNFL01 (sample SAMN13153351, study PRJNA577476) | soil metagenome | isolation source: 40 cm soil on Douglas fir-dominated hillslope | place: USA:California | collected 2013-09-17
CGATCGCTATTTCGACGTCGGCATCGCCGAGCAGCACGCCGTGACTTTCGCGGCCGGTCTCGCGGTCGACGGCATGAAGCCCGTGCTCGCGATCTATTCGACGTTCCTGCAGCGCGGCTACGACCAGCTCATCCACGACGTGGCGATCCAGAACCTGCCGGTGGTGTTCGCGCTCGATCGCGGCGGCCTGGTGGGCGCCGACGGTCCCACTCATCACGGCGCGTTCGACCTTTCGTACCTGCGCTGCATTCCCAACATGACGGTCATGGCGCCGTCCGACGAGAATGAATGCCGCCAGATGCTCTACACCGCGTTCACGCTCGACGGACCCGCGGCGGTTCGCTATCCGCGCGGAACCGGCCCGGGCGCCGACATCGTCGCGGCGATGATGCCGCTCGCGATCGGGCGCGGCGAGATCCGGCGCGAAGGCAAGGGGGTTGCGATCCTCGCTTTCGGTGCGATGCTCAAGCCCGCGCTCGAAGCGGGCGGCGAGATCAACGCCACGGTCGCGAACATGCGCTTCGTGAAGCCGCTCGATCATGAGCTGGTCTTCAAGCTCGCGACGACACATGACTTGCTCGTGACGATCGAGGAGAACGTGGTCGCGGGCGGGGCCGGCGCCGCGGTGCTCGAGGCGCTCGCCGCCGAGGGTCTCGCGGTTCGCGTGCTGCAGCTGGGCCTGCCCGATGCGTTCGTCGAACACGGCGATCCGCAGCAACTCCTCGTCGATTGCGGCCTCGACCGCGAAGGCATCGTTCGAGCGATTCGCGAGCGGCTCGCTGCCACTGCGCCGCGCTCGGGAAAGGCGGCCTAGATGAAGACCCTGAACCGGGGACAGACCACTTGTCCCAGATGGCGGAACAAGTGGTCTGTCCCCGGCCTTCTGCTGTTGCTCGCGAGCGTTGCGGCATTCGCGCAGGACAAGCCCTGCAGCCGGGCGGAGGCGGCCGCGGCCGAGAAAGTCGTCGACCGCGTGGTGAATTTCCAAACGCTTTACAAGGCGTTCCAGGATTATCGCCACTGCGACCGGGGACCGGTGGCCGAGCTCTTCACCGAAGCGATCCTGCGCTGCGTCGTGGAGTGGAAGGGCATCGAGGGCTTGGCGGGCCCCATGGAAAAGGACGCGGGTTACCGCAGCTTCGTCTACAAGCACCTGCAGAGTCCCGAGGCGCAGGGCGACTTGAAGTCGATCCACTCGCGCGCGAAGATGAACTGCCCGAAGGGGCTCGAGGCCTGGTGCACCGAGATGGCGGGGGCGGCGAAGCCGATGTTCGAGCCGCTGCAAATGGAGGCGGCCCCGACGGCGGCACCCGCCGCGCCGTCCGCCTCCGCGCCCGCGAAGAAATAGCGATGAGACTCCAAGGCAAGGTCGCGCTGGTCACCGGCGCCGCGCAAGGCATCGGGCTCGCGTGCGCGCAGGCGTTCGTGCGCGAGGGCGCGCGCGTGGTCATGGCGGACGTCAACGAAGAGAAGGGCGGCAAGGCGGCCGCCGGCCTGCATGGGCCATTCGTTCGCTGCGACGTATCGCGCAAGGCGGACGTCGTCGCCGCCGTCGCCAAGGCGGTGAGCGAATTCGGTCGCCTCGACATTCTCGTGGCGAACGCGGGAATCGTGCATGCGGCGGAGTTCCTCGATCTCGAGGAAGCGGACTTCGACCGCGTGCTATCGGTAAACCTCAAGGGTATCTTCCTCGCGGGCCAGGCCGCCGCGCGCCAGATGGTGAAGCAGGGCGGAGGCGGCGCCATCGTCAACATGTCGAGCGTGAACGCGGTGATGGCGATCCCGAACCAGGTCCCCTACGTCGTTTCCAAGGGCGGCATCAACCAGCTCACCAAGGTGATGGCGCTTTCGCTCGCGCCGCATCGCATCCGCGTGAACGGAATCGGCCCTGGCACCATCCTCACCGAGCTCGCGAAAACCGCCGTGCTCGGCAACAAGGAGGCGGAGCGCAAGATCCTGTCGCGCACCCCGCTCGGGCGCATGGGTGAGCCGGAGGAGATCGCCAGCGTGGCGGTGTTCCTCGCGAGCGAGGAGGCCTCCTACCTCACGGGCCAGACGATCTACCCCGACGGCGGCCGGCTCGCCCTGAACTACACGGTACCCGTCGGCTGAGGCGCGGCGAACGCGTCCCCCGATTTCCCGTCTTTTGCGTTAATCTGGCGCCGTTCGAATCCCGTCTCGAGAGGCATTTCATGAAACGCATTTCCGTCGTCGCGGGCGTCGCGCTCGCCCTCAGCGCTGTTCCCGTCCTGGCGCAAATGCAGTACTCGACTCCGATCCCGCAGAAGCAGATCGAGGCCCCGAAGTCGCAGGCCCCCGGCTCCGCCGCGCCGAAGATCGAGCCGGTCATCGTCGACACGCCCAAGCCCAAATGCGAAGACCCGCCGTCCTATCCCGGACGGGTCGGCATGCAGACCGAAGATCGCCGCAACCGGTTCGTCGGTGCAGTCGACGCGTACAAGAACTGCATGCTCGCGTTCGTCGAGGAGCGCAAGGCCGTCATCAAGGCCAACGAAACCGCCGCGCGCGGCGCCATCGAATCATTCAACGTCCGGATGAAGCAGCTCAACGAGGAGCAGGAGAAGGCGCGGGAATAGCGCCGACCACCCGGAAAAAAAGGGCGGCCGAGGCCGCCCTGATTTTTTTCGAGGTTCGCCTAGTCGGGAACCGTCAGCGTGTTGTTGCTGAAGGTGATCTGGTCCGACGCCGGGGGCGCGGACGCGATTCCCGGCACGTTGGCGATCGTGAGCGCCGGCGCGGCGCCCGGAGTGCCTCCGCGCGGCGTCGTGCGCACGACCTGCGATGCCGGGATCGCCGTCCCATTCTTGAGGTTCTGGTACATGATCTCCATCGACTGCACCAGGTAGCGGTGCAGCGGTACGAGCCGCGTGTCGTATCCGGCGAGCGAGAGGAACGAATCGAAATGCTGCGCGTTCTTCACTTCGTAGTATGCGAGCCGGCTCGCGCTATCGACCGTCTTGTTGAGCGCGTAATACGGACGCGACGTGTGGTTCACCGGCACGAGCGTATCCGAGCGGCCGTGCACGATGATCACGGGCTTGCCGCGCAGGTTACCGGTGCGCTTTGCGGCATCGATGCTCGTGCGCAACGTGGCACCCGCGGAATTGTCGAGCAGATTGCGCAGGCACGCCGCGCCGTCGATGTTGTAATCGGCGAGAGTCGTCGAGGGTGAGATCGATGCTGCGTCGAGCGCCGCGCCGCCCACCGAGTTGTTGTTGATGAGGTTGATCGAGGCGCTCACCGGCGGCACGCCGTTGCCGGTTCCAAAGAGCTGCGCCGCGACTGTCGCTGAAATCGGCGGAGGCACGCCCGCCACCGGCGTCGCACCGAAGCTGTAACCGCACAGGTTGTCGCGCACGCTAGCCTTCGAATACGCGTTCGCATACGTGAGCGTCACCGACAGGGTCGCGAGCGCGTAATGCGAGGCGTGGAAGAGCGTCGTGTCCACATCCCAGCCGTTGGCGAGCAAGCGGGCCATGGCATCGTTCGCCCGTTCGGCCGTGGTGGCGCCGTTCAGGAGTCCGCGCGCCCCGAGTGCGTCACAGCGATTCCCCGCCGCTGCCGCATTCACCAGCACGCCGGCGCCCAACGGAGAAGCCGCCGCCGCCGCCGATAGCGCTGCGCAAGGCTGGTAAAGGTTTGCCAAAGTGAAGTAGTCGTAGAGCGTCTTCCCGAAGCCGGTGACCGTGGCGGTTCCGCGCCGGATGGTGAGACCCGCCGGCGGATTCATGAAGATCTGCGGCTCCGCAACGGCAACGCCGTCGATGAGCCCGTTCGTATCCTGCTCGGCCGCGGCGATGGCGGCGCCGGCGCCGTTGGATGCGCTGGAGGCGATCACGATCGTGCGTGCGGGCGTGAGCTTGTCGTTCTTGTAGACGGTGTCGCCCTGCCTCATGCCGTACTTCTGATTGAGCACGTAGAACGCGAATTCGACGGCGCGCAGCGTGTCGCGGCCCCAATCCTTCTCGGGGTTCACCTGCGAGTGCGCGTGCTTGTAGGCCCAGCGATTCGGGAAAGCCGCGTTGAACGCGGCGAGATCGGTCGCGGAGACGTTCGCGGTGAAGATCGAGCCCGTACCCGCAGTCGCGGCCGGCGTGCGCGTGCCCTGGATCACGTGCACGGCGTTGGCGGCGAGATCGTGGCCGCCGTTGCCGGTGCCCTTGTCGGTATAGGCCACCGCGCAGCCTTTCTTGAGGGCCCACTCGCCCGCGGCGCTGACCGCGCCGTAAACGCCGCGAGAGCCGCTCGAGGTCGCGGTGACGATGCAGGGGCTATCGAGGTTGAAGGAGACCGGAATCTGCACCATCAGCGACACGTTTTCACGCCCGCTGCCATCGTCGGCGAACGTGAGGTACTCGTCGCCGCCGATCCTTCCTTCGCTCGCCGTCGGAGTTCCGGAGGCATCGACGTTCGGGCCGTAGAACGTGCCGTATCCGCCATTGGCGGTGATGTCGACGAGCGCCCGGTAGTTGTTGTAGATCGCGAGCCGGCGAAGCTCGGCGGTCGTCGGGCTGGTCGGTACCGCCACAGCCGGCGCCGCGCCCGCGAGGCCGCTCTTGCCGAGGCCCGCGGTCAGCAGGTCGTCGGCTACGCCGTCGTAGGTCGCCACGAAAATGGTGCTCTTGATGTACGTCGGAAGAATATTGGGCTCTCCCGGATTGTCGGGGCCGCTGCTGGTGCAAGCGGCGGCGACGAGTGCGGCGACGGCGGCCGCGGTGCGCTGGATCATTGGAAATTTCTCCCGTGGATGAACGGCCCCGCCTGTTGTCTGGTGAACGCGACAGTGCGGGGGAAGAGGGCCATTGTTCGAGCGGGAACGGCCCTTTGTCAACGATCCGGGATTCCGGACCGGTGTCCGGAAATCCGGACATATTGGTGCGACTAAGCCGGCTCCCTGGCCACCGCCTTCCTCTTCCCGGCGCGTTCCGGCGCGAGGGTCGAGAGCTTCTGGTAGAGCGTGGCGCGTGAAATGCCGAGGAGCTCCGCGGCGAGGATCTTCTTGCCTTCGGCCGCGGCGAGCGCCGAGCGGATCGCGCCGCGCTCGGCGTCGGCGACGATGTCCGCGAGCTTGAGCGCAGGGCGCTCGCCGGCACGCGATGCGCTGGGCACGCGCGGCAGGACCAGCGTGAATTCCTCGGCCGACAGGCGCGGCCGGTCCGAGTTGAGCGCCACCTGCTCGAGCACGTTGTGCAGCTCGCGAATGTTGCCGGGCCATGCATACGACGACAGCACGGCGAGCGCCGTCGCCGTGAGCTCGCGCTGCGGCCGTCCGGACCTGCGCGCGATTTCCTCGAGGATGTGGTCGCAGAGCGCCTCCAGGTCGCTCGCGCGATCGCGCAGCGGCGGCAGCTCGATGGGCAGCACCGAGAGGCGATAGTAGAGGTCCGAGCGGAAGCGGCCCATCGACACCATCTGCCGCAGGTCGACGCTGCTCGCCGCGATCACGCGGACGTCGACCTTGGTAATGCGATTCGAGCCGAGGGGCTCGACTTCCTTTTCCTGCAGCACGCGAAGGAGCTTGGCCTGCACGCCCAACGGCATATCGCCCACCTCGTCGAGGAAGAGCGTGCCGCCGTTGGCCAGCACGAACTTGCCGTCGCGGGCAGGGGTCGCGCCGAAGAACTCGGCTTCGAGGAGCCCGTCGGGAATGGACGCCGCGCTCACCGCGATGAACGGACCGTGGGCGCGGGGACTCGCGGAGTGGATCGCCTGCGCGATGACTTCCTTGCCGGTGCCGGTTTCGCCGAGCAGGAGCACGGTCGTGTCCGACTGCGCGGCGCGGCGCGCCTGGCGTTTCGCTTCCATCGCGGGCGCCGAGGTGCCGATGAAGTTGGAGAACGTGTACTTCACGCGCCGCTCCTCCGCGAGCGACTTCTGCGCATCCGCGAGCCGGATTTCGAGATGCTGGAACTTGGCGACCAGGGGCTGGAGGTATTGAAGCCGGTCGAAGAGCATGAATCCCGCGCCGCCGATGACGCGCCCCCGGTCGTCCTTGATCGGCACCCGCATCACCACGAACGACTCGTCGCCGAACTGCATGATGTCGAGCATGATCGGCTCGCCCGTGCGCACCACCTCGCGCATGAGGCTATTGGGGATCACGTCCTCGACGGCGCGCCCGACGCCCGCCGAAGCCGCGGGAAGCTTGAGCCGGGACGCGTACTTTTCGCTCAACCAGACGACGCGCGCGTCGCGGTCGACGACGATCGCGCCCTCGCACATGTGGTCGAGGACCTCGAACAGCGACTTCTTCGCGATCTTGCGGACCGCCGCGGGATCCTTGAGCCGGCTCATTTCACCACCGAGCGATCCTGTCCGAACAGGATCTTGCGTTCCTCCTCGGTGCGCGTCGGCGCCGGCTTCGGGTTCACTTCCTTCGCCCTCGCATAGGCGCGAACCGTCGCCGGCCTCTCCTTGATCGCGGCATGCCAACGCTTCAGGTTCGGAAAGTCGTCGATGTTCTGTCCCTGCCGCTCCGGTCCGATCCAGGGATAACAGGCCATGTCGGCGATGGTGTACTGCTTGCCGAGGATGAAGTCGCGCCCGCCGAGGCGCTTGTCGAGGACCGCGTAGAGGCGCGAGGTTTCCTTCACGTAGCGCTCGATCGCGTAGGGAAGCTTCTCGGGTGCGTAATGCGCGAAGTGATGGTTCTGCCCGAGCATCGGTCCGAGCCCGCCCATCTGCCACATCAACCACTCGAGCACGATCACCTGCCCGCGCAGGGTCTTCGGAATGAATTGACCGGTCTTGCCCGCGAGATAGAGGAGGATCGCGCCGGATTCGAACACGCTGATCGACTTGCCGCCGTCGGCCGGCGCATGGTCGACGATCGCCGGAATGCGGTTGTTCGGCGAGATCTTGAGGAAGGCCGGGTCGAACTGGTCCCCCTTGCCGATGTTGATCGGCTTGATCGTGTACGGGAGGCCGGCCTCCTCGAGGAAGAGCGTGATCTTGTGGCCGTTGGGGGTGGTCCAGTAATAGAGATCGATCATGGGATCATCTTAGCTCAGTGCCTGACCGGGTCGCCGAGCTCGAAGCGCTCGCCGGGAAAATACTTGGCAAGCCGTTCGTCGGCGGTGCGCGCGTGCGCCTCCATGCCTTCGAGCCGCGAGATGCGTGCGGTCGCCTGCGCGATCTCATGGTTCGCCGCGCGCGTCATGCGCTGCCAGGTCACGGTCTTGATGAACTTGTGCACCGACAGTCCGCCCGAATAACGTGCGGCGCCGCGAGTGGGCAGCACGTGGTTGGGCCCGGAGGCCTTGTCGCCGAAAGCGACGGTGGTCTCCTCCCCGAGGAAGAGCGAGCCATAGCAGGTGAGATTGCGAAGCCACCAGTCGAGGTCGCGCGCGTGCACCTCTAGATGCTCTGAAGCGTAGCGGTCGGAAACCTGCGCGACTTCCTCGCGCGTCCCGCAAAGAATCACTTCGCCATAGTCGCGCCACGCGGCACCCGCCGCCTCGCGTGCTGTCGCAGGCAAGGCGGCGATGAGCACCGGCACGCGCTCGATCACCGCTTCGGCGAGCGCGCGCGACGTGGTGAAGAGCCATGCCGGCGATTCGTGCCCATGCTCCGCCTGGCCGACGAGGTCGGTAGCCACGATCGCCGCGTCCGCCGTCTCGTCGGCGATGACCGCGACCTCCGAAGGCCCGGCGAAGACGTCGATGCCCACCTGCCCGAAGATCGCGCGCTTCGCCTCGGCCACGAACTTGTTGCCAGGCCCGACGACGATGTCCGCGGGCTTGCCGGTGAAGAGGCCGTGGGCGAGTGTGGCGATCGCCTGCACGCCGCCGAGCGTCATGATCACATCGGCCCCCGCGACCTTCATGGCGTAGAGCACGTGCGGGTGGATGCCCTCGCCCTGATACGGCGTCGAGCAGGCGATGACCGTCGGTACACCGGCCGCTTTCGCGGTTGCGATCGTCATGTAGGCCGTCGCGATGTGCGCATAACGCCCGGTGGGTACGTAGCAGCCCGCCACGTTCACGGGGATGAGGCGCTGTCCCGCGGTGAGGCCCGGATGAACATCGACGGAGAACTCCTGCATCGATTCGCGCTGCGCCAGGGCGAAGCGGCGCACGGCGGCGGTGGCGAAATCGATGTCGCGCTTGACGCCGGGCTCGATCGCGCGGATGCGCCGCTCGATCTCGTCTTCCGAGAGCACGATCTCCCCGGTCCAGTCGTCGAGCTTGCGCGCGTATTCGCGCACCGCGCTCTCACCGCCGCGTGCGATCTCCGCGAGCATTTCGTCGACGATCTTGCGTGCGTTGCTGGATTCCGTCTCCGGAGTCTTCGTCGCCTTCTTGAGGTATTCAATGCTCATCTCGCCTCATTTCCCGTAGATGTAATTCGGCAGCCACATCACGATCTGCGGAAAGAAGATGCACAGCGCGAGACCGAGGAGCTGCAGCCCCATGAATTGCATCATCCCCTTGTAGATGTCCCCGAGGTCCCATTCGGGAACGACGCCCTTGAGGAAGTACGCCGACATGGCGACCGGCGGCGAGAGCCACGCGGTCTGCAGGTTCACCGCGACGAGGATGCCGAACCACACCTTGTCGAATCCGAGCTTGTCGACGAGCGGCAGCAGGAACGGCACCACGATCAGCACGATCGGCACCCACTCGAGCGGCCAGCCGAGGAGGAATATCACCGCCATGATGATGAAGAGCATCACGTACGGAGGCACGTCGAGCGCGAGGAGCGCGTCGGTGATCATGTTGGGCGTGCCCAACCGCGCGAACACCGCGCCGAAGAAATTGGACGCGGCGCAGAGGAACAGGATCAGCACCGAGATCTCGAGGGTCTTTACCAGCGCGTCCTTGAAGTTGCGCCAGGTGAGTTTGCGGTAGGCCGCGGTGAGCAGCAGCGAGCCCATGGCGCCGCAGGCGGCGCCCTCCGTGGGAGTGGCCAGCCCGAAAACGATGCTGCCCAGCGCCGAGAGCACCAGCACCGCCGGTGGCACGAGGCCAAGGAAAAACTCCTTCCAGATCTCGGCGTAGCTCGCGCCGCGGTCGCTCATCTTCAGCGGCGGCCCGAGGGCGGGGTTGATCCAGCAGCGGATCATCGCGTAGGCGGTGAAGAGGAGCGCCAGCAGCAGGCCGGGAACGATCGCGGCGGCGAAGAGGGTCGTCACCGGCACTTCCAGCACCGGTCCCATCACCACCAGCATGATCGAGGGGGGGATGAGGATGCCGAGCGTCCCGCCCGCGGCGATGAGCCCCGCAGAGAGCTTGGTGTCGTAGCCGGAGCGGATCATCGACTTGCCGGCCATGATTCCGAGGATCGTGACCGAGGCCCCGACGATGCCGGTAGCCGCCGCGAAGATGGTCGCCACGAACATCACCGCGAGGTAGAGCGAGCCGGTGATGCGCGAGAGCAACTTCTGCACCGAGTCGAAGAGGCGCTCCATCAGGTTCGCCTGCTCCATCATGATGCCCATGAAGACGAAGAGCGGCACGGCGGCAAGCGTCTGCTCCATCATCGAGCCGTTGAACTGCAGCGTGAGCTGGTAGAACACCAGCTGGCCGAAACCCCAGTACCCGAAGATGAGGCCGAGAAAAATGAGGGTGAAGGAGATGGGGAAACCGATGAAGATGCAGGCGATCATCGCCACCATCATCCACAGGCCGATCATCGGCTGGCTCATTGCGGCCACTTCCCCTTCCTGGCCGCATGCACCGATTTCAGCAGCTCGGAGATTCCCTGCAGGATGAGGAACGAGATGCCGATGGGCACGCAGCTTTTCAGCGGTCCGAGCAGCGGCATCCACGCCGTGTCGGTGCCGCGCTCGCTCCGCGACAACGAGATCCACGCCCACTCGGTCGAGACCCACAGGAAGATGCCCATCGTCGGGAAGTAGCACACCACGTAGAGCAGCGCGTCCACCCAGCCTTGCGTCTTCACCGACCAGCGCCGGTAGATGAAGTCGGCGCGGATGTGCACTCCTTTCGAGAGCGCGTAGGCGGCGCCCAGCACGAACATGGCGCCGTAGAGCATGCGGCTGATGTCGTACGCCCATCGGGTGGGCGCGGTGAACAAGTAGCGCGCCATAACCTCGTAGACGACCACCAGCATCAATGGCAGCGTGAGCCACGCGACCACCCGTCCGGTCCACAGGCTGATGGTGTCGATGGTGACGATGATGCTCGACATCCAGCGCGGCATGTCGTCCGGCAAGTGATCGTGCGAATCGGGCCTGCGCCCGGCGATCATCTCGTCGGTGAGGTTGGGTGTCTCGGTCATGCGGAAATCTCCGGCAAGGTCATTCCCGCCCGCGGCTGAATCGCCGCGGGAAGGAATCGCTCGTCACTCTTATTTTTTCGGTTCCGCCTTCTTCGCTTCCGCCTTGGGAGCAGCGGCCGGCGCCGCGGCCTTCTTCAGCGTATCGGCATACGCCGAGCTCAGTGCGGCGTTCGATTTCTGCGCGCGTGCCCAGTACGGGATCGACACGTCGGCCCACGCCTTCTGGCTGTCCCACACCTTCTTGAAGAACGCGTTCTCGGCAGCGTTCTTCTCGAAGTTCTTCATCGCCGCCGCGCTGTACTCGGTGAAGTACTCCTTCGGCGTGTCATGCAGGATCACGCCGTGCTTCTCCACCAGCTCCTTCAGCGCTCGCCCGTTCTCGGTGATCCGGTACGCCACCGTCTTCATGAGCGAGGCATTCGCCGAGACCTCGACCGCCTTCTGCTGCATCGGCGAGAGGGATTTCCATACGTCCCCGTTGATGTAGAGGTCCGCATTGACGACCACCTGGTGCAGGCCCTCGAGGTAGTAGTGCTTCGCCACCTTATGGAAGCCGAAGGTCATGTCGGGCTTCGGGCAGCACCATTCGGCCGCGTCGAGCACGCCTTTCTCGAGCGCCGGCAGGATGTCACCGCCGCCCATCGCGACCGCGGCCACGCCGATGTCGTTGTAGATCTGGCCGGGGATGCCCGGCGGCGAGCGGAAGCGCAATTTCCTGAAGTCCGCCATGCTGTTGATCGGCTTCTTGAACCAGCCGAGCGCCTCGGGTCCTACCGGCTGCAGGATGAAGCCCTTCACGTTCACCTTCATCTCCTTCCACAGCTGGTCATAGAGCTGCTGGCCGCCGCCGTAGAGGAACCAGGAGACCCAGGCGAAGTTGTCCATGCCGACGCCCGAGCCTGCGGCTGGCGAGCCGAAGAGCGTCGCCGCCGGATGCTTGCCCGACCAGTAGTGCGTCCAGGCGAAGCCGCCCTCGATCAGGCCCTTGTCGACCGCGTCGAGCGTGTCGTTCACCGGCACCAGCGCGCCAGCCGGGAGAATCTCGAAGGTCACCGTGTTGTTGGTGAGGGCCGCGACGTCGGCGGTGAACTCCTTCAGCATCGTGACTTCGTCCGCGCTGGTCGGGATCACCGACTGCACGCGGATCTTGACGGTCTTCTGCGCGGGCGCCTGCGCTTCCGCCAGGACCGGCGCAAGCATGAACGCCGCGGCCATCACGGCCGAGCGGGCGAGACTCCATCGAGCTGATTGCATTGCATCCTCCCCTTGTAGTGTTTTTTTAGACGTACGACTTGTATTTCTGCAAATGGCGCACCGGCTTCGAGAGCGCATCGCGCCGGAACGGATCGCCGAGCTCCTTCGTCACCATCATCTCGAGGATCGTCGTCCTGCCTTCGGCCTGCCGCTTGACCGATTCCTGCAGCGCCGCGCCGACATCGCCGACCTTCTCCACGACGACGCCTTCGCAACCGAACGACTTCGCCACCGCCGCCCAGCTCGGGTTGTCGAGCTCGACGCCCTGGTAGCGCTGCGAGTAGAAATCCACGTGGTTCTTCTTCTCGGCGCCCCACTGGCCGTTGTTGAAGACCACGACCGTCACGCCGATCTTCTCGCGCACGCACGTGAGCATCTCGTTGAAGCTGATGCCCCACGCGCCGTCGCCGACGTAGGCGATCGCCGGGCGGTCGGGCCGCGCGACCTTCGCGCCGCAGGCCACCGGGAACGCGTAGCCGCAATTGCCGAAGCTCATCGCGGCCAGCATCGAGCGCGGCTCGTCGAAGCGCAGGTACGAATTCGACACCGAGCAGATGTTGCCGATGTCGGTCGAGACCATGGCGCCCTTGGGCATCGCGCGCTCCAGCGCGCGCAGCATCTGGCGCGGGTGCATGTGGCCGCTCTCCTTCGAGATCTCGACCGAGTACGCATCGGTCTCGTGCGTCCACTGCTCCAGCTCCTTTTCCCACGCGGCTTTCTCGGCCTTGATCGTGGCGTCGCGTTCCGCTTTGTTCTCGCGGCAGGCGAGCGGCTTTCCGGTAAGGCGCGCGATGAGCGCCGCGGCCGCGGCACGCGCATCGCCGCAAACGCCGACGGAGATCGGTTTCACCAGCCCCAGCATCTTCGCCTCCGCGTCGACCTGGATGATCTTCGCGTCCTTCGGCCAGTACTCCATTCCGTATTGCGGCAGCGTGCCGAAGGGACCGAGGCGCGTGCCGAGCGCGAGCACGACGTCGGCCTTCGAGATGAGCTTCATCGCCGCCTTCGAGCCCTGGTAGCCGAGCGGCCCGACCCAGAGCGCGTGCGAAGCCGGGAACGAATCGTTGTGCAGGTAGCTATTCGCGACAGGCGCGTGCAACAGCTCGGCAAGGGTGATCGCCTCTTTCGTCGCCTCGCCCATGATCACGCCGCCGCCCGCGAGGATCACCGGGAACTTGGCGGCGGCCAGCAGTCGCGCAGCCTCGTCGAGCGTGGCCTCGTCGCCGGCGCCGAGGCGAATGCGGATCGGCTGCGGAATCTCGCACTCGATGTCGCCGTAGAAGAAGTCGCGCGGAATGTTGAGTTGCGTGGGGCCCATGTCGAGCACGGCGCGATCGAAGCAGCGCGCGGTGATCTCGGCCATGCGCTTGGGATTGTTCACGTGACCCTGGTACTTGGTGATCTTCGAGAAGATCGGCAATTGCTCGGTTTCCTGGAAGCCGCCCAGACCCATCGTCATCGAGCCGGTTTCGGGCGTGATCGCCACGACCGGCGAATGCGCCCAGTAGGCCGCCGCCATGCCGGTGACGAAGTTGGTGACGCCGGGGCCGTTCTGTCCGATGCAAACGCCGTGGCGCCCGGACACGCGCGAGTAGCCGTCGGCCATGTGCACCGCGCCCTGTTCATGGGCGACCGGAATGAAGCGGATGCCGGCCGCGGGAAAGATGTCGAGCGCGTCCATGTACGCCGACCCGACGATTCCGAAAATGTCGGTCACGCCCTGCGCGACCAGCGTTTCCACGAGCGCTTCGGACGGCGTCATCTTCACTTTTCCGCGCACCACGTTGCGCTTGCCCTGGGTCATGTCGTTCATGGGGGACTCTCTCGGGAAATGGATTGAAAAATCTCGAATGACGGAAGTAGTATATGCCGCGTGGGGAATGACGACATGAGCGAAGACGAGGAGAAGATTCAGATCCACCGCGGCCTGAAGGGGGTCCATTTCGATCGCTCGCGCGTGTGCGACATCGATGGGCGCGCGGGCTCGTTGTGGTATCGCGGTTATACGATCCACGACCTGGCGGAGCATTCGACCTTCGAGGAGACGTGCTACCTGCTGCTGCGCGGCGAGCTGCCGAAGCGCGCGGAGCTCGAGCGTTTCACCGCGGAGCTGAAGGGCGCGCGCTCGCTGCCGGCGCAGATCCTCGAAATCGTCGGGACCGTAAAGGCAGCGCATCCCATGGATGTCCTGCGCACCGCCGTCTCCGCGCTTGCCGCGTTCGATCCGGACGTCGCCGACAATTCGCCCGAGGCCAATGTCCACAAGGGCATTCGCCTGACCTCGCAGGTGCCCATGATCGTCGCCGCGCACGAGCACATCCGTAACGGCCGGGCGCCGGTCGCGCCCGATGCGTCGCTCGGTCATGCGGCGAACTTCCTCTACATGCTCAAGGGAAAGAAACCGAGCGCGGACAGCGAGCGGCTCATGGATCTCGACATGGTCCTGCACGCCGAGCACGGCTCGAATGCCTCGGCCTTCACGGCGCGGGTCGTCGCGGGAACGGAAGCGAACCTGCATGCGGCGATCACTGCCGGCATCGCGGCGTTGTCGGGTCCGGCGCACGGCGGCGCGGCCGAGAACGTGATGAAAATGGCGCAGGAGATCGGCGACCCCGCGAACGCCGCCGAGTACGTGAAGCGCAAGCGCGCGAACCGCGAGGCGGTGATGGGCTTCGGCCACCGCGTCTATCGCGCCGAGGATCCGCGCGCCCGGCACATGCGCGCCGGCGTGCAGAAGCTCTCGGTGGAGATGGGCCAGCCGCAGTGGTACCAGATCCTCGCCGCGCTGGTCGAGGCGATGAAGCCGTACGCGCGCCACGGCGTGAACGTGAACGTCGATTTCTACGCGGGCGTCGTCTACTACCTCAACGGCATCGCACCCGATCTCTTCGTGCCGATCTTCGCGATCGGCCGCACTCCGGGCTGGACGGTGCAGGTCATCGAGCAGATGGAGAGCAACATCCTCATCCGGCCGCTCACGGTCTACAACGGCCCCGAGCCGCGGCCCTACGTACCGATCGACTCACGCTAGTCCAGGGCGAGCAGGACGGCGGCGGTCGCCACGATGTCTTCCACGCTCGCACCGCGCGAAAGATCGCTTACCGGCTTCGCGAAGCCCTGCAGGACGGGGCCGATGGCGCGGGCTCCCGCCAGGTGTTGCGTGAGCTTGTAGGCGATGTTTCCGGAGTCGAGGTCGGGGAATATCAACACGTTCGCGCGCCCCGCCACCTCGCCCATTTCGCGCACCTTCTTTTTCGCGACCGCTTCGACGAGCGCGGTATCGGCCTGGAGCTCGCCGTCGATCGCAAGGCCGGGCTCGCGCGCTCGCGCGATCTCGAGCGCCTGGACGACCTTGTCCACACGCGCGTGCTTCGCGCTGCCTTTGGTCGAGAATGAGAGCAGCGCGACGCGCGGCTGCTCCTCGAGAAGTGCGCGGTAGCTCGCGGCGGAGGCGATCGCGATGTCGGCAAGCGCTTCGGCATCGGGATCGACGTTGGCCGCGCAATCGGCATAGACCATCACGCGGTCGTCGAGCACCATCAGGAAGAAGCTCGACGGCGTGCGGATGCCGGGAGCGAGCCCGATCGTCATCAGCGCGGCTTCGACCACTCGCGCGGTGGGCATGGCGATCCCGCCGAGAAACGCGTCCGCGTCCCCGGCCTTCAACATCATGAAGGCGTAGAAGAGGGGCTTGCGCACCGCGCGCGCGGCGATCTTCGGATTGCCCGGATAGAGCGCTGCGTAAGCGTCGATGCGTGGATCGGATTCGGGATCGCCGGGAAGAATCGGCTCGGCGAGGCCCTGCGTCTGCATGCGCCGCGCGGCCTCGACGGTGCGCTCGTCGCCCGTTTCGGGCAGCACGATGCGCCGCCTGCGGGTGCGTGCGCGATCGTACAGCCGCTCGAGGATGTCCAACCTCAGGCCGCGGCGCGCAGTCCGAGGAGTTGCCGCGCCTCCGCAGTCGTCGCGGGGCGGCGGTCGAAACGTGCGCAGTTGTCGGCGATCTTCTTCACCAGCTCCGCGTTGCTCGCGGCGAGCCGGTCGGCTTCGATCTTCAAATTGTCCTCGAGGCCGGTGCGGCAATGGCCCCCGGTCTCGAGGCACCACTGGTTCACTTCCCACTGGAAGCGCGCGACGCCGGCCGCTACCCACGTGGCACCCGGAAGAACGGCCTTGATCTCGCTCCTCAGGAAATCGAACACCGTGCGCCGCGCCGGCATCGCGTTGGGAATGCCCAGGACGAACTGCACGTGCGGCGGGCTCTTCAACAAGCCCTTCTTCACCAGGTTCGCGGCGTTGTAGAGCATCGCCAGGTCGAAGACTTCGACTTCGGGCTTGATGTCGCTGTCGAGCATCGCCTTCGCCAGCGCCTCGATGAAGTCCGGCGGATTCTCGTAGACGCGATCGGGGAAATTCACCGAGCCGGTGGCGAGCGAGGCCATGTCGGGCTTGAGGTGGAGCATCGCGCCGCGCTGCGACATGTCGCGGCCGCGACCGCCAGTCGAGAACTGCACGATCATCCCCGGGCAATGCTTGCGCACGCCTTCCTGCACGCGCCCGTACATCTCGGGATCGGATCCGGGCGACTCGTCCGGGTTGCGCACGTGGATGTGCACGAGCGAGGCGCCCGCTTCGAAGGCCTCGTGCGTCGACTCGATCTGCTCGGGCGGCGTCACCGGGACCGCGGGATTGTCCTTCTTCTTCGGCACCGCGCCGGTGATCGCGACGGTGATGATGACGGGCTGGGCCATGGACGAGGATTATTGCAAACCCCAATGGCGCGTGCAAACATGTCCGGTAAACGGAATTTACAATTCCGGAAAATGAAACCACCCCGCACGCCGACCTACGACGACGTCCTCGCCATCGTCCGCCTCATCGAGTCGGGCTCGCGCTTCAGCGAGTTTCGCCTGCGCTCCGGCGACATCGAGGTCGACATCAAGCGCACGAACGGCGCCGCGCCGGAGATTGGGCCCCGGCCCCCCGGCTTACCGATTGCCGGGGCAGGCTCAGCGGCAGAAGCCGCGGCCGGGGCGACATCCAGGGTCATCCCCGGCGCTGCAACCGCAGCGATTGCCCGGGATCCAATTTCGACCCTACGCGAGCTGGTTCCGGGTACCCACGTGATCCGCTCCCCGATGGTCGGCACGTTCTACCGCGCTCCCGACCCGGGCGCGCCGCCCTTCGTCGAGGAAGGAACCCACGTGAAGCCGGACACCATCGTCGGCATCATCGAGGTGATGAAGCTCATGAACTCGGTGACTGCGGGGATTTCGGGCGTGGTGACGCACGTGCTGGCCGAGAACGCGCACATGGTGGAGTTCGGGCAGCCGCTCGTGGCGATAAGGCCGGGGAAATGAGCAAAGCATTTCGCTTCGTCGACGTCACTCTTCGTGATGCCCACCAGTGCCTGTGGTCGACCCGCATGACGTCCGCGATGATGTCCCCGATCCTCGGCACGCTCGATCGCGTCGGCTACGACGTCGTCAACGTCATCGGCGGCGCCGTCTTCGACGTGTGCGTGCGCTACCTGCAGGAGAATCCGTGGCGCCGCGTGCAGATGCTCTGCGAGCGGCTCGACACGCCGGTCGATGCGCTCACTCGCGGACAGAGCCTCTACACCTTCGAGCTCTTTCCCGACGACATCGTCGAGCTGAACGCGCGGGTGCTCGCGAAACTGGGCGTCAAGGTCTTCACCGTCTACGACGCGCTCAACGACAACCGCAACATCGAATCCTCGGTGCGCGCCGGCAAGGCGGCGGGCATGAAGGTCAACGGCTGGATGACCTACACGCTCAGCCCCGTTCACGCCGATGCGTACTACGTCGAGCGCGCGCGCGAGCTGGTGAGGCTCGGCGTCGACTACATGTGCGTGAAGGATCCGACCGGGCTCCTTACCCCCGAGCGCGGCCGGACGCTCTTTCCCGCCCTGGTCCATGCTGCCCGCGGCGTGCCGCTGCAGTTGCACTCGCATTGCCAATCCGGCCTCGCGCCCGAGGTGTACACGGTGGCGATGCAAGCGGGCTTCGAGTATGGCTACACCGCGCTCGAGCCGCTCGGTAATGGCGCGTCGTTGCCCACCACGCAGGAAATCCATCGCCGTGCGCGCGCGCTGGGCCTCACCACGACGCTCGACGAGGATGCGTTGGCCGAGGCGTCGCAATATTTCGAGTGGCTTACGGTGCGCGAGAGGAAGCCGCGCGGCGAGATCGCGAAATACGATCCCGCGCTCTACGAGCACCAGGTCCCCGGCGGCATGATCTCCAACCTGCGTTCGCAGCTCCAGGCGATGAAGCTGGAGCATCGCCTGCCGGAGATCCTGGAAGAGGCGGCACGCGTGCGCCAGGACCTCGGCTACCCGATCGTGGTGAGCCCGTTCGCGCAATTCATCATCACCCAGTCGGTGCTGAACGTGGTGCAGGGCGAGCGCTACAAGACGATTCCCGATGAGGTGCGCAAGTACGCCTGCGGCTATTACGGGCGCCTCGCGGCCGAGCCCGCCGCGGAATTCCTCGAGCGCGCGAAGATCCGTCCCGAGGAGCGCGTCACCGAAGCGCCCGCGGCGCACATCGAGCCGTGGATTGCGAAGCTGCGGGCGAAGCTGGGCGCCGGCGTGAGCGACGAAGACCTGCTGCTGCACGCGTTCTACGACGAGAAGCTGCTCGCGCCGCTGCGCGATCCCGTTCCCGAGTGCCGCGAGAGCACCACGCCGCTCTACGAGCTGGTCAAGTGGCTTCACGACCGCCGCGACATCCAGCGCGCGCGCATCAGATTTGCCGGGACGGAGATCAATTTCGCATCATGAGTGCCGCCAAGAGCCCTGGCGCCGTACCGAAAGCCTTGCGCGTCCTCGAGGCGGTGGCCGCGCGCAAGCGTCCGATGTCGATCGCGGAAATCGCCACCGCGCTCGACATGCCGCAGCCGACCACGCACCGTATCGTCGGCACGCTGGAGAAGCTCGGCTTCGTCGGACGCGAGCCGGGACGCCGGCGCGTGATCGAGGGCGGGCGGCTGGTGAGCCTGGGTTTGAATGTGCTGCAGGCGGCGGCGAGCAACAGCGCACCGCATGCGGTGCTTTCCGCGCTCGCGAGGAAGACCGGCGAGTCATGCAACCTGGGCGTCATGGCTGGCGGCAACGTGGTCTACATCGACCGCGTGGAATCCCACTGGCCGCTCGGGCTGCGCTTCGAGCCGGGCAGCCGCGTGCCGCTGCACTGCACCGCGATCGGCAAGCTGATGCTTTCGCGGCTGCCCGCGGCGGCGCTCAACGCGCATCTCGCGAGCGGCTCCCTCACGCGCTACACCGCGACCACCATCACGGACGCGCGCCGCCTCAAGGCGGAGCTCGAGCGCATCCGCCGCCAGGAATACTCGATCGACGACCAGGAATTCATGTCGGGCGTGGTCTGCATCGCGGTGCCGGTGCGAGGGCCCCGCAACGGCGACGTGTGCGCGGGGCTCGCCATCTCGGCGGCCGAGGCGCGCTTGACGCTCGCCGGCATCAAGCGCTTCCTGCCCGATCTGCGCGCGGCCGCGGCCAAGCTCGCGCGCAGCCTCGCGGCGTCAAGCAAGTAACCACTGCGAAGTAGAACCACTAGCCAACGAGAGGAGATCAAGATGCTGAAGCGTATGTTCGGTTCGACCCTGTTCGGCGCGGTCGTGGCGCTGGCGGGCCTCGTCGCGACGCCGGCCGTGGCGCAGAAGAACCCGGTGCCGCTGCTGCTCTGCCCCGCGGGCTGCGGCCCGACCGAGAGCGACACGATCCTGATGGTGCAGATGATCAAGGAGGGCCTCCCGGTCACGCTGCTGCCCCAGGAATCTCCCGGCTACATGTACAACATCCGCGAGATGAAGGAGGAGCGCAACTGGAAGCGCATGCTCTTCAGCACCGAGGATGTGCTGATCCAACTCGCATTGAAGTGGGGCGGCACGCCGGAGATCAAGGAGTTCCTGCCCGAGGCGGTGCCGATCAAGTTCAAGCTGCTCTACGGCGAGACGTGGTGGGCGCAGGGCAAGTTCTTCGTGACCTTCGATCCGAAGATCCGCACGGTCGCCGACCTCAAGGGCAAGCGCATTTCGCTGGGGCTGCGCAGCCAGAGCGACTGGGGCGTCTTCTCGCGCCTCGTGCTGCAGGAGTACGGCATCACGCCGGCCAATAGCGACATCCGCCACCTCACGCCGGCGCAACTCACCCAGCAGCTGATCGACGGCACCACCGACGGTGCGACGTCGGTGTTCGGCATGGAGCCGCACCAGAAGGAATGGATGATCGGCGGGCCGCTGCGCCAGCTCGAGGCCTCCGGCAAGCCGCTGCGCTATCTCGGCGTCGACAAGGACACCGTCGACCGCATGAACAAGCGCTGGGGCACCACGTTCATCCACACGATCCTTCCTCCGGGCACGCTGCCCAAGCAGACCGAACCGTTGGGCGTCGGCCTCGTGCGCGGCTACAAAGCGGCCCATGAGCAATTCCCGGAGGAGGTGGCCTACCAGGTCGTGATGGCGGTGGCCAAGCTCGCGCCGAAGCTGCGCGACCTGCACGTGCTGTGGAAGATCTGGTCGCCCGAGCTGATGCTGGCCGGACTCTCGGATGAGAACGTCCATCCCGGCGCGAAGCGCGCGTACGTCGAGCTCGGATGGTGGGACAAGGCGAAACAATACCCGGCCATGACCTATCCCAATTGATGCAAGGCCTGGAAGCCTGGAGGAAGGCTGACCGCGTTCTCGACGCGCTGACGCTCGTCGTCGGCGTGCTGATGATCGTCTACGTCGGGATCGCGGTCTTCGGGCTGGTGTCGAGCTCCGCGCGGCACTACGCGGCCTTCGCGTTATTCGTGATGGTCATGTCGTGCATCGCCTCGTTCAAGGTCTGCGTCGGCGAGCGGCTGGGAAAGAAGCACGGCGACGAGGGCTACCAGGAAGAGTCCGCGACGCCGCCCGATCGCGTCGCGCCGCTCACCTGGGTCAAGGCCGCGATCGCCCTCGTGGGCTCGTTGCTCGCGATCACGGGGGCGGCGTACATCCTCGTGCATGCGGATCGACTGGAGAAGACGGCGCCCTTCTTCGGCGGCTACGACATGGCCTTCGGCTGGGTCTTCACCGTCGGCGTGCTGATGCTGACGCTGGTCCACTGGGGTGTGACGCTCACCGCGATCGTGGCGCTCGCGATCGCCTACTTCTTCTTCGGGCAATACATCGATCACCCGCTGCTCTCGCATTCCGGCTACCAGCCCGCCTTCGTGATGAGCTACATGGGCCTGGGCCTGACGCAGGGCTTCTTCATGTTCGTGCAGACGGCGGCCGACGACATCTTCTTCCTCGTCATCTACGCCACCACGCTCTTCGGGCTCGGCATGATGCCGATGATCGTCGAGGCAGGGCGGCTGGCTGGCGGACGCATGAAGGGCGGGGCCGCCGCGCCGGCCATCATCGGCAGCGGCGCGGTAGCCGCGGTGATGGGCACCGCGGTCTCCAACGTGGTGTTGTGCGGGCGCTTCACCATCCCGCTGATGATCCGCGGCGGCTATTCGCGCCCGATGGCCGCGGCCATCGAGGCCACCGCGTCGACCGCGGGCCAGATCATGCCGCCGGTGCTCGGCCTCGCTGCATTCCTGATCGCGGCGTTCCTCGGCATCGCCTACATCGAGGTGGTCAAGGCCGCGGTGCTTCCGGGACTGCTCTACATGACGGGTGTGGCGATCGGCGTGATGGTCTACGCCAAGCGTCACGACCTGCCACGCCTGGAGGGGAAGGCCAATCTCGCGATGGTTTGGCGCCTCGTGCCCACCTTCTTCGTCTCGTTCATCGTCGTCGTCGTGATGCTGGTGAACTACTACTCTCCGTCGATGGCGGGCCTGTCGGGCATCGCCACGGCGCTCGTGCTCTCGGCGTTTCAGGGCCCGTATCGCCCGACCGTGAAGGGCATGACGGCGGCGCTGATCGAAGGCCTCACGCTGGTGTCGGTGCTGTCGCTGCTGCTCATCGCCATCGGGCCGCTGGGTCAGGCTTTCCAGACCACCAACCTCTCGGGAAAGCTCGGCATCTGGCTGATCTCCATCCTGCCCGACAGCAAGATCGTCATGCTCATCGGTGCGGCGCTCCTCTCGATCGTGCTCGGCATCGGGCTGCCGACGCCGGTCGCATACCTGATCGCCGCGCTGGCGGTCGTGCCCTTCATGATCCAGATCGGCATCGCGCCGCTGCAGGCGCACTACTTCGCGTTCTACTTCGCGATTTACGCAACGCTTTCGCCGCCGGTCGCCGAATCGGTGCTCGCCGCGGCGAAGCTCGCCGGCTCGGGGTTCTGGGAAACCGGGATGCACGCGATGAAGCTCGCCGCAACGACTTTCATCATCCCGTTCGCCTTCGTCTTCAATCCTGAGCTGATGGCGTTCCCGAACTTTTCCTTGAAGATGGCCTGGGCCGTCGCGGAGGTGCTGATCGTGCAGTGGACGAGCTCGATATTCCTCTACGGCTACTTCATGCGCCGGCTCACCCGGCTCGAAAACTGCGGGTTCCTCGCGGCGGTGCTGCTCGGTTACGCGGCGATCATGCGGGTGGAGACCGTGTACACCTATCTCGCCTTCGGATTGACGGCGGCGCTCATGGGCTGGATCGGCCTGAGGAGGAAACGATGACGGGCGTGCTCCACGGCAAGGTCACGCTGGTCACCGGCGCCGCGCGCGGCATCGGCGCCGCGATCGCGGATCATTTCGAGCAAGCGGGCAGCATCGTCCACCGTGCGGACGTCACCCCGGCGAAGGCCGGGGCCCAATCATTGGATCCCGGGCCATCGCCCTCCCGGGCGCCCGGGATGACGATCATCCTCGACGTCACAGCGCGCGACGCGGTTCGTGCCGCGATCGACACGATCGCGCGCGACCACGGCGGCCTCGACATCCTCGTGAACAACGCGGGACTGCTCGCCACCGGTCCGATCGAAGGCACGACCGGCGAAGAGTGGGACCGGTTGCTGGCCGTGAACGTGACCGGCGTCTTCAATTGCGTGCAAGCCGCGCTTCCCGCGATGCGTGGCCGCGCGGGTGCCACGATCATCAACATCGCGTCGGTATCGGCCGAAAAGGGCGGCGGGGCGATCGGCAACGTGTGGTACGGGACCACGAAGGCGGCGGTGGTCGCGATCACGCGCGGGCTCGGCCGCGAGCTCGGGCCCCAGGGCATTCGCGTGAACGCGATCTCGCCAGCGGTTCTCGATACCGAGATGGTCCACAAGTACCTCACGCCCGAGCGTCGCGAGAAGATCCTTGCGCGCGTGCCGCTGGGGCGCCTCGCGACCGCGGACGACGTCGCGCGCGTCGCCGTGTTCCTGGCTTCCGACGCAGCCGCATTCATCACCGGCGAGACGATTGCGGTGGATGGTGGATTCCTACGCACCTGAGGCGCTCGCGATCGTCGCGATCGTCGCGGCGCTCGCGGGAGTGATTCGCGGCATCACCGGGTTCGGCGGCGCGATGGTCATGTCCCCGCCGTTCGCGCTGCTGCTCGGTCCGCTCGTCGCCGTACCGGTCGTCCTCCTGCTCGAATCGATCGTCGCAGCACCCATGCTCGCGCAGTTGCGACATGTCGTGCGCTGGAGAATCATCGGACCCATCATCATCGCCGCCTGCCTCACGGTTCCCATCGGCACCTACGTCCTGGTGAGCGTCGATCCGCAGGTCATGCGGCGCGTCATCGCGGCGGTCGTGGTGGTGTTCTCGCTTCTCCTTTTGCGCGGCTGGCGCTACAGCGGCGAGCAGCGCCTGCGAACGGGCTTGGGCCTCGGCGCAGTGTCCGGAACGATGCTGGGCGCCACCACGCTGGGCGGCCCGCCAGTGATCCTGTATCTCCTGGCCGGTCCCGATCCGGTCGAGGTCACGCGCGCGAACCTCACCTATTTTCTCGGCGCGATTTGCGTGGCGGGCCTCGCGATGCTCTGGATCGCCGGGGTGCTCGACCGCCGCTCCCTCGTGCTGGCCGCCGTCCTCGCGCCCGGCTACTACCTCGGCATGGTCGCCGGGATCCGGCTCTTCTCGCGCTTCAACGAGACCCGCTTCCGCCAGTTCACGCTGCTGCTGATGCTGGTCGTGTCGGCAGGAATCCTGGTGGCGTGATCGGAATTCACGCGCGCGGAGCGTGTCCAAGAGTGCCACACACTCTCGAGGACACGACCATGGCCCAGGAACCCAACATCAGCATGGCGAAGGCACAGCTCCTGGACGATTTCAGCAAGGTAGTCACTGACGCCGAGGCGCTGCTTCGCGCGGTGGCCAGTGTGCCGGGCGACAAGGCGACGGAATTCCGCGCCCGGGCCGAGGAGAGTCTCGGCACCGCGAAGAAACGGCTGCGCGAGCTGCAAGGCGCCGCGGTCGAGAAGACCACCGCGGCCGCGCGCGTCACCGACGAATACGTGCACGAGAACCCGTGGCCGCTTATCGTGGGCGCGGGGGTCATCGGCTTCGTCCTGGGCCTGATGGTCGGCGATCGCGAGTAGCTTTCATTCCGTCGCTCCACTGGTTAGGGCGCGTGGCATCATTGCCACCAGAGCCCCCGAGGAGAACGAGATGAAAGCACGCCATTCGCTTTTCACGACGCGGCGATCGCTGCTGGCCGCCGGATCCGCGCTCGCGCTCGCGCCGCGGTTCGCGTTCTCGCAGGACAAATATCCGTCGCGGCCGATCGAGTTCATTGTGCCGTGGGGCGCCGGCGGTGGAGCGGACCAGCTCGGTCGGCGCACAGGCAAGCTCCTCGAAGCGGACCTCAAGGTCTCCATCCCCGTCATCAACGTCCCGGGGGCGACCGGCAATACCGGCATGGCGAAGCTGCTATCCGCCGCGCCAGATGGATACTCCATGGCGATCTTCATCGCGGACACGCTGGCGACGCTCGCCGGCGGCAAGGGGCGCTACAAGATCGCGGACATCGTGCCCCTCGCGGTGATGATCCGCCAGCCCTCGGGCCTCTTCGTGAAGGCCGACTCGAAGTGGAAGACCTTCGACGATTTGCTCGCGGATGCGAAGAAGACCGACATCAAGGTCGGAGTGACCGGCATCGGCAGTGCCGACGAGATGCACGTGGTCAAGTTCAACGAGCAGCACGGGACGAAGTTCCGCGTGGTGCCGTTCGCCGCGGCGGGCGAGCGCTACGCGTCGATCCTCGGCGGACATGCCGACGTCCTCGTCGAGCAGGCGGGCGACGTGAAGTCCTTCCTCGACTCCAAGCAGATGCGCCCCGTGCTCTTCTTCGCCGACAAGCCGCAGGTGGGGCACGAGTCCACCACGCTCGCGAGCAAATACGGCGTGACGATCGCCATCAGCCAGTTCCGCGCGATCGTCGTGCGCGCCGGGACCGATCCCAAACAGGTGGCGGTCCTTTCGGATGCGCTCGAGCGTTGCGCGAAATCCGACGATTTCAAGAAATTCCTCGTGGAGGAGCTGGCCTTCGCCGACAGCTTCATTCCGGCGAAGGAGGCGGCCCGCTTCATCGCCGGCGAGCTCGCGCTGATCGAATCGTCGTCGAAGAAGGCCTGAGCGCCTTGCGATGAATTCGCGTGCGAGGCAGGTGCTGCCGTACGCGGTCATGCTGGTCGCCGCGGCGCTATTGTTCTGGGCGGCGACGCGCATCGACGTCGACACGGGCGGGCGCATCAGCCCGGCGATCTGGCCGAAGACGATCATCGTCATCATGGCGCTGCTCTGCATCTACGAGATCGTGAAGCGCCTCGTGGCCGCGCGGACCTCGTCGGCGACCGGGCTTCTCGGCGGGTTGAACGCGAACCCGGCGGAAGGCGAGACGCCGGTCGCGGAGCCAGCGGGTCCGGATCCGATCGAGAGACCGGCAATGCTCTGGGGCGGCATCGCGCTCGTGGCGGCGTACGTGGTGCTCGCGCCGTGGCTCGGGTTCTTCATCGCGACCGTGCTCTTTCTCGCGGCCTTTCCCTGGATCGGCGGCGTGCGCCGCCCGCTCCTCGTCGCAGCGATCGCCACGCTCGGCAGCCTTGCGGTCATCGTGATCTTCATGCGCGTGGCTTACGTCTCGCTGCCATTGGGCGAAGGCCCGTTTCGCGCTTTGTCGCTCGCGCTCCTGCGCGCGCTCGGCGTGAGCTGATCCCGAACGCATGGAGACGCTGACCCAGCTCGCCGCCGGTTTCGCGAGCGTCTTCACGCCGCTCAACTTCATCGTGCTGGTCATCGGGTTGGTGCTCGGCATGCTGGTCGCGGTGCTTCCGGGCCTCACGCTGGTGATGGGCGTCGTGCTCGCGCTGCCGTTCACCTACAAGATGGACGTGGCGCCCGCGCTGGTCCTGCTGACGGCGATGTACACGTCGGGCACCTACGGCGGCGCGATCACCTCGATCCTGTTTCGCATTCCCGGCGAGCCGATGGACGTTCCGCTGATCTGGGACGGCTACGCGATGACGCGGCGCGGCGAGGCCGCGCTCGCGCTCGGCTGGTCGCTGGTCGCGGCGCTCTTCGGCGGGCTCACCTCCGCGGTCGTGATGGTGGTGCTCGCAAAGCCGGTCGCCGGCATCGCGTTGAGCTTCTCGTCGCCGGAATTCTTCGCGATCGTGTTCTTCGGTCTCGCGAGTGTCGTCACGCTCTCGGGCGCGTCGCTCGTGAATTCCCTCATCAGCCTCTGCCTTGGGCTCCTCATCGCGACGGTGGGCGTGGATTCCATCTACGGCGCCGAGCGCTTCGCCTTCGGATTGCCGTTCTTGCAGGACGGCATCGAGTTCCTGCTGGTGATGGTCGGCGCGTACGGCATCGGCGAAGTGCTTTCGCGCTTGAGCACCGGTTTCGCCGCCGAGCCGCAAACGGATGGCGATGGCAAGGCGCGCTTCCGTACGGCGTTTCCGCGGTTGAAGGAAATGCTCGGGATGAAGGCGACCTTCGCGCGCGGCACCGCGACCGGCATCATGGTCGGCATCGTTCCGGGTGCGGGCGCCACCGTCTCGGCATTCGTCGCCTACGGCCTCGAGTCGCAATACGGCAAGAATGGCAAGGCGCTCGGCACGGGAGCGGCAGAAGGCATCGTCGCCGCAAAATCGGCGGCAACCGCGTCGGTCGGCGGCGCCTTCGTGCCCCTCCTCACCATGGGCATTCCCGGTAGCGGCGCGACAGCGATCATCCTCGCGGCCTTCCTGTTGCACGGCATCCAACCGGGACCACAGGTCTTTGCCAACAGTCCGGCGCTGGTGAATACGGTGTTCGCCGCCGTGTTCGCCTCGGTGATCGGGATGTGCATCCTCGGTTACTTCGCGATCAAGCCGCTCTGCAAGGTCCTCGACGCGCCGGAGGCGATCGTCTCCGCGTTCGTGGTGCTGTTCTGCTTCGTCGGCGCCTTCGCGCAGCGCAACAACGTCTCGGACCTCTACGTCATCGCGATCTTCGGCGTGCTCGGGTTCCTCTTCGAGCGCTACAAGTTCCCGCTCGCCCCGCTCGTCCTCGGCACGATTCTCGGGCCGCTCGCGGAGAACAACTTCATGACGACGATGGTGAGCTTCAACAACGACTGGACCGTCTTCTTCACGCGGCCGATCAGCGGCAGCATCCTCGCGCTCTCGATCGCGGGCCTCGCCTGGCCGCTCGTTCGCGCGGCGCTCGCGCACCGGCGCAATCGCAAGGAGTCCCTTCGTGGACAGACCCAAGCACCCTGACGTCGCCGAGCTCGTCGCGCGCGCACGCGCCGCGCAGGCGATCGCCGACGGCTACGACCAGGCGCGCATCGACGAAGTGGTCGCCGCCGCCGGGTGGGCGATCCTCGAGCCCGCCCGCAATCGCGCGCTCGCCGAGCTCGCCGTGCGCGACACCGGCATCGGCGACGTCGAGGACAAGGTCCTCAAGAATCATCGCAAGACGCTCGGCCTCCTGCGCGACCTTCACGGCATGAAGACGGTCGGCGTGATGTCGGAGGACAAGGCGAAGGGCATTGTCGAGATCGGGCGTCCCGTGGGCGTGGTCTGCGCGGTCACGCCGTCGACCAATCCGGCGGCGACGCCCGCAAACAAGATCATCAACAGCTTGAAGGCGCGCAACGCCGTGATCGTCGCGGCGTCACCGAAAGGTGTCTCGACTTGCGCGATGCTGATCGAGTTCATCCACGCCGAGCTCGACCGCATCGGCGCGCCGCGAGACCTGGTGCAAATGCTGCCGGCGCCGGTGACCAAGGATGCGACGGCGGAGTTGATGCGCCAATGCGACCTGGTCGTTGCGACCGGATCCCAGGCGAACGTGCGCGCGGCCTACGCGAGCGGTACTCCCGCTTTCGGCGTCGGCGCGGGCAATGTCGCTTCCATCGTCGACGAGACCGCGGACCTCGACGACGCGGCGGCGAAGATCCTGCAGTCGAAGACCTTCGACAACGCGACGAGCTGCTCGTCCGAGAACAGCATCGTGCTGCTCGAGCCGATCGCCGATGCGATGCTCGCCGTACTCGCGCGGTTGGGCTGCGTGCGCGTGTCCACCGAGGACCGGCAGCGCCTCGAGGCGTGCATGTGGCCCGAAGGCAAACTCTCGCCCGCGGTCATCGGGCAATCGATTGCCGCGATCGCCGCGCGCGCGCAGCTCGCCGATCCGGTGGCGCACACCGCGCGCATTCTTCTCGTCGACGAATCGGGCGTGGGACCAGGACATCGTTTCTCGGGCGAAAAGCTCTCGCCGGTCCTCGCCGTCTATCGCGCGCGCGACTTCGCCGAAGCGAAGGATCTCGTGCGGCGCATCTATGCGTACCAGGGCGCCGGCCACTCGGTGTCGCTGCACAGCAAGAAGGAAGAGCGCGCCCTCGACCTCGGCCTCACGCTCCCGGTCGCGCGCGTGATCTACAACCAGGTGCACGTCGTCGCCAACGGCGGCAGCTTCTCGAACGGCCTGCCTGTGTCGCTCTCGATGGGCTGCGGAACCTGGGGACGCAACAACTTCTCCGAGAACTTGAACGTGCGCCACTACATGAACGTGACGCGCGTCGCCTTCCCGATTCCCGAGCGCGTCCCCACCGTGGAGGGCCTGTTGGGGGAGTACTTCAAGCGTTGGGGTAAATGAAACCGAACACCGTAACTGCGCTGATCGCCGCCCAAGCCGCCGCCCGCGCCGACGCCACTTATTTCATCGCCACGGAGACCGGCCGCACGCTGACCTTTGGTGGGCTTCGCGATTCCTGCGCGAACGTCGCGGGACTGCTCTCCCGACACGGTCTCGCGCCCGGCGCGCACGTCTCGCTCGTGATGCCCAACGGACTCGCGACGCTCCGCATCCTTCTCGGCGCGATGGCGGGTGGCTACTGCGTGAATCCCGTGAACCTGCTCTCGCAGCCCGAGCAGATGAAGTACGTGCTCGACCATTCCGACTGCGCGCTCGTCTTCGCCTCGCCGGAGTGGGCCCCAAAAGTCGTTGACTTGGTCAAGGATCTCCCGCGGCCCATCACGGTCGTCGAGGTCGACCCCGACGCCGAGTCCTTGCCCGATGAGCCGTCGCAAGATGAGACGTCGCGCCGGGCGCCGCAACGCGGCGATGGCCCGGGGTCCAATTTCCCCGTTTCCGACTCCCTCGCCCTCCTGATGTACACCTCCGGCACCACCGGCAAGCCCAAGGGCGTGATGCTCACCCACGCCAATCTCGCCGCGAACGCGCATGCCATCAGCGCCGAGCATCGCCTCGGCCGCGAAGACCGCGTCGCCGCCGTGCTTCCGCTCTATCACATCAACGCTTTCGCGGTGACGATGCTCGCGCCCCTCGCGCACGGCGGCTCGCTCGCGATGCCGCCCAAATTCTCCACCGGGAAATTCTGGGAAACCGCGGCGCGCTTCGAGTGCACGTGGATCAACGTCGTGCCGACGATCGTGAGCTATCTCCTCGAAGGACAGGCGCCGAG
>WNFL01110392.1_pt4 | contig 29351 bp, 35 predicted proteins | sample 5400361 | NCBI WGS metagenome assembly WNFL01 (sample SAMN13153351, study PRJNA577476) | soil metagenome | isolation source: 40 cm soil on Douglas fir-dominated hillslope | place: USA:California | collected 2013-09-17
GCTGGACGATATTGTGCAATTACACACGCAAATATCTTCGGCCCTTCATCTCGCAAGGTCGATGCAATATCCGGTCGTGCTGCACATAGCGGAACACCTTCGACCTTTCGTGCCTCGTCTGGAACTACATCTACCCTATCTTGCGCGACTTGAAGGTGTCACAGAGGAGATCGATAAGATGGCTCGCGATCCGGAGAGTGATTTCGGTGAATTTATTCGCTTGCAGAGTTCGAATCCGGAATGTGAGAACCTAGGACTTTCGAGTTTTCTACTCAAGCCTGTGCAAAGGTTGATGAAGTACCCTCTATTTTTCAAAGTGAGCCACCCTGCTGGTTGCCCATTTGGATGCTAATTTTTATGGTCGCCAGCAATTATTCGAAACGACTCCGAGAAGTCATCCTGATCACTTGCCTACATTCTCGCTGTTACATTCAACTGACCTGGTTATACGAGTCATGCAAGAAGTCAAGGCTAGGGAGGAGGAGTACGACTATGTCAAGTCGTTAGCGGTCAGGATCGCCGGAATGCCGCCAGGTTTCAAATTGGCACGGCGAGAGAGGCGCTTGATTGCACAGGGGCTTCTACGGCGTATCTTTTTGAACGAGAGGGAGGAAGCTGCCTTGGATGGGTTGACTCCGACCGCACTTTCTTCGACTTCGAGAACGCCCTCAAGTGCCTCCGCTTCTCAGCCCCCAACTCCTCAACCTAGCGGTCCGATGACGCCTTCCATGCACGGTATCGACCTCACGAAGCTTGGGCCCGTAACTTCGCCATATTTCAACAATCAATCGATACACGCTCTGCCCATTTCCCCTATCTACAATTATCGCCGAAGTTTCATGTCCATGATATCGCGTGCCAGTGGTGTGTCGGATTCCTCAGAGTGGACTGCCTCCTACTCGTCGCACTCTTCAATGGGGGGACCGCCGGATCTAGATATAACACAACGCCCTGATTCGATTGCTTCCTCTGTTGCGCACGTGCCGTACCCCATCGCCTCTCCTGTTAACTCGCCAACGCTCTGTGCGCCGGCATCGAAGGACCATCAAAAGCTTAAGCTTCGAGACATACCAGTCTATGCGTTTGTCTTCTCGGATTTGGTCATTCTCACAGTCCCGAATCCTGAGAAACAAAGTTCCCTGCGCGCCAACCGGACGACTGGTGCCAAAGATAGCATGCAGCTTGCCGAACAAGTTGGTGTTGCAAGAGTCCTTGGAGTAGTTGATCACTCTAGCAAATTAGGTTAGAATACAAGACTCTGAGGTTGTACGACCTTTTTCTCACCTTTAGTCAGAGCTGGACCACCTGATCGCCGTAGACCTCCTTCCTATGCCCCAAGATCAACCAGACACTGGGTTGCTATCCGCAGATGCATCTTCAGCAAGACCAATCTACCTTACGCTTCCCGACAAGTCCAACGCACGGTTGAATTTGGCCCCACCTCAAGCATTAGCCGACGCAAAAGACAAATGGGTCACTGCGTTTCAGCGCTGCTTCAGGTACACTCTTCGTTCCCTTTCGTTCCCTTTGAGCACACGATACGACGAACCCGCCGAAGGAGTGCTTGGATCGGAGGGCCATTCTCGCTCCTCCGTAATGTCGATCCTTGCTTCTGGTTTGCCACTACCCAAGAGCCCATCTCAACAGTTATTTCAAAGCGCCGAGGATGCGTCGTCTGTTGAGGATATGATCGAAGGAGAACGTGAGGAGCGAGGGTGGTGGACATTGCGGTTCAAGCAGGTCTTGCGAGAAATGGAGCAGCTTGGTGACCCTGTCATGCTTATTGGAGACTCGGCGTTGACCATGGGGTATCGTCCCAAACGCGCGCAAATGCCTGAACGAACGAAGCGAAGCGGGCCCCAGCCACTGCTTCTATCTAGTATAGCATCACAATCAGGTAGCTCTAGATCCAAAGAGAACCGGAAAAGTCTTCTGCCTTCCTTCAAACGTCGTTGATATTAGGTTGTCATGTCCTCATGTGTCAATTTTTTTTTCGCATATACTCGTTTTCTTAATATGTCAGAGTGTCACTGTGGGGGATGCCCCCGCGATTGTGGTCTGTTCCGACTCGCATCGAAAGGCGACTTCCGACCATGCTCGTATAACGACGTCTCATCGACGGCATGCAAACCAAATGTGACTTTTGCTACACCAATCACCAACGGACTATAGGCAGTCCCAATGATATCGATATTTGGAGACATCGATAAGAAAAGAGTAGTGATCCTACCATTACCACCGGACACGTCGTGCGGCAATTATTACTTGCAGCTAGCCAATCTCAATCTCAGTATCTATTCCTCCTATTCCACACTTGCAATCTCAGCAAACAGTCGCTGGGATTACCCTTGAGCGTGCCAGTAGTTAATGGGTTCAGCATATATCTCGTCCACATGATCCAGAGATTTTAGGGTATATGCGGGACAAGAGCTGGGAAAAGGGTGAGGTGATGAAAGGCCGAAGAAATTCGTCAGGGTAAACCGATTGCAACAGGGGATAATTTTGTCGGTGATGGAGGCTGGTCCGTGGTTGCTTTGTAGACCACCTGATGCCCCCCCCCCCATTTTCGTCGCGATATAGATACCAGAATATCATTGAGATGGGACATCAGCGGCGCCACTTGTCATCATAAACGAAGGTTTTACCTGCACTGGAACTGATTTTTCCATCGCACCACCAAGGCAAATGAAATCTTGAGGAAGCGGGAAGCATCGGTTTTCAAGTATCCTTGCTCAAATAGAGATTGCGTCATGCTTTCCCAATGACAAGGGGCCCTTGTTCCGGCTCTTGAGTCCGACTATTTCCTCTACACTGAACTTGTGAGTAAGAACTGTTGCTGGGGAGTTGCGCTAGCGTAGCTCGTAGTACCATGGATGAAAATCCCATAGAAGCTTCTAGTAATCTCATTCGGCCGGTTGGTCTGGGTCTAGAGAAGGCAGGTGTGCCTCTTATGCGGGTACACAAGTGGTTGCCCCCAGCTGTCCGTTGTTCCGAGGATATATCACGCTGGTACCTGATCGAACATGCTGAGCAACGCCAACTGGGTGAATTCGTTAGCTTCCCTGGAGAGGTAGCCATGCTGAGCGGGCGGTGTTGATCGCGATCTGGCTAGGGGCGCCCTCTGAAATCACTAGTATTCGCCAAATCCAAGAAAGATCGCTGCAACCTACCGAATGACCCGTGTTTGAAGTTGCCCCACGACAATTTCGCCACTTTTGGATCACTTCGAACATTCATGAGATTATATCTGTTCTTTCGCAGACGATTTTGTCCCCGCTAACGGAAAGATGTGCTGTAACCGATCACAAAGAGCAGACGGCACAAGGGCTAAACGGTCAAGTGTCACCTTTACTTCCAATTCGCCACTAGTAGCAAGTACAAACTCGAAAGGGATGCCGGCAACACTGAAGACAACCTTCGCAATCGGACTTAATTAACTAAAAGGTGTCAACGTCTTGTCAGTCTCTATATGGGAGGACCGAGCATTGATGGAACCCTCCAAAACCTCGCCCGTTGAGCCTTTCATCATTGGGAAGTATCCCTCTGACAATACTTCAAGTTGACAAAGCTATGGGCGTACAGATTCCACCAACGCATTATCGGCTGGCTGGGTCGATACGGAGCTGCAAAAGGGCGAACGGCAGCGTTCGCAATCATTGAAGAGGCCTTGAAGGTCGACCAGTTCACCGGTTCGTCGGTTCTTCGCCCAAAATAAATTACCACTCTTCATTTGGATCTCTGCTCGAATTTCGGATTGTCTGAAAAACATCTCTTCACATACATAGCCTCCAGCGAGTGTACGTAGGGGGGGGGGGGGCAAGGGACATGCATGCATTGCGCTGGTGTCCTTCCTCTGTAATATAATTCCCTCTCCTTATTTCCTACAACAACCCCATAACATCCCGATTCGGAAAACCTCGCAGTGTCAGTGGTTTATATTATGGTATGGTAAGGATCAAATTGAACTGAAGCGCCGCACGAGCCTTGCATCATGACGGGCTCTATCCGCCATTTCATTTGACCACGGCGGTGGCAGGGGGAATTTCCACCCCCACGATCAAGTGCTTCAACTTTTGCCTCGGTTGATGCACTGGTTGATGCCAAGTTGATTGGAGGAGACTAGCAGGTCACTGCCTTCCTAACTTGCCTTCCTAAACTTGAACCATTCCACTACCGCATACGTCGAGCCAATGCCACCGTCAAGAGGGAGTGCATTCATTAGAGCGAACATTCAAGAGGGAATACGGATACCACGACCTCTTGCTATGGCTCGGTTCCGGACTGGACCCGCGCCAGCACGTCGAATTAATACCGAGGCCGGAACACGCAGTACGACCCGCAATATTGTTTCGCTCAATTGATACCATTTTCCGTTAGGTTGGCTTCTCTGGGGTCCAATCTTTGGTATTTCTTGCATAGCGCTCGGAGCCGGAACTGTTGCGTATCCACAATCATTACGGCGATTTGTCACCCAAAAAATAGAGGGAGACAAGGTACGATTTCTTCAAGTCTTCTCAATATATCCTTACGCCTTTTCAGAATGTAAAGGAGGAGCCGTCTGAGGAGCCGTCTTTGCCAGAAGCTTTAAACAGGTTTTTTTTGCTTCATGAGCCTGATTCGGAGGTTCGTTAGTCGTATAGTGTCCATAATGCTGCTAATCGTTTACTCTCAGGCAGCTGCTGAGGTTTGATTCCCTCCTCCCTTCCCCGTCAAGTCATGACGCCGATGCAGGAGACCTCCCTCGGATGGAATGGGCTGGCATTTTTGCGCTCAGCACTGCCGGTGGACACAATATCATCAATTACTATGTCCTGGTCTTGGCCAGATTCCGTCCTACACCTCCAATCCCAGATTTCTGACCTGATAATCACGCTGGGGAGGGGTCCCGATTCCCTTTTTGAGCAAGTTGTAGCAGATTCGGAGAAGGCGGCGGAATGCGAATGGGATGCTCAAGTTCGTCTCGGGGAAGACCTGCCAATGGCCGAACGAGCATTTCTGAGGGAGAGGAGAAGACGCATACGAAAAAGCTTTGCAAAACTGATCGGTGTATCAGAAAACGAAATTGACGAGAGGGACATACCCGTCGTGGCAATTGCGGGATCAGGAGGAGGTTCGAACTTCATATTTGGAGTGGGGAATAACTAATTTTAGAACAGGATATCGAGCCATGACCAATACTATAGGCTCACTCGTTGGAGCCCGTGAATCGGGGATCCTTGATTGTACGACCTATGTCGCTGGCATCTCCGGGAGTTGTTGGGCCTTGGGAGTGCTGTATGCTGGCGTTGCGGGCCACCGGAGCCCTATGCCAGAATCCGCTGCTGAGCACATCAAATCTCGTATCTCCACGAATTTTCTTGATTCCAGCACTTTTGATTTACTTACAAAATCCCCAACTCACAAGGTTTGCAATTCCATGTCCCGAGGTACTGATCTCCTCACATACCCTTTAGTATTTGCTCTCGGGTCTTTTCCTGAAGGCCAATGCGCCCTTGGGGGCTGTTTCTCTGACAGACATTTACGGGACGCTCATCTCTTCTCGACTCTTTATTCCTGCGGACATTAGCACACTCGATCCTGACAATCTTTCTCTTACAAATTTCCGGCGCTTTGTTGACGACGGTGCAATGCCTCTACCCATCTTCACGGTTATTCAGCATGAAATTCCACTAGCACCTGCAAAAACCCTGCAAGAAGTCCGAGAACAGCGAGACTACCTTATCGACTCCAGTAGATATGAGATGTTAAAGAAGGAAGAGGAGGAGCTCGAGGGTAAAACCCGCTGGCTGTGGTTCGAATTCACCCCATACGAGGTCGGGTGTGACGAATTAGGGGTGAGTTATGTTGACTCAGTTGCCTTATTCGATTATCCAGCTGTCATTTCTTAACAGGCATGGATACCCAGTTGGAGCCTCGGCCGTCGATTCGAGAATGGCAAGAACATTGAGCGAAGAGTCAGTGAAACGATAATCTCCTGGTTCCCTCCTAATGTTTGTTATTTAGGCTGAGCTGAGTTTCACTATTCTCGCTGGGTAAGCCAGAGGATAAACTTGGTCCCTCTACCCGCTCATAGGTAATCTTGTAGGATTTACGCGTCTGCATTTTGTGCCACCCTCAAGGATTATTTCAGCGAAGCACAACCCCTCCTCCGACAACTCCCACGGCCATTGTATTCGTGGTTGGAAGATATTATCTCAGAGAACCAGGAAGACTGGGGTGCGATACACCCCGTTGTTCCAAACAAGCTTCCCAACTTCGTCAAAGGTTTGGATGGACACCTTAGAGAAGGGAGTCCCCCAGATATCACACATCGGGAGACTCTGGGATTCATGGTGAGCTCTTCACTAGCCAGATATTTGTTTCCGATGTCCGACTGGGCTCTCGCAGGATGCTGGAGGTCAGTAAATATGAGCATTCGATGGTTGACGGCTGAGTTGATGTCATCAGCTGAGCTGAACATCCCATATTACCCTCTTCTGAGACGGGGTATTGATTGCATAATTGCTCTCGACGCAAGTGCAGACTCTCAGGATCTCTGGTTCACCAAAGCTGAAGGTTGATGGATCTTTTGTTCGCCCTACAAGCTCTGCTAACTTCAATTCTGGCTAGAATATGCCACTAGAAGGGGCCTTTCAACATGGCCAAAAGGTGCTTGTTGGCCGGCCGAACTATCTTCGCCTCAAACACTAGGTGATCATGCCAAGCAAGAGCAAGTCCACACACGAAACGGGCTAGATACTGGTGGCAATCAGGCAACCAGGGGTCTGGCAGAAACTCAGGAAAGCGAAGTAAAGGAACAAGCAAGTCGGCAGCGCGATATTCAAAGTGAAGGCAGAGGAATACCGAAGCGCACCGTTGACACCCAAGTCGACATGCAATCGACGTCATCTGGTGAGGGGCCACCGATCGGAACTGGACGTCCAATAGCGTCCTGTTCGATTTGGATTGGGTCGTCGCAAAGTGCCGAGGCAGACCAGTCGAGGTTCGAGGGATTTTCAGAAGAGGAGCTAGTGAAGCGGGATGGCATAGGAATCGTCTATATGCCACTTGTTCCCAATCCAAAGGTACCTGGATTGGATCCAACCCTCATTTCAACGTGGAGGAGAGAAATGGACCCGGAAGAGACCGATAAACTACTGACAACTGCGAAGGTCTGATTAGTTTTCTAGCAGGAGTGAAAAGGCTAAAATATTGGTTTCCTAGCTGAACTTCCTCGATGGCGAAGCGAAGATCAAAAAATTATTAAAAGCAATGTGGATCAGGAAAAAGCGTGCTCGCGAACATGCGGAGAGACCTCATTAGTTCTGCAACTTGGTACATTCGCGCCGCGAATAGCGAAGGCAACACTTCGTCTTCCGCCGTATGCAGCTCTCCCGTCCTCGCAGCTCGCGATGTACGTGCATATACTTTTCCAACTCTAGCACTCTGCCGCTCGTCGTTGCGTGAGGCAGTGACAGCCACAGCTGGCTACTAACAAAGCTTGATTACATCTCGGTTCTTCCGAGAGGACATCAGAATCCCAGCTGGGAATTGTCAGAAACGTAAAGATCCATCTGCGATGTCATCAAACACTTTGAGCGGTGCAGGACTCCTACAAAACCAAAGGGTGACTTTTGCGCAGTCTTTTCTTTCCATTGCGGTGTCGACGGTCGCCGAGAATTAAAAACTGCACTGTTGCATGTCATGGTTAGCAAGGACGTATGACGGTCCCCAGCTGGGATGGGACTGAGCGTTGGCCGCCCGAGGATGGTGAATCATAGCTCCCAAGCTCACTCTCTGCGCGTGGAGACCCTTTTGCCGTCACTGTTGGCTTCAGTGCGAACTATCCAGGCCAGAGAGTGCGGGGTTGGTCTTTAGTGTGAACCAACTTTGCCACTCTTCGTAGCTGAGACTGATATGTATCTTTGATATGTGATTATTAGTATATTCAATCTCTGGCTTTTGTTGTACGCAACTCTTCAACTGAAAAGTTAGTCGCTGCCACGTCTGTTGGGATGCTTCACTTGAGCCGAAAGACTCATACTCTAGAAAGATTCACCCACAATGCCTTTTCTGGTACAATTCGTGCTGGATACGCCTCCAGCAGGCCATTACGCCCCCCTGCGTTCGCTTTCGATATCGTAAGGACCCTTTCAGTGTGCCTGCTTCGAAGGCTCGTGCCTTGCTACTGATAGAGTATATCAAGGACAGGACGGCGTGTTAATTCAAGGTTCACGAGTCTTGTCGGAAGGAATTGCAGCACTAAAATTCGTGATGGGGGCAAATTCCTTGGGAATGTGAGGCGCGAATGATTGAACTATGAATCCTATTTTACTGATACCATTAGCAGGAGACTACCTTTCATTTTGGTACATTCCCCTCGTCAAGGGAATATCAGCGACCACTGAACTCTTTTCATCCAGATGACAAATGGGGGCGGAAAAACCGAACAAGAACGCTGTATCGCCCTAACGAAGAATCTCGGAGTAGAGGTTTGTTAGTGGCACTGAGATCCTCTCCAATAGTGACACTCTGTTCAACAGGTTACGGAGGAGAATTTCATGCAGTCGCACACGGTTCTCGGGTCCCCGTCACTGCCTTACTTGGAGAAGTACCGCAGAAAGCCAATTTTAGTTCTAGGGGGTGTCGCAAATAAGAGCCGAGAGATCATGCAACAGTGAGTCCATTAACGGCTCTATCGTCCGCCATTCGGCCTGAACCGTACTGGTGAGCTATGGTTACAAGAACGTTTATATCCCCCAGGATTTCCTTGCATGGAACCCTGAGTAAGGACACTACCGATCCAGAAACGGACCTCTAACTGACGTCAAGTGCAGCATGTGGCCATTCTACCAGATTAACAAAGTTGAACAGGCTATAGCAAGAGTGAGTACTGTCAATCAAATATTGGAGACGAGCCTCATGCAGGTAGCAGAGAGATACCGACTTTTCGACGACGCCCATCCATGCAATATTTGTCCTTCATGACTCTCTTAACTGGGCTCCAGACATTCAAATATGTGCTGATTTGCTCCGCTATGGGTCGTCGACAAAGGAAGCGTTTTGCAAGTCCAGTGAGCATGATGGCCACGAGGTAAATACAGCACGTTCGGAAGAGTCAGAACCCATCGATCTGGTCTTTTGCAATCCTGACCTGGAGTGGCGGGGTTCGTATCCCAAACCACGTTTAGGACAAGGAGGGTTTAGGGAAGCTCTGCAGGGCGTTTATACTGTGAGGGATATTCTTTGGGTTCGTTCATTGTAGCTGAGTGGCGTGTTAGAAACTCACTGGTCAACCGTATCCGATAACGCTCCTCGGAAAGCCCACAGCTCCCACATACAAACATGGGGCACATATGATTCGGGCTCAAGCCGAGAAGTTAGGACTAGATATTGAGCCTAGAGAAATGTTCGTGGCGAATTTTTTTTTGGATGATTGCTGACCTGGTGTCAAGCTACATGATCGGCGGTACGCAGCACTGTTATCAACTCAATGAGCTGTTTAACTGACCGTCACACAGATAATCCAGAGTCAGATATTGCCGGTGCCAATGCAGCGGGATGGTCCTCAGTCCTCGTCCACACTGGGGTTTACGACCCCAAAACGGGCGTTCCACCAACTCATACACCAACTCACCAAGCACCAGATGTGTTTGCAGCCGTCCAGCAAGTGTGGCTCAACGAATATGGTTCGCATTAAAGGTCAACCTCCAACTGCGAGAAAGCAAGGTCGTATGTTCCAAATTTGAACCATGTCCGTCGATAGATCCGCTCCCAACTATAGAAGACACGCTCGTAAAAACCCTAATAAAACCAAATCCAGTCATGTTTCAACCTAGCTAGGAGACTCCTTGATCAATGACGAGAACACGCGCTGATTAGGGCGTCGTAATCGTTTTTGGCAACTGCATGTTCGTTTGTTAGAGGCGAGGAGAGAAAGCAGTGGAGTGATCGGTCACACCTTTTAACACGAGCTCGACAAACCGATGAGCAAGAGTAGGTCGTTCTTTCTTGAATAGCGCCCAATCCTCGTTGGAAAGCTTCCAAAGTACACTCGCCTTTTCTGCCATCACATCAGCATTCCGAGGCATACCAGCAAGCCCCGTCAGCTCCCCCGCAAGAGTACCAGCGACCATGCTCTCCGAGATGGAATCGGTATTATCCCAAGTGTACGTCGCCCGCATCACCCCTGCTGCAACGACATACAACCCATCAGGCAGATCGCCACGCCGCCAGAGGACTTGACCGTCAGGCAGCTCGATTTGCTTGAAATATGGAAGCATTGGCACGAAGAGATCAGGCGAAAGGTCATTCTCATAGCCCGAGAACGTTTTCATCAACGTCGGTATCGGTTCTTCGCGGGGTTGATGTCGCAGCTGGTTGTCGAGGAGTGATGACGGGACAGAAGAGTTTCGCGAAAGGCTTGGTTGCTGAACTGGCAGCATTTGAGGACGCATGGTGCGACCACCGGCGTTACGAATATGTTTCTTTCGGGGCGAGTTTTCCCAGGGTGACCCGTTGAGCTCCAGGGTGAATTTTTGTCGTCCAGGAAAAGCTAGAGACACAGAAAAACCCCTTCAGTATCAATACAACTGAGTAACAAACCACTCGCGACTCACCAATGGCGTTCGCCTCTGGCCCGGCATCCCTGACACTATCAAACCACGCCTTGAGGAAAACATTCTCCGTCCACTCGATAGCCTGATTGATATCTGAGAATACCTCGACATTCTGGCCCTCGAACAGGTCGACGCTCTGGAGCGCAAGGCCAATGGGCGAGTCCATCGCAAAGCCGCACAAAACGAGAGTGACGCCCTTGGACGCGAGCGAGCGCTGGACGCGGACAAATGCCTCCGAGGCGGAGAGATCGACGCCGGGTACCAGGGTAAAGTCGAGGACGAGAAATCGGATGGGGTTGTGGCTCCATTGCGCTGTCTCTAGTAATCCGCGAATGGCTTCTTCCACGCGGGTGATTGTACCGAAGAAGAGGTAATCTATAGCCCAGGCTGTTAGTCCTAGTGCCTGAGATAAAAGGGCACAGCGATGAGGAGACGGCGCACATTGTAACTTCATGATCATGGTTTGCCGGCCCACTTCCTGAAGGTATGCCCTGTGTGCGCTTGGTCTTCGTACAGTCGAAATCGCTGTATCGCCGGTATACACCGCACGTATACTAGGATTGCGCGAATTTTGAACGACGAAGAAGAAGCCTGCGGTAGCGGATAAGTATTTACTGTAGCCTCTCATATCGGTTCAAAACTCTTACAAGCAAGGGCGATGCCGAACAACACGCCGATCACAAAATCAAAGATGGTCATACACACCATTATCGAAATAATGGTGATGTATTCAGTCCTAGACAAGCACAATAAGTACCGTAACAGGGCGGGATGAGAAAGTGACTCACCTGTTGACTCTGTGCCTGGTATCCCACAACGCCTCCCGTACCAGGTCAATACCCAAAACGAAGATGAGCGCTCCAACCAGCATGACCGCTGCGTTGATAGCGTCAAAATCGATCACCAGTCGCACACAGGCCTCAACGCTAAACACTCACGTAAATACCCAATGGGTGATGTGCCCACCAACAGCACGACCACCGTGGCCATAGCCAACAAGAAACCTGCAAGCCTCGTCCCTCCGCCAACGCGATAAAAGAGCACGGTATTGACATAAACCAGATAATTTGGCGTGGTTCCCAACAAACCCGCGAGGAAATTCGAGTACCCATGACTAGTGAGCTCGTGGTTGGTATCGATGTCGTGATCAAGGGACACTGCGAGAGCCGGTACGTTCAACGGTGGGTGAAGGATGTTGAAAAAGAGCAGCGCAAACTGCGTCGGCATCGTTTGAAGGATCGCGCGCCAGTATGTTTGGGAAAAGTCGAAGTAGGTGTAGATCTGCCACCAGGGCGCATTGGCCGTCCCCACGTCGAATATCCACCCTGATCTCCGGAGTGTGGAGAGGTCAAAATGCCCCACGAAGACGACGACGTAGAAAAATATGGGGATGAGGAAGAAGTCTGGCCAGTCAGCGTCAGCCGGAGAGGCGAATGAGAGACAAAAAGAGGAGCCCACAAATGGGGAAGACGAGCTGGTGTTGGAATTTTGCGGTTATGAGCCTCAGGATGACGGCCAGACCGAGTGCCGGAGCCCAGAGAGAAAAATTATGCTTGTTGCCAAACAGAAGCTTGGCCATATCCCAATTGTACTGGAATCCACCTTCCTCATTCATCCCAATAGAGACTTCGAATCTGCCCGGCCATTAGCCTCTTGCATTTATCTTGTTTCCTATCGGCGCACTCACCCAGTCTCGATCAAAAACCATCCAACGCCTCCAATACACCCAACAAGGATGTGTCGAGGGAAGAACCCCATGATAGCTCCGAGGCGAAACTTGCCGAGGATGAAGAAGGTAGCGCCGGTGAGGAGGGAGGAGAAGGCAAACGCGACGAGCGTGGTGGCGATGACCGCTTTGGGGTTATCTTCCCCGACTATTTCGGTGATTTCGCTTGTGAGAATATTGAAGAATGGCTAATCGGGAGACAGACAATCGAGGGTCATTTTCCGCGAGAATGGCAAGGAGGGGACGGGAGGGGATCGAGGACGACATACCACTACTTCTATCATCATGCTACCGTTCCCACCTGCGAAATTGCTACCACCGAACGTGAATACGAGTTGCGCGATAACTGTCCTACGATGGCGGCAAGGATCAGAGAAGACCCAAGGGCAAAGGAGATAGTACACACGTGACGAAGAAGAGGGACACGCCCATGGGACCAAATCCATCGAAAATGGCGCCAGAAGGGAACAGGATCATACCATATGAGACACCATCCAAAATGTTAAGAAGCAAACCAAGGAAGACAGCAGGGAGCGAGGAAAAGATTCTGAAACCGAGATTAGCGATGTGTGACGGTTGTGAAACCGTCTTGGCGCCATTGGTGGCAGATTTCCAGGCTGCCTTCACGCGTTTGCGCAGTGACCGGTTTGAAGCGGGGAGAAGCGGACCAGGGGATTTTGGAGGCGCTGGGAGGGTACTGTATGTTTGTAGAAATGTTCCACGAAGGAGAGACGAGCCTTCTGTGGGCGGACCAGTGGGCAACGGGATACGACCGTGCTGGGATACTGTTGCAGGCGTGTGTCGCGATGTAGGGTCCGATTCTTCATCTCTTGCGCTGTCCGAATCAGAGGGAGGGGATTGTGAGTGCTTTCGTATGCGAGTTGGAGGCACAGTGATGGTGTCATGGGGGCTGAGCGAAGTACCCGGGCTTCGACTGGGCTCGCGAGACGCGATGGGGGAGGGTATGCTCTTGAGTTGGAGAGTGAGCTTGGAGGGACCTGGACGTGATAGGGAGAGCTTCCGTTGTGGTAGGGGGCTCCCGGAGGATTTGTCGACGAAGGAGCTCGGAACGGAGGATTCGTCAACGTGCGAGTCGTAGGGGGGCTGAGTACGTTGAGTAATGTAGTCAAAGGCGAGGGGCGAGGCAACGGAGGACATTGGAGGAGAGACCTGCATATTGGCAAGCTCGACGGTGTGATCGCGGATGCTCGACGCGGTCTGGGAGAAGGGGGTGTAGGGAATGCTGGTAGATGGAGTTGTGCTTGTGAAGGGCGTATAGATGAATCGACAATAATGGTATTAGCAAATAGTATGTCTTGTCTATGGAGAGACGGATCGCGTGATATTCACTCACACTGAGCTCATTATTAATGGGAGACCAGAAACGCTGTGGCGGGTGTTTGCTCCTGCTGTTGCTGTCGCCGGAGGGTTATGCCAAAAAGGTGCGCCTAAGAAAGGTGGTGTTCTCCGATCCCTGCCTGGACTGCCGAGCTCTCCTGGCCCTCGCTCGGTGGAAACACCTTGACCGTTCTCGGACTCGGTGCTTATTACCGACGTCGGCGATCGCAGGGCGTCCCAGGGTGATGGAATGGATGACAGAAACGAAGAATGGCGAAATGTCGGCGGTGGCGAAGCGGAGCCGGCGGTTGTGGCTGCATCTCGCGCAGGCATCTTCCTACCCAAGTTGATAGGCGTAGTAGGCCAAGAACCCCGTTGGCGATGGCAGAATAAGTGATGGAAAATCAACTGAAAGGTCTGGGAACAAAGCGTTATGACGTTCAGAACCACCGGAACCACATGCGGCCCTCACTCACGGGACCACAGGACGGGTTCAACTCTCTCAGCCCTGAGCGTTTGGAGAACTCTTCGCAGCAGGTCAGGTCACGATGCGTGTGCCCAGCTCAACTAGCTCAATTGTACACGACTGTGCGTAAGAAGGCAAGCAAACAAGCAAGCAACCGGCAAGGTATCATCCTCGTTTGTTGGAGCTCAGCCCAGTACAGAGCCCAGTACTGAGCGAGATGAAGTGTCGGTACTCGTCGGCCGCACAGGTAAGGCGGGTCCAAGAAGGCTTCAAGGCTTCAAGGCTCCAGCGCCACACAAAGCGAGAGCGATTGATCCACCGGCTGTTAGGCAGCTGAGTCTAATCCTTATTTAGTATACCTGTCAGTCTTGTGACCCAGTCCACTCTCTTTATGCGCAGTCTCCATCCCATCGAAGGAAGCGCACCTCCACGCTGAGTGTGTGGGTCTCAAAAGTCGCAAATACAAGATCTCGAGCTATAGATATATATGGCAGTGACATAGATCGCTTCCAGTATGCGCCTGATGTAGATGGATGGTAATGAAGCGCCTGAAAAAAGGCCAGAACACATGCAATATTATTACAATAATTGGGTGATGGTAATCTTCGCCACTTTCGAGCCTCAGTAGTGCTTCACACAACATAAGGGTGCTCCTGACTATGTATCATCTGAGTTCGTCCCATTGTACTCATATAAGTTGCTCTCTGAAGCGGTCAGAAGCGGTCTTTCTTCGCCTTCGCGGCTACCTTATGCACTACCTCGGAATTCGATCCTCGAAATTCGAATTGCTGCAAGCGAGCTTCAGGCACTTTGTCCAGGCACAATGCTCCCGTTCTGCACCTGATATTCGTGATATTCCTTTGTTGTCCAAAACCATTTTGCGTGTGATTAATGTTGAAAGGTCTATGAAATTATGAAAATATTCCTCAATCTGGACCATAGCGGAGAACGGAGACGGAGGGGGGTTCGGTCGCCTAGTTAGGCTTTTACAGAAGGGGGCCTCCACCCTCCACCTGGAGGGGGCTCAGGACTGGAACCACCCTAGAGGGTTTCCTCCATCCCCATATCGTTGGTGCCTCTCCGAAGGAGGAGAGTGGTGAAGCGTTCGGTTCCTGGTCGGCCGACGAACCTCCAAAGGGCCTTTTGAAACAAAGCCGGTGCAAGCTTCGCCGTCAATTTGCCTTTGCACGTGGGGGGCCGCCAGAAAGTCTATCTTGTTAGCGCAATGTCGCGAATACGGTCTTGTGGCCAAGAACTGCTCTTGCAACACAAAGCGCACTCCCGGTGAGGAACAACTAGCCGGAATTGTGTTCAATATGTCTCACGGTTCCTGAAGTCGGACTTCCTACGCCCGCACTGACCCTAGATGAGCTCTCGCCTCTCATCTCAAGCATTAGCATTTCCCCGACACTCGCCGAGTGTCTGTCATAAGGGTAATTCATTCTTGCACCCACCCCATTGCCCATTACCTGAAGCTTTCCCATTCTTGAAACAGAACTGACCGAATGCGCTTGAGAACATCTACCATACCCTTTGGCTGCTCGATGAATCCTCGAGGCAGGCTGGATTGTTTCACCCCTTCCATTTTAGTCACATATAATGGGTCGATTCAAATTTCGCAGACACACATTCCATCGTCGCCGCTGTCGTTGGTCGTGTATCATAGCCCGTGTTTGCCAGCTCTTGTATTATTTAATGTTGTGCAGGATTCGTTCAGCCTCTCTGAGACGCTCAACCTGTCCTCTGCACATGTGATGAGCGTTGGGTGCATTGAAAATTTGTAGTAATTTGTAGCATCATTATTCTGCCTTGTGGAACTGGTATATGTATATGTGAGACTGCCGTTTTGAACGCGAGCCCAGTTCCACCACAGGCATCAATTACGTCCACCGCCAGTCGTAATTAAGTGGAGGCCGCAGGTCCTTAGTTGGGATGTCATCTTCTATGGCGACTCAAGCTCGGTACCATGTATGACTCGAAATTCCTCCCTCTGTCGAGCGTAAGCAAATCCCTTCGCTCTCGTTGAGTGTCAGACCCTCCAAGTCACGCCCGTAGTTCTCTTCAGAACTCCTCAGCGTGTGCACTTGGGTCTTAGGATTGGCGGAGCGACATCAGAATGATGCGTATACCAAAAACGGGTGCGCCTAAGAAAGGTGTTCTCCGATATCTGTCAGAACATGCGCGCTCACAGGGTTCGCGGTTCGCAGGGCACCGCAATAACAATAACCGGCAGTGGCCGGTGATAAAGAAATCACAAGGATAGGCACGACACAGGGTCTACATCCACGCCCAGCTCCTCTCTAGGCTTAATTTATGTTATGTGAGCGTTCGGTAAAACCTCTTGCAGGTTCTGTTTAACACTGCCATGTGATCCTCTCTTTATCTCTTGTTGTCAGTTAAAGGCATTGGAATGTGTGCTAGCTCCTAGTTATCCGAGCCATAAAGGCCGCAAATTGCGCCGAATATCAACGGAAGATATTCCACTTCAACCTCCTCCCTACCTGTATGAGGGGGCTGGATACCGTTAGGTGTGTACCCGCAACGAAATATAATTGAGGGATCGCGAGAGTGACAATATTAATAGCTATGCGCTGAGATACAGAGTAGGGTCACTGGGAGCAACGAGGTAAATGGCCGTCAGTTGATAGTAGACAGGCCCTACGGAGAATTAGTAGCCTAGGTTTAGACTGGTGTCTTGGGGGGGGAGGTGAAGATATATGGGGATCACCCTGAAGGGTTTCCTTTACCTCCATATGCTTGGCAGGGTCCAAGTGGTCCTTCATCGTTTGGGACTTCGAAGCGAGAGACGAAGAGTCGGTTGCTCGTCGGCTTGAGAGCGGGTCCAGAGAGCTAGAAGTTCGTACAAAGCGAGCGATTTCAGATCAATACGGTCTTTGCGCGTCCGTGGGTGAGCAAGATAACTGGTTCATGGTACCCAGCCTGCATTAATTTCTAAGCCGGCAGTCAGTCAATGTAGCGGGTTTTGTGACCAATGTGTGACTCCTTGGCTCCACTTGCAATATTTGGAGACCTAGAATCGATCAGTGTGGGCGTAGGCGGACCCTACGCCCGCACTGAGCTCTGGCCCTTCAAGCCTCATTAGCACTTTCGTACTAGCGTATGTCACAAGCACACCAATCCCAAATACAGCTCATTTTAAATCCCTTGCATCCATCCCAATCACCCACGACCTAGTGCTCCCCCAAAGAGCGTAGCTCGTTCAGGCATTTATGTTAAAGCAGCACTATGTGCTCGACAACATGTACCAATGCTCTCCGATTGTTCGGAGTACACCGTTGGGGCTGGCCAACGCCGTCGGATGACTTTAATCAGGCGTCATAACGCTCCAGTCATCCCGCTGACGCACATCCCGTCCGCATATCACATATCACAGCGGGACTGCCATCATACAGTTTGTGATCCGAGGCGCTCACGTGTCATTGTAGGCATTGTAGGATTATTTTAGCGCGTACCCCAGCCTCCGTCGCAGAAAGGCGCAGAACTGCCTCCGTTTCTAGCGACTTCGCAGCTTCCACCCCAACCACCAACCACCATCTGGGGTCGGTCGACCATCATGCTCGTCTCCTTCGTCGCACTCGCACTCGCCCTCGCGACGTCTTCTACCGTCGCTCATGCTCCTTTACAACCCCGCAAATCACTCTCGTTTGGCCCAGTGCACCCGCACGCAAAGTTTACCGTCGAACCCGCCCCACTTCCGCCATCGTTCCGCTCAACTTCGCAGGACCCCATACAGATTGCACGTCAGTTCGCTGACGAGGTCATCTTGCCAAAGGATTATGCCCGACGGCACTCGTATGTCGTCCGGGAGGACTCGTACACCGATTCTACCACAGGCGTCACCCATTCCTACCTCCGCCAGCTCGTAAACGGCCTCGAGGTCGCAGACGCCAACATCAATATCAACGTCCTCGACGGAAAGGTCATCTCCTATGGCGACTCTGTACGTGGTTCCATTCACATTCACACGACCATGATTTGTTGGCTGACGCAGCGAACACCAGTTCTACAAGGGTGTCGCCCCACTCTCCCACAATGAGCCTCTGGACGCAGACTCGTCCCATCAGGCCACCTACTGCGCTCAGCTCTCCGAAACAATATCCAGTCTCAAGGTCAACGATAACGGCCAGTTCATCGTCAACGCGCCTAACCCCCATCTCGCCACCATCCATGAACAAAATTGTGCTACTCGCATCCCTCGACTCCAAGCAGATGGCGAGATTGTTGAACCCTCCCGCGCTGCGCTCTCATTCATGATTGCCGCCACGCCTGACTTGAGCCTCTCGGATGACATTGTCGCGAACTTTGATGCGCTCCTCGCGGGTATCTCGAGCACCACTGAGACCCATTTTGTCGGTGACAACAAAGGCGGTTTTGGATACACCAGCGTCGTTGAGTTCCTCCACAACGTCCCTGGTACTGTGGGCCCAGTCCGCGCGCGCCTGGCCTATGTGCAGACTCCAGAGAATGACTGCCACACTAAGCTCGCGCTTGTTTGGAAGCTTGAGGTCCCAATGGAGAACGTGAGTCGCAGTTTGCACGCTTCTATCCGAACCGCAGCCCGAGCGTTATCTGACCAACTTACTGAATAGAACTGGTACGAAGCAGCCCTCTCCACGTCAGATGCTACTCGCATTGTCGAAGTCCTCGATTGGGCGGCGGATGCCGGCGTATCGTCGGAGAAGATCGCGAGCAGCTACTATGTCTGGAAGTGGGGGCTGAACGATCCCGAATGTGGCGAGCGCTCATTGGAGATCTCGCCCTATGACGAGGTTGCATCTCCTCTTGGCTGGCATTCGGTACCTGCTTCGAATGACCCGAGGAAGACCAACGAACGCTATCCCGCTGGCACTATCACCAACGACACAACCACGTTTGGTAATAACGTCTTCGCTCACGAGAACTGGGAGGGCCGCTCGAACTGGGTGAACAACTACCGCCCGGATGGTGGAAATGACCTCGTCTTCAACCACAGCTACGAGCTCCAGAGTGGCAACGGCACTTGGGTTCCTGCTACGAGCTACATTGACCTCGCTGTTACCCAGCTTTTCTATACCTGCAACATGATCCATGACGTATGCCTTCATTATTCGAACTGCGAATTTCCTGCTGATTTCTGCCTCAGCTGTTCCACCGCTACGGTTTCCATGAAGAGGCAGGTAACTTCCAACAATTCAACTTTGGTCGTGGTGGCAAGGGCGACGATGCCGTTATTGCCAACGCCCAAGATGGATCCGGCTACAACAACGCAAACTTTATGACCCCGCCCGACGGCCAGAATGGACGAATGCGTATGTACGTCTGGAACGTCCACGGGCAGCCCCACCGTGATGGTGATCTCGAAGCCGGAATCGTTATCCACGAATATTCGCACGGACTTTCCACTCGTCTTACTGGTGGTCCCGCCAACTCTGGCTGCCTTGGATGGGGCGAGTCAGGGGGCATGGGCGAAGGATGGGGTGACTTTTTGGCTACCACCATTCGCAGCTCCAAGACGTACCACGACTGGCCGATGGGTTCGTGGGCTGCCAACGAGACGGACGGCATTCGCAATTACCCTTACTCGCTCAACATGACCATCAACCCTTCGACGTACCGCACCCTCGACAAAGGTGGTTATTGGGGCGTCCATGCCATCGGTGAGGTCTGGGCGGAGGTACTCTTCGTCGTCTCGAACGAGTTGATTGGCGAGTACGGGTGGACCGACACACTCTTCCCACCTGTGCCGCTCAAGGACGGTGGCATGCCAGAGAACGACTTCTACCGCCCGCAACAGTTCGCGGCTGACGGCAAGCCCAAGCGCCTCGTCCCCCGCCACGGCAACGCTCTCATTGTCCAACTCGTGGTTGACGGCATGAAGCTCCAGCCATGCCGACCTGGCTTCTTCGAGGCGAGGGACGCGATCATCCAGGCAGACGAGAACCTCACGGGTGGAGAGAACACATGCTTGTTGTGGAAGGCATTTGCCAAGCGTGGACTCGTACGTTGTGTTTCTTCTTCTCTCCCTTCTTTATTAATGGTTGACTTCGCAGGGTCTTGATGCCACCGTCAAAGGCCGTACCCCATGGGGTGGAGGTGTCCGCACTGACGGCAGCAAGGTCCCCCTGAAGTGCAGCAACCCTGAGTACCCAGAGCCGGAAGAGCCCGAACCAAAGGAGCCTGAGGAGCCTGGCAAGCATAAGAACTAGAGTGAACAAATGATGCACTTGCGCTGATCTCTGATGCACATATAAACTTCGATATTGCATTCCTTGCATACCCGTACTGCGTCTCAATGGATCTACACCGCCAATTCTGTTATGGTTTATCGATGTATGAACAGACGATAAAGGAGGCCGCAGTGGACTACAGTGTACTCAATAATTATGATTACGACGTTTATACACCCTTTTTTAACCTAGAATTTTACCGTGTTCGCAGGTGAAAGCGTGAAGGAGCCCGTCACGCCCGTCACGTCACGTCAACAACGCTTGTTCTCGTCCACGGTTTGCCACCGTCCTCGCCCTCCCTTTGAAGTAGACGGATAATCCTAAAATATATATGCATCGACCTCTAGCGTGATCTCAAATTATCTGACCTCAAAAGGAAGAAAAAAGCGCGCGTCAACCTCAAGTCATTTGCCCGACTCCGAAGTAAACGACGATCCGCGTGCGCGGACGCAGTGACCCTAAAGTCACGAGCCTACAATGGCATCAAATACAAAGCGAGGCAACAACCCGGCATTTAAACCTCCCACCCGTCACTCGCGTCCCCCGCACCCCAAGCTGGGTCTTGCAACCAACCTACTACAATGTCGAGCACACAAAAGGAGTTACAACGTCTCCTGAGTGTCCCACTGGTCGACCTGGAGAGTCGCAACGCGCTCACAGTGCTCCATGACCAGTGCTCGGCTCCGCCCGTCTTCGCGCAGTTTGTCGTCGAGCACATCGCGCGTCGCGCACGGTCCGCATTGCACTCGCATATATGCAAGCTCCTTGACGAGTGCACCTGCTGGGATTGTCGGGCATACGCGCAGGAGCGGCCTGACCTCGGTTTTCGACGCGGTCCTCGGCCCGACACTGAACATGAGCTTGAAGTGCCTGAGCAAGCAGTGTTTGAAGCCGAGGCAGTGAACGATGAAGCTAAGCGGTGGATACGCGATTTTTTGCTTTTTCGTGCGTCTCTCGTTTGCCTATTGTCCTTTATTTGTTGTGCCGGGGCCCAAGTGGACTGCCGCTGATGCCGTTCGCTGGTGTGCCGTATAGCACTCTTCAAGAGGAGGCAGGCAACAAGGACGTGGGAGGCCGTTGGAGAGTGGTGTCGCGAAACCGTCGCAGTGGACCCACCGAGCGGCCTTGCGTTGGAATAGAAGGAGAGGTGGGAAATACAGGTTCAGGTATGCTCAAAGGCATCAGCGCGATCCGTAGACGTAATGCTGAATGTGGTTTGACGGATTCCCTTCAATTAGGTTGAACAGCGCGACGGCTCGGCCTGCATCCTCACGAACAAAGCCACAGATGTCCACCTCGTCCAGATTTTACCATTCCCTCAAGATAGAACCCGTTTTGTAGGTCCTGTTTTTCCCCGTGGCTTGCGCTACTCACCAACACCGAATGGAATGCGCGAATGCGCCAGAATCGCTTTAAGGAGCTAGCTTCCATTTTCTTCGATCACCAGTTTGACGACTGCCTAAATGAGCAAGTGGTGAAGTCTCCGTCTAATGCGATATTCCTCGCTGAGGAATGGGTGAACGCTCTGGACGAGGGTCGCATGGCGTTCCAGTACTGGCCTGATGAACGAGTATGAGTTACACATTTTTGCAGTTGATTTAGCGACTCAACCCACCTAGTTTTACGCGTTGACGTTCGATGACCCAACAGCCGCACACCTGAACATAGCACGAGGGTCTCATGGTTTGGGGTCCTATCCACGCCTTGAGTTCGCCTATAACTCGACCATCTATCAAGGAGCAGCAATTAGCAGATGCCTCGTCTGGATCCATGCCAACATTGTCCATACTTGGCGACAAACTGGTGCGTCGCTTGCCATAGACCGGATCCTTCGCACTAATCCAGGTCATAGGCCTATCCGGTAGACTTGTTGGTGATGTATCCTGGATTTCTAGCCTATCTCTCACCCAACAATGTTCCGAAGCCCTGGGCGAAAACTCCTTTGCCCAAATCTTGACCCATCGTCTTTCAATCTGTTAGATACCATTTATCACGTACTGGTGAGCTTCTTTAACATCTGTCGTGAATCACTTACGTCTAATTCAAGGCTAGCACGCCTCCTTTTGCTTACAATATAGGTAGGAATCCTGCATCAGAGCCCAAACAAGGCCGACGACATCGCAATCTCGCACACAAACAGCCCTACATATATTCCTCATTAGCTGAATTCTTGCAAGTTGATAACACGTCTTTCGTACCATAGCAAACAATTTCTTGATCAACTCTCATCGAAGTGACCCAGACTAGTGAGATTCTATGCCTCGTGAACATCAAGGCGTTCTCAAGCGCAAGTCACACGCCCCTATGGCCATCCAGAGTCCCCACGACAACCAACGTTAAATGGAGCACAAAGCAGAGGCACCGCGAATTTACCAACCGGCTAAAAACGACCTCTTTGAGGTCTGTATATGACAAGGAGCCGTGTTGTATGGGTTCAGTGTCTCAAAGACCGAGGGGGCGGAGGCCAAGCTTGTTCCTGAATTCACCACACCACCCTCGTTCGCGTCTGCGTCTGCGTCGTAATACACGTTGCACCTATCGTGAAAACAACCCTTCCTCGGCATCTTTGCCGTATATAAGCTCCAAACACGTCACCTACGAGTTCAGAACCTAATTAACCTCGATTATTCCTGAGAACGGAAAGGCTGCTATCCTGAATGGCAAAACTTGCGACCTCTGTAGTGCAAAGAAGGCCATCAGGAGGCACTCCCATGTGTATTATACGAGTTGAGGAATTTTCCTCACCCACTACTTCCGCTATCTAGGACTTTGGATTTACAGGTAAAACCTAAGCCGCCAGCCATAAGGCCATAAGAAATAGCCATTGCCGCGGCAGTGGTATTAAAATTTATTTGCTAGATATGACTGATCCGGACGGTGCGTAATATGGACGGCCAGTGCAAGTCGTGCGGCATGGCGTAGAATCTACAATTCTACATGTTGTAGTACGAGCACGCTCCTTTGGCAAAAAGTACACCTGTTGGAACAGAAAAGAAGCGGAACCTCTGCCCTCTCGTCAGCCATGGCGACCCTTTATTCAATTTTTAGTAAGGTAATGACTTGCCTTGTTCCACCCTCACGATTCCGATCCCAATCATAGTGGTTATCAGTGGATCCTGGATCGATCGCGTATTCTTTCAGGCTCTTCATTCACCGCGCCAACAGCTCATTTGGTTGGACGACGACTAGCGCCTGGGACGCGGTAAATGTCGTCCCTGACAGGTGCCTGATTGCGAGGTCCAATGCCTAATGTCCGATGTCCAATGTCCAATGTCAGGTCCAAGTTGACTCCAAATTGACGATGAGGATTGATCGCCCTAACCCGCTTGTAGGGCTGGAGAAAAACGGTGGAATCCTACGAGCAATTAGATAATTAATGTTAATGTTAGCATCTGGTTAGCACCTTATCAACTGTAACATCCTCTCGATAATCGTAAACATCTCAATATACAGTAATTATTGCTTCTTGAGACTCGCTTCCAGTCGGTCCAATCGATCTCCAGCCAGACATGAGATGGGGAGATGGGGTGGTCATTTGATACGCCTACAGTCCCCTGTCCCCATACAGGGCAAAGAAGTCGAGGAAGCAATGGCCTAGGCGAGCCCTTTGGGGGTCTCTTCTCTGTTCACCATTGGTTCACTATTGTGGCGACTGTGGCGACTGTGGCAACAGTTCTTCTACGGTGTTGGACGCAGTTAGGTTACCGTCTTGTCGAATACTTCCGACATCAATCCAATCGTGATAAGGCCCCGGCCCCATCCAATGTTCTTACCGATGGCGATCTATGCCGCAATCTCATTTCATATCTTGTAGCACCCGATCAAACGTGAGTATTGGCGAAGCGAAGCGAACAACCGGGACTAACTATAAAACGTCAGTATCTCCCCACATTCCGTGCTTTGAGCTTCCCCCCCTTTTGCTCTAACCATGGTCATAATTACAAAGGGCGTCGCAGGAGGCACCATTGGTACCCGTCAAGAGATCAGGACATTTACCCAAGATGCAGACTTGACAAACTTGTATCTTCTGTAAGTAATTTCGTTGTCAATCTCTTCGATCTCTTACGCCTTCCATGTATAAAGCGCTCTTGCTCGTTTCCAAGCAGTAGATCAGAATAATCCCGAGTCCTACTTCCAGATCTCCGGGATTCATGGTCGACCATACAGAGCCTTTGATGGTGTCGGCTCAGATGGTACTTTTGGTGGCTACTGCACTCACAGTTCGGTCATCTTCCCCACCTGGCACAGGCCGTACGTCGCTCTGTACGAGCAAACCCTCCATCAACATGTCACCGCGATCGCCAATGAGTACACCGACCCCGGCCTGAAGCAGAGGTTCCAAGCTGCGGCTGCAAAGTTCAGAGTTCCGTACTGGGACTGGGCATTGGACTCTACACTACCAGATATTGTCGCGAGGCAAGCAAAAGTCACCGTGTTGACCCCTCAAGGGCAAAGCACGGAGATCCCGAATCCACTCTACTCTTACAAGTACGTCATTTGCAACGAAGCGTACTACAGGCTCTCATCCTACATAGATTCCACCCCATGCCGGAGGACTTTGCCGATGGCCTTCCAGACGAACGTACTGTGCGTACCGTTCGAACTGGATGTTTCTTCCTTCTGATGTGACTACAGTGGGAATCTTGGTCGGTTACTCTCCGCTATCCGACGACCAACAACCCGCAGGCTGCATCGACTGCCCAGTCCCAACCGGAACGTTTGGAGGCCCAACTTGGCAATAACAAGCTCACGCTTCGTGATCGCGCATTCAATCTACTCACGCAGGCCACCACATGGGCCGCCTTTTCGAATGACGGCTTCCAGGGCAATCGCTCGAACCCTATCTTTTATGACAGCTTGGAATCCATCCACGGGCAGATCCACGGCTTGACAGGAATGAATGGGCATATGTCCGTGGTCGATTTTGCGGCTTTTGACCCCGTCTTCGTGCGTGTTCAGTTCTCCAATAGTGCTTTGGTCGACTAAAAGGAAGCAATGTAGTGGCTGCACCATACAAATGTCGATCGTCTTTTAACACTTTGGCAAGCCATTAATCCTACAGCGTGGATCCAACCCAAACCCAACAACGCTGGAACCTTCACGACCCGCCCAGGGACTGTTGAGGACGAAAACTCTCCTCTTACTCCTTTCCGCCGGACAGACAGTCAATTTTGGACCTCCAAGGATGCTGTATGTGGATATTGTAAATACTATTCGATGTATCTTATCTTCCTCTCTAGCGCGATACTCGTACATTTGGGTACACCTATGCGGAACTCGCCAAGTGGGATAAACTCTCAGTTGAAGAGAAGCGCGTACGGATAAGGACAGAGGTCAACGCTCTCTACGGTAAGACCTCTCCGGCCTCCAGTCTTCGCACGACTGGTACTGGTACCGCGAACAAGCCTTGGGTCGGTGTTCTCCCCCCCGCCGCACCTCCCAAGTCGGCTGCCGTGCCCCCAGCACCTCCTACGGGGGCCACCCAGCACTCCACGACGCCTGTTCCGAACCCGGCGTCTGCTGCCCCCGCTTTGCCAAAATCGGTTCCGCCAAAATTTTCGCCCCCTCCTGGTCCGCCTCCTCAACAACAGTCCCCCCAGGTCCCCGTGTCTGCTCCTGCTCCTGCTCCTGCGCCTGCGCCTGCTCCTGCTCCTGCACCTGTCTCTGCGCCCTCTTCGTCATCTCAACCTCCAACTTCCGTTACATCCAAGCCAGCCGGAGCCGCGATTACCCAGCAGCAGTACAACGAGCAGTTGACGAAATACCGAGATACTCATGTCGCGTACTGGCATTCTAAAAACGTTAACAACCTCGAAGTCTATCGCTATGAAGCTGGTTTCCAGCAAGGATGGGAGGATGCTAGTAACGGTCTCTTTAAACTTGAAGAGCGCAAAACCGCGCATATCACCCAGCGCGGCGCGAGTGACTTGGTTTGGGAGTTTGAACACGGGTATAACGAAGCGAGCAAAGCCTACAAGGAGGTGAAACCTACTGGGGAGTCATCCGCTTCGGGTACTTTACAGCCGCAGTACAACGAGCAGTTAACAAAGTATCGCGATGTTCACGTCGCTTACTGGCACGCCAAGAACGTCAACAACCTCGAAGTCTATCGCTATGAAGCTGGGTTCCAGCAAGGATGGGAGGATGCTAGTCACGGTGTCTCTAAACTGGAAGAGCGCAAAGCCGCGCATATCACCCAGCGCGGCGCGAGTGACTTGGTTTGGGAGTTTGAACACGGTTATAATGAGGCGAGCAAAGCCTACAAGGAGGTCAAACCCGCTGGAGGTGCATCCGCTCCGGTCAATGTACAACAGCAATACAACGAGCAGTTTGCGAAGTCCCGTGATGCGCATGTCGCTTACTGGCACGCGAGGAACGTTCAAAATCTCGAGGTATACCGCTTCGAAGCTGGCTTTCAGCAAGGCTGGGAGGACTGCACCCATGGCACCTCGAAGCTCGAAGAGAGGAAGACCGCACACGTTTCCCAGCATGGTAGTGGAGAGTATCTCTGGGAGTTCGATCATGGCTACAACGAGGCCTTCCAAGCCTATAAAACGGTTACCTCCCCCAAACCCACCCAGCAGAACTACGAACAACAGCTCGAGACATATAGGTCAGTGCCTTCGTCGCTGTATTTCATCACGCTGACGTATAGTGACAGCGATGGCCATGCATCCTTCTGGAAGGGACGCGGTAGGACAGTCGATGTTAGCTATTATAAAGAAGGATTCCGATATGGCTGGGAGGATGTTGCAGTTGGCGCTTCGAAAGGAGACCAACGGAAGCGCGAATATATCCAGCACAGGGGCCAGAGCCAGTACACTTGGGAGTTCGACCAAGGGTATGCTCGATTTCTACTGGCCCGAAGCTACCGCTGACCACCTGGCAGTTACCGTGAGTCCTTCGACGCGTACAAAGAGGTGGTGAAGAAGTTGCCTCCGCCCGCGAAGATCCCTTCGGCTCCTCCCCAGCAATCTCCCCTCCCAACTTACGGCTCTGGTCACACCGGTACCTCTTATGCCCCTCCTGCTGCTCCTCCTCCTGTTGCCACCGCTGCTTCCCCCGCCGCTGCCAAAGTCAGTCCCGCCGATAAGGCCCGCGAGGCTCTTCACAAGGGCCAGTCGACCTTAGGGACACTTTTCCATCAAGCGGCGGGCACCGTACAGAGCCATACTCAGGGTACTCGCGCGGGAGGAATCGGCGGTCAGACTGCTCACTTCCTCGACAAGATCGCTCACACCATCGACGGACCCGCTGGCCAGTCGCCACACGTTCAAGCACTCGTCACCGAGGGCGGGCAGTTACTTCAGAATGTATTCGCCCAGCTGCCAGATATCATCCCTGACAAGAAGATCAACGGACACGCAGTCCGCCAGTATCATGAGTGGATCGCCAACATTCGTGTGGAGTATGTATTACTACCAGGCTTAGCATTTAACTTGATAGCGTGACTGACTTCTGCTGCAGGAAGTACGCTGTTGAAAGTACCTTCTTCGTCCATGTCTTCCTGGTAAGTGGCCGTGCTCGGACACACGCGCACCTATTGACACACGTGCTACAGGGCGAATTCGACTCCGACCCCGATAGCTGGTCTACCGACAAGAATCTCGTCGGGTCGCACGTCGTCTTCACAAGCAATCCAGGTACTTCTTGCGAGAAATGTATCTCCGATCGCGAACGTGGTACTGTCGTAACTGGTACAATCCCCCTTACTGGTGCATTGGGAGACAAGTTTGGCAACGTTTATGACTTGAGCCCCTTGAAAATTTCTCCGTACCTCAAGCGTAATCTCCACTGGCGTGTCGCCAAGGTACTTGTCACATCCGATTAGTGCCCTGGATGAATTACTAAATGCATTTTAGTTTGATGGCACCCCTATCGATCGTGAGCAAATGCCTTCGCTCTCATTGAGTGTCGGACACACCAAGGCACGTCTCCTAGCTCTTTCCGAGTAGAGATAAAGAACTCTCGTTAACCACTCCCACTGCAGGTGAACGTTCCGGATGCTGAAGACGAATTCCCGATCTGGGAGAATGTCCATTTGGATCTTGGTGTCACCGCCGGAAGGATTGGGGGAGCACATACCGAGGATGATGCGTAAACCATATGATTTGATTGTTGTTTGCTGCTAAAGACCAATAAGAATGTTGAGAAGCACTGTTATACAGCTTATACAGCCGATATCCTAAGTTCTTTCAATTACATTCGATCATTCTTCATATATTCAAAGTAAGAGGTCAGGCTGCCATGGGCAATCAGACGAACCAATCATGCTGAGAAAATATTCTCTATCTGGATCCGATGGCACGAGTTTAATCGGTAGGTCTTAAGCACCCCACGGACTATTGTCGTAATTTTGGATGTTTGGACTGCGCAGACGACCCGACGACACCGAAACGATTCTCAGGCATACTAGTCTAGCTACCCGCATTTGCACCCGCCTCCCCTGCTTCCGAGCGACGACCTCTAGCCCAATCGAGCCTGCCGCAGAGACAAGGTGTGGCTCTGTCCTGGATAGATCCATTGAACAGGGGGACTTAAAAGAAATAGCATAGCCCGCACAGGGAGGCACAGCCAGGGTCTGAGGGTAAAGACACAGCCTACTGGTCAGCCGTAAAGATATCATGTGAAGGGTGAGTGATTAATATTGGGAGGGGAGTAGTATGAAGAGCTCCCTAGGCTTTGGGGCAGGGTAGAGTCCTTCATCACATGTGGTAATAAGTGGGATTATAGTGATAAGCATATGGGTCAGATAGAGATAGCATGGAAAAGGAATAAAACATTGATTTATACTTATAGTTGAAAGGTGGGTGTACTGGAACTTTGTAAGCACGTAACATCTTTCAGGGTCCAACCTGTGTTGGCGCCTCAGTCTTCTCGTCTCATACACAATCGCGGCTCATTGCTATAGCCCGACGACGGATCCAATCTATCGCTCTCGAATGTCCCTACGGCTTCGGTTCTGGTCTTTGGTTCTGGTTACTAAACTACCCGCA
>WNFL01230958.1_pt2 | contig 29329 bp, 28 predicted proteins | sample 5400361 | NCBI WGS metagenome assembly WNFL01 (sample SAMN13153351, study PRJNA577476) | soil metagenome | isolation source: 40 cm soil on Douglas fir-dominated hillslope | place: USA:California | collected 2013-09-17
CCGCCCGGCCGGCTACGCGGACGGTAAATGGGAGAGCGTTCACCCTCCTGCCTGGAGGACAGGCAGGCCGCGATGGTAGCTGGCGGGGGGTTGCCGGTCCAGCCGCAGTCCTGCTCCTCCATGTACGTTTCCTTCACCGGTCGGTTGGCCCGCGCTTGCTTGCCGTGGTGTAGATGGCCTCGATGACCTCGGCGTATTTCGCTGCGATCGCGGCGCGTCTGAGTTTCATGGTCGGTGTGATTTCATCGCCGCCGGCCTCCCAGAACGCCGGCAGGATGGCGTGGCGCTTGATCTGCTCCACCCGGGACAGCGCGTCGTTGGCCGTTTCTATCGTGGCGGGATCTGGGCGCGGACGGCTGGGTGACCGGCCAGGGCGGCGGGCGAGGGGCTGGTGATGCCGTGCTTGGCGGCGAACCGGGTGGCTGTGTCGGGGTCGAGCACGATCAAGGCGGTGATGTACGGCCGCCGCCTTCGATGTTGGCGGGGGAGATGTTCTTGCCGGCCGCGTTGATGATCAGCTCCTTCTTGCGCCGGTGATCCGCACATACCCGGCATCATCGATGGTGGCCAGGTCGCCGGTGCGCAGCCAGCCGTCAGCATCCATGGCGTCGGCGGTCTTGGCCGGGTCGTGGTGGTAGCCGCTCATCAGCGTCGGGCCGCGCACCAGCAGCTCGCCGTCGCCGGCCAGCGTCTTCACCCCGGGGAGAGCCGTGCCGGCCGTGCCGATCCGGATCGCCCCGGGCGGGTTGGCTGGCTCAGATACTGTCACCGGCGGGCGCAGCAGCCCGGGCAGCCGGGCCAGCGCGTAAGACAGTGCCCCCGGCCGGTGCCACGGCCGGTCCAGCCGCGTCGTCGTTACCTTGATGCGCATGCCCCACCCTTTCATTCAAGCCCCGGCAGGGCCCCGCCAATCAGGAACGGCGATCAGACGCCCGCAGCCATCCTCAGCTGGCGATCGTGGCTACGCAACCTCGAGCCCCGCCGCTGGCATGTGAGCGGTCCGCGCAGCTCACCGGTCACGGGGTCTCCAGCGGCAGAGCGCGGAAAGCTGCCAGGCCCACCTGCGGCTCATCGCGCTGCTCGCACCGCACTCGCTGCGAGAGAAGATCCCGTTCCGAGAACTTGACTGGAATCACCGGTGAAAGCGCGCTGCCTCGCACGCCATAGGGGATACGGCTCCTTTGGAGCGGCGGAAGGAGCAGCAGATGGTACGCATCCGCGGCCGCTGGCACGACGCAGGCGTTCTCGGGGTTCCGCCCGGCACGCCCGGCAAGCAGGCCGCCGCCTTCGCTCTCTACTGTTTGCGTCTGCAGAGCGAGGGGATCTCCCCTGTCGGTGCTAACCGTGGATGGGGATGGTAAGGGACAGGTTGGTCAGGGTCATGGTTGCCGGCTGGGTGTCGGGTCGCCAGGTGGGTGAGTCGTCTGGGGTGAGTTCGAACTTGAGCTGATGGCCTTGGCCGAGCATCCAGGCGGTCGGCGATAGTTCGAAGGTCAGCTGTGCCGTGCGGCCCGGTGCTGGGGCGGTGAGCCGGTAGACGCCCCGGGTGATCAGCGCTTGCTTACCGGTGGCGGGGTTGACGTCCCAGAGCCGAGCGGCGAGTTCGGCGTCGGTGCCATGGAGGGCGACGGTGACCCGGACAACCGGGCTCCCGGTCATGGTGACCGGGCCGGCGGGTGACCAGGTCCAGGCGGCGACCCCGGGGTCGGTGGTGGTGTTCATGACGCGGCAGCCGCCGCTTGTGCCTGGCAGGCCGCCGTTGGTGATCGGGTCGGTCGCCAATGCCTCGGGGCCGGGGGCGCCAGATGGGTTGTTCGCCACGGTGGCCGGGCCAGGTGCGGTCAGATGCAAGGCCTTGGTGGCAATGGCGGCGAAGGATGCCGCGCGGTAACTGGTGACGGGTTGCCCGGGTAGGCAGCCGACCGTGGTGAGGCTGACTCTGGGCAGCTTGGGCTGCTGTCCGGTCAGGACCGCTGAGAGGAACGTATTCGCTGCAGCATTGACCGTCACCCACAAGGCATGCGGGTTCGCGGCGTAGGCGTGGCCGAGGTCACCCATAGCGGCCCACACTGGGTAGGCCGGGTCGGCGGCAGTGAGCTTGTTCAGCATCTGCAGCAGCTGGATGCCGGGGAATAGCGGGTCGGTGATCCCCTGGGCGGCGAATACCGGGATCTGGCCGGGTAGCGGCGGCACCGGGAGGTAATACGCGGATCGGTACGTCTCAAGCTGGGTGAGGGCCTGCGCCACCAGCGGGTCGGATTGCGCTGTCGGCTCCCCGGCGCTGATCGCGGCGAGCCATCCCGGCAGGTCGGCGGTCGGGTCGTTCGCGCCGGCGTACTGGGCGGTCGCCGTGCCGTCGGCGAACAGCGCGTCCGTGTAGCTTTGCTTCTCCACCCCGTACGGGTTCTCGTGCGGACCGTCGGCCGGGGCGCCGGAGTACCCGTCCGAGGCCCGGCCGTTGTCCGTCAGCGCCTGAGCGAGGTCGGTCCAGGCGAACTGGGGCACTGCGGCCGCCAGCCGGATGGGCACGCCGTCGGGCGACCGCCATGGCACCAGCCGCCCGCCTGGCAGCATCACGTGGTCCTGGCTGAGCGCTAGCATCCAGGATTGTCCGCCGCCGTAGGAGTCACCGGTTACCACCACTCGCGACGGGTCCGCGGCTCCGGCGTCGACCAGTAGCCCGGTCAGGTACTGGGTGTCGTGGATCTCCCAACGCCGGTCGGCCAGGTGAGTCCAGCTTGCCCGGCCCTGGCAGGCCGGATCGGCGGCGTAGCTGTACCCGGTGGCCGGGTCCTTGCCGCAGGAGCGGTGGAAGCCGCGAGCGGTGTAGTTGAGCACGGCGAACCCGCGGGCAGCGAACCACGCGTTGTTCCAGTGCCAGGTGTTAGTGCCGTTACCGGCCAGGCTGCTGGCCTCGAAATCTGTCTTCGAGTTCCCCCAGCCGTGCAGCATCACGATCAGCGGAAGCGGCCCATTGGCGCCCGCGGGCAGGGTCAAGTCGGCGTCCAGCGGAGTGCCGTCAAAGCTTGGCACCAGACCGGTGCACAGGGTGTAGGCCACCCCGCCAGCAGGCGCGGGGTGTGCGGCCCCGGTCATTCCCAGCGGGCAAGCAAGCGTCTGACCGGGCGCGCCCCTCGCTGCCGTCTGCCCCAAGGTGACCATGAGCGCCATGCTCACAACGAAGGCCAGGGCCATGCGCCGTCCGCCAGGTAGCGCAGTGATTCCCATGAAGGGCACCGCCAATCAGTAGATCCCAGGCCCGCTGGTTTGGGCGGCGTAGTCGGTGTGATCACAGGGGGACGTGTTGTTCTGCGCCTGGGTGCACTCGCCGGAGTTGGCGGTGCCGCTGTTGTCGGCGTACTGGTCGTCGCTGTAAGTGATCGATGCCATGCCGGTGACGGGGCTCGCTGCGACACCGAAGTCGTCAAACAGGTCGCGGTTGTCGTTTCCGCTGGAACTGCAGGTGACCCCGCCCTGGCAGACGCCGCCATAGTGAACCACCGGGGTCGCCTTGGACTGGGTCCAGGTTCCGCCGCCCAGGACGTTGAGGTTCTGGCTGAAGAACACCGACCACGGCTCGTTGTCGCAGGTGTACGTGCCGGCCTGGCCGCAGGTTTGGTAATTCGCGGCGGCAGGCGTTCCGTAGAACACCACATCCACCGCACCCGAATGACCTGCAGTCACCCACGGATAGATGGCGGTGGCGGCAGCGGCTCCGTGGTCGACCCTGCCAGGTGTGCTCCACCGCCGGCCGTGATCGGTGGAGTAGGCCAGGTACACGCTGTGGTCATCAGACCAGGTGGCGTACACGTTTCCCGCCGTGTCGACCGCGACAGCCGGGAAGTTGTTGGCCAAGTCAGCCGATGCGCTGGCGGACTGGTGAATGACGTAATCGGTGAAGGTCAAGCTGCTGGCACCGTTCAGGACAGACGGCACCCCGACCGCCATGTACGCGGTGTTCAGCGCCGAGCAATTCGCCACCGCCGTCGGGCTGGGCGGACAGCCCACGAAGACCTGGTAGACATCTCCGGTCCGAGGATCCACGGCGATGTTGCCGATCTGGTTGTCGGCTACGGTACCCAGGTAGATATCGGTCTGGCTGGGGTTGATGGCGTCATAGGTCGTTGCCGTCGTGGGCTGCCCCGCGACGACTTGGCCCTGGTTGACGATGATCTCATCCCCTGAGCCGACGGCGTGGTAGGACAGGTAAAAGCCGCTGGAACCGGCAGCCGTGATCCACTCCCGGTCGTCGCCGGGCACTTTGGCCGACGTGACGTCGTTCACCCAGGAATGCCCGCCGTCCTGGGACAAGCTGACGGTCACGCTGCCGAGCGTCAGGCTTGCGACGTACACGTTATAGGTTGCCGAACTGTTCCGCGCCGGTGCCGTCGCAAGGTCGGTATCGCCGCCCCCAGGGGCCACGCCCGTCGTGCCCCCTGAGGCCGATGATTGCTCGTTCGGCTGCGGCAACGAGCGATAGGTGCGCCCCCCGTCTGAAGACGACCAGGCGTCAGTCCCGGCGCCCAGCCCGTTCTCCGACGAGATGTAAAACGTGCCCGCCGGGTCCGCCCGGATCTGAGGCTCCGCCGCCTGGTTATTCCTCGACGTCGACCCGGCCGGCGGCGGCGGCAAGACCCCATGGACGAACGCCGCGGCTGTCGTCACGGCCGCTGCCGGCACCGCCGCAGGCACCGACAGCGCCGCCACGCCCGCTGCCGCCATCCAGAAACAACTCGCGAACGCTCTCACAGCGATTCCCTTCACCTCAGCAGCCAGTTACCCGGCGGTAATGCCGCGGGAAACTGCCCAGCAACGTGGCATCAAAACACCACCAGGAACGGACGGGCGGCGGGCACAGCTGACATGCGCGCGCCCCGCTCAGTACCCGACATTCGCGTGGACCGGCCGGGAAGGACTAGACACCTGGTACACCCGACGTCAGTCACGCCGTTCACGTCGCCCCACTCGGCGGCTCGTGCGGTCGCGCCGCGCCGTGACCACCACATCGCCAGCACACCGCTAGCGCACCCGGTGCTGCCATGCTGATAGTCGGCGTGGCACTCGATCGGTCCGGACAACTGGCCCGCCGGCTTGCAGGAGGTACGACATGAGCGCTGAGTCGGTGCCGTCATCGCCTGCCAGGCGACTGCGTTCGCCGGCTCGGCGGGTCGTGGTGCGCCTGGCCGAGGTGGTATGCCCGCCGGAAATCCCGACCGGCGACCTGGTGGCCGGTCTGCTGGAGGAGTTCGAGTTGCTGCTTGGCGCGCTGCCAGCCGGCCTGCGATGGCTGATCCCGGGCTGGCTGGTCGCCTTTGACCAGGGTGCACGCGCGTACCCGCGCGCGCGGGGACGCAGATTCGTCCGCCTCCCGGATGCCGAGGCCGACGCCTACTTCCGGGCCGTGCTGGCACGGCGCCGCAGCGGGCTCTCCACCTCTGTCCAGCGCATCAAGGGACTGATCATCATGTGTTACTACGAGCTGCCTGAGGTAAAAGAGCAACTCGGATACCAGCCAGATGCCTATATCGCCGAGGTGACACAGCGCCGCCTTGCCACCTACGGAACAGAGATCCGCGCTGGAGAGGCGGCTTCACTCGGGTCCGACCGGGATGAGCCGGACTCAATGGCCTCGCCAGGCCATCCGGAGGACGGATCATGACCGCGAGCATGCCTGCTGGCCTGACGCGGCAAAGCGAGGTGACCGCAGATCTTGCGGTGGAGTGCTCGGTTGTAATCGTCGGATCGGGAGCGGGCGGGGCGACTATGGCTGCCGAGCTCGCCGACGCCGGAGTCGATGTCGTCATTGTCGAGGAAGGCGGCTACCACCCGACCGAGTCGTTCACCGCGGCGACCGGCCGTGCGCTGCGGACCCTGTACCGGGATGCCGGCGCGGGGCTGGCCCTGGGCCGCCCGCCTGTGCTCTTCTCCGAGGGCCGCTGCGTCGGCGGTTCGACGGTCGTGAACGGGGGCATGTCGTGGCGGACGCCGACCAGGGTGCTCGAGCGGTGGACGACCGAGGAAGGTGTCGTTGCCGTCAGCGAGCCGGAGATGGAGCCGTATTTCGCGAAGGTCGAGTCGCGGATCTCGGTAGCGCTGCAGGACCCGGAGACCATCGGCAAGGACATGCGGCTGCTGAAGGCGGGGGCCGACGCAAAAGGTTGGAAGATCATCCCGAACCTGCGGAACCAGCTGCACTGCGCCGGCTCCAACAACTGCACGAACGGATGTCCCACCGGGGCGAAGCGCTCCATGCTGGTAACCAGCATCCCCCGGGCGCTTAGGCGCGGCGCCCGGCTGTTCGCCGACTGCCGGGTTGAGCGGATAACCAGATCAAGGGGCACCGTCGCCGGCATCGAGGGCAGGTTCGTGCGGCCGGGCGGGCACCGCGGCCCGCGCCTGACCGTGCGCGCGCCCGTCGTCGTGGCCGCTGGCGGTGCGGTGCAGACACCTGCGCTGCTGGCGCGGTCCGGGCTGCGCTCCTCGTCCGGGCAGCTTGGCCGGAACCTGACCCTTCACCCGAACGCCAAGGTAATCGCGTTCTTCGACGAAGATGTCACCGGCTGGAAGGGCGTGCACCAGGCCTACCAGGTACGCGAGTTCGCCGATGACGGCATCTTGCTGACGGCGGTGAACCTGCCGCCGTCGCTGGTCGCGATGACGCTGCCGAGTTATGGCCGCGAACTCGGAGAGCTCATGGCCAGCTACAACCACATGCTCACGGCCGGCTGCCTGATCGAGGACACCGGTTCCGGGCGGGTACGGAGCCTGGCAGGCATCGGCCCACTGGTGACCTACCAGCTCAACGACCGCGACGCCGAGAGAGTGGTCCGCGGCGTCGCCTGCAGCGTCGAGTTGATGTTCGCGGCCGGCGCCCGCCGGGTCCTGCTCCCGTTCGACGGTGCGCCCGAGGTCCGCTCTCCCGGTGCGCTCCGTGACCTGATCTCGCTTCCCGTTGCCAAGCGTTCCATGGAGTTGTTCACCGTTCACCTGATGGGAACCGCGCGGATGAGCGAGGACCCGCGGCGCGGCGTCACGGACAGCTACGGTGCCTTCCACGGCGTGCCCGGCCTGTACATCGCCGACGCCAGCTTGTTCCCGACCCCGATCGGAGTGAATCCTATGGAGACGATCCTGGCGCTGGTCACCCGTAACGCCCGCCGCCTGATCGAGCAGCGCGACCGGTACGGAATCTGAAATCGTCCTCGCCGCAGAAAGGCAGGCCCGCATGGCCAGCGTCTCAGCCAGCTATCTGGATCTCGCCAGCCGATCCAAGGACGAACTGGAAGCCGTATTCGCCGCGGGAAGCCCGCCGGATGTCGCCGCGCTGACCGGATTCGAGTTCCGCGGCTACAACCAGCCCCGGGCGGCGGCAGTGCTGGGCATCCGCAAGTTCGTCAAGGCGTTCTACCTAGACGGGAGCGGACAGCCGTTCGGCTGCAACACGCCGGTCGCCCAGAACGGGCTGGCGGCTGAATGGCTCCCGCGGCCCGATGATGACCATCCGAAGAGGTACGCGTTCTTCCGCGTCGAGCCGGCCAACCCTGACGCACCAGACCAGAGGCAGCGCCGCGCGGTGCTTCTGGACTACGGCCGTGGCGGTAACCGGGGCTATGACATCGCCCGTATCCTCCGCGACTACCTGGTCAGAATCGAGCCTGGCTCGGATGGCCTGCTACTCGGCAAGGCGTACTTTGTCGTGGCCGGGGCGAGGCTGGCCAGCAGCTTCTTCCTGATCGAACGCTACCGGCCGCTGCGCGACGCGGCCGCCCTCGCCAGGCGGTAACTGCCGTAGCTACCTGGCCGTTCTTTCCGGCCGTTCTTGTCAGCTTCTCTCGTCGGGGCGCCCGGACGAGGGATGGCCGCTATCGATCCTGCAGTTGCCCGAGCGTTTAGTCGTGCCCGATCTGATGGCGCGCTTTCCGGTAGCGGCGAGCCAGCGCCGCCATTCCGTTCGCGGTCGGGCGTACGGGCGGCGCGGCGGGCGCTGCGATGCCTCCGTGCCTGGACACCGGGGCCGGGGAGACCGACTGGACACTGGCGGCGCTGCAAACGGAGGCGGCGTCGGTGGCCGGCCCTGGCACCTGGTCGCTGGTCGGGATCGCGCTTGCCGGGACCGGGTTGGTGACCGGGTGGCGGAGGACCTGGCGCAGGTCCATGGCGTTAGCGTCCCTGGCGGTGAGCGAGTGCAACCCGAAGGTGGACTCGATCATCTTCAGCGTCGAGGTGTGCTCGAACGGGCCGTCGTGAGCGACCCGCGCCCTGGCAAGGTTGGACACCACGATGGCCGGAACCCGGAACCCGAGCTGGGTGTAGTCGGGCACCAGCCGGCCGTCGGTGGGGGTGGTGCTGTTTCCGGTGTGGTCGACCGTCGCCGGGTTGGTGTCGTCGGCCACTTGCGGCGGGACGACGTGATCGAAGAACCCGCCCCACTCGTCGAACGTGATGACGAGGACTGTGTTGTCCAGGTAACCGGCGCTGGCCAAGGCGTGGTAGGTGTCGGCGAGGAACCGCTCGCCGCGCCTGATGTCCGCCTTGGGATGGTCGTCGGCGCCGGTTCCGTTGTCGGCCAGGGCGAACTCAGGGTCGACGAAGCTGACGTTGGGCAGCAGCCCCTGGGCGACGGTATCCAGGAACGACAAGGTGTTGACGGGTATGCCGAGCACGTCGGTGTCGCCAGGGCCGAACAGATGCCAGAACGGGTAATACTTCAGGCCCCAGAGCGCCAGGAATGGCAGGTCCCTGAAGAAATAGGCGCCGGTGGGGATGCTCTGGTTGTTCGGGATCGGCGAAAGCTGGTCCCATATGGTCGGCAGCTTGGAGAAGGTGGTGATGTTGTGATCGCGATCGGTCCGCGCGGCGTGCTGGTACATCCGGTTGGGGAAGGTCTCGGCGGCAGACGAGCAGAAGTAGTGGTCGAGCGTCGTGTAGTTCTGCGCGAGGGCCCCGAGGACGGGCAGATCCGGGACAGCCTTGGGGGTGCCGTCGGGGTTCAGGTTCGTGTAGAAACCGGCCGGGAACGTGTTCGCCGCAGCGGCGGTCACGCCCGGCTTGAGATCCAGCGCGGTGGGACGCTGCAAGAAGCCGTCCATCTTGCCGAAGTTGTTCTCGATCAGCCACCCTTCCCAGCTGTGGTCCGGGTCGCCGTACCCGCAGCCCTGGAAGTCCGGGGCAAGGGGGTAGGTCGGGTAGAAGTTCCCGTCCGTTGCCTGGTAGACCATGTCGGTGCGCCCGTTGGCGCCGGGCAGCCAGCCAAGGAAATGGTCGAACGAGCGGTTCTCCATCATCAGCACGACCACGTGCTCGATGCCGCCCGAGCCGTTCGGGCTGAGAACCGTGGTGGCCCTAGCGGCCGCCTGAGACAAGAGCTCCGAGCCGGTCATCGCCGCGCCGGAGGAGGCGGCCATTAGCTGAAGGAAAGTTCGCCGAGTGAGCATAAGGGCCAGTATGGGCTTAGGTCGCAAGCCCCACAAGCCCACGCGGCAACTGGTGACATCGCCGTTCTCATCCGTTCACGAGCACGTCGCATAACCGGAATCCCGGCCTCACCAGCTACCCCGCCGCGTCCTAGCCGGCCAGGGCGGCGCGGTCTCGGCAATCGTGATCGTCCGGACCGTCGGCGGCTCGCCACGGGCTCAGGCGGAACAGCCCGGATCTGGGATGCGGCCACTGGACAGCAACGGCTAGTGGTATAGCGATTCGCCGCGCCGCCTGATCGGGCTTTTGGCGCCCATTCTGCAAAAGGCTGTGGTGCATACCGTGATGCGGTTGCGTGTCGTCCCGGCCGACGATCGTGTGCATGGAATCCACCCGCCGGGTCGTCCTGGAGCTCGATGTGATGACCAGCGACCGGCAGCCGATAGCGGGGCTGGTGCGAACTCGCGATGGCCTGGCGCACGCGTTCAGCGGCTGGTCGGAGATGTTCGCGGTCCTGGAGAGGCTGACAGCCGTACCCGGCGACGACACCGAAAGGGAGGACGGCACGTGAGGCACACGGCATCAGGAGGAAGCATGTTGAAGGGCAAGAACCGTTTCCGCAACGGCGCGACCATCGCCGCCGCGGCCGCCGCGGTGGTCGCGGCAACGGCTGGGATCGCGGCGGCCAGCGTAGCCGCGCCGAGCATCACGTCGCCGACGACGATCGTGCTGCACGCGCACGGCGGATCGGCGACCTTCGTGAACGTCGCACACAAGACAGGGCCCGCCATCGGCGACGAAGTCATCCTGAAGCAGCCGGTCTTCAACCCGGCGCACCCGACCGTTGTGGTCGGTCACGGGTTCGTGACCGTCACGTTCCTCGGCAAGAACCTCACCCAGGACCACGCCACCCTCGTGCTGCGGCAAGGCGACATCGATCTGGCCGGGATCCAGGCGTCCAACCCGTTCAAGCTGGCCATCACCGGCGGGACAGGCCTGTATGCCAATGCCCGCGGCCAGGCCACCGTCAAGCTCGGGAAAGGCAAAGGCAACCCGGCCACCATCACCCTCAGCTTGCTGCCGTAGCCAGCGGCGGTACAGCGTGCGGCACGGGACTCGCTCACGCGTGGGCGAGTCCCGTGCTCGAACGGATACCAATACCGATCACAGTCGGGCGCTTACCAGGTCGCGCTGAACGGCTCTCGCGGTCGGCCCCATCGGTACGCCCCTGGGTGCGGCCGGGCGCCGGGCATCGCGCTTGGGCCGGGGTGCCGCCCGCCGGCAGTGGCGCGTCTAGCCCGGAGGCGCCGCAGGGCGGTCGGCCAGCGCGGCGGCCAGGCTGGGCCGGGAGCTGATCCCGAGCTTCGCGTACGTGCTTGTCAGGTGGGTCTCGACAGTCCGCTGAGTGACGAACAGTGCCTGGGCGATCTGCCGGTTCGTTTGCCCGGCCGCCGCGAGCTGCGCTACCCGCAGTTCGCTGGGGGTGAGCGCGTCGCGTCCCCGCATGGCGTCCCGCCGGGGCTTGCCTCCGGCGATCACGAGTTCCTTGCGGGCCCGGTCGGCAAGCCTGAGGCCGCCCTGGCGGAAGGCGAGATCTAGTCCCTCACGCAGGATCTCGCGTGCGGCTGCGCGCGAGCCGGCCCGGCGGCGCGCCGCGCCGAGATCGGTCAGCGCGCGGGCCAGCTCCAGCGGTGCGGGTGACGAACGCAGTATGGTCACGGCCTCGGTGAGCCGTTCGATGCCGCGTTCGCTGCCCTCGACGACACCGGCGGCGCGCAGTGCGACGCCCACCGCGCGGCTGGCTCCCCACTGCCGGGCGAGCTCGGCCTCCTCGGCGCACATCCGGCTGGCCCGCTGCCGGTCACCGAGCGCGGCGAGCGAGAGCGCGGCGTCTGAGCGCCACGGCATGATCGCCGGATTGGGGATCTCCCACTGCTCCGCCAGCTCTCCTGCGGCCAGCAGATCAGCAACGGCAGCGGCGTGGTCACCGGCCGCTGCGAGCAGGCATCCCCGGGCGTGCCGGACCAGGTTGTGGGGCCAGGTAGAGGCAAGGTCGCCAGTCAGGTCGCGGCTGGCCAGCAAAGCGCGGGCGGCCTCGATCTCGCCGCGTTCCACCAGCGCGCGGACGACGAATGAGGAGGTAATGGTCGAGATCCAGATGTTGGGGGTGCCCGCGATGGCCTGTTGTCCGTACGCTGCCGCCTCGCCGACTTCGCCGCCGTAGAGCGCGATCAGCGAAGTTATCCCGGCTGCGACCGCCGCCGATGGCTGAGACCCCTGCTGCTGCGTCAGCTGCAGCCACGACTGCGCTGCTGCCCGTGCCTCTGCGTGCTGGCCGGCGAACAGCAGCACCGATATCGTCTCAGGGAGCGCAGCGGTGCTCACCGACATCAGCCGCGGCATCGCGTTGAGTGCCTCGCGCGCGTTCCAGACAGCGCGCGCCCGGTCCCGGCCGCTGGCGGCGAGCTCGATCGCCAGGTTAGCGTGCAGCTGGGGATCGAGTCCGTCGCCGCGTGCTGCCCTCGCCGTGAACCGCTCCAGCAGCGGCCGGGTCACCGCGCGGGTGCCGATATCCATCCGGGCCGTATTGAGCAGCGCAGCTTCCAGCGGTTCGCGGTGGCTCTCTTCGCCGGCCTCGGCGGCCGTCCTGGCCAGCATGTCCACCGCATCGGCGAACCGTCCGCCCAGTGCCAGCGCCTCGCTGAGCGCGAGCGTGACCTCGCCGCGCCGCGGCCAGTCCGGGGTTCCGGTCAGCGCCTCGCTGAGGTGGCCGGCGGCTTCGGCCGGTTCCTGCATGGTTTCGAGCCGGCCCAGCTCGAACAGAACGTCCGCCCGCAGGCTGGCTGCAGGCGGCTCGGCCAGCGCTCTCCGCAGGTAGAGCGCGGCAACATCAGCAGCGCCACGGCCGCGCGCGTCCGCCGCCGCCGACCGCAGCTTGGCCACGACCCACGCATCGGCGGCCGGGCCGGCCGCGAGCAGGTGTACGGTCACCTCCTCCGGCGCCGCGCCCTCGGCGTCGAGCATCCGCGCTGCGCGCTGGTGCCAGCGCTGCCGGACCGGGGAAGCCAGGTCCTGGTAAACGGCGGACCGCACCAGAGGATGCACAAACCGCAGTGCCTGCTCGCCCTCGATCAGCCGCTCGGCCATCAGCGCGCCGACCGCCTCGGCGCCCGCGTCCGCGTCGAGGCCAGCGAGCTGGCCGGCGCGTCCGGTCGTGGCCGCGGTGCCGAGCACGGCGATTGCCCGGGCAGCCGCCAGGGCGGCGGCCGGCATCCGGCCGACCTGGAGCAGCACGCTGCGGGAGACCGTGGCCGGAGTCAGCCGCCGCAGGTGCGGTACGTCGGCGTCTGTGCCCGTGACCCCCTCGGCGGTGAGGCTGGCCAGCAGCGCCTGCAGCAGCAGGGGGTTGCCGCCGGTGAGCTCGCGGCAGGCTTCCTGGAACGCCGGTGACGGTTCGCGGCCGAGTGTGCTGCGGACCAGTTCCGCGCAGGCGGATCCGCCGAGCGCGGCCGGGCGCAGCACCGTCACGTTCGCCTCCGCCGCAAGGCCGGCGGTCAGATCCGGCTCCGCCGCCGGCACGGGCCTCGGCTCGCGCACCGCCAGGACCAGCAGGACCGGCAGGCCCTCCAGCCGGCGCGCCAGGTGAGCGGTGAAGCGCAGCGACGGCTGATCCGCCCAGTGCAGATCATCGACGGCCAGCAGTAACGGTGCCCGCTGCGCGATACTCGCGGCCAGCCAGTACAGGCCGTGCAACACGGAGAACGGGTCTTCGTCGCCCCGGCTCGCGCCGTGGGTCAGCGCCGGAGCCGCCAGCGCCACCGCGTCGCCCGCCAGCCGCTGCGCGCCAGCTGCCCGCATCTCGGGCTCGAACAGCTGCCGCACCACCCCCCACGCGAAACCGCCCTCGAACTCCGCGGCCCGCGCTGCCAGCACCGTCATTCCGGCCCGGGCGGCCTGCTCGCACGCGTGCGTCAGCAGACTCGTCTTGCCAATCCCCGCCGTGCCCTCCACCAGCAGCGCCGACCCCGAACCGGAGCACGCCGACCCCAGCGCCTCCCCTATCACGCCGAGCTCCGCCGCCCGGTCGAGCAGCCGTCCCGACGGCGACCGTCCCCAGCCCATGCCGGAGATCGTAGGCATAAGCCCGCCGCTGCACCACCTCGCAGTCCGCGCCAGCCGACCTCGGCGTCAGGCGCACGGACAACAGCGGGCGGCAGGCCGCAGCGTTTCCTGAAACCCGAGTCATCGGCAGCGACGCCAGCACATTCTCGTGCACTACGTGCAGACGTCAGAGCTTCCAGGCCTGGTCTGCCGCCCCCCGGCAGTCCGGCCGTTTGCGCACCGTGACTGCCAGGAAGCGATCGGACGCCGCGCGGTGTGCACCGCAGCCCGGCCTCGCGCGTCAACATATCGTCACCTGCTGTGGGGAGGCGCGTATGCATACACGCGCACAGGCTCTAAGCGTCCTTGCGCCGGCGGTGCCGAACGCCTCGGCGGGCCGGCACGCAAAGAACGGCGACCCGGGTGAGGACGCGGATTTCGGCTTCAGCCAGCCGTTTTCGATCGGGCCGGCCGACGAGGGCGAGTTCGACTTCAGCCGGCCGTTCCTGGTCGACATTGGCCGGGCGGCCGTCATCGCCGAGTACCTGCGCGAGTCCGGGTACCCGCGCTGTACCGCGGACGTGGTGACAGAAGAGCTGGCGAAACCTGAGCGGTACCGGAGCAACGTCGGGCTTTTCGCCGCCGACCAGCTGAAGAGAGCAGGGTGGCGGCCCTAAGCCTGCTGCACTGATCAATACCCCGCACTCCGCCGTCTGGCGCCGCCCGCCGACGGCTCGTTCTGGGCGGCAGGCGATGAACGCTCTGCCGCGCATCCGCCCAAGTGGTCATTCTGGGCGCCTCGGCCCACCGCTAGTCCCGGGCCGTCCCGCCAATAGCAGCACAGTGCCGCGACGCCGCCCAGGATAACCGCGACCTCGCCGGGGAACCCGAACCCGATGAACGCCGATGCCTCCAGCGCCGGCCGCAGGAACACCAAGGCGATCACCAGCCACGCCGGAAGCATTAGGATCTCGTCGGCGAGGCCTGCGGTCTGACCGATCTGCGCCAGCCCCCGTCCCAGCCCGCGGTCCGGTCACAGCCGGGCGTAATCGTCGATGTCCTGCTCGAATTCGGTGACTATCTCCGAAGTCAGGGTTCGGCGCGTCTCTGCGGCCGCATCGCTGCGTCGAGATCATCATCGTGAAAGTCCCTGATCCGCCACGGAGTCATTGACCAAGTTTGGCAGGACGCGCACCACGGGATGGTTATGAACCCTTTGACGATCGACATCAGCGGGGCCAGGGAACCAGCTGCTGATGCGGGCCGGCACGAGGCGCCGCCCCGGAAGGGGAGAATGCCGAGTCGCGAGCGGCGAGGATGCGGTATCGCGCCTCAGGGACAGCTGCCTGTCGCTGCCGAGGAGGCTGAGAAGTCGTGTGGTGCGCATACGGCGCCGTCGCTCCGGATCGGCGCTGTCCCGAACTGGCTGATCTGTGCCCGGCGCAGCCCCAGAGCCCTGACGAATCTTCTTCTCGCATCGCGGCCCAATGATCACGTGGGGCCATACGTGCTCGCGGCGAGGACGGACCTACGGGTCAGAATGATAGTCATATGTCAATGATTCCGGGGCCGGGCGCGATTCTGCGTGGCTGCCTCATGCTGTCAGCGGAGGTGCCCGATGGCGATCACCCTCACCCAGATCCGCGCTTTCCTGGCCGTCAAGAGTGCTGGCAGCGTCCACGCGGCGGCCGGCCAGCTGCTGGTCAGCCAGCCGTCTGTCTCGGCCGCAGTGGCGTCACTCGCCGGCGAGCTGGGGACTGCCCTTCTCGAACGGCATGGCCGAGGCGTGAGGCTGACCGACTCGGGGGAGGCATTCGCTCCCTACGCGGCCCAGGTGCTCGGCCTGCTTGAGCAGGGCACAAACGCGGCCCGAGAAGCGGCTCACCCGGAGAGGTCGACGATCCGGCTGATCGCGGTGAACACCGCAGGCGAGTATCTCGTGCCGCCGCTGATCCGGGCCTACCGGCACCTCCATCCCGGGATCAATATCCTGCTCGAGGTCGGCAACCGCGCCACCGTGGCCGAGCGGCTAATGTCCAGGCGCGCTGATATCGGGATCGGCGGCCGCCCGCCGGGCCGGAACCTGGTCGGCTACCCGTTTCTCGGGAACGAGCTGCTCGTCGTGGGCCGGGAGATTCCCGCCGACCTGACCAGGATCCCGTGGCTGCTGCGCGAGGAGGGGTCGGGTACCCGGCTGGCCACGGAGCGCCTGCTCGCCGACCTTGATCTCAGCGCGCCTGAACCCGGCTCACCGGAGCTGCTGACACTCGGGTCGAACGGCGCGATCAAGCAGGGCCTGGCGGTGGGCCTGGGCGTCACCTTGATCTCGCGATTCGCCGTCGCCCGCGAGCTGCGGGACGGGCTGCTGGTCGAGATCGGGGTTCCTGGCACACCGCTCGCCCGGCCGTGGCACGTACTATTCCCGCCGTCCGGGCCGCAGCGCCCGGCAGTACGCGCGTTCGGTGAGTTTCTCCGCTCGGAACATAGCCGCCGAGTCATAGACAATTACTTATGATGTATCAGTGAATCTGTCCTTTTCCTAATACCTGGATCTCGATACGCTCGCCTTATGTTCGAAGCAGGAGTTCGCGAGTACCGGGAGATTTACTGGACCCCCGGCTATCAGCCGCGCGAGACCGATGTCCTCGCCGCGTTCCGGCTCATCCCGCAGCCGGGAGTTGCGCCGGAAGAGGCCGCAGCCGCGGTGGCGGCCGAGTCCTCAACGGCCACTTGGACCACGGTCTGGACCGATCGGCTGACGAGGCTTGAGCGTTACCAGGCGCGCGTCTATGACTTCGAGCCGGTGCCCGGCCGGGAGAACCAGTACCTGGCCTACATCGCCTACCCCCTCGACCTGTTCGAGGAGGGGTCGGTGACCAGCATGATGGCGTCAATCACCGGGAACGTGTTCGGCTTCAAGGCCATCCGGGCGCTGCGGCTCGAGGACCTGCGGATCCCTGTCGCGTACGTCAAGACCTTCCAGGGCCCGCCGAACGGGATCCAAGTCGAGCGGGACAAGCTGAACAAGTACGGCCGCCCGTTGATCGGCGCCACGCTCAAGCCCAAGCTCGGCCTGTCGGCCAGGAACTACGGGCGCGCCTGCTTCGAGTTGCTGCGCGGCGGCCTCGATTTCACCAAGGACGACGAGAACATCACCTCCCAGCCGTTCATGCGCTGGGGCGACCGGTTTGAGTTCGTGATGGAGGCCGTGCGCAAGGCCGAGCAGGAGACCGGCGAGCGCAAGGGCCACTACCTCAACGTCACCGCCCCCGACTGCGAGCAGATGCTGGAGCGGGCTGAGTTCGCCATGCAACTCGGATCGCCCATCATCATGCACGATTACCTCGTCGGCGGATTCGCGGCGCATGCCACGCTATCGAAGTGGTGCCGGCGCAACGGGATGCTGCTGCACGTCCACCGCGCCCTGCACGCCGTCGTCGACCGGCAGAAAGACCACGGCATCCATTTCCGGGTGCTCGCCAAATGGCTGCGTCTGGCCGGCGGCGACCACCTGCACACCGGAACCGTGGTAGGCAAGCTGGAGGGCGACCGGGAGGCGACCATCGGCGTAGTCGACCTGCTCCGCGAGGACTTCGTACCCGCTGACCGGAAGCGGGGCATCTACTTCGACCAGGAATGGGCGTCGCTGCCCGCGGTGCTGCCCGCCGCGTCCGGCGGGATCCACGTCTGGCACATGCCCGCCCTAGTCGAGATCTTCGGCGACGACTCGGTCCTGCAGTTCGGCGGCGGCTCGGCTGGCCATCCGCAGGGCAGCCGGGCCGGCGCGACGGCCAACCGGGTCGCGCTCGAGGCCTGCGTGCAGGCGCGCAACGAGGGTCGCGACCTTGCCGCCGAGGGACCGGAGATCCTCAAGCAGGCGGCCAGCCACTCTCCCGAGCTGGCCGCCGCGCTCGACACATGGCGCGAGATAAGGTTCGATTTCGAGGCGGTCGACACACCGGACGTGATGCCGGCATGAAGCTCGAGACCTTCTCCTACCTGCCCCAGCTGTCCGCGGAGCACCTCGCGCAGCAGGTCCGCTCAATTCTCGGCCGGCGCCTGCTGGTCGGCATCGAGTTCAGCAGCGCACCCGACCCTCACGACCATTACTGGACGATGTGGAAGCTGCCGCTGTTCGATACCCACGACCCCGCCACCGTGCTGACCGAGCTCGATGCCTGCCGGCAGGCGAACCCGGGGGCGTACATCAAGATCAACGGCTACGATGCGGCGCGTCAGGGCCAGGTCGTGTCGTTCGTCGCGTGCCAGCCCGGCCGGGACGCCTGATGCCCCGGCCGATCATGCTCAGCATCGCGGGCGACTCTGGCTCAGGAAAGACGACGGTCACCCGGGGTGTGGTCCGCGTCCTCGGGGAGGACCAGGTCACCCACCTCTGCACCGACGACTACCACCGCTACGACCGGCGCCAGCGCGCCGAGCGCGGAATCACCCCGCTTGATCCCGGATGCAACTACATTGACGTGCTTACCCAGGACGTCAGGCACCTACGGCAGAACGAGGCCATACTCAAGCCCGTCTACCAGCACAGCGATGGCACGCTCGGCCCCCCCGCGTACCTGACACCCGCCCGCTTCGTCGTGGCCGAGGGACTTCTCGTCAACCACACACGTGAGCTACGCGAGATGTTCGACGTCCGTGTCTACCTGAACCCGCCCGAGGAACTTCGTCGACGCTGGAAAGTGGCCCGCGACTGCTCCCGCCGCGGGTACTCAACCGACCAGGTACTCAGCGAGCTCGACCGTCGCGAGCGCGACTCCGAGGCCTTCATCCGCCCGCAGCGGCACTACGCCGACATGCTCGTGTCGTTCATGCCGGGCCGTTCGCAAGACCCGGACCAACTGGACGCGCACCTCTTCCTGCGTGACTCGCTCCCGCCTCCCGACCTGTCGGGAGTGGTCGGAGACGGAGCGGACGACGATCTGAGGCTGTTCGAGCGGTCAGGCGAGCAGGAACTCCGCATCCTTGGAACTAGCACCGCCGGGCGGGCTGTCGAGCTGGAGGAGGTGATCTGGGACCGGATGCAGTTCGCGAGCCACCTGCGCCAGCAACGACTCGGCGAGTTCACAATCGGCTCGGACCTGCACCGCTCCAAGGCACTAGCCCTCACCCAGCTCCTCGTCCTCTACCATCTGGTGACCGCCAGGGCAGTCATCGCACTCGGTGGCGAGAGCGCCCGCGCCAAAGGCCAGTACTCACCGGGTCCGGCGCCTGCCCAGGATCCCGTCCCCGCGGCCAGCTCCTGAGAAGACCGCGACCACGCAGCATAACCAAGACCAACGCGGCCAGCCATCCGGCCTGAGGTCCAGTAACCGTCCGGAGCGGATGCATGGACGGAGTCGCCGGCCACGAACTCAGTCATGTCGCCGAACAGGCCGGCCACAGGACCTCATCGACGTTCAGCGAGCTAGGCACCCCGCCTAGCGGCACTGGTGCTCCGGCCGCCGCAGATGACGTAGTCGAGTTCTTTCCAGTACACGTCGAGGGCTTCGAAGTCGGCGGTACACAGGAAGGTCGATAGTGTCTCAGGCGGCCACGACGCAGGGATCGCTCACCGCCGTCCGGGCCGTGCCGGAGAACCTCGGCTGTCTGCCACTCCCAGCGTCGCACTCGGTTACTATTCGTGACCGCAGTATCGATTCTTCCCGGGGAGATAGCCACAGCACAAGAGACGCCCCGTGAAACGTGCGAAACCTGGGACCGCGACCAGCGGCAAACGTGCTTGCTGGCTCATTGGCAAGCCAGCGGCACAGTAATCCCGACACGCCTGCGGCAGCCTGTGGTGGCCGCCACCCAGCGGTCTGCCGCGATCGATGCGGTCCACGAGCACGGCACGAAGAATTTCGTGCAGCTCTTCCACGCCGGACACTACGACCTGACTTTTATCAGGTTAGTGCGCACCAGCCTGGTTACTTGAGTAACTACCATCTTGGCGACTCGTAGCCAGAGCACGGATCGGGGCGCCCAGGTCATGCATGGCATGGGTGCTCAGTCATCGGCCGCGGGGAAGCGGGCGGTTGCGCGGTACAGCCTGAGCCAGTCCTGGAAGTTCGAGGGATCCTGCCACGTCCCGATGATCTGCCTTGTTGCGTCGCGGCGCTTCGGGGCGGCTTCACGGTCGGCGAGACCGAGGGCCTCGCGGAGCTGGCCGGCGGTGAGCTCGGTGCACCAGGCCGGAGTTCCCATTTGCTGACGCCACGACTCGGCAATCGTGCCCGCGTCCACCGCGTCGAAACCGGTGTCGTCGACCAGCCGCATGACGAGCTGCTTGCTTTCGGCAGAGTCTCCCGCCACCGGCAGCGCGAGCCGGCCAGGCTCACCGTGCGCCTTCCCCATGTCTGCAAGCGTGTGGGCAGATTGCGCGTTCCAGGCCCGAATCACAGGCCGGCCCCACTGCTCCTGCAGCCAGGCGGCCTCCGGCTGGCCGGCGTCGATCGCTTCAACCGGGCTAGCGCCATACTGTTCGGGTTGGCCGGATACCGGGAGGTAATTCGACGTGTCCACAACGGTGATGTCGCTCGCAACTTCACTGATGAAAGGCTTCAGCGCGGTCAGCTGCTGGAAGCGCACAGAAAGGATGAGAACGTCGACACCGGCAGCAACTTCCGCCGCGGTAACCGCCGTGGCCCCCGTCTCGGCCGCCAGGCCGCTGAGGGACTCCGGTCCACGCGAGTTCGCGGCACGGACCTCGTGCCCGGACGCGCGAAGCTTGCGGACGAGCGTACCGCCGATGTTCCCCGCCCCAACGATTCCGATCTTCATCGACACTCCAGTCTCCTCGCGGTTCGCGTTCTTCCCATCTCAGGCGTCGCCATGCCGTCCGAGCACCCGCGACACAGGAACACCTGCGGGCCGACTGCGCGATCCGTCCCGTCGGGCCGTCGGGCTAGCATCGCGGAGAGGGCAGGTTGCCGCAGGCACGGCAGGCGTGGGCGAATTGCTCCGTTTGCTCGGGCGAACAGTGCACGCCGGTACATCAGGGGGTGGTTTACGTGACTACGGCTGTACAGGACAAGGGCGCGGTGATCGTAACTGGCGCCAGCCGGGGCATTGGCGCCGCTATCGCTGAGCGGCTGGCCAGTGATGGCTATGGCGTGGTCGTGAACTACGCGGCCGACGCCGACGGGGCGGAGTCGGTGGTGTCGGCCATCACTGGCGCGGGCGGCCGGGCCGTGGCGGTGCGTGCCGATGTTGCCTCGGAGGATGAGGTCGAGGCCATGTTCGGCCGGGCGCAGGAGCAGATGGGGCCGCTCACCGCGCTGGTCAACAACGCCGGTTCCGTCGGCGAGCAGGCGCACATCGAGGAGCAGCACGAGGATGCGCTTAACCGGCTGATGCAAGTCAACGTCGTGGGACCGATGCTGTGCGCCAAGCACGCCGTGCGGGCGATGTCGACCGCGCATGGCGGCAAGGGCGGATCGATCGTGACGATGGCTTCGGTCGCAGCCAAAGCTCCGCCCGGAGACTGGGGCGTGGTCCCGTACGAGGCCACCAAGGGCGCCTTGGTGACGCTCGCGCGCGGCCTGTCGAACGAGGTCGCATCCGAGGGCATCCGGTCCAACAGCGTCTCGCCTGGGGTCATCGAGACAGCAATGGCGACTCCGGACCTTCGGGACATGGGACAGCAGAGCCCGCTGGGCAGGATCGGCCAGCCCGACGAGATCGCCGCGACCGTGTCGTGGTTGATCTCGCCCGAGGCGTCGTACGTCACCGGCAGCGATATCCCCGTCACCGGCGGGCTGTAGGGAAATCGGGTCATTGCAGACGACGAGACCGTCGGTCCACGCCCGGCGAGCGAACCACAGCGGTTGTACTAGCGCTGCCGCTCAGGGCAGCCACGAGCCACGGCTTAGTGCGCAAATCTCCTGCTCACAGCCTGCAAACCAGCAGGTCACAGCGCTGCAATTGGTCCAATCCCGCTCCGGTGATAAAAGTCGGGACGCCGGACATTACGAGGTGATGGGGACGCTGGTCACGGCGGTGATCACGCCGCAGTAGTTCAGTCCGCCTGAACAGCAGAGCGCCTAGGCCATCACGGCTCGGGCGCTTTTGCTGTCTCAGGACCGGTCGGGATACGACAGCGGAGTCGCGGTCGCGGAGTCGCACTACGCTCTGGCTCATGAGCTTCTACGTCGAGGAGGGCATCGACCCGGAGGACTGGCTGTGCCACGAGGTTTACGCCAATTAGGGGTTAGCGATGTACGCGGCCCAGGTTCTGGAGCACGGCATAGCCAATCTGGCTCTCCCGGCAGTCGCGGCAGTATGGGCTCGGGCTGCGAGCCGGGGCCCCTTGGTTAGCTGCCGGTCCGGCCAGCCGGAAGCTCAGGACGGCTACCCAAGGTCACGAAAGACCGAGGTTACAGGCATGGCCCCTGGGCATAACCGGCCGCGCGGCCAGTGGCCGAGTGCTGCGGTGACCAGCGTGATCATCATGAAAAATTCTGACATAGAGAAACTTTCCTTCAAGGTCCGCCTTATCAAAGTCACTGACAACAGAGGGGATCAGGACGGCTACGAGCAGCGCGCCAGAGGGCTTGATGGTCACCGTGATGAACTATGGCGGGGTCGCTCCCGACGAGTTCGACGCCTGGTACGACACCGAGCAGATCCCGGAGCGGGCGGCCGTACCCGGCGTTCGTTCGGTGCGCCGGTGGCGGCTAGTCCGGGCAGCTGAGGTTCTGTCCGCCACAAGTCGCGCAAGCTGGTTGCAGGCGTTAGCTCGGCCTGACGAGGGTCATAGCGGGCTGCCCGGCTGCGGCACACATGACCGTTTGCTCCCTCGCCGAGCCGCCACAAGACTGTCAGTGCCAACTGCAGCTAGCCGTGCCGGCCAGTTCGGGCCTCTACCTGTGACCGCCGCCGAAGACGGAGACGCTGACGACCAACCTGCTGCCGATCGTCACCATGCCGTCGGTCGTTTATCTGGCGACGTCGGCCGTACGTGACTATCCGGCGGCTGGGGCGGCGCTGGCGACCCAGGCTGAGCGCCGTCCGGGCTGGATTCTGCGCGAGGGCATGATCCTGTCGTTCGCCAGCCTGCGCGAGCCGCCGCTGAGCGTCCTGTGCGACGGCGATATCGAAGAGCATGAGACCGGCGAGTGGGCCCATAGCGATGACCTGGATATGCAGTACCGGCTTGTGGATCTGCTCAAGCACACGGTCACCGACTCGTATGCCGATCTGCGCTGGCACAAGGAGCGTAGCCATGTGCACTTCCGGGCGACTTCGGATCTGAGCGCTCGGAAGGCCGGCAGGGTCCGGGTGCTCTTGGCCGGACGGTCTTCGGGCCGCACTACGCCAAGTCCGAGCCGGAGAAGGTCAGCTACTACCATCATGCGGCGCTGCAGCTGCGGTTCCGGCGCTTCGACGGCTGCTGGTACTGCCAGCTCGAGCCGGACTACTGTTTCACTTCCGACGGCTACGCCGAGTCCCGCCTAACCGACAAGCTGCTGGCCGGAATCAAGCGGCTCGATCGGCATCCGGCTGTCGCGGGCTGGACTCGGGTCTGGACCAATCACTTCCGAGCGGAGGGCGGCATCGAACGGCCGATCGGATTCGGGCCGCTGGCGACAGTGACTGTCGACCGGGGCATCGATGACCGCTGGTGGGGTCCCGCGCCGGTCCAGCTGACGCCAGACGAAGGACCCGATCAGGCTGAGGCCGAGGAAGCAATGGCCACGACCCTTCTGTCGGCTGCCGACATCGACACCGATGATCTGGCCGCCATCGTCACCGGTCCCGACGCCAAGGCAGCAACCCCGGCACGGGCGCCGCGAAGGAACCGGCAGCCCCGCAGCCAGAGGAAGCCAGCCCAGAAGATGAAGCGAGGCAGAAATGCGAGCTGAGGTCATCGACGAGCCGGAGCTGGAGTTCGGCGGGCGCGGGCGGCACATCGATCCGCGGTTCGGCATCGGCAACTACGGTCCGGCCGACCTGGGCTCGCAAGACGCCCCGCGGGCTGTACGGGTCGGCCTCATTGGTCCCGCCGATCAGCTCGACGGGCTGCGGACCTGGCTGGAGCGCTGCCGCGAGCCGATCCCGGCCAAGGACGAGAAGTATCCCCATCTCTTCCCCTCGTTCCCCGGCTGTGACATCGACTCGGGCCTGCAGACGACACTGGTCTTCAGCGACCGGAACACCCGAACGATCAGCGACCGCGACCTGCGGGCCATTCGCCAGGCCAGCGGTGGACGCGCCCTGCAGAGCGCCATAGATACCTACGCCGCCGAGATCACTGGCCTGGCTGACGAGAACCGGGTTGACGTGCTGCTGGCCGCCCGGCCCGAGCAGCTCGCCGACACTGCCCGGACACCGAGAAGACGGGGCCGGAGGTCACCGGAAGCGACCGCCAGTGTGCCGGAGGACGACGATGTCACGCTGCCCCAGTACGCCAACTTCCACGATCTGCTCAAGGCCCGGACGCTGGCCCTGCGGCAGCCCATCCAGATCATCCGCCGCAGCACCTGGGACGAGGCAAAATTGCCCGTCGACCGGCCCAGCCGTCAGGACGAGGCCACCCGAGCCTGGAACCTCCACGTCGCCGTGTATTGCAAAGCGGGTGGCATACCGTGGCGGCTGCAGCGCAACCCGACCGACTTCGCCACCTGCTACGTCGGAATCGCCTTCTACAAGAACAGCAGCCGCGACACGCTCGAAACCTCCGTCGCCCAGGTCTTCAACCAGCGCGGAGACGGAATGATCATCCGAGGCGGTCCGGCCAGGGTCAGCAGCGACGACCGGCAACCCCACCTCGAATACGGCGATGCTCATGACCTACTCGCAGCAGCCCTTGATGCCTTCCGCCAAGAACACCGCACCATGCCGGCGCGCGTCGTCCTGCACAAGACCTCGACATTTACAGCAGCGGAGATCGACGGCTTCCAGTCAGCCGCCGACGAACGCCAGCTTGATGCCCTCGACATGAGCTGGATCACCAACAGCGACGGCGTCCGCCTCTTCCGGCCCGGCGCTGCTCCGCCACTGCGCGGAACCTTGCTGGCACTCAGCGACAACGATCTGGTCCTGTACACCACCGGCAGCATCGAGTTCTGCTCGACCTACCCTGGTATGTACATCCCCCAGCCGATCGGGGTCCGCAGCGTGACGGCCAGCTTCAGTCACCGTGACATAGCAAGCGAGATCCTGGCCCTGACCAAGATGAACTGGAACCAGACTCGGCTTGACGGTCGGCTGCCGGTCACCCTTCGGACGGCTAACCAGGTCAAGAGCATCCTGCGGTTCTGCGCTCCGGATCAGGCGATCGCAACGCGGTACGCCCATTACATGTGACGGTCGCTCCCGCCACCTGACGCGCCGAACGAGCGGAGAACCGCAAGGACGCCGAAAAGGCAATATGCGCTGCCCGTCTCGAAGATGTCTAGCAGATTAGTAGGCATCCATAGTCGGCGATCTGGCCGCCAAAGGACCGCGCGAGCATGGGTGAGGTGTTACCGCATGTGCTGGAGACACGGCGCTCGGCACTCGCGCCGACTCCGGATCAGCGACACCTGCGACATGCGGCGCAACACTAGCGAAACGTGGGGGCGGGTGGGGATCGAACCCACGACCGACGGATTATGAGAGTGACCGATCGCCTCGCTGGCTCCCCACCTGGGCTGACGTCGCCACAACCGCGTCGCTACTCCCCCGGGTCGCCCCTTTTGCGGATTTCCCATTGGCACGGCCATTGGCAGGCCAGCGGTGGATGTGCTTCAGCACCTTCCCGGTATCCAGCCAGAGCCTGTTCACGGCCGGTGATCTCGCCCGAGACTCGGCCGACGCGGAAAGGTCCGGCACCGGATGCTAGGCAGCGCCGCCAAGCTCGACGGCATCGAAGCCAGGGGCCGCCAGCCGCAGCGAGATCCCCATGGCCCGCGCCAGCCGGGCCAGCATCTCCACCGTCGGCAAGCTGCCGCCGCTCTCAATCCGTGCGATCGAGGACTGAGTCGTCCCCATGCGCCTGGCCAGCTCCGCCTGAGTCAGCCCGGCCCGGTCCCGCAGGTTATACACCAGTTCCGCCAGCTCCCCCGCCAGAGCCGCGGCCGCATACGCCCTGTCGTACTCCTCCCGATCCTCCGTGGGGTACTTCGCCCGCAGCTCCCCCAGCGTGATATTCGCCATCTGTCGCTCTCCCGATCCTGTCCCGGTCTAGCCGACCCGCCTGTCGCCGTCATCCATCATTGCCCTGTGCGCCCGCGCCAGCTCGCGCCGCTCCTGCTGGCGCTGCTTGCGGAACGTCGTCAAGGTGATGATCACGCGCTGACTCCCGATGTAGTACGTCACTCGCCGCGCCGTACCCTCGCATGTGAACCGGAGCTCTAACAAGCCGCCGCCGAGCGGCCTCGCGTGCGGCATCCGCAGCTCCGGCCCGCGGTCAGCCAGCAGATCCAGCGCCCTGTCAGCAGCCGCCCGATCCCGGCTCTTCAGCGAGGCATACCACCCCTCGACCTCCGCCGAGATATCCACCGTCCAGCCTTGCCCAGCCACCCCCAAGTATCGCGCAGACAAGATAATCGTGTCAATGCGATATCAGCCGACCTCGATTCGGCTGCCTCTCCCCCACCGCCCCCGGACGCCCCTACTCCGCCCGCGACGACCACTGAGCACGCATTTCGTTCATGCCGCAAGCCGCGCATCAAGGTCGCTGTGACCGTGCTTCCCCTTCGCCGGCCGTGCAGTCGGCTCAGCCACCTATGTAGAGTTCGCCGTCGCGCTCGGTCACGGGCGCCCGCCCGAGTGGCAGCACCCGCGTGAACATGCGGTAACCGAAGTCCAGGCCGGGCACCTTGGCGAACAGTCCCTGCGGTCCCCGGACCATCCGGCCGGTCCCGACGTCGTAGGCCGAGCGGTGCCAGGGGCACACCAGGCAGCCGTCCTCATCGATGCTGCCGTTCGCCAGATCAGCGCCGAGGTGCCGGCAGCGGCGCGTGACCGCGAAATAGAGCCCGCCGGCGTTCCCGACGGCATAGCGCCCAGCGCCTGTCACCGTGCCCGGCGGGAGATCGGCAGTCGCGCCAACCCGCTGTGCTGCGCTCATCGCGCCTCCTTCTTCGGACCCTTGCATGTCTATATCGACCTTAGGCCGCTACTGGCCGCCGCGAGCGTCTGTTCCTGGGCGAAATAAGCAGGCCGCTCAGGGACGACGTCGCCGCCGAGCGCCCATGCTTCGTTGGGGCGCGTGTAGGCCCGCTTGCTGCAGCCCACCATGTTCGTGCGCTCGGCCTGATCGCCCGCCGCGTTACCGGTTCAGGACGGCGGGCTAGCTGGCGCTCCCGTAAGACCGTGCCGATGAGCGAGCGTTTCACGAGGGGAAGCTGGGGCGGACCGGCGGCATGTAAGACCAAGCGCACTTGGCCGCTCGTACGGCCAGAGCAGAACGTCCCGTCAAACGTCCCGATGCTGCGGGATCTAGCCATGGCCCTCTGGAAACGCTGAACGATCAGCCTTTGAAGGCGAAGCACCGTCGTGGGCGCATTCTCAATTGCCGCGATAGGTGCCTGTATGGCCTTCGATCCGTGGCGCGGCTAGGCTGCCGGTCGTGGCAGCCAGTGGGACACCAAAGTGGCCCCGCGAAAGACGGCAGCTGCCCGCTCACCTTGTCGCCGAAGCCGCGGCTAACCCCGGCGGCTCGGCAGCTGAGATCGACGGTTCGATGGTCCGTTGTCCGGACGGCTACGTGCCGCCCGAGGCGATCATCGGCGTCTTCGCCGCCGGCCCAGAGGGCAGGGCAACGGGCGATTACCTGCGCAACCCCGGCCACGGCCCGGTGCGAGACGACTTCAGTCGGCTGGAGTCACCAGATCACTGGCTTGGCTGGCTGCCGGACACGCCGGGCCGCGCGGTTCGCGCCCGCCTGGCGGCCATCCTGGCCGAGCAGGTCGAGGGTGCGGTGCTGGAATGGATGAAGGTCGTGGACCAGCCGGTGTTCCAGACCGTCGGCGTGCGGGCACCTGCGGAGTCGGACCGCCTGATCGTCCGCCGGGCCGCGCTCGCCGTGGTGCTCGCGTTCGGGGTTCCGGTCGCCTTCGCGGGGGCGGGAGATACTTACCAGCGTGTTCTCCTGGGCCGCGGTCAGCCTGGACCAGCCCGGCCATCGCCGTGATCGCATGTGGCTGGACTTCGGCATGTCACGCGAGGGTGCCGAGGGACTGCTCAAGCAGCGCGTCTATCAGGTGGACGAGGCCGTATAGAGCAGTCAGCGGCGGGGTCATCATCTCGGTCACCGGAGGTAGCCACAGCCCTTGTTACCTGGTGCCGCATCGTAGACCCGGCACCGTTGCTCACGTCGCCTATCTCCCGCCAGGCGCTCAGACAGCTGCGCAACCAGCAACGGCCGCGACTACAGCGACACCAGCCACCGCGGCCAGCGGACTGAAAAATTGCCAGTCCCATTGGCACATTGATTGGCAGACACCCCGGCCCGGGGTCCCCGCAACCACCCGCTGCGCCGTGAACGTCCTGCTCACGCCGGTTGGCGCAGCCCGGAGAGATTCCCGGCGGCTAGCACCCCTAGACCCCGACGAAACCCCGCTCACCCGGCCTCCCAGGCACTTGCCAATGGATCTGCCAATGAGACACATAGCCGGTGCAGCGCGACGCCTGCCACACCAGCGACACCTGATGCGAAAACCTGTGATACGAGTGGGGCGAGTGGGACTTGAACCCACGACCGGCGGATTATGAGAGTGACGGACCACTTCCCCAGCTCCGCCACCTGCGCTGATGCCCTTGTGGTCGCGTCTGCAGTCCCTTGGTCTGCACATTTCGCATGTCTCCCATTGGCACGGCCATTGGCAGCGCCACATAACCTGGCTGGTCCACCGGCCACGGAGGTCGCAGGTAATGCGCCTGGCCGCTTGCCGTCACGAACATGGCCGCAACGGGCTCGCTGGCCGGGCTGGCGGCAGCGGCGCGGCGCAAGTCGACCAGCACATGGTCCACGCCCACCGACAGGACCGCCGCCTCGAGCCACCCGGCGTCGCTGACCAGGTCCGCCAGCCGCTGCGGATCTTCGGTCAGGGTAGACGGGTAGGTGTCCAGCAGGTACTGCGGTGTCACATTCTCGCCACTACCCGCGTACGGCCAGCCCGCGGCCCGCCAACTGTCGGCCCACTGGTGAATCCGGTCGACGAACTCCGGGTCATTCAGATCTTCGTTAAGCTGCGCCTGCTCGAGCAGGGTTCCGTGGGCGAACTGGTAGCGGTTACCTTGGGCCAGGTCGGCGGGCTGCAGGCTGCGGGCCGCCTCGACCTTGACCAGCCTGCGAATCCGTCGCGAAAGTGCGGCGGATTGCGCGGCCACGGGTGCTGGGGGAGCAGGCCAAACCATAAGAAATCGACGCGCACGCTCCTCTGCCGCTCTGATGCGGACGGGCCACGCACAGTGACTGACCTTCTACGGTAGGCGCACGCCGAGGGCTCGATCTGGGCGCGAGCTACGCACCGGCTCGGCGGCTGCGAGCGTGAACCAGAACTGAGAAATCTGTGCGTGCCCACAGTCGGCTTCGAACGTCCGCTCATGGTTGATATGTAGGTGATCGCGAGGCTCCAGGATCTGGCGCATTGCGCCTCGATCACCTACATGATCAGGCATTATGTGGCCCGAAGGGCGAAGGTGATCTTCGATCACCCACATGATGCCGAGGACAGCATGTCGCGCCTTCACCCGAGACGGGATCGCTCCCCTTCAGTGGAATATCTTCGGCCTATGACGAGGCCGAGCGGGAACGATCTGTCTGGAGAGTTGCTCTTGGTCGCCATTGTCGAGATGGCGCCCGGGAGTGCTGCGGCTGGGCAGC
>WNFL01327343.1_pt3 | contig 29300 bp, 27 predicted proteins | sample 5400361 | NCBI WGS metagenome assembly WNFL01 (sample SAMN13153351, study PRJNA577476) | soil metagenome | isolation source: 40 cm soil on Douglas fir-dominated hillslope | place: USA:California | collected 2013-09-17
ACTCGGTCGAGCGCCGCATCGCGGAGCTGCTCGAGGTGTTCGAGCTGACGAGCTGGCAGAACGAGCTGATCGAAGCCTACAGCCACGGGATGCGGCAGAAACTGATCATCTCGAGCGCGCTGATTCACCGCCCCGAGTGCATCGTCGTGGACGAGCCGATGGTGGGCCTTGACCCGAAGGCGGCTCGATTGCTGAAGGACATCTTCCGGCAGTTCGTCGAGAAGGGCGGCACCGTCCTGATGAGCACGCACACGCTCGAGGTGGCGGAAGCGATGTGCGATCAGATCGCGATCATCCAGCATGGGAAGGTCGTGGCGGCGGGGACGGTCGCGGACGTGCGGCGCGAGCATCAGGCCGGGAGCTCGAGCCTCGAGGACCTGTTCCTGAAGCTCACCGGCGGCGCGCACGTGCGGGCGCTGGTGGAGGTCCTCGGCAAGTGAAACAACCGTCGCTGTGGCACGTGCTGCAGCCCAAGTGGCGGACGGCGCTGCAGCGCTTGCGCGAGGAGCGCGACCGCGGCGGGCGCGGCAAGCTGGTGATCCTGACGCTCGTGGGATCCGTGTTCTGGCTCGCCGTCTTCGGCGTGCTGTACCGGATCCTCAAGTACTTCCGGGGCGTGGAGGAGCTGGGCCCCCTGCTCGCCGGCAAATTGCTCGGCCTGGCGCTGCTGTCGTTCATCTCCATCCTGGTGCTGTCCAACGTCATTACCGCACTCTCGAGCTTCTTTCTCGCCAAGGATCTCGACCTGCTCGTATCAGCGCCGGTAGACTGGCTGCGCCTTTACCTCGCCAAGCTGGGCGAAACGCTGCTGCACTCCTCGTGGATGGTGGCGTTGATGGCGGTGCCGATTCTCGCGGCGTACGGCGTCATCTACCGCGGTGGCGTGCTGTTCATTCCCTACGCGGTGCTCGTGGTCGTCCCGCTGCTCCTGTTGCCAGCCGTCGTCGGCACGGCGGGCACCCTGATACTCGTGAACGTTTTCCCGGCCCGGCGCACGCGGGACCTCCTGTCGATCATCGCCATCGGTGCGGCGGGGGGCGTGATCATGCTGTTCCGGATCATCCGCCCCGAGCAGCTGGCGCGGCCCGAAGGGTTCCGCAATCTGCTCGACTTCATCACCGTCTTGCGCACGCCCACGTCGCCGTTCCTGCCGAGCGAGTGGGCGACCAAGGCGATCATGGGGTACCTGCGGCACGACATCGATCCCCTGTCACTGGTGCTCCTCTGGACGACGGCGGCGGCGTTCGTGACGCTCGGCGCACTCCTCCATCGAGCGCTGTACGCGCAGGGATTCACGAAGGCGCAGGAAGGGGCGGAACGGTTCATTCGCGGCGGGTTCTGGCGCTGGACGATCGGTGGCCTGCTCAAGCCGCTCCCCGTGGCCAAGCGCGAGTTCGTGCTGAAAGACATTCGGCTCTTCTTCCGCGACACCACGCAGTGGAGCCAGCTCATCCTGCTGGCGGTGCTGGTGGTCGTGTACGTGTTCAACATTCAGGCGCTCCCCCTGCACCGCGGCGAGCCCGTGGGCTTCTTTTATGTCTCCCTGGTTTCGTTCCTGAATCTCGGGCTGGCCGGCTTCGTCCTGGCGGCAATCGCCGCCCGCTTCGTATTCCCGGCCGTATCGCTGGAAGGGCGCCAGATGTGGCTGCTGCGCTCGAGCCCGCTCGACCTGCGGGCGCTGCTGTGGTCGAAATACTGGGTGGGCACGATTCCGTTGCTCGTTCTGGCGCTGCTGCTCACCGGCATTACGAACGTGCTGCTCGAAGTCACGCCGTTCATGATGATTACGAGCATGGTGGCGATGTTCGCGCTCACACTCGCGATCTCCGCGATGGCGTTGGCGTTCGGGGCAGCGTACCCCCAGTTCGAGACCGAAAACGCGGCGCAGATCCCCACGTCGTTCGGCGGACTCGTGTTCATGATGGCGACGGTCGCGCTGCTTGCGGCGGTGACCCTCTCGCTCTGGCAGGCGGTGTACTCGTACGTTGGCGCCGTGTACGAGGGCCGCCCGGTCGTCATCGACGCCTGGATGATTGGATGGTTCGTCGTAGCCGCCGCGTTGTGCGCGGCGGCCACGATCGTCCCGCTGCGACTGGCTTTGCGAAAGATGGAAACCTTCGAGTTCTGACCTACCGCACGCTGAAGCCACCGACGATCTGGAAGGCGCTGCCGTTCCCCACGATGAACTTCGCTTCGACGTAGGGGCGCGTGCGGCCGCGCCGTCCCTCGAGCCCAGTCAACAGATTCAGATTGGTGTCGCTTCCGCCCGAGCCCCCCAGAAAGTTGAGCCCGCCTCCCAGGTACCACGCGCCGTAGCGCGTCGGTGGACGGTACTTGAGGTCGAAGTTCAGAGCCCATAGGCTGCCGGGGCTCTGGAAGTAGTAATCGAAGCTGGGATAGAGCTCGAGCTGCGGTGTCATCGGCCAGGACAGCTGTGCCCCGAGCAGCAGGTCCTGGGCGTCGAAGTTGTAGCCGATGTGCGCGCCGTAGCGCGGCCCGGAGGTGGTGGCCACCGCGCGCCGGCGAGCGCGGCGTTGCGCGTCGGCCGTGGACGCCACCAGCACCAGCAGCAACACCACCAACGTGACCCGCGAAAGGATGCCTTTCACGACCGCTCCTCGGTTCAGGTGATGCAGACTGATAGGAAACGGCGCACCGAAACGCAAGGGGCGTTACATTGGCGCGTGAGCCTCCTTGCGCTGTCGGCGGTCACCAAGCGGTATCCCGGCGTCACGGCCCTCGATGCCGTCGACTTGGTCGTAGAGACCGGCACCGTGCATGCCGTGGTCGGCGAGAACGGCGCCGGCAAGTCGACCCTCCTCAAACTCATCGCCGGTGCCGAGCGCCCCGACGCGGGAGAGATCCGCTGGGACGGCGCCCCCGTCACCTTCGCCTCGCCGCGCGACGCGTTGCGGCGCGGCATCACCGTAATTTATCAAGAGCTGGCGCTCGTTCCCAACCTCGGCGCCGACGCGAACATCTTCCTCGGGATGGAGCGGGCGCGCGGCGGCGTGCTCCAGGCCGACGCCATGCGGGAGACCGCCGCCAAGGCGCTCGCTGAGCTGGGGCTCTCCATCGACCCCTCGCAGCCGGTGGCGCGGCTCTCGGTGGCTCAGCGGCAGCTCGTCGAGCTGGCTCGGGCCTTGGTGCGCGATGTTCGCCTCGTCGCCCTCGACGAACCCACCGCGACGCTCACGACTCACGAAGTGGCGCATCTCGCGGCCCGGATCGAGTGGCTCACCACTAAGGGGATCGCCGTGATCTTCGTGTCGCACCGCCTCGACGAGGTGCGCCGCCTGGCGAGCCGCATCACGGTGTTGCGCGATGGGCGGCGCGTGTGGACCGGCGCCACGATCGATGTGGGGGAGCCCGCCCTGATCCGCCACATGGTGGGTCGCGACGTCGCCTACCAGCGGCACTCCGCGGGCCGACCGCCCGAGGCTGCTCCCGTGCTGGAAGTGCGCGGTCTCACCCGGGCCCCGGCGTTCCACGACGTGTCGTTCTCCGTGCGGCCCGGGGAGATCGTGGGCGTGGCGGGGCTTGTGGGCGCCGGCCGCACCGAAGTCGCCCGGGCGCTCGCGGGAATAGAGCCGTGGGGGGCCGGCGAGGTGTTCCTGTCGGGCGCGCCCTACCGACCGCGCACGCCGCGAGACGCGATCGACCGGGGTCTCGCCTATCTCCCCGAGGATCGGCAGCGGGACGGCCTGGTGCTGCGCTTCACGGTCCGCGAGAACATCACCCTGCCCGTGCTGCGGCGCTTCGCGCACCGCGGACAAATCCGGCACGAGGAGGAAGTCAGGGCCGCGCGCGCGGCGACGACGGCGGTGGACCTGCGCCCCGCCCCACCGGACATCGAGCGCCCCACGGTGCTGCTCTCGGGCGGCAATCAACAGAAGGTGGTCGTCGCCAAGTGGCTCCTCACCGACGCGCGCATCATCGTGTTCGACGAGCCGACGCGCGGCGTCGACGTGGGGGCCAAGGTCGACCTGCACCGGCAGATTCGCAGCCTCGCCGACCTCGGCCAGGGCGTGCTGCTCATCTCGTCGGAGCTGCCCGAGCTGCTGGCGCTCGCCGACCGCGTCCTCGTCATGCGCGCGGGGCGGATCGCCGGCGAGCTCACCGGCGACGCCATGACCGCGGAGCGCGTGATGGCGCTGGCGGTGGACGCCCCGTGAGGCGTGATCCGCGCGCGCTGATCGAGCGCTACGGCGTCGTGTTGGCGCTGCTCGCGCTGTTCGTCGGCGCCGCGCTGTTTGTGCCCGGATTCCTGGCCCTCGGCAACCTCACGACGATCCTGCTGCACGTCTCCGTGAACGCGATCCTCGCCCTCGGGATGACGTTCGTCATCGTGACGGGTGGCATCGATCTGTCGGTCGGGTCCCTAGTCGGGTTCGCGGGAGTCCTGACAGCCGCGGCGCTCACTTCGGCCGGTACGCTCGGGGCCGTGGGCGTGGGTGGAGCCACGCTGCTGGCGGTGCTGGTGGGCACCGGCACCGGTGCCGCCGTCGGGGCGGCGAACGGGGCGCTGACGGCCTACGGTCGCATCGCGCCGTTCGTCGTGACGCTCGCCACGATGACGATCGCGCGGGGCGCGGCGCGACTCGTCACGGGCGGCGTGCCGATCGGGTTTCCCGCCGAGGGGGACCCGGCGTTCGCGCAGAAGAGCGCGGCGCTCGACGCTTTGCACACGATCGGGGGCGGCCGGATCCCCGTCCCGGGGCTCGAGCGCGGCTTCCCGGTGCCGGCGCTGATCATGCTGGCCGTCGTGGCGGCCGGCGCGTTCGTCCTGACGCGCACGCGCTACGGCCGCTACATCTACGCCATCGGCGGGAACGAGGAGGCGGCGCGGCTCTCGGGTGTCCCCGTGCAGGGCGTCAAACTCGGCGCCTACGCCATCTCGGGTGGGTGCGCGGGACTCGCGGCGATTCTGCTCGTCGGCCAGTTGAAATCCGGCGGTCCCGACGCCGGGCTTTTGTACGAGCTGAATGCGATCGCGGCCGCCGTCATTGGAGGAGCGTCGCTGCTCGGCGGCGTGGGGACGGCGTGGGGTGCACTCGTCGGCGCCCTGCTGATCGGCGTGCTCAACAACGGACTCGATCTCCTGGGCGTGCAGTCGTTCTGGCAGGAGATTGCCAAGGGTGCCATCATCTTGATTGCCGTCACGTTCGATGTCTGGACCAAACGAGGCCACCGTCACGCGTAAGCTACTCGTCCTCCTGCTGCTCGCTGCCAGTCTCGTGTTGGGCGGAGCGTGCGGCAAACACCGCGCCGGCAACCGTCCACTCGTCGGCGTCACGCTGCTCACCGAGGCGCACGTCTTCTACCAGGACCTGAAGCGGGGAATGCAGCAGGCGGCCGACAGCCTCGGCCTCGATCTGCAGATCGTCGCGGGCGAGTGGGACCTCGCGCGCCAGACGTCGCAGGTGGACAACTTCATCAACCAGAAAGTCGACGCGATCGTCATCGCACCCGTCAACTCGAACGGCATCGTCAGCGCGATCGAAGAAGCGAACCGCGCCAAGATCCCGGTGTTCACCGCCGACATCGCGAGTGACGGCGGCGAAGTCGTGGCCCACGTGGCGAGCGACAACCGCCAGGGCGGCCGGTTGCTCGGCGCCTATGTCGCGAAACGGCTCGGCGGCGGCGGGAATGTCGTGATCCTGGATCAGCCGACGGTGAACAGCGTGCGCGACCGCGTCGCAGGATTCCGGGAAGCGCTCATCGCCTTCCCGAACATTCGGATCCTGGCGTCGCCCGCCGTCGAGCGTAATCTGTTGGCCACAGGCCAAAAGATCGATGCTGTGTTCGGCACGAACGACGACTGCGCCCTGGGCGCGCTCGCCGCGATCCAGGCGGCGGGACGCACGGGGATGATCGTCGTCGGATACGACGCGACGCCCGAGGCCCGGACGGCGATCGGTCAGGGCACGGCGCTCGTCGCCGACGCGGTGCAGGACCCGGTCACCATCGGCCGGCGCACGATCGAAGCCGTCGCCGCCCGGCTGCGGGGCGAGCCGGTTTCGCCGACGGTGCCGGTGCCCGTAGGTTTGGTCGAGCGCGACTCGGTCCACCCGTAGGAGATGCGCCCCTCGGTCTTCTCGCGGACTGAAAGTCCGACTCGGGTCGCCGAGCACGAGGAGCGACTCGCCGGGGACGTGCAGCGGGCGGCGATCGGGCAGTTGCTGGCAGGCGGGCCTTTCGCGGAGACGCTCCACCTCGTCCTGGCCCTGCTCGTTGCCGCGCTCATCTGGGACTCACTCCCCGTCGACCGGACGATCGGGTGGGTCGCCGGCGTCGCCGCGGCGGCGGCGTTGCGCACCTGGTGGCGGTTGCGTGCACGCCGGCGCAAGCCGTCCGACCAGGAAGCGCTCGCGGCGGTCCGCCTCACCGTGGTGGCGTGGGCGCGGCCGTCGCGATCCCGGAGCTTCCCTTTCAGGACGCCGCGCTCATCCTCGTGGTGGTCGCCGGCGTCGTCGCCGGTGCGACCAGCACGCTCGTCGGCGACCGACGGAGCTTCCACTACCTCCTCGTGACCGCCCTGGGCCCGATTCCCGTGGGGATCATCCTCATCCCGGGTCACGCTCGCTCCCAGTTCATCGCCGTCGCCCTCGTCGTCCTGTTCGCCTGGGGAATGAACCGCGTGCACGCGCGGGTCCACCGCACGTTCGCCGAGCGGGTGCGCGCGGCGACGCTGCTGCAGGCGTCGAGCGAGGACCTGGCCCGCCAGCATGCCTACCTCGACGGGCTGCTCGCCAGCGCCCCCGTCGCCATCTCGGTCATCGATGAGGACGGCCAGGTGCAGGGGATCAATCCTCAATTCGAGCGACTGTTCGGATACACGACCGAGGAGGCGGTGGGGCACGATATCAACACGTTGATCGTGCCGAAGTCGGAGATACCGAAAGCCAGCCAGCTGCAGCGCCGCTCGCGCGGCGGGGACACGGTCGTCGCGGAAGTGGAGCGACGCCGCAAGGACGGGACGCTCGTGCCCGTCCGGCTCTCCGCACGGCGGGTGGAAGGCGGAACCGAAGATCAGATCTTCGTGATGTACGAGGACATTTCCGACCGGCGGCGCGCGCAGGACGCGCTCACGCAACTCGCCAGCATCGTCGAGACATCCGAGGACGCGATCATCGGCCAGACGCTGTACGGCACTGTCGTCAGCTGGAACGCCGCGGCCCAGCGGATGTTCGGATACACGTTGGGGGAGATCCAGGGGAAACACATCGCCGTCCTCGCTCCGGCCGACCGGCCCGATGAAGTCCAGGCGATCCTCGAACGGATTCGGCACGGTGACCACATCGAGCACTTCGAGACGGTCCGCGTGCGCAAAGACGGGACGCCGATCCCGGTTTCCATCAGCATCTCGGTCACGCGAGACAGCGCGGGACGCATCAGCGGGTTCTCGACCATCGCGCGCGACGTGCGCGAAGAGGTTGCGACCCGCGAGGCGCTGCGCCAGGCACGGGACGCCGCGGAGCGCTTGGCGCAGACCCGCAGCTCGTTTCTCGCCAACATGAGTCACGAGATCCGCACGCCCCTGAACGCGGTCCTCGGCTTGACGGAGCTGCTGCTCGATACCGAGCTCTCACCCGAGCAACGGCATTCGCTCTCCCTGGTGCAGGTCGCGGGCGAGACGCTGCTCACCCTGCTCAACGACATTCTCGATTTGTCGAAGATCGAAGCGGAGCAGGTCCGGCTCGAGTCGATCCCCTTTGCGCCGACGCACCTCGTGGAGACAACGATCGGACTGCTCACCGCGCGGGCGCGCCAGAAGCGGATCGAGGTCCTCGCCGACCTGGCGCCGGACCTGCCACCGATGCTGCGCGGCGACCCGACCCGCCTGCGCCAGGTGCTCACGAACCTCGTGGGTAATGCCGTCAAGTTCACGGAGGCGGGAGAGATCGTCGTCAGCGTGCAGGCCGCCGGTATGCGGGAGGGTCGCACGCTCCTGCGCTTCGCCGTGCGGGACACCGGCATCGGCATCCCCGCCGACAAGCTGGAGACGATCTTCGAGGAGTTCGGTCAGGCCGACGAGAGTACGACGAGGAAGTACGGCGGCACGGGACTCGGTCTGGCCATCGCCCGGCGCCTGGTGCGCCTCATGGACGGCGACCTCACGGTCACGAGCGCCGTTGGGGAGGGAACGGAGTTTGCGTTCTCCGTACCACTCGCTGTCGAGGCCGAGGGGCCTCCGCTGGCGGCCGCGGTCCCGGCCAGCGCGCAGTTGGCGGGGCGGCGGGTGCTGGTGGTGGACGACAGCGCCACGAATCGCCGCATCGTGCGCGGCATGCTGAGCGCGGCGGGTCTCCAGGTGAGCGAGGCCTCCGACGGCGCGGTGGGGCTCGACGCCCTGCAGCGCGCCCAATCGAGCGGCGCACCCTACGACCTCGCGATTCTCGACGCGCAGATGCCCGGCCTCGACGGATTCGCGCTCGGCGCCGCGGTCCGAGCCACGCCGGCGATCGCGGAGACTCGCCTGCTCATGTTGACGTCCTCCGGAGCGCGCGGCGACGGCCAACGCTGTCGCGAGCTGGGCATCAATGGCTACCTCACTAAACCCACGTCGCGGACCGACCTGATCGACGCCGTGAGCGTCGTGCTGGGCATGGCCGACGTGGCCGCCCCCGTCGTGGTGACGCAGCACTCAATCGCCGAATCCCGTCCCCGTCTGCAGGTGCTGCTGGCGGAGGACAATCCGGTAAACCAGGAAGTGGCGGCCACGATGCTCCGCAAACGCGGCCACGACGTGGACGTCGTCGGCGACGGCCGCGCCGCCGTGGAGGCCGCGGCCCGCAAACGCTACGACGCCGTCTTGATGGACATCCAGATGCCCGAGATGGATGGGTTCGAGGCGACCCGGCACATTCGCGCCACCCCACAAGGCCGGCACTTGCCGATTATCGCCCTGACGGCCCACGCCCTGGGCGGAGAGCGCGAGAAGTGTCTGGCTCAGGGCATGAGCGATTACCTGGCGAAACCGTTCAAGGCGCACGAGCTCTTCGCGGTGGTGGAGGGCCGGGCCGAGGCCGGGCCCGTTGCTGCTGCTCCTGCCTCGACCAGACCCGACGCGCCCGTCGACCTCGACACCTTTCGCCGCGAGATGCGTGAGGCGGGTGTCGAAGAGGCCGTGGACGCGATCCTCGACACGTTCGTGCAGTCCTCCGGCGAGCGGATCGTCGCGCTCACCGCGGCACTCGCCTCAGGCGAAGCCCAGGCGATCAAGCGCGCCGCGCACGCGTTCAAGTCTTCCGCCGGAACGATCGGGGCGAAGGCCCTCGCGGCGTTGTTGCAGGAAGTGGAGGTCGCTGCTGAGGAAGGGAACGTTGCCAAGGCCCGGGCCTTGGGCGACCAGTTCGCGCAGGAGAGCGCCGCCGTCACTGCCTACGTGCGGCGGACGCGGGAAGCGGCAGGCTAGGCGGCGACCCGCGAGCCGCAGCGGTTGCAGTAGCGCGCGTCGGTTTCGAGCGCGCTGCCGCAGCGGGCGCAGTACCCCGGCGCGGTCCCCAGGCGACGCCCACAGGCCGAGCAGAAGACGGCATCGGGCTCAGGTCGGGGACCATCGACGGGGCACCGTGGCACAGGGAGCGGGGAGCCGGGAGCGGCCTTGGGCCGCGGCTCCCTGCTCCCCGCTCCCTGCTCCGCCCGCAACGCGGCTAACGCTTCTGCTTGATACTTCGCGTGCAGCGCATCGTAATCCGCATCGGAGAGCTTCCCCGTCGCGCGGTCGAACTCGATCTCCTTGAGGGCCCGCAGCGCGACCGCTTGGGGGCTCAGGTCGTCATCGGGGTCGTCTCCCTCGTCAGCCCCCGAGTTTTGCTCGGTGTCTGGCGCGGGGGCGGGCCGGAGGATCGGGCGCAGCACGTAGTAGGTCGCGCCTGTGGCGAGCAGGATCCCGACGATCAATTCCAGCATCGTGTCTTCAGCTCGGGAAGCGCTCGAGCTCGCGGCGCAGCCGCTCGAGCTCGGCGGGGGAGGCGTCGCCGTCGCCGCGCACGGCCCGTGCGGGTGCGGCGGCGGCGGCCCGGGTCCAGCGCATCAGCACCAGGATGAGGAGTCCCCCGGCCACGAGCACGAGCGTCGAGGGAAGCAGGTAACCGACGAGGTTGAAGCCGCGGCGGGGCGGCGCCAGCAGCACCTGCTGCCCGTACTTGGTGACGAAGGCATCGATGATCTGCTGCGCCGTCTGGCCCTGCTCGGCGAGGCTCACGACCTGGCGGTGCAGCCCGGGGCTATAGGTGCAGTTGAAGTCGGTCGTGCGGCAGGTGTAGATGTCGAGCCCGCAGCCGCAGCTGCACTTGAGCTGCTTCTCGATCGCCTGGTAGGCGGCGTCGGTGTCCGCGGCGGTTGTCGGGGCGAGGGCGCGTCCCGCGCTCGCGGGATCCGCGACTTTCCCTGCAGGACCGGAGCCGGCGAGGCTGTCCTGCACGACCGCGCCGAGCGTCGCGGCCACTGCCACGAGGAATCCCCGGCGATCCACGCTCATGATTTCGACTCCAGTTTCACCGCGTACCCCGCTTGCGTGCGCCGCACGGCCGGCGGGCCGCCGCCCGGCCACAACACGATGAGGCCGCCGAACACCAGCACGAAACCGCCGAACCACACCCACCACACGAGCGGGTTGATCGTGAAGCGGTACACCGCCTGCTCCGTCCCGTTTACCAGCCCGCCGAGCACGACGTAGAGGTCTTCGCGCAGGTCACTCCGGATGCCGACTTCGGTCGAGGGCTCGAAGGTGTTGCGTCCGAGGGCATCCACATGCTGGCGCTTCTCGGTCTTGATCCGGCCCACCGCCTTCCCGTCACGACTCACGTCGACCAACGCCGCAGTGACGCGGCGGTTCAACGCGTCGTACTGCGAGATGCCGAGATGGGTGAACGTGTACATGTGCCCGTAGGGACTGCGCAACGTCGCCGATTCGCCGGGCCGCAGCGTCGCTTGGGTCTCCGTCTTGAACGCCATCCCCGAGAACGCGATGAAGAGCAGGACCATCCCCATATGGACGACATAACCGCCGTAGCGTCGCCGGTTGCGTGCGACGAGCCGCACCACCGCCAGCGCCAGGGGTTCCCCGTACTGACGGTGCCGCGCGCTCGCGCCGCGACCAAACTCCTGAATCACCGTCGCCGTCACGAAGCCCCCCAGCCCAATCGCCAGGAGCGGACCCAGCTCGCGCATGCCGGCGACGAGCAGGACCAGCAGCACGAACACCCCGGTCGTCGCCGGCACCACGAACTGGCGTCGCAGATTTGGCAGCGACGCGCGGCGCCACGCGATCAACGGACCGATGCCCGTGAGGGTCAAGAGCGCCAGGCCCAACGGGATGTTCACGAGATTGAAAAACGGCGGTCCGACGGTGACCTTGGTTCCCTGTACCCACTCGGAGAGAATCGGGTAGAGCGTGCCCCACAACACCGAGAACGCGAGGCCGATGAACAAGAGGTTGTTGAAGAGGAAACTCGCCTCGCGGCTCACCATCGACTCGAGCGTCGCCTCCGCCTCGAGCAGCGGCAGCCGCGTCACATAGAGCACAGAACTCGCGACGGCCGCGAGCAGGAGGAACCCCAAGAAGAAATCCCCGACGGGGGACTGCGTGAACGAGTGTACGCTGGCGATGACGCCCGACCGGGTGAGAAACGTCCCGAAGATCGAGAGCAGCCAGGCGCCGATCACCAGTGCGAGGTTCCACTTCTTCAGCATGCCCCGCTTCTCTTGAACCATGACGGAGTGCAGGAACGCCGTCATCACGAGCCACGGCAGCAACGCCGCGTTCTCTACGGGATCCCACGCCCAGTAACCGCCCCACCCCAGCTCCACGTACGCCCACCACATCCCCAGCAGCAGACCGATCGACAGGAACAGCCACGACACGAGCGTCCATTTGCGGATCGCCACGAGCCAGTCCACGTCGAGCTTCTTCGAGAGCAACGCCGCGATCGCGAACGCGAACGGGATCGTGATCGAGATGTAGCCGAGGTAGAGCATCGGCGGGTGGAAGACCAAAACGCGAGACGCTCGAACGGATTCGCGGCGAACAGCATCACCGTCACAAAGAAGGTCGCGACGAGGCACGTCACCGCGGCGACGAACGGCAGGTAGGCGCGGTGGCGCGCGCTCGTGAACAGCTGCGCCAGCGTGGCGAACAGACTGAGCACTGTCGCCCAAAACAGCAGGCTGCCCTTCTGCCCCGCGTACAACGCAGACCAGAGGTAGAAGGTGGGGAGGTTACGACTCGTGTAGGCCGCGACGTATTCGAGGTTGAAGTCGTGCCGGAAGATCGCCGTCTCGAGCGAAATCGACGCGAGGGCGAGGGCGGCGAACATCGCGAACACCGCGTGGCGCGCACTCTGTTGTAAATCGGTCCGGCCCTGGAGGCCACCGGCGAACCCGGTGACCGCCCCCCACAGGCCCACCAGGAATGCGAGCCAGAGGGACAGGTGGCCGAGCAGCGTCATCTACGCCTTGGGAACCGCTTCGTAGCGCGACCCGCACTTGGCCAGCACGTCGGTCGCGTGAATCACGCCGTCTTTCTGGAGCCGCCCCTCGACCACGACCTCCACGGAGTCCGTGAATGTGTCGGGGGGCAGGCCGTGGAAGACGACCGGGTAGCTGACAGTCCCGTCGGTGATGTGAAAGCGCAGCGTCTGCGTCGCGGTCTCCTTCTCAACGGTGCCCGGGACGACGCGCGCCCCAACCTTGAGCCCCAGGTTGTAGAAGGATGGGTCGGTGGTGACATGCTGCGACAGCTCGCTCGGCGTGAGGAAGTACTGACCGGTTTCCTTGATCCCCGAGGCCATGAGGTAACCCACGGAGCCGACGATCAGCACCGCACCCATCGCGAACTTCGTGCCGGCGTTCATGCTCTATATATACCACCGTTGCTCGGGCGGGCTCCAGACACGAATCATGAAGCGGCCGTGAAGGGAGGCTGAACCAACCCACGGTCCGTGAGATAGGCGGTGACGTAGCGGGCGGGCGTTACGTCGAAGGCATAGTTCAACGCCGCCACGCCCGGCGGCGCAATCGGTCGCCCAGCGATCGTCGTCACCTCGTCGGCGGGGCGCTGCTCGATGGGAATCAGGTCGCCGTCGGCGAGCGCCGCATCCACGCTGGACCAGGGCCCCGCGGCATAGAACGGTACCCCGTGGTGGCGCGCCAGCACGGCCAGGCTGTAGGTGCCGATCTTGTTGGCGAAGTCGCCGTTGGCGCAGATGCGGTCGACGCCGACCAGGACGACGTCAACCTTGGCTTGGCGCATCAGGACTCCGGCCGCCCCGTCCGGAATGAGGGTGCACGGGATGCCGGCATGCATCAACTCCCACGCCGTGAGCCGCGCCCCCTGCAGTACCGGGCGGGTCTCATCGACATACACGTGCACCTTGCGCCCCTGCTCGTGAGCGAGATAGATCGGCGCCAGCGCCGTGCCGATGCCGCCGGTCGCGAGCGCCCCAGTGTTGCAGTGCGTCAGGACGTTGGCGCCGTCCGGAACCAGCGGCAGCCCGTGCTCGCCGATGCGCCGGCACATCGCGCGGTCTTCCTCCCAGATCGCCGTCGCCTCGGCCTGCAGCCGCTCCCAGATGGCCGAGCCATCTCCCGGCGTCGACGTCGCGACCCGCGCCATCCGGTCGAGCGCCCAACGTAGGTTCACCGCCGTGGGGCGAGCGGCGCCGAGGATGTCGACGAGCCGCGCCAGGCGCGCCAGGTACGCTTCGCGCGCCCCACCCCGCAGGTCCCGCGTGCCGGCGACGAGTCCCATCGCCGCCGCGATCCCGATCAGCGGTGCCCCGCGAACCTGGAGGTGGCGGATCGCGTCGGCGACCGCCTCCGCACTTTCTAGGTCGCGCTCGATCTGGGCCTCGGGCAACGCGCGCTGATCGAGCACGCGCACCGCCCCCGAGGGCGTCCACGAGATGGCTTGTAGGCTCACGCCGCCGAACGTAGCATTGAGCCTCATGACCTACCAGACCCTGCTCTTCGAGATCCGGGACCGCATCGCGTTCGTCACGGTCAACCGCCCCGACAAGCTCAACGCGTTGAACGATCAGGTGATGGCCGAATTGGGCCACGCGGCGGAGCGCATCGCCAGCGAGGACGCGATCCAGGGTGTGCTGCTCACGGGCGCTGGCCCCAAGGCCTTCGTCGCCGGCGCCGACATCGCCGATCTCGCCAAGCAGGGACCGTTCGACGGCAAGGCACGAGCCCAGCGCGGGCAGGCGGTGCTGCGCCGTCTCGAAACGTGCGGCAAGCCGGTCGTCGCGGCGGTAAATGGCTTCGCGCTCGGCGGCGGCTGCGAGCTGGCGATGGCATGTCACATCCGCATCGCGAGCGAGAACGCCAAATTCGGCCAGCCGGAGGTCAAGCTGGGCATCGCGCCCGGCTACGGCGGCACCCAGCGCCTGCCGCGTCTCGTCGGCAAGGGCGTGGCGCTGCAGCTGATCCTCACGGGCGAGATGATCGACGTCCACGAAGCTTATCGCATTGGGCTGGTCAACAAGGTCGTGCCCGCCGCCGAGCTGCTCACCGCATCCGAGCAGCTGCTCCGGGGTATCCTCGCGATGGGCCCTCTGGCCGTGCGCCTTGCGCTCGAGGCTGTAGACCAGGGACTCGAGATGACGCTCGACGAAGGCTTGTTGCTCGAAGCGAACCACTTCGGCTTGCTCGCCGCCACGCAGGACATGAAGGAAGGACTGACCGCATTTCTCGAAAAGCGATCCGCCAAATTTCAGGGGCGCTGAGCCTGCTGGTCGTCGCGACGTCGTGCCTGGAAGACCGGCCCCGGCCCGGCCCCCCTCAGCTCACGTTCACGCTGAACCGCACCACCGTGCAGTCGAACAACCCTCCGACGCCCCCGGATACACTGTCGGGCACCGTGCTGGCCGAAGACAGCGACGGTCTCGACTCGGTGTGGGTCACCGTGGACTCGGCGGTAGCGGGTGAGGACGGACGGTTCGACCGCGTGTTTGCCGCCCCCTTCCGGTTCCTGATCGGCCCCGGCAAGACCCCCGGCACCGTGCTGCCGATCCAGATTCGGGCTCGCGACATCGTCGGATTTGAGGTCGTTCGGGACACCCACGTGGTGGTCGTGCAGTAACCCCATAGACTTAGTAAGTGTTGACAGGACAATGACTTCGGGGTATGTTTCGACTCTCCCATGACTGATCGATTCGATCGGCTCAATCGGCCCAAACGCGGCCGCCCGGTCGCCGTTGGCGAGGCGCTGAACGGCTACCTGTCGCGTGCCGGGCTGGCGAAGCGAGTGGCGCAGGCGCAGGTGATCCCCGATTGGCCGGGTCTCGTGGGGACGCAGATCGCCGCCGTGGCGATGCCGGAGAGCGTCACACCGGACGGCGTGCTGTTCGTGCGGGTCACGACGAGCGCCTGGATGAACGAGCTGCAGCTGATGACGCCCGACATCATGGGCCGACTCAACGCGGGCCGCGGCACGGGGCGCATCACGACGATACGTTGGCTTCTCACACGCTAGGAACGCATGGCGAAGAATAAACCGGCGCCCGCTCCCAAGGACTATCAGGCCGATTCGATTCAGGTCCTCAAGGGCCTCGAAGCGGTGCGGCGGCGGCCCGCGATGTACATCGGGTCGGTCTCGGCGCGGGGGCTGCACCACCTCGTCTATGAAGTCGTGGACAACTCGGTGGACGAGGCGCTTGCGGGCTTCGCGACCGACATCGCCGTCACCATCCACCCCGACAACGCGATCACGGTGGTCGACAACGGACGCGGCATTCCTGTCGACATCCACAAGACGGAGAAGAAGCCGGGGGTGGAGGTCGCGCTCACGGTCCTGCACGCCGGCGGCAAGTTCGACAAGAGCAGCTACAAGGTGTCGGGCGGCCTCCACGGCGTGGGCGTATCGGTGGTGAACGCGCTGTCCGAGAAGCTCGAGGTGTGGGTCGATCGTGACGGCAAGCGGCACCACATGGCATTCGAGCGCGGCGAGACCACGAAGAAGCTCGAGGTCGTGGGCAAGGCGAAGGCGACGGGCACCACGGTGTGGTTCAAGCCCGACGACAAGATCTTCACCGAGTTGCGGTTCGACTACGCTACGATCGCCAACCGGCTGCGTGAGCTCGCGTTTCTGAACAAGGGCCTGACGATCACGCTCAAGGACGAGCGCAAGGGTCAGATCAGAGACGAAACGTTCCATTACAAGGGCGGGCTCGCCGAGTTCGTGAAGTGGGTGGTCGGCAACCGCCGGCCGCTGCATCCCAAGCCCATCACGTTCGAGGCGACGCGCGAAGGCGTGGAGGTCGAAGGCGCGGTCCAGTACGACGACCAGTACAGCGAGAACACATTCACGTTCGTCAACAACATCAATACGCACGAGGGCGGGACGCACCTCACCGGCTTCAAGTCGGCGCTCACCCGTACCATCAACGAGTGGGCCAAGAAGGACGGCCTCCTCAAGAAGGAAGAGTTCACGCTCTCGGGCGACGACGTGCGCGAAGGCTTGAACTGCGTGCTGCACGCCAAGGTGAAGAATCCGCAGTTCGAGGGTCAGACCAAGACGAAGCTCGGCAACTCCGAGGTCGAGGGGATCGTCAAGAGCGTGGTGAACGAAGCGCTCGGTGACTTCTTCGACAAAACCCCGAGCGTGGCGCGCGCCATCATCGCGAAGGCGGTCAGCGCGGCGCGCGCGCGCGAAGCGGCCCGCAAGGCGCGCGAGCTGGTCCGCAAGAAGAGCGGGCTCGACGCCGGCATCCTGCCCGGCAAGCTCGCGGACTGCTCGCTCACCGACCCCAAGCTGTGCGAGGTCTATCTCGTCGAGGGCGATTCGGCGGGCGGGTCGGCCAAGATGGGGCGCGACCGCAGCTACCAGGCGATCCTGCCGCTGCGCGGCAAGATCCTCAACGTCCAGAAGGCGCGGATCGACAAGATCCTCTCGAACGAGGAGATCCGCACGATCATCACCGCCATCGGCACGGGCGTGGGCGAAGACTTCAAGGTCGACGAGGCCCGCTACCACAAGATCATCATCATGACCGATGCCGACGTGGACGGCGCCCACATCCGCACCCTGCTGCTCACCTTCTTCTATAAGGAGATGAAGCAGCTGATCGACGCCGGCTACATCTACATCGCGCAGCCGCCGTTGTTTCGCGTCGCCAAGGGCAAAGAGGAGTTCTACGCTTACGACGAGAAGGAGCGCGACGCGTACGTGAAGCGTCTGTCGACCAACGGCGGCGAGGCCGGCGCGCCGGCCGGGCGCAGCACCGTCGGGATCCAGCGCTACAAGGGGCTCGGCGAAATGAACCCGGATCAGCTGCGCGACACGACGATGGATCCGGCCAAGCGCACCCTCCTCAAGGTCACGATGGAGGATGCGATCGAAGCCTCGCACCTGTTCGAAACGCTGATGGGCGACGAGGTGGAGCCGCGCCGCAGGTTCATCGAGGAAAACGCCAAGTTCGTGCGGAACCTGGACATCTGATGGTGGGTGTCATCGCGGCCCTCGCGGCCTTGCTCGCCCTGCTCGCCTGGTTCTTTTGGCCTTCGGGCGACGTGCGACCCGCGGTGAGACGCACCGACGTCGATGACGAGGCCGAGCTCGAGCAAGCCGAGCGCGAGGTGCAAGAAGCGCCGGACGAGGAAACCGTGCGCGATTGGGGCCCCGGAGTGCAGAAGCCCCCGATCTAGAAACGTGATGGTGGTCACGTGTCGCGTGGCCGCCACGGTTGACAGCGGAACCCCGTCGTTCCCATCCTGTACACCAAGCAGAAACACAACTCGAGCATCTGGCCCCGTTGCGCCCGCGATCGGCCGACGGGGCTTCGCGTCTTTAGGAGAAGGGCGGCACTATGGAAACGCGAACGCTGTTGGACAACCTCGATATCGGCGTCGTCGCGATCGCCCCCGACTGGACGATCGTCGAGTGGAGCGCACCCGCCGGGCGCATCGCCGGTATCCCCGCCGACCGGGTGCTCGGCAAGGGATTCTGGGTTGCGTTCCCGACCGCCAAGGGGACGCACGTCGAGCAGATCCTCCAGCAAGTGATGTTCGACGGCCGCCCGCGGGCGTACCTCACGCCGGCGCGCGCCCCCGAGTTCAAGGGCAAGGTGTTCGAGACGCACGTGACGCGCGGACCGCACAATCACCTCTTCCTGGCGTTCCGGGAGATGCGCGCGGAGCTGAGCCCCGAGTCACAGGCGGGCCACATCCTCACCGCGTTCGAGCATGAGCGGCGCTTCTACCGCCAGCTGTTCGACGCCCTGCCGAGTCCGGCGCTCGTGTTGAGCCTGGATGGGCAGATCCTCGAGGCGAACCCGGCGGCCACCGAGCTGGCGAACCACAGCGACACGCTGCGCGGCCGCCAGCTTGGCGACTGGACGCCCGCGACGGATCGGGCCCGGTTCGCGACCGCGCTGCGCGACACCCTCCGGCAGCGGCAGAGCATCCGCCTCGCGATCGAAGGCGGGGGCGAGGCGACGCGCGAGGTGGAAGCGGTGATCGAGAACGTCGATCCAACACACGCCGAAGAGATCCCGCGCCTGTTGTTCCTGGCGGTGGATGTGTCGCACGAGGTCTTGCTGCAGCGCAAGCTGGTGCAGGCGGACCGTCTGTCGCAGCTCGGCGCGCTGGTGTCGGGTGTGGCGCACGAGTTGAACAATCCGCTCGCGGCGATCGCCGCGTTCGCCGAGCTCCTGACGGTGGACGCGAAAGACGGGCACCTGCGGGAAAGCGCCGACATCATCCACGCGGAGGCGATGCGCGCCGGGCGCGTCGTCCAGACGCTGCTCGACTTCGCGCGCCAGCGCCCACGCGTGCACGAGGCCGTCGACCTGCAGGACGTCGTGGAGCGGGTCCTCGCCCTCGAGCGCAGCGCCATGAAGCGCGCCCGCGTGAAGGCGGTGGTCACGATGGCGGATGACCTGCCAGCCGTAATCGGCGACCCGCAGGAGCTGCAACAGGTCGTGCTGAACGCCGTGGTGAACGCGATCGACGCGATCGAGGCGAGCGAGCGCCCCGGCAGCATTGACATCCGGGCACGCCGCACGGACGGGCACATCAGCTTCACCGTCGAAGACACGGGATCCGGCCTGACCCCGGAGGCGCTGGACCGCGTCTTCGAGCCTTTCTTCACGACGAAAGGCGACCGCGGCACGGGGCTCGGCCTCACGATCAGCCTCGGTCTCGTGAAGGCATTGGGCGGACGCCTGTGGCTGCAGAACGTCGAAGGCGGCGGTGCCCGGTTGACCGCCGAGCTCCCCGCCGAGACCGTGGTCCGGGAGCCGGAGCCGCGCAGCGGCTTCCGGCCCGCGGGGCGACGCTTGTCCGTACTCATCGTGGACGACGAAGCGAGCGTGCGGCGCGGGATGACGCTGATGGCCGAACGCCTCGGGCACGAGGTGCGGACGGTGGGCGACCTGCAGGAGGCGCTCGCCAGCCTGCGCGAGCCCGGCGGCCGTTACGACGCGCTGCTGGTGGACGTGCACCTCGACGAGGCGCACACCGGGTTCGACTTGTTCGAGGAGCTGTTGCAGGAAGGACGGGGTCGCGAGCGGCGCGTCGTGTTCACGACCGGCGACTCGGTCTCGGCGCGGACCCGGGACCGGCTGCAGCGCTCGGAGCGACCCGTGCTGAAGAAGCCCTTCAACCTCGAGGAGCTGCGCGAGATGCTGGACCGGGTGGCGGACTGAGCTCTTCGACGCCCGCCCGCGTCACCCGGTGCGACACGAGCGGCAGCGGCTTCTCCGTCAGCTTGTCCCCGATGACGATCGCCGCCGCGAGCGCCTCGAACCCGGTGCGCACGCCGTCGGCATCCTTCGCGAACACCGACGCGATGGGTTCTCCCTCCAGTACCTTGTCCCCCGGCTTCACCGTGATCACGAACCCGACCGTCGGATCGATCGGGTCGTCCACGGTGCGCCGGCCACCGCCGAGCGCGATGATGGCGCGGCCGATGGTGCGCGGCTCGACGCGCTGCACGACGCCCGTGCGCGCGGCGCTGTAGACCTCGACGGCGAGCGCCTGCGGCAGTACGGCCGGATCTTCGACGGCCTTGGGATTGCCGCCCTGCGCCTCGATGATCTGCTCGAACTTCTCCGCCGCGAGCCCGGAGTCGATGGCCGTCTCGAGCTTCTTCCGCGCCTTCTTCGTGTTGGTCTCGATGCCCGCGGCGAGCAGCATCTCGACGCCCAGCGCGTAGGTGACCTCGAGTAAATCGGTCGGGCCCTCGCCCCGGAGCGCGAGGATCGCCTCCTCGGTCTCCAACACGTTGCCGCAAGCGCGGCCCAGCGGCCGATCCATCGCGGTGAGCAGGGCGACGGTGGGACAGCCGCGGTCTTCTCCCAACGCGATCATCGTCTTGGCCAGCTCAAGCCCCTGCTCGAGCTTCGGGAGGAATGCGCCGCTGCCGCGCTTCACGTCCAGCACCAGTCCGTTGAGTCCCTCGGCGAGCTTCTTGGACATGATGCTCGCCGCGATGAGCGGGATCGACTCAGATTTCGGCGGTCTGCCCGATGAGGACGCACCCGAGCTTCTGCACCTGGGCCTTCGCCTCGGCGAGCGTGAGATTGGTGCGGAATCCGGGGATCGACTCGAGCTTGTCGAGCGTACCGCCGGTGTGGCCGAGCCCGCGTCCCGACATCATCGGGACCGCCACGCCGCAGGCGGCGACGAGCGGACCGAGGACGAGCGATACCTTGTCGCCCACGCCGCCCGTCGAGTGCTTGTCGATGCGCGGCGTAGCCCAGCCGTCGAAGCTGAGGCGCTGGCCCGACGCGAGCATGGCGTCGGTGAGGGCCGCGAGCTCCGTCCGCTCGAGGCCCTTCAGATACGACGCCATCAGCAGCGCCGCCATCTGATAGTCGGGGATGCGACCGGCGGTGTATTCCGCCACGATGGCCGACCACTCTTCGGGCGTGAGTTTACCGCCGTCGCGCTTGCGCTCGATCAGGGGTACAACGATCATTCAGCCCCCACCTCCAACCCGGAGTTGTCCATGCGTCACCTCGCCCCGCTCATGGCGCTCGCGCTCGCGGCCGCTGCTTCGCCGCTCGCCGCCCAGAACGCCGCCGAGCACATCAAGCTGGGCGACAGCGCCACGACCGCGCTGCAACCGGCGGTGGCGCTGCAGCATTTTCAGGCGGCCCTGGCTCGCGACTCGATGAGCTACGAGGCCAATTGGAAGGCCGCGCGGGCGATCGCCGACATCGCCAAGCAGATCGAGGGCAACGCCGACTCACTCAAGAAGCGCCGCGACAGCCTCTACACCGTCGGTCGGAGCTTCGCCGAACGGGCGATCCGCGCCGACTCGATGGGCGCGGACGGCCATTACGCCCTCGCCATGGTGCTCGGCCGGCTGTCGCGCACCAAGGGCAGTAAGGAGCGCGTGCGCTACGCCAAGCTGATCTTCGATGAGGCCACTCGTGCCGTCACCCTGAACCCCAACCACGACGGTGCCCACCACGTGCTCGGTGCCTGGAATGCCGAGGTGAAGCGTCTCTCCGGAATTCAGCGCTTCTTCGCCAAAGCGCTCTTCGGCGGCGGCTTCATGAGCGTGGCCAATTGGGACGACGCCGTGCATCATCTCGAGCGGGCGGTCGCCCTGAACCCGGAGCACATCTATCATCGCCTCGAGTTGGCCGAGGTGTACGTCGACGTCGGGCAGTATACCAAGGCGCGCGAGCAGCTCACCATCATCCCGACCCTACCGATCCGCGACGTGCTCGACGCGCAGTACAAGGAAGACGCCGCCGCGCTCCTCGCCGACATCAAGAACGAGAAGGACGCGACCTAACGTCGCCGCATTAGTCGCTCGATAGCGTCGGTCGTGCGCGGCGCGCCGGCTGAGAGCCACTCGCCCCCGGTCGCGGTGACGAGGACATCGTCCTCGATGCGCACGCCGAGATTCTCCCCCACCAGGTAGATCCCCGGCTCGAGGGTGATCACCGAGCCCGGCTCGAACGGCCGCCCGAACCCGACATCGTGCACGTCCATCCCGATGGGATGCCCGAGGCCGTGGTTGAAGATGTCCCCGTCGTCGCAGGTCTTGTCCCCGCAGAGCTTCCCGGAGTGCTCTCGCATGTAACGGCGGGCGATCGCGTCGAGCTGTCGCATCGTCATCCCCGGGCGCACCGAATCGAAGGCCGCCTGCTGCGCCCCGAGCACCAAATCGTAAATGGCTTTCTGGCGCGGCGTGAACTTCCCGTTCACCGGGAATGTGCGCGTCACGTCCGCGGTATACTGGCCCCATTCAGCCGCCGCATCGATGACGACGAGGTCCCCGTCCTGGGTGCGGCGGCGGTTCACGTCGTAATGGAGCGTCGTGGAGTTCGGTCCGCTGCCCACGATGGACGGGTACCCCAGCCGATCGGCGCCGTTGCGGCGGAACCCGTCTTCGAGCACCGCTTCCAGCTCGTACTCGTACATCCCGGGGCGAGCCGCCTGCATCGCCGCGATGTGCCCGGCGACGCTGATGTTCACGGCGGTCCGCAGTCGTGCGATCTCGTCCGCGTCCTTCACCGCGCGCAGCGAATCCGCCAGCGCGTTCAGGTTGCGGACATCGGAGCCCCCGAACGTCAGGTCCAGGATGCGCCGGTCGTCGCGGGTCTTCTCGTCGAGTGGGATGTAGATCGGTCCGCCGTTCCGGAAGCGGGCGATCGCGAGGCGCCGCTCGAGCGAGTCGATCGGGAGGACGGTTGCGATCCCGGAGAGCCGGGCCGCGGTGCTGTCGGGTCCGAGCCGCAGGCCGGTCCAGCGCTCCTGGCTCGGTTCGCGGGGCGGCAGGAACAGCACCGTCTGGAGCGAGTCGGGTCCGCCGATGGTCATCAGCAGCCAGGCATCTTGCGTCTCGAGCTCGGTGAAGTAGAAGAAGGTGTTCCACTGCCGGAAGTCGTTGTCCTGGACGTAGTCCTTTTCGAGATCGCGCTCGCGCGCCGCCGGAATGAGGACGGCGCCGTGGCCGATGCGCCGCATCAGGGCACGGCGGCGGGCGGCCGTCGCCGCGGTATCGGGCGCGCGGCCCATGCCGGGCAGCGCGGGGACGACGTCGTAGCGGCCGATCGGTCCCGCGGCGGCCGGCGTTTGGGCTCCGATCGCAGCGAGCGGCGCGAACGAAAGAACGGCGGCGGCGATGGCGAGTGGAAACGTGCGCATGGTGACCGAAGCTACCGCGCGGCGGCCACCCGAGCAACTTGACGCTATATTTGAGCCCATGACCATCTCCTCGGCCCTGACCAACGCGGAAGGTGAGCGGCTCGCGGCGCGCATCGCCGAGCTCGAGCACGAACGCAAACACCTTCTGGCCGTCATCGAGATCCTCAAGGAGGTGTCGGGGTCGCTCCACTTCATCGACATCCTGCAGGCGATCGCGCGCAAGCTGGGTGAGGCGTTCGGGCTCGACCGCTGCTCGATCTTTCTGGGCGAGAAAGGCGGGAAGTCGGTACGGCTCGTCGCCTCGTACGAAGATCCGACGATCCGCAACTACGTCGTGGACCTGGAGCGCTATCCAGAGCTGAAGCGCGCGATGCAGAGCGGCGAGACGGTCTTCATCCCCGACGCGGCGAACGATCCCAGCCTGAAGCACGTGAAGGGGGAGATGATCAGCCGCCGCGTGAAGTCGATCACGGTCGTGCCGATCACGTGGCGGTCGGTCGCTATCGGCGCGATTTTCCTGCGCACCTTCCGGGACGGCCCCACGTTCTCCGACGCGGACGTGCGGTTCGTGCAGGTCGTCGCGTCGCTGACCGCTCAGGCGCTGCGGAACGCTCACCGCTTCGAGCGCGTCTCCCAACGTCAGCAGGAAACCGGCGACCAGTTGCACCGCATGGAGCTGGAACGGGTCGCGCTGCTCGCCTTCCTGCGCCGCCTGCTGGACACCTTCGGCCAGCGCGAAGGCGCCTGGGGCGAAGCGCTGCTCCCCAAGGCGAGCGCCGAAGAGATCGATCGCTTGGTCGGGGTCGCGATGGCGGTCATCCAGGAAGAAGCCAAGGGGCGGTGAAAGGCGCGGCGGCACGGGCCGCCGAGCTGCGGCGGATCCTCGAGCGGGCGAATCGCGCCTACTACCTCCTCGACAAGCCCGAGATCTCGGACGCCGAGTACGATCGGTTGTTCCGCGAGCTCCAAGAACTCGAGGCCAAACACCCCGAGCTGCACACCCCCGACTCTCCCACGCTGCGCATCGGCGCCGAGCCTGCCGCCGCCTTCCACAAGCACCGCCATCTCGTCCCGATGCTCTCCCTCGCCAACGCCTTCACGGAGGCGGAGCTGGCCGAATGGGAGGAGCGCAACGCACGGCTCGTCCCCGAGGTGAAAGCCGCGGGCTACACGCTGGAGGTGAAGATCGATGGTGCGGCGGTCAGTCTCACGTACGAGGCAGGATTGCTCGTGACCGGCGACACGCGCGGCAACGGCGTCATCGGGGAGGACGTCACCCCCAACCTCCGTACCGTGCTGGACCTCCCGCTGCGGCTGCAGGGCAAGGGTTGGCCCAAGAAGATGGAAGTGCGGGGCGAGGTCTACCTCTCGAAGAGCCAGTTCGAGCGCCTCAACCGCGAGCGCGAGAAGGCGGGCGAACCCCTGTTCGCCAACCCCCGGAACGCGGCCGCGGGCGCGTTACGCCAGCTCGATCCCAAGATCACGCGCGCCCGCGGCCTGCGGGTGTTTTGCTTCCACGTCGAAGCGCCCGGCCAGAAGATGCCCTTCACCACGCAGCACGACCTGCTCGAGCAGCTGGGGAAGTGGGGTTTCCCCGTCGAGCCGAACCATAGCCTCGTGCCGGGTCTCGAACGGGCACACCAGGAGATCGCGAAGCTCGAGCAGCTGATCCCCAGTCTCGACTATGGGGCGGACGGCGTCGTGGTGAAGGTGGACAAGCTGAGCTTGCACGTCGAGCTCGGCACGCGGGGCGGGCAGCGCGAGCCGCGCTGGGCGATCGCCCGCAAGTTCGCTCCCGAGGTGCAGATCACGCGGCTGCTCGACATTCGCATCAACGTGGGACGCACCGGGGCGCTCAACCCCTACGCCGTCCTCGAACCCGTCGAGATCGGCGGCGTGACCGTGTCGACGGCCACGCTGCACAATGCCGAGCTCGTCGAGGCGAAGGACATCCGGATCGGCGACTGGGTCGAGGTGACCCGCGCGGGTGAAGTCATCCCCCAGGTCCTCGGGCCCGTGCGCGACCGGCGCACCGGCGAGGAGAAGAAGTTCCGCATGCCGGAGAAGTGCCCGAGCTGCGGGTCGAAGGTCGAGCACCCGCAGGACGAAGTCATGACGTACTGCCCCAACGTGTCGTGTCCGGCCCGCGTGAAAGAGGGGATCGTACACTTCGCGTCTCGCGGCGCGATGGACATCCGCGGCCTCGGCTACGAGCGTGTCGGCGCGCTGCTCGACGCCAAGTTGATCGCCGACGTGGCGGACCTGTACGAGATCACGACGATGCAGCTGCTCACCCTGGACGGCTTCGCCGAAAAGTCGGCCCAGCAGCTGGTGGACGCGATCCAGGCGTCCAAGGCGCAGCCCCTGTCGGTCTTACTGTTCGCGCTCGGGATTCGTCACGTGGGCGCCCAGGGCGCGAAACTGCTCGCCCGCCACTTCGGGACCATGAAGGCGCTGGCCAAGGCGCCCGCCGAGGCGATCAACGAGATCCGCGGCATCGGTCCCGCCATCGCCGAGGCCGTGGCGGGGTTCTTCGCCGAGCCGCGGAATCGCAAGTTGATCGAGCGTCTGGAGAAACTCGGCCTCACCATGAAGGAACCGGTGGCGGCCACGAGCGGCGGCCCGCTCGCGGGGCAGACCTACGTGATCACCGGTACGCTCCCGACGCTGTCCCGCCCGAAAGCGAAAGAGCTGATCGAAGCCGCCGGCGGGCACGTGACCGACAGTGTGTCCACGAAGACGACCGCGCTGGTCGTCGGTGCCGACGCGGGGTCGAAGGCGGAAAAGGCGAAGGCACTCGGCATCGAGCAGATCGACGAGGCAGAACTCTTGCGCCGCACACGCTCCAAAGCCTAAGTTGGCCTCCCATATGCTACCTCCGGTTGTTCGCCAGCTCCACGCCAGTCTGATGAGCCGAGCCCCCGATCAGGCCATCGCCATCCTGCAGGAGGCGGGGTATGCCGCCGGCGAAGGCCTGTACCGAGCCTTCGCGGCCGCCAATAACCCGACGGACCTCGATGCCGGCCTGCCGGCCGAGACCCTCGCCGACTTCTTCACGAGCGGCGGCTGGGGCACCGTGACCATGAGTCCGGTGGGGACGGGGGCGCTCGCCCTGGACTCGATCGACTGGGTGGAAGCCGAGCCCGGGACGGCGCAGACGCCGATGTGCTTCTTCTCAGCCGGCATGCTCGCCGATTTCCTGGGCCGGCTCTCGGACGAGCCGGTGTCGGTGATGGAAGTCGAGTGCCGCAGCCGCGGCGATGCCCGTTGCCGCTTCTTGTCGGCGACGCCGGAGGTCCTGCAGCGCGTGTACGAGGGAATGACGGAGGGACGGACCTACGAGGAGGCGCTCAGCGGCGAGCCACGCTGACGCCGTCGAGCCGCACCGACGGGGACCAGCGCGACCCCAGCCAGCGGCCGTCGCTCCCGAACCCCCCGATGCGTTTGAGCACGTCGTAAACGTTTCCGGCTACCGCGGCATCCTTCACGCGACCCGTGATCTCCCCGCGTTGTACGCGGTAGGCGAGCCCCACCGGATGGCTGAACCCTCCGCCGATCACGTTGCCCTGCCCCACCCCGATCAGGTCGTCGACGATCAGGCCGTCTTGGATGTCGGCGATGAGGCCCCCGCCAAGTAGGGGCGCAGCATGCTGCGCCCCTACATCAACGGGTCCCCCGCCCACAATGAGATTCGTGTACCGGATCTGCGGCTTCCCGAAGATCCCGCGCCGGCCGTGGCCGGTGCTGCGCGACTTCGCCCGCGTGGCAGTCTCGAGGTCGTACACGAAGCCACGCACCACACCGCGCTCCACCAACGCCGCTCGCGCCGAGGCGACGCATTCATCGTCGAGGGGACGTGACGCCGGCCCGTTCGCCGCGAGCGGGTCGTCCGTGATCGAGAGGCGGGCATCAAAGACCTGTTCCCCCACTTTGCCCGCGAGGGGCGAGCTGCCTTGCAGCACCGTTTTGCCCGAGAGCGCCTGTTCGAGCGGCAGGACGACGGCCGCGAGGCCCGCGGGCGTGAATACGACGGGGAGCGCGCCCTCCGGCGGTGATACGATCGTGAGGGCCGGTTCGAGCCGCGTTTCAATCGACCGCACCAGCGCTTCGAGATCCCCCTCGGTCGGGAGGTCGCCGCCTACGTATTGATCGTAGATCATGAGCACATCGTCGGCGGCGATGCGGATCACCTCCGCGGTCACACCGACACCCGTCGCCGCGTAGCCCCCGCGCGCGCCGGCGCTGTTCCCCACCGCGGTCTCTCCCACCTCCCGCTCGATCGCGACGTTGACCTGGCATCCCTCACGGGCGAGCCGCTCGACCAGACCTCGGCCGATCGCGATCAACTCGGCGAGCGCCGCGTTCGCGGCGCGGTCGAAAAACGTCGGCACCTGCGGGAGTGGGGACGTGGGGGGAAAGACCAGGTCGAGATCCTCCCCCAGCTCCGCCGACGCGCGGGCGCGCGTGACGAGCGCCTCGACGTCGGGCGCCGCGGCGGTCGTTCCAGCCACGCCCATGCGACCGCCCGTGACGACGCGGACGTTCACCCCGGCCTCCTCGGTAACCCCCGCGGTCTTGAGTCGGCCCGACTCGAAGGCAATCGAGGTGCGCTCTTCCCGCCGCCACAGCGCGTCCGCCCCGTCCGTTCGGGATCGGGCGGCGCTCAAGAGCCGGTCGATCACACGTCGCCCCCGACCAGGATCTCTTCAATCCGGACGTGGGGCGCGCCCTCGGTAACGGGCAGCGGGAACTGCCCGCCCTTGCCGCACCCGCCGCCCATCTGGTTCCAGGTAAAATCGCCCGCGATGTGGTCGATGCGGTCGAGGGTCTGGAACAGGTTGCCCGCGAGCACGACGTCCTTGACCAGCTCGGCGATCTGGCCGTCGCGGATCATGTGGCCCCAGGCGGCCGTGAACGAGAAGTTCTCGAGCATCGTCTGGCCGCCGAACGCACCGCACGCGTACCCGCCAAGCTTCACGTCCTTGATCAGGTCCGCGAGCGTAGCCCCCGTCCGGCCCGGCGCGATGTAGGTGTTGGTCATCCGCACGATGGGCGCATGCCGGAACGAGATCGCCCGGGCGTTCCCGGTGGGCCGCTCGCCCAGCGCGGCGGCGGTCTCGCGGGAATGCAGCCGGCCGACCAGCATGCCGTCCTTGATGAGCGGCGTATCCTGGGTCGGCGTGCCCTCGTCGTCGAAGGGGAGCGTGCCCCGCAGGCCCTTCGCGGCTCCGTTGTCGCCCACGTTCAAGACCGGCTTCCCGAAGCGCCGACCGAGCGTCATCATCGCGCGGGCCTGCGGATTCTCGTACACGAAATCCGCCTCCGAGAGATGACCGAAGGCCTCGTGGATGAAGACGCCGGCGAGCTCGTTGTCCAGGATCACCGGGTAGGCGCCGCCCTGCACGCGCGGCGCGTCGAGCAGCTCCACCGCCCGCTGACCGACGACGCGAAAGCGTTCGTCGAGTCCGTGGACGCTGCGCCATCCCCTCCGCAGGCCGATCGACTCGAGTCCCTTCTCGATCGTGCCGTTCCGACGGGCGATCGCCGTGCCCGAGACGGTGACCTCAGGGCGCAGCTGGGTGAGAGCCGTCCCGTCGGAATTCACGTACCAGACTTCGCTCACTTCGTCACGGTAGATTGCCTGCGTGTCCACCACGGCGTCCGACACGCTGAGCATGGCGCCGTTGTAGGCCTCGATCAGCTGCTTCTTTTCGGCGAGCGAGATGCCGCGGACATCGCCATCCAGATCGAGCGCCGCGTCGGCCACCTGGGGCGTGGTCTCGGCGAGCCGGATCGGGCGCTCGAGCCGGACGGCGCGTGACAGCTCGTGGGCCCGCCCCACCATCGCCGGGAGGGCATCGAGCGACGTGAACGAGGCGATACCCCAGCCGCAGCCGTGATTCAGGACGCGAACGAACCCGCCCTGGTCTTCGCTGACCGTAGCGGTCTCGAGCCGCCGCCCGCGGAAGGTGACGGCGGAGCTCCAGGTGCGTTCGACGCGGATTTCGGTGTAGTCGGCGCGGGAGGCCTTGAGGGCGGCCGCCAGGCGATCCTTCAAGGCCCGGGTTCTCTCAGCTTTTCGGCGTAGTCGGGCCGCACCACGATCTCGCCGCCGATGATGACCTCACGGTCCCAGGGGAGGATGATGAAGTTCTCGTTCTCGAGGGCGTAGAAGTCGGGCTTGT